>Ga0070681_10005174_pt1 | contig 12588 bp, 12 predicted proteins | sample KBSC83BmetaG_FD_65650 | JGI IMG/M metagenome (GOLD analysis project Ga0070681, IMG submission 65650) | Corn rhizosphere microbial communities from Kellogg Biological Station, Michigan, USA - KBS C8-3B metaG | ecosystem: Host-associated > Plants > Roots > Rhizosphere | place: USA: Michigan...
GCGTCTGCCTGTTTCTTGAGATCGTCGAGTAATCCCACGGAACTCCCTCCCGAGATACCGCCTGCCCATCGCGGATTTTAACGTATGATCGCCGCGAGAACCAAAAAAGGCTGGAGCCCCTACTTTCCGATGAAGGCCGTGCTCGCCTTCGACCAGGGCACCACCAGCTCGCGCGCCATCGCCTTCGGGCATGACGGCCGAATCCTGGGTATGGCTCAGCAAGAATTCCGCCAGATTTTCCCCCGCCCGGGCTGGGTCGAGCACGACCCCCTCGAGATCTGGTCCTCGCAGCGCGACGTGGCCGCCGCCGCCATGGGGCGCGCGGGCCTCTCCCCAGAGGGGATTTCAGCCCTCGGACTGACCAACCAGCGCGAGACGACGGTGGTCTGGGAGCGCGCCTCCGGGGCGCCCATTGCAAATGCAATCGTGTGGCAGGACCGACGAACCGCGGCCCGATGTGACGCTCTGCGACAGTCGGGCCACGCGCCCCTCTTCGCGCGCAAGACCGGCCTCGTGCTCGACGCGTACTTCTCGGGGACCAAGCTCGCCTGGCTGCTGGACAACGTTCCCGGGGCCCGCGCGCGCGCCGAGCGCGGCGAGCTCGCGTTCGGCACCGTCGATTCGTGGATCGCGTGGCGCCTTTCGAACGGCCAGGCGCACGTGACGGACGCGAGCAACGCCTCGCGCACGCTGCTCTTCGACATCCACACGCAGCGCTGGGACGACGAGCTCCTCGGAATCCTCGACATCCCGCGCTCCGTGCTCCCGGAGGTGGTCGATTCGAGCGCGCACGTGGCGACGACCGCGTGCGAGGGCCTGCCGCGCGGGCTCCCGCTCGCGGGCATCGCCGGCGACCAGCAGGCCGCGCTCTTCGGCCAGGCGTGCCTGGTGCCCGGCATGGCGAAGAACACCTACGGCACCGGCTGCTTCGTCCTGATGAATACCGGCGAACGCCCCGCCACGTCGCGCCACGGGCTGATCGCGACCGTCGCGTGGCGGCGCGGCGGGCGGACGGCCTACGCGCTCGAGGGCAGCGTGTTCGTGGCCGGCGCCGCGATCCAGTGGCTGCGCGACGGGCTGGGCCTCATCGCCAAGGCACCCGAGGTCGACGCGCTCGCCGCGAGCGTGCCCGATGCCGGCGGCGTGCACTTCGTCCCCGCCCTCGCGGGCCTCGGCGCGCCCTACTGGGACCCGCTCGCGCGCGGCACCCTCCTCGGCATCACGCGCGGGACCACGAAGGCGCACCTCGCCCGCGCGACGCTCGAGGCGATCGCGTTCCAGAGCGCCGAGCTGATCGAGGCCATGAGCGCCGACTGCGGGCTCGCGTTGAGCGAGCTGCGCGTCGACGGGGGCGCGGCGGCGAGCGACCTCCTCATGCAGATCCAGGCCGACCTGCTGGGCGTGCCCGTCCTGCGCCCGCGCGTGACCGAGACCACGGCGCTCGGAGCCGCCTACCTCGCGGGGCTCGCCACCGGCTTCTGGAAGGACGAGGCCGAGATCGCCGCCCTCTGGGAGTGCGAGCGCGTGTTCGAGCCGCGCATGGGCCGCGACGAGGCGCACGCGCGGATGGCGGGATGGAAGCGGGCGGTGGAGCGCGCGCGGGCCTGGGCCGAGCCGGCGTGAGGCGGTGCTACGCTTCGGGCTCCATGCGCAGGAAATGCCGCCGGTAATGCTTGAGCTCCTCGATCGACTCGTACACGTCGGCGAGCGCCTCGTGGCGCCCCTCCTTGGCGAGGCCGGCCAGCACGTCCGGGCGCCAGCGGCGCGCCAGCTCCTTCAGCGTGGACACGTCGACGATGCGGTAGTGCAGGTACTGGTCGAAGGCGGGCATGTAGCGCGCCATGAAGCGCCGGTCCTGGTGCACGGTGTTGCCCGCGAGCGGGGCGATGCGCACGCCGACGATCGGCTTCAGGAACTCGATCAGGCGGGCCTCGACGGTGGCCTCGTCGAAGGTCGAGGCGCGCACCTTGTCGACCAGCCCGGACTTGCCGTGGGTGGCCTTGTTCCAGGAATCCATGCCCTCCAGCACCTCGTCCGCCTGGTGCAGCACGTACACCGGAGCCTCGGCGATGGTGTCCAGGTTGGCGTCGGTGACCACCATCGCCACCTCGAGAATGCGGTCGCGCTCGGGAACGAGGCCCGACATCTCCATGTCTATCCAGACCAGCGGGGTCTTGTCTTGGGTGAGTTGTGCCATGGGATCCCGGTTTCGCGCGTCGCGCCGATTGTGTCACGGCGCTCCGGCCTTCACCAAGCACCATGAGCGCCACCGCCTTTTCCTTCGTCTTCGCCGCCTTCGTCGTCGCCGCCCTCGCCTGGCGCACCTGGCTCGCCGTGCGCCAGCAGCGCCACGTCCTCGCCCACCGCGACGAGGTGCCGGCGGACTTCGCCCTGCTGATCCCCATCGAGGCCCACCGCAAGGCGGCCGACTACACGTTGGACAAGCAGCGGCTGGGAACGATCGAGCTCTGGGTGGTCGACGGGCTGGTGCTCTTCCTCCTCACGCTGGGCGGGGGTGTCGCGGCGATCGACGCATTCTCCGGCCGCGTGCTGGGCGAGGGCCACGCGCGCGAGCTCGCCACCGTGTTCGGCGTGATGCTGGCGAGCGCCCTGGCGGCGCTGCCCTTCGAGGCGTGGCGCACCTTCGAGATCGAGGCGCGCCACGGCTTCAACCGCACCACGCCCGCGCTCTTCTTCATGGACATGGGCAAGGCCGCCCTGCTCGCTGTCCTGCTCGGCGCGCCGCTGCTCCTCGTGATCTTCTGGTTCGTGCGCGCGACCGGGCCGTGGTGGTGGGTCTGCACGTGGGCCGCGTGGGTCGTCTTCACCATGCTGCTCGTGACCATCTTCCCGCGCTGGATCGCGCCGCTCTTCAACCGCTTCTCGCCGCTCGAGGAGGGAGAGCTCAGGAGCCGCATCGAGGCGCTCATCGCGCGCTGCGGCTTCCACGCCGAGGGACTCTTCGTGATGGACGGCTCGAAGCGCTCGAGCCACGGCAACGCGTACTTCACCGGCTTCGGCACCCACAAGCGCATCGTGTTCTTCGACACGCTGATGGAGCGCCTCACGCCCGCGGAGATCGAGGCGGTGCTCGCCCACGAGCTGGGCCACTTCGCGCGCGGCCACATCCCGCGCATGCTGGCGGTGCGCTTCGCGCTCGCCTTCGTCCTGCTCGCGATCCTGGGCTGGCTCTTCCGCGAGCCCGCTTTCTACGGGGCGCTGCGCATGCCGCAGCCGCACATCGGGGCGGCGCTCGCGGGCTTCGCGCTCATCGTCCCGGTGTTCACCTTCCCGTTCCAGCCGCTCTCGAGCCTCATGGCGCGCCGCCAGGAGTTCGAGGCCGACGCCTTCGCCGCGAGCCACGCGAGCGCGGCGGACCTGGTGAGCGCCCTCGCCAAGCTCTACCGCGACAACGCCTCCACGCTCACCCCGGACCCGCTGCATTCGCTGGTGTATGATTCGCATCCCCCGGCGGCGCTCCGCATCGACCACCTTCGCAAGGCGTCCCCATGAACGAGCTGGCGCGCAAGAAGTGCAAGCCCTGCGAGGGCGGCGTGGCACCGCTCACCGCCGAGCAGGTGAAGCCGATGCTGAAAGGCCTCGCCGGATGGGAGCGCGACGGCGACACCATCGCGAAGACCTACCGCTTCAAGGACTACTTCGAGACCATGGCGTTCGTGAACGCCGCGGCGTGGGTCTCGCACCGCGAGGACCACCACCCCGACCTGCTGGTGGGCTACAACCAGTGCCGCGTCTCGTACGTGACGCACGCGATCGGGGGCCTCTCGGAGAACGACTTCATCTGCGCGGCGAAGCTCGACGCGCTCTTCGAGATCTGAAGGTCGACGCCCCGCCCCGGCCGGCCGAATGACGACCCGCCGCGAGAGGGAGGAACAGGTCGTCGTCGAGGGACGCGTCATCGCGGACTTCGGGCGCGAGTTCCTGGTCGAGCTCGCCGACAAGCGCCAGCTCGTCTGCACGCGCAAGGGCAAGCGCCAGGACGCCACCTGCGGCGATTTCGTCGAGGTGCGCCTCACCGGGAGCGCGCAGGGCTCCATCGAGCGCGTCGGCACGCGCCGCAACCTGCTCTACCGCTCGGACCAGTGGCGCGAGAAGACGCTCGCCGCCAACGTCGACCAGGTCGTGATCCTGCTCGCCCCCAAGCCGCCGTTCGCCGAGGCGTTCCTCAACCTCTCGCTGGTGGCCTGCGAGGCCGCGCGGCTGCCGGTGATCGTGGCGTTGAACAAGAGCGACCTGCCGGAGCACGCGACGTCGCTGAAGTCGCTCGCACCCTACGAGCGCATCGGCTATACCGTGATCTCCATGTCGGCCAAGTTCGACACCGCCCAGCCGCTGCGCCCGCACCTCGACGGCAAGCTCACGCTCCTCGTGGGCCAGAGCGGCATGGGCAAGTCGCGCACGGTGAACGCCCTCGTGCTCTCGGACGTGGCGCGCGTGGGCGAGCTCACCGCGTCGCGCGAGACCGGCGCGCAGACCACCACCTTCTCGCGCTTCTACCGCCTGGACAAGGACACCGCGATCATCGATACGCCGGGTTTCCAGTCGTTCGGCCTCTTCCATTTGACGGAGGACCAGATCGGCGAGGCGATGCCCGAGTTCCGCCCGTTCCTCGGGCGCTGCAAGTTCAACGATTGCGCGCACCTCTCCGAGCCGGGCTGCGCGGTGATCGAGGCGACGGGGCGGGGCGAGATCGGCGCCGAGCGCCTGTCGTTCTACCAGGTATTGATCGAGCAGCACCGGGAGCTCCACGAGGAGCATCCGGAATGGAGCCGCTAGGTCGAAGCCGGTAGCAAGATGAAAATTGTCGGCAGGGACTCTTCCCGCGCCGATGGCGCGTGGAATCCCGCCACGCCATCGACTTGGGTCGCAAGACTTCTTGTCGCTTGACTCCCCCCGCTTGCCGCCGCAAGCTGAGCAGCGAAGACTCCGCTGGGCCAATGGCGAAAATGGGGAGCACGTCATGAAAAAGATCGCTTTTCTCGCATCGGCCGCCGTGCTTGCGGCCCTGTCCTGGAGCCAGCCGGCTTCGGCGGCACAGCTCAGGATGGTCAACGGCACGGACAAACCGGCTCTCTTCACCGTCACCTATCACACGAGTTTCTGCAAGGACGATCGCGGCGTGCACGTCGCTCCGAAGGGCACGGTCACGCTCGAAGTCCGCCTTTGTACGGTCAAGACCGTCTATGCCAGCCTCACGATGAGCCCGGGCTTTGCGAACACGTGCCTGCCCAAGAACCGGACCGGCAACTCGGCATACACGGTGACCGTGTCCAAGGACGGCAAGGATTGCTACGTCAACTAGCTGAAATGCCGGCCTGGCGGAGCGCGAGCCGCACGGGAATGCGGCGGCGGCCGAACTGGCGCCGGATGTCGAAGCGCTCGAACTCCCCGGGGATCGCCGTGCCGCAATCGGGGCAACGTCCGTCGTCGGCGAGGCGGTAGGAGACGATGCGGTGCCAATCGCGCTCGATGAGCGCGCCGCCGCATCCGTGGCAGAGGGTCGTCCCGCCCTCGCGATCGTGGACGTTGCCGGTGTAGACGTAGCGCAGGCCCTCGCCCAGCGCGATCCGGCGCGCGCGCTCGAGCGTCGAGGGCGGCGTCGGCGCCACGTCCATCATCTTGAAGTCCGGATGGAATGCGGTGAAGTGCAGCGGCACATCGGGCCCCAGCTCACGCGCGATCCAGCGGCATTCGGCCACGAGCTCCTCATCCGAGTCGTTGGCGCCCGGGATGAGCAATGTGGTGATCTCGGTCCATACACGCGTCTCGTGCACGAGGTATGCAAGGGTGTCCAGCACGGGTGCCAGCCGCGCGTGCGTGAGCTTCTCGTAGAAGCGCTCGGTGAATCCCTTGAGGTCCACGTTCGCCGCATCCATCTTGGCGTAGAACTCGCGGCGCGGCTGCGGCGAGATGTATCCCGCGGTCACGGCGACCGTTTTCACGCCCGCATCCCGGCAGGCGTCCGCCGCATCCATCGCGTATTCGGCGAAGATCACCGGATCGTTGTACGTGAAGGCCACGCTCGCGCAGCCCGACTCGGCCGCGGCGCGGGCGATGGCCTCGGGCGAGGCGCGATCCATGAGCCGGTCCATGTCGCGCGCCTTCGAAATGTCGTGGTTCTGGCAAAAGACGCAATGCAGGTTGCATCCCGCCGTGCCGAACGAAAGCACCGCGCTCCCGGGCAGGAAATGGTTGAGCGGCTTCTTCTCGATCGGGTCGACGCAGAAGCCCGACGAGCGCCCGTACGTGGTGAGCACCACGGCATCGTCCACGCGCGCGCGCACGAAGCAGGCGCCGCGCTGGCCTTCGTGCAGGCGGCATTCGCGCGGGCAGAGGTCGCATTGCACGCGCCCGTCGTCGAGCGTGTGCCACCAGCGGCCCGGGTGGAGCGGCCCCTCGATGCGGCCGGAATCGCGCGCGCTCACCGGTATTTCTCCACGGTGTAGCGCGAGACGCGCAGCTCCGGATGCCAGAAGGTCGGGGGCAGGCGTGCCTTGAGGCGCAGCTCGGCGAGGAAATCGACGGGATCGGGCAGGTGGTCCCAGACCTGCGGCAGGAACGTGGCGCTGCGGCCCTGGAATTCGATGACGATCCCATCGATGCCGGGGCGCAACGCCGCGGCGAGCGCGCCCTCGTCCGGCACCTGCACCGGCTCGCGCGCCGAGAGCACCGAGACCTCGACGTCGAGCCGCCCGCGCACCTCGGCGCTCACCGGCTCGAAGCGCGCGTCGCGGTAGGCCGCCGCATAGGCGTTGTGCGCGACGTCGTCGCCGAGCGGCCGGTGGGCATCCACGGTGCCGATGCAGCCGCGCAGCTCGCCGCGGTCGCGCAGCGTGACGAAGCTCGCGCCCACCGCGCGCAGCCAGTCCTCGGGCCACGCGATGCCGGCGATCGACTGCCCCGGGCATGCCAGCGCCTCGCGCGCGATGGCGACCAGCACGCGCCCGCGCCGCCGCTGCTCATCCACGGGGCGCCTCGTGGAACGCGAAGGCGCCGTAGCCCACGACCTGGTCGCGCCCGCCCGCGGTGTCGCCCGAGTTGCGCAGGTCGACGAGCCGCGCCTCGAGGCCGCGCTCGCGGGCGAGGCCGAGGAGGCCGTTGATCGGCGCGCAGCCGCACGCATCCTCGGGCTCGAGCGCGGCGTCGAGCCCCACGATCGCGCGCGCCGTGGCGGCGTCGCGCTCGCGCGCCGCCGGGTACGGCAGGTAGTGCGAGAGGTCCGAGCTCACCACGACCAGCGTCTCGGGCCCGCCCCACAGGCGATCGAGCAGGCGCTTCATCTCGTCCGGCGCGGCGTCGCCCACCACGAGCGGCACCAGCGCGAACTCGCCCAGCACCGACTGCAGGAACGGCAGGTGCACCTCCAGCGAATGCTCGAGGGCATGGGCGCGATCGCTCGCTTGGACGAAGGGCAGCGCGCGGATCGCCTCGATCGCCGCGCGGTCGATCGCGACGGGTCCCAGGGGCGTGGCGAACGCATCCGCGGTGGGCACCGCCACGCCGGAGACGTAGACGCGGTGCGCGGGTCCGGCGAGCACGACGCGGCGGATGGCGCCCGCGCGGCTCGCGAGCTGCGCGTAAACGGAGGCGGCGATGGGGCCGGAGTACATGTAGCCCGCGTGGGGGGCGATGATCGCCTTGGGACCGGGCGCGTCGCCGGGCGGCGCCGCCCCGAGGCATGTGGCGAGGGCGGCGGCAAGCTCGCCCGCGTCGCGCGGATAGAAGGTGCCCGCCACGGCGGCGGGACGGATCGCTGGCATCGCGCGATCCTCGGGAAAAGGAGGGATGACCCAGCGTAGCACTTTCCCGCCGCGGCGGGACGGCGCGCTAGAAAATCCAGAACCGCTCGGGCGGGAACTCCAGCCAGTATTCGCCGGCGGCGAGCTCGTCGGCGCCGAGCGCGCGCACCGGCGCGCCGCCCAGGCGGAAGAGGTGCTCCCACTTGTCGCCCAGGTACATGGAGGTCGAGAGCGGCACGCGCACGCGGTTGCCCTCGCCGCCGTCGGCGAGGCGCACCCGCTCGAGGCGGATCACGCCGTGGGCCTCGCGTCCGGCGGCCGCTTCACCCTTCATCGTGCCCCACAGCGACCAGCCCTCGCCCTCCAGGCGCGCCCGGCCGTCGCGCACCTCGGCGATGCGCCCGGCGAGGCGGTTGTTGCTGCCCATGAATTCGGCGGCGAAGAGCGTGTGCGGATGCCCGTACATCTCCTGCGGCGTGCCCTGCTGCTCGATGCGGCCGTTGTTGAGGAGCAGGATGCGGTCCGACATCGCCATCGCCTCGTTCTGGTCGTGCGTCACCACCAGCGCCGAGAGCCCGAGGCGCACGATCAGCTCGCGCAGGAAGGCGCGCGCCTCCTCGCGCAGCTTGGCGTCGAGGTTGGAGAGCGGCTCGTCGAGGAGGATCACGGGCGGGTTGTAGACCAGGGCGCGCGCGATCGCCACGCGCTGCTGCTGGCCGCCCGAGAGCTGGTGCGGGAAGCGAGCGCCGAGCGGGCCGAGGCCCAGCTGGTCCAGCACCTGCTTCACGCGCGCGGCGGCATCGGAGGGCGCCACCTTGCGCAGCTTGAGGCCGTACGCCACGTTGTCGTAGACGGTCTTGTGCGGCCAGAGCGCGTACGACTGGAACACGAGGCCGAGGTTGCGGCGCTCCGCCGGCTCCTCGATGCGCTTCGCGCCGTCGAACACGACGCGCTCGCCGATGCGGATCGCGCCCGCCGAGGGCTGCTCGAGGCCCGCCACCGCGCGCAGCAGCGTGGTCTTGCCGCTGCCCGAAGGGCCGAGGAGCGAGACCACCTCGCCGCGGTTCAGCTCCATCGACACGCCCTTGAGGATCGGGTTGTCGCCGTACTGCAGGTGCAGCTCCGAGACGGTGAGCTCAGCCATGGGGAAGGGTCTCCGTCAGTCGCGCAGGCGCACGCCGAAGCGCAGGGCGATGCCGAGCCCCACGGCAACGAGGACGATGTTCACGAGCGAGAGCGAGGCCACCATGTCGATGGCCCCGCCCTGCCACAGGGAAACGAGCTGCGCCCCGATCACCTCGGTGCCCGGCGCCAGCAGGTACACCGCGGTCGAGTACTCGCGCTCGAAGATCATGAAGACGAGCAGCCACGAGCCCAGCAGCCCGTAGCGGATGAGCGGCAGCGTCACGTCGCGCGACACGCGGCCGCGCGAGGCGCCCACGCTGCGCGCCGCCTCCTCCAGCTCGGGGCTCACCTGCAGCAGCGACGAGGAGATGAGCCGCATGCCGTACGCGAGCCACACCACGGAGTAGGCGATCCACACGCTGAAGAGCGTCGAGCGCAGCGGCGTGAGCGGCTTCACGAAGAGGAAGAGCCAGAGGAAGGCGAGGCCCACCAGCAGGCCGGGGATGGCGCGCGGCACCAGCACCAGGTAATCCACGAAGCGCGACCACCCGTCGTTCCTGCGGTGCGTGGCGAATCCGATCGCCGTGTAGCAGATCACCGTGAGGAGGCCGCCCACCACGCCCACGAGAACGGTGTTCCAGATCGCGCGCACGAGCGTGGGCTCGCCCCACACCTGGCGGAAGTTGTCGAGCGTGAGCACCTCGGAGAGGTTCACGCCCTCGCCCCAGTTGGTGACGAACGAGCGCAGCGCGATGCCCGACACCGGCACCACGACCGCGGTGAATATCCACGCGAAGATGAGCCCGTAGGCGACCCAACTCCAGGGCCCCAGCGGCAGCTCGCGCAGCCGTCCCGCCTTGCCCTTGATGGAGGCGTACTTGCGCGATCCCTTGAGCAGCACGCGCTGCAGCAGCACGAGGGGGAACGTGATCCCCACGATGCACACCGCCACCGCCGCCATCAAATGGTACGAGGGCGTGCCCAGCTTGTTGGTGAGCTTGTAGAGGTAGGTCGAGAGCACGAGGATGCCCTCGGGGTCGCCCAGCACGAGGGGCAGGCCGAAGAGCTCGAAGCCGAGGAAGAAGACCAGCACCCCGGAGAAGAGCAGCGACGGCAGGATCAACGGCAGGCTCACGTTGGCCGCCACCCGGAACGGGGAAGCGCCGGCGACGCGCGCGGCCTCCTCGACGTCCGAGCCCAGGTTCTTCAGCGCGGCGGAAGCGTACACGTACACGTTGGGCACGTGCGTGAGGCCCGCGATCACCGTCATGCCGAGCACGGTGTAGATGCCCCACGGAGCGCCGCCGAGGAGCTCGCGCGCCCACACGGTGTAGAAGCCGACGGGCCCCGCCGCGACGACGTATCCGAACGACAGCACCATCGGCGAGACGAAGGACGGCACCAGCAGCAGCGGCTCGATCCAGCCGCGGCCCTTCAAATCCGTGCGCTCCATCACGAAGGCGAGCATCCCGCCCAGCGGCACGGCGATGATCGTCATGCCGGCCGCGATGAGGAACGAGTTCTTGAATGCCTGCCAGAAGTCGCTGTCGGCGAAGACGAAGCGATAGGCGTCCAGGCCCGCGGTCGCGTTCTTGTCGAAGAACGGCGCGTTGAGAAAGCTCTGGTAGGCGATGAGCGACAGCGGTCCGAAGACCGCCGCCGCCGTCGCGAGGATCGTGAGCGCGCGGGGCAGCGTTTCCGTCGCGGGTGCGCGCGCCACGACGGGGTTCCTACTTGGCGTGCAGCGCCTGCTTCCAGTGGGCGAGGAAGGCGAGGCGTTTCTGCGGATCCAGGTACTGCGTGATCTCGCCGGTCACCGGGATCGGCTTCAGGTTGCCGCCGTACTTCTTCTTCAGCGCCGCGGCGGTGTTCTCGCCCTCGACGTCGTCGCGCATCGAGTAGAGCTGGCAGTCGTCGCCGATCACCTTCTGGCCGCGCTTGGACAGCACGTAGTCGACCCAGAGCTTGGCCGCGTTGGGCTGCTTCGCGCCCTTGCCGATGAAGATCACGCGCGAGAGCACGAGCGTGTAGTCCTTCGGCATCACCACGCCCAGGCCGGGGTCCTTCTTCGCGCGCGCGAGGGCATAGGAGCCCAGCACGTTGTAGCCGAGTAGGTGCTCGCCCGACGAGGTCTTCTCCAGCATGTTGCCGGTGCTCGAGTACACCTTGTAGCTCGTCTCGCCGAAGGCCTTCACCAGGCCGTCCATCTGCGGGAAGTCCTTGTAGTCCTGCACCACGAACATGAAGCCCACGCCGCTCTTCTCGATGTCGTAGGTGGTGACCTTGCCCTTGTACTTCTCGGGGTTCGCGGCGAGGATCTTCGCGAGCGAGGCGTGGTCGGTGGGGATCTGGTCGCCGGTGACGAGGCGCTTGTTGTAGACGATCACCGCGGGCTCGTACGTCGTGCCGTAGGCCTCGCTCTTGTAGTTGGCCCACTGCGGGATCGCCTTCGATTCGGGGCTCGCGTAGGGCATCGCGTGGCCCTCGTCGACCAGCTTCACCTGCAGGTCCATCGCCGAGCTCCACATCACGTCGGCACCGCCCTGCCCCGAGGCCTGCTCGGCGATGAAGCGGTTGTACATCTCGGTGGAGTTCATGTCGTTGTACTCGACCTTCACGTCCGGGTAGAGCGCGTTGAAGTCCCTGATCAGCGGCTGCGCGGCCTTGGTGTCGAGCGCGCTGTAGACCACGACCTTGCCTTCCTTCTTGGCGGCGGCGACGACCTGGGCGTAGTCGGCCGGGTATCCGGCGGGAACCTGCGCGAGCGCCACACCCGAGGCGGCGGCGAGTGCCACGAGCGCGGCGGAGAATTTGCGAACCATGATTGCTCCTCTTGAAAAGATCGGTGCGGCCGTGGGCCGGCCGGCGGAATGAAACCGTATTCTAATCTGTTGCGCCGCGCGGCTCAGGCGTAGCGCAGGGCGGCATCCAGGAGGTACACGATGAGCCAGAGCGCGAGCGCGCGCCACAGCAGCCCCTCGAGGCTCGCGAGCGCGTCCTCGCGCGCGCTTTCGCCAACGCCCAGCGCGGGGCGCACGCGCACCTCGCCCGCGGCCGCGATCGGGTCGCCCAGGCGCACGCCGAGCGCTCCCGCGCCGCTCGCGAGCACCACGCCCTCCTCGGGCCTCAGCCACGTCGCCGCCTGCGAGCGCCAGCAGTAGATCGCGTCCTCGAAGTCGCCCACCACCGCGAAGGCGAAGGCGGTGGCGCGCTGCGGGATCCAGTCGATCACGTGGAAGGCGCGCGCGGCGAACCAGCCGAACTCGCGCTCGTCGGGATCGACCAGGTGCTCCCAGCTCTGCGCGGCGCGCCAGGCGAGGGGATACATGACCAGGCCCAGCGGACCCGGCAGCACGAGGTACCAGAGCAGCGGCGCGAACACGCCGTGGTGCGCCTCGCGAAGCCCGTGCTCGGCGGCGAGCCGCGCCACCGTCCCCGCGTCGTCCGCCTCGATCGCCTCGCCCTTCCATTGCGAGAGGCGGTTGGCGGCGTCGGGCACCGCGCCCTCGCGCAGCAGCTTCTCGATCGCGCTCACCTCGCGCACCGTGGCGAGGAAGCGCAGCGTCGCATAGAGCACCACGATGTCCAGCAGCCACACGACGAACGGATGGATCGCCTCCGCGAGGGCGGTCACGAGGGCCGCGGGCACCAGCACGCCGACCATGAGGGCGAGCCACGCGACGATGCCCGAGTTGCGGTCGCC
>Ga0070681_10005176_pt1 | contig 12586 bp, 17 predicted proteins | sample KBSC83BmetaG_FD_65650 | JGI IMG/M metagenome (GOLD analysis project Ga0070681, IMG submission 65650) | Corn rhizosphere microbial communities from Kellogg Biological Station, Michigan, USA - KBS C8-3B metaG | ecosystem: Host-associated > Plants > Roots > Rhizosphere | place: USA: Michigan...
ATGATCGCTCGAAGCGTCGCCGCTATTTCGGCTGGTTACTCGAACCAGTCGTCTGAGGCTGGCCAGGAGGATGCGCAGAAGCACCGGACTTGTCCTGATCGGCGACGAGCCCGGACTCGCCCGAGTTCTTCGTCTTGACGCCTTTGTCCGCTTCTTGCTGCGTCTGCTCGCCGGGCCCGGTTGTCTTGAGCGTCTTGTCCGCATCGCTGTGGATTTGATCGGTAGTTTTATTGCTGGGAGCGGCTTGTTGCTGCGCCATGGCTGGGAAGGCAGTCATGCTTCCGGCAATGGCGATGATCGCTAGGATTGAGGTTCGCATTGTCTCCTCCAAACGTTTTGCCCCCGACCGGTAACGCCCGAGCCCATGAACGTTTCCTAGTTGGGGATCGCTATTTCCATCGGCGGCCGAAGTGGCGGCCTGCTGGATAGTTAAGCGCCGAGATTGATTCAGTTGATGGAAACTCGCTCGATGCCACCCATGCCAAGTACGTGGGCTGCTCCGGTCGATAGGTCAATGCAGCGTCCCCTTACGAAGGGGCCTCTATCATTGATCCGGACCGTAACGCTCCGTCCGCTCTTTTGCGACGTGACTGTGACTTGAGAACCGAATGACCTAGTGCGATGCGCGGCTGTCATTGCGCTGGGGTTCATACGCTCGCCAGAAGCGGTGCGGCCACCGCTGTACCCGTATTGAGACGCAACGCACGTCTCGGCGAATGCCGACGTTGACGTGAGGGCAAGCGTCATCGCAAGGCAAACTGGGCGGATCATTATTCAGTTCCTTTGGCCCGCCCAAACGAGAACAGTCCTGGAGCCTTTGGGTTCCTCGCGACGCTAGTTCAACCTAACTCGCGAAGCGCAGCCACGATCTGCGGCGCACTGTACGGCTTGGATAGGAAGCGGCTACCAGCAGGAAGGTCATCTTCGCTGATCTTATTCAACCCGGAAGTGGCGATGATCTTGATCGGCGGCCAGCGACCTCTAATGGCTGCCGCCAATCTCAGGCCGTCCATCGACCCTGGCATTTGGATATCTGTGAAGACGATCGTGATGTCAGTACGGGCTTCTAAGAAATCAATGGCCTCGTCGGCATTCGCACCGTCAACTACATCGAAGCCAGCGGCCCGGACCATATCGATGGCGTCCATTCGGATAAAAAACTCGTCCTCCACTATCAAGACAACAGGTCGCTTGGTTTCGAAATGAGCCGACGCATTATACCTTCCGCTTCAAGACCGCCGCTTTTTTGTAGAAGCGACGACATAAGACTTTGTTCCCGGTGTATTAGCGGGAGGGCTCGCTTTCTGCGCAGCGAGAATGCCATCCCCTGTGAGCTCGATGCGCAGCCGGGCGTCCCATCTCTTACAAAATAGGGGCTAGGACCTGTGGGAAATTTCACACATCGCAAAACCCGAATATCTAGGACATCATGGCAAGACGACGAAGACCAACTGCGTTGCTTGAATTGCAAGGCGCATTCAACCACGACCCGCAGCGCAAGCGGGCACGACAGAACGAACCGCTAGTCACAACGCCCCTGCCCGATCCGCCCGAAACTTTACGGCCATATATTGCGAGGGCATGGCGACAGATAAAGGCGCGCGGTTATTGGCTCACGAGCGCCGATCAGTTTCTAGTTGAGATAGCTGCTACGCTGAAAGGGCGTTATCGGCTCAATCAAATGACACATGCACGTGTCTGTGATGATCGGGTTGTTCGGCAAGCTCGGCTTAGCTAAGGGCTTCGGCCTCGTGTTATCGCGGCAAGCATAGCATGGCTGTCGCGGTCATAGGTATTTAAGCTATTTTCACCGGTTCACGCTTAAGGTTAAATCCAGGCATCGTTAGACCAAGCTAGAATTGTCGATTTCGCCTCTATGAGAAATGGAGGAGGTTCGATGGCTACTGAGGAATTGCAGTTATTGAGACTCGTAAAGCGTTTTCAAAAATCGAAGACCCGGAGCGGCGCCTGGAAATTCTTATCCTTGAGAAACCGCAGCCGCCGAGTACGGCGACAAAGAGCGCGAGCCTAGCGGAAAATGAAAAGGCCGCATTCTGCGAAGTAAGGTCGGCCCCGGCCATCACCGCGATTTCCCTTGAGGGCGAACGGCGGTCAATTACAATGCCTGGAGTTCCAGCCCTGTCGTCAACGGCGCCGGGGCCTCATGTGTGGTAACGCTTCTCCCTACTCGCAGACGACTGGTTACGGCAAGGTTCCTCTAGCGAGAAAATTCCAGATGTCCGAGTCTGCCGATCCAGAACTTGCCCTGCTGCTCGCGCGCCTTTGATCTGGCGTGGGAACAGTATTACGGGCCAGGCTATAAGGGCCCGCTTTCGGAAGAGGTCGCGCGGTCGGAGCTTGCAAGGTGCTTGGTTGAGATGTCGAAGAGCGGCGTCCAGGAGGAGCAAGCACTTGCGGCCTGCGGCGTCCTGCATTTGGTTGCTCTCACGATCGACAAGCAGTCAAAATAGAGAGTACCGCTGCGGAGCTCAAAAGAAGCCTGGGCTCAGATCTAGGCCGTAGGTCATACAGATCAGCGACACGGTGAGCCCGATGGCACAGAAAATTATGATAGTCTTCAACGTCTCGATGTCGACACTGATCCCCGAAATGCGGGACAGAGCTTTGGCAATGGTCAGCATTTTACGACCCTCCGATCGCCGGCTTAGATGACGGTGGTCATACGAGAATCTTTGGTAGATGCTCGTGAGCTAAATCACACTTTAAAGTTGATCTCGCGAAGGCGGATGGAGAGGTTTCGTTCGGCTCAATGTATCGGCCTCCTATTGATCACTTGGATCGTTGTGCCCTTGATCGACGTCTCCATCCTTAGGGTCGTGACGGCCGCGAGCTACGGCAGTCAGGAGTAACCGGACATCAGCTTAGTCCGATATCAAAACAGCCGCAGATGGACAATTACCGCATACCGCGGCATCAAAACAGAAAAGCCGCCGGCCAAGCGGCGGGTTTTCCTTGCAGTTTATCTGACGGCTACCCTAAGCTGCCGTCGCGCGGATTCAAAAGGGAGTGAGACGTGGCGACAGGTACTGTGAAATGGTTCAACGCGACCAAGGGGTATGGATTTATTCAACCCGATAAAGGCGGCAAAGATGTCTTCGTGCACATTTCGGCCGTGGAAAGAGCCGGCCTGAGCAGCCTCAACGAGGGTGCCAAGGTCAGCTACGAGGAGACCGAAAATCGGGGAAAAACGTCAGCGGAAAATCTGAGGGTCGGCTAGCGACTAATGTCGCATCGGAACCGGCTGTCCCGTAAGGCTGGTGTAATCCGCTTGCGCTAGATTGGGGCTACACTTCGGCTCCGCCATTCGCCGCTGAGGTGCCCCACCACTTCTCCGGCCCGCCCCGGTCCACCAACTCGGGCGGGTTTTTTTGAGCCCGTATAGTCGGCTGGAGTGCGACGGGATTCTCAAAAAAAGCAGGGGCCTACGCCTCAATGTTTCGAACGCTCCGGGCACACCACGCTGCTCTAGATCAGCAGTCGGTCTCCATGGCTTGTTTTTGACTGATGATTATTGTGCGTGCGGCGCCGACGTCTGCCTGCCGGATCGCTCGCGTCGCCTCGACGATGATCGCGACCTTCAGGTCGATGAGGTAGCTGTTGGTGTAGGCGCAGCGGCTCTCGCGAGGGTTTTTGCAAGTATCTTATACCGCTAAAAGCCATCGCGAGCAGCGAGTTCCTGTGCTTCCGCTATATGAGCTGGCCCATTTCGCCCTTCAATTGGGAGTTGGGCTAGGATGACTATGAGCTGTTGCCGCTATCCAGGTCTGCGCAAAAATCTGATGATGCTTCGACCGAGCATCCTTCGTGCGCTCGGTCATCTCGGCCGGCTCGACACGTACGCTGGTGCATCTGGACTACGGACTGCATCGCTACGCGACGTCGGCCCGATGCGCCGTCGAACAAATGGCAGTTAGACGCAACACGGTGCGCGCTCCGGCAGTTGCTTGCAAAGGGCAAGGTCATGCCTAGCGGCCGATATCGCCGCCGCAACATCTTTCGCTGCCGGGTGAGGCCGATGCTTGGGCGGTCTCTCAATCCGGAGGCGCTCGATTGACTAGTTCCGCCGACGTCTCACTTGCCCTCCTTCTTCACCTTTTCTAGCTCTTCGGCGTTCATCTGCTTCACTTCCGGAGGCTGATCCGTAGAGCCAGTCGTCTGCGTCCTCGTCGCTGGGGGCGCGTTGCTAGGAAGGGAAGTCTGGTCCGAATGCTCACTGGCGGGTCGGGTGGCCGTCGTCTTGGGTGGAGAAGTATCATCGGCCGAGGCGACGACCGTCTGGAAGCTAAGAAGCGAAAAGGCAATAAGAACTGGTCCGATCGGTTTCATCGTACTCCTCCGTAAGCGAAGCGGCGCCGGCGCCGCCTCCGTACAATCGTAAACGCGCTGATGGAACATTTGTGCCTATCGACGGGACGCGACAACTTTTCGCTGCCTGGTCAGGCGCAAGCGTACCCAGGGCTGCCTCCCGGGCAGGTCAATGGTGACGATCACACCGACCTCGATGCGACGCTGTCGGAGATCTTCCTCGGGAGCGCGCTCAAGCGCGCGCCCCGAGAAAGCTGCACTTGATCGAATCGAAAGGCTGTGTGGCGAACCGCTCCGAGGCCCACCTGCACCGGCTCGCAAACGAACCGTTACGCGGTTTGATCCGATCGGTTACCATGCTGCTCGACATGCTCGCCGCCGTCGCGCGCAAGGATTACGACGACCGCCGCCGGCAAGCGCAGGGTCAAGCCAGAGCCAAGGCTGCAGGGCTCTACAAAAGCCGTCCAGAAGATGCCGAGCGCAATGACGGCATCGGCCCGCATGATTGCCGCCAAGCAGTCGTGGAGCAGCATAACTCACGCGCCACCTTTGCCAAGATAGCGAAGCGTGTGCGCGGCGGGCAGCTAGGACGATTGGTGGGCGCCGGAATGAGCCTTCCCCCAACCCCGACCGTGTGCACCTCGACCGCGTGGCAATTCGAACATCGGAAGGTGAGGCGGCCGGCTGCCGCCCAGCCTTCGTCCGGTGCGAGCGACATCGGCCAGGCTCTGCATTGAGAGCATTTTACCAGCAGGTCATCGGGCGACAGATTTCGCATGGACATTGAACGGGAGGCGGCCGGCATCGTTCCTCCGTCGCGCGTCGCGATCGCGACCGGATCGTGGACTTCCAGCCGCCGATAGCGGTCGGAAGCTGGCCTTTCGGCACGATTACTTTCCCGATCCCCCCGGAATCGGTAGCGGCCACTGGACGTTGCATTTGCTCGTCACCCATTCTCGGTTGTTCATCGGCGCCTCCGGGTATCCGCATCCAGAAGTTCAGCGCAGTCGAGATCGCAAAGTCGTGACGTTCCTTTCAGACGTCCTTTAAAGATGCGGGTCATTCCGCAACCGCAGTATGATGGCGCCTTCATCCGGCGTTGCCGTGACCGACGACCGGAACTATCGGATTCGTGCGCGTCACCGCGCTCGTGGTCGAGCAATGGCCGTCTCAGGACGGACACTATCCGGTCGCGGCCTATCAGGCCGCATTCGGTCTTAGCCTTGCGCTTCAGGCAGCAACGTTGACCTGGTTCGCAGTGCCCTGGTTCAGCAGCCTTGTCAGACAAATCTACCTTCTATTTAAGCCCCTGCACACGGGTCCGGATCACCAGACAGCGCTCGTCCCTACTGCAGCTGAGGGAACTGTGCTTGAGGCCTCTCAAGTTGTGGAATGGTGAGACGACTGCGGTGGCAGACCGCCGGACGACTACAGGTATTCTAGCTTTTCCCGAACTTCTTCTGGGGCCTGAACCGATAGATTCAGGGTGGTCGGCGGACGTCCGCTTTGGTGCGTATTTCGGACTCAAGTCGGACGTCACGGCACTTCCGAAAAGCGCCAAGAAGCGACATCGTAAGCTGAACGGGTTTTAACTCCACCGACCGAGTATTGGCGTGCTGGTGCACGCGCGAATTATTCGATCCGCTCAAAAAGCTGGGTGCTCACGACCTGCTTTCCCGTTTTAGGAGACAAAAACGGGGCGCTCTTGATGGCAAGGCTCGTCCCGTTGACCGTGTAGAACCTGACTTGATCGGTTTCTACCCAATGAGGAAGCCACGAGGCCACGACATGATGGACAACCTTGTCTCCGTCCACGCGATACGTGCCAGCATATGCTGCGATGATTGATCTGTGGGCTTCTGCGCTTTCAACATCCGTGTATCTCGCATTTTCAGGCCTTTTTTGATCGCTGGACGAAAAGAAAACGACCATATGTCCGCCGGGCGAGTATTGAATGTATCCAATGGGGCTGTTGCCAAATGGGCGCGTTATCTCTTTCGTCTCCAACGTCTCAGAAGTGAAACTGGTAACACGCCAAGTGCCAACGATAGTTGGGTCCGCCGCTTTTGCCGAATTGGTAACAAGGCATAAAACCACAGCAGCGGCGCAAACACCCCAAATCCTTATTTTCATTTTGCCTCCGCCCGAGCATCGATTGCCATTTCTCTCTCGGCAGGGTTTCACGTTGAGGCCGTTGAGGCAACTTCCGAAATGGGTCAAAGCCGGAAATACTCGCCGCCAGCAGATGCTTTCCGCTTCGCCCTCGAAAGCGGACCTTGAGCAACGCAACCACAATGTCTCTTTCGTGCCAACAAGAGACTCATGCATCGCAGCAACTATCATTTCTATTCGATCACCTCGTCGGCGCGGGCGAGCAGCGTGGGCGGAACGGTGAGGCCGAGGGCTTTCGCGGTCTTTAAATTGATCACCAGTTCGTACTTGGTTGGTTGTTCGACCGGTAGGTCGGCAGGCTTCGTACCCTTGAGTATTTTGTCGACAAAGCCCGCTAACCGACGATAAATATCTGAAATATCGGCACCGTAGCTCAGAAGGAAGCCCGCGTCTGCCAACTCTCTCTGAATAGAGGCGGCTGGCAACCGGTTCCGTAAAGCCATTTCTGCGATCTGGCCGCGATAGTTGAACAACACACTGTCTCCCTGCATGACGAACGCCTGCGCGCGTTCCCTCACCATCGTGGCGAATGCTGGTTCAAGTGCCTCCAGCCCACGTGCTTCGACCGGAATAGTCGTCAACCCGAGTGTCTGGGCGATCTCAGTCATCGACGTCTGGCGGCTCTGAACGAACGCAACGTCCGGATTCCAAAGAATGCCCAGACGCGAGAGGTTTGGCAGCATTTCCTTCAGCAACTCAAACCGCTTGCCCAAAATCTCGCCCCCCGCATCAACGGTGAGCCCAGTAACGTTCCCGCCGGGGCGCGCCAGACTGGCGACAAGCTCGGCACGGACCGGGTCGAGACCTGTTATGACGATCGGGATGGTTGTGGTCGCCTTCATGGCCGCAACCGCGCTCGGATTGATCCCGGTGGCAACTATGATGTCCACGCCGAGTCGGACCAAGTCTGCGGCGAGGGCAGGCAACGATTCGAGTTGGCCGTCGGCGAAGCGGTACTCAATGACGACATTCTCGCCGACGCGGTAGCCAAGGCTCCGCAGGCCGTCCTCGAACGCTTTAACGAAATGAAGCGTTTGCTCCCGGGACGCGATCGCCTGATATCCGACCTTGTAGACCCGTCCCGCTTGTTGTTGGGCTTGCACAGCAAGCGGCCACGTCGCCGTAAGACCGCTGACCCCTGCGATGAATTCCCGCCGCCTCATTGAGCCCCCGGAGAAACGCCTCGTCGAGGTCTGGAGCCTAACACTCCGCGATGGGACGGCGAGGAACAAAGGGCAACCAGCACTGCGACCCAATGTCCCCTATGGGACACCAACGGACCTGACCGCCCCGAAATGCGACTTCTGCTTTGCCCCCAAGAGCGGACTCCAGTCGGACATCGCTCAAAGTCCGAAACGTGCCAGATCCGGACGCTCGTCGTCATTCGATCGTCTCGTCCGCCGTCGCCTCGAGTGTTGGCGGCATCTCGATCCCGAGTTGTCGCGCGGTCTTCATGTTGAGCACGAGTTCATAGCGGTCGGGCCGCTCGATCGGAATGTCGCCTGCCGTGGCGCCTTTGAGGATTCGGTCGGCCATCGACATTGCGCGTGGAAAATAAGCATCATGCGCCGCAGAAGAGTCCCGCTATTCGATCACCCCGTGGACATTGGAGAGCTACTCGGGCAACCCCGCTTTGCGAAGACCCTCAATCATCAGCTTCGCACTTTTTGGTAGCTGGCTCCGAGCTATCCACGCCGATATTGTGAAAGCGGGGTCGATCTCAAGCATACGAGCCGCCGGCTCACGGGCTTCGGCGTCGCGTCCGAGATGAGCGAAAGCGGACGCGAGGCAGCGGTATGGTCCTGGATAACAGGGGTTGTGACGCAAGGCTTTCTTCGCTGCAATGATGGCCTCGTCAAAGCGACGAAGCTCAATAAAGGCAAATCCCATCCCGGTAAACGTTGAGTATAGTTGCGGGTCTACCGGACTCATGCGCACGGCACGTTCAAAGCTCCGGATCGCTTCCTCCGGCTGTCCCGCAATCTTATAGACCCAGCCTCTGCTGTTCCATGCGAAATATGAATTTGGGTTGAGCGCGACCGCCCGGTCGGACAACTCGATCTCGGTCTCACAATCGCCGACCAACAGTGCCGAGATCGAGGCAGCACTTGCTAGTGTGCCTGGATCACCATCGTCGAGGCTCAATGCCAAGCGCATGAGCCGAATGGCTTCCTTACGTTCGAATTGTGGGTCGATTGCGTAGCTCCTAAGCACGTTTTCCATATGACAGTAACCTGCCAAAGCCGCCGCAGCACCAAACCCAGGGTCAAGCTCCAAGGCGCGCTGGACCAGTCGGAGTGCATCGGCCAACCCTTCGCGGGTTGCAAGAATCGCCTGTTGCAAAGCTTTGAGAAAATAATCATAGGCGGTGAGGTCTTCCGGTCGCCGCCGCGTCGCCAGTGCAATTTCTGCTTGAAACAACTTTGGCTGAATGGCTGAGACAACGGCGAGCGTGACGTCGTCCTGCAACGCGAAAATGTCTGTCATGTCACGCTCGAACCTGTCCGCCCAAATGTGTGCGCCCATGCCCGCTTCAATCAACTGGCACGTGATGCGAACTTTCCCCGACGCCTTGCGCACCGCCCCCTCAAGGACATAGCGCACGCCGAGCCTGCGCCCGACTTCCTTGAAGTCGACCGCTTTGCCCTTGAAGGTGGAACTCGAATTGCGCGAGATCACAAATAGTGATTTGAACCGCGACAACGCGGTTGTGATTTCATCCACCATGCCATCAGCGAAGTAATCCTGATCGCGATCGCCGCTCATATTTTGGAACGGCAGCACGGCGATCGATGGCTTATCAGGGAGCACAAGCCTGGGGTTCGACGACTCAACAGGACTCTCGGCGGATACCGCGCTTCCCGTCGACCCTTGCGCCTCGCGAACCTGTCCAATAAAACGCCATCCCTTTCTTGGCAGTGTTTTGATCAACCGCTGCTCCTCACCGGAATCGCCAATTGCGCTCCGGGTGACCCTAAGCCGGGTTGTTAGCGCCGCTTCGGTCACGACGCGCCCTTTCCAGATGGCGTCGGTGAGCTCTGTTTTGCTGACGACGCGCTCCCTGTTGCAGATCAGATAATAGAGCAGATCGAATACCTGCGGAGCGAGAGGAATGACGCCATCCCCGCGATGCAATTCGCACCGGTCGGTGTCGAATTCGTATTCCTCAAAGAGATAGCGCAAGCTCTCAAATCCTTTGGGTGTGTCGCAATCGCCGGAACGGCAGAAACAGCCGTGCAATGCAAAGAGTATGCGGTTGGTCAGGAAAATGTAAGCCGAATGTCAAGCGCACCCGCTGATGCATTGGTAATCTCATCTGGATAGCGCCTTGCAATGAGCTCTGGTCCGGCTTTGCCGGCCATCCCCGCCGGATGAAATCTCTGAGGAGATAAAATGTATTACCTGATCAGACGCGTTATCCAGCAAGCGCTCATGCGCCGTGGTTTCATCACAGGAAGCGCCGTAGAAGCGAGCTTTGTTGGGCCGATACGTGATCTTCTTCGGTTCGCCGCGCTTGCTCAGGCGGGCGATGGACACAATCCGGGCTTCTTTCCCAGATCAGAACGTCACTTTCGAATTTCGAAGCGCCGAAGGAAAAAGCGATCGTTACTCGCAAATGGTGACCGACTTGGTTCAACAGCATGTGGACGTAATCTTCGCCCAACCAGGTTCATCCGTTATGGCGGCCCAGCAGATTACATCCACGGTCCCCATTGTATTTATGATAGCGGCTAATCCGGCGACCCTCGGCTTAGTCAAGAGTCTTGAGAGGCCTGGTGGGAACATTACCGGCGTATACGAGGAACTTCCCGATTTTCAGAGCAGGCGAATGGCGTTGCTTACGGAGATGGTTCCGCAAGCAAAAACGATTGGCATTCTTTGGGATGCCTACTCTTGGGGCGAGCGAGCGGGGAGCGAGATGGCGCGGAGGGCCGAAAAGGCAGTCCTCGCTGCAGGTGCCCGCGCTGAGACTGTAGACGTCAGAGGGCCGGACGATCTGGAACGTGCTTTCTCATTACTGAAACAGGCGAAGGTCGATGGGCTATTGATAGAACAGAGCCCTCTATTCATTGTCCAAGGCAAGAAGTTGGCAGAACTTGCCGCGATGGCGAAGATTCCTGCAATCTATCCATTAGATAATTACACTCAAGCCGGCGGCCTAGCGTCGTTTGGCCCCGATTTCGCGAACAATGTCCTGCATTCGATTGGCTATGTCGAAAAGATACTCAAAGGCGCGAACCCCGCGGATCTGCCAGTCGAAGGCTCGGAGAAAACTTTTCTAACGGTCAACTCCAAAACGGCCAAGGAACTCGGTATTGCTATCCCACCGCAGGTTCGAGCACGGGCCAACAGCATAATCGAATAAGGGAGTGCTGCGACTTCGGGTAATTTCATCGAGCCGATAGCGCCCCGCATCTGCCACCGGATGAGACTCTCTAAGGGGAATAAAATGTGCAGCCTGATTAATCGTGCCATCCAGCAAGCGCTCACGCGCCGCGGCTTCATCTCGGGAAGCGCCGTGGGAGCGAGCCTTGCGCCCATGATATGCTCCGCGGTTGCAGACGACGGCAGTCTGAATATACGAACTCAGCTGGCAGAATCGTCAGCAGACGCCAGCAATTCGCGGACACGGCTCATCTTGCTTGGCACTGCAGGCGGTCCGACCTGATGGCCGAATTCGGATCAAAGCGGCATATCGTCGGTCGTGGGAGTCGGTGACGCCTACTATATCGTGGACTGCGGCGAGGGGGTTGGGAAACGCCTGCAGCAAGCGATATCGCCAGCAAGCAGCTGTGTCATGGACGACAAGGTGAGAGCGCTCTTCCTGACTCACCTGCATTCCGATCATACGGTCGACTATGCGAATCTGTTGTTGTTCGGATTGTTCGTCGGGCTCGACCGCCGCTCCTCACCATTCAAGGTCTTTGGTCCGGGCCGGCGAGGTCAAATGGTGCCCGTCTTTGCGCTACCCGGCACCCCGAGTCCGGCCGTGCCAATCATCAATCCCGAAAACCCGACGCCTGGCATCAAGGATATGACGGGCTACCTCTATCAGGCTTTCGCGAGCGATCTGAATGACCGAATGTGCGACAACGGCAAGCCGAACCTCGAAGCGGTAGTCGAGGTGCACGACATCGATATCCCACAGATTGCCGGTTTCAAGTCGCCTAATGAAACTCCTTCTCCGCCGATGGAGCCATTCAAAATCTTCGAGGACGACCGCGTTCGCGTTTCCGCCACCCTGGTGGATCACGCCCCCGTTTGGCCGGCATTCGCCTATCGCTTCGACACCGACGATGGGTCCATCGTGTTCTCCGGCGATACGGGGCGGAATGAGAATTTGATCAAGCTCGCAAAAGGCGCGGTCATTCTGGTTCACGAGGTCATTGTAACCAGCTTTATCACGCGTCTCTTCCCGACGCCGCGTTCAACTGCCGACGAAGGCTTGATGCAACATCTGCTCAATGCTCACACCCAGGTCGAAGAGGTTGGAGCAATCGCGGAAGCGGCCGGCGTCAAGAAACTGGTCCTGAGCCACATTGTGCCCGGCAATGCCACGCGAGAACAGCTGCTACCCGCGGGCAAGGGCTTCTCGGGCGAACTGGTGATTGGCCGCGACCTAATGCAGATCGGCGTCGGCCAGGCGGCGACGTCGGCTCGCAAGGGTTGAAATCGGGCGGTTCAATTCGCTGTAGATGTGACGTCGAACCAACATTGCAGCAATCTGCACAGTCGATAGCTTGAGCCAAACGGACTTGGCCGGGCTTGCCCGGCACGTCGGTTTCTGTCTTCAAGAGCTGCCCTGTGGCATGTCAGTTCCGGGTCAAACTGAGACCTCAATCCGCGGGTGCGGCATGTCCGTTCCAGGCCCCAGGAGCAGACATTCCTCCGACCGGCCGCTTTGCGCCAATAGCGGCCCGTCACTGTTTTTTCCGCTTTACACCCGAAAGCAGACTCAACTCCGAAACTAGTCGCCCGATTCATTCAGATTGAAGGATAGAGATGCTTGAGTTTGACGCGTGCGTTGGACGTTGAGAAGTGCCAATTCGCCTTGGTGTGGCTGGCGTTACGGTCGCGCTCCCAGGCG
>Ga0070681_10005180_pt1 | contig 12583 bp, 9 predicted proteins | sample KBSC83BmetaG_FD_65650 | JGI IMG/M metagenome (GOLD analysis project Ga0070681, IMG submission 65650) | Corn rhizosphere microbial communities from Kellogg Biological Station, Michigan, USA - KBS C8-3B metaG | ecosystem: Host-associated > Plants > Roots > Rhizosphere | place: USA: Michigan...
CAGCTCGCGCGCGACAACACCACGACGCGACTGACGGCAGATGTCACGGGGCGCGTCGACGGCGGCCGAGCGGCGTGGGCCGGGCTGCTGCGCGGCGCAGATACCAAACTCCAACTCTCCGCTGCGGTGAACGAGAAGGAGCTGGATATACAACGCCTCACGCTGACCGGGGCCGCACTGTCCGTGAGCGCAAGTGGCACAGCCTCACGCTCAGAGACACGAGACGTGAATCTCCGCGTAGATCTCGGTCTGCCCGACCTCGCGAAAGTATCGCCGGCCTTCGCGGGGACTCTGAAGTCATCCGGGAAGATCAGCGGACCCACCGACAATCTCGCCGCCGATGTTCAGCTCACTTCGACGCTATCGGTTCGCGGCTCACCCGTCGGCACGGTAACGGCATCCCTGCGTGCCAACGGCTTGCCGAAGGCGCCACGCGGAACCGTGTCGGCACAGGGAAGTCTGGACGGCGCACCGCTGGTCCTGGACGTGTCTGTCGCCCAGGAAGCCAAGAACACGATGCATGCCATCGTCCATCACGCCGACTGGAAGAGCGCGCACATCAACGGAGACCTTTCGACCAGTACGGACATCGAGCATGCGGTAGGAGCGCTGAAAGTCGAGATGAGCCAGTTGGCCGATCTGGACAGACTGCTCGGCACCGGGCTCAAAGGCGGTATCTTCGGACAGCTCGCTTTGCGCCCCGGCAAAGGCAGCTCATCCGCCCAGATCAAACTCGAGGCCCGCGAGGTCTCCACGGGCACGCTCACGGGCAATGCCCAACTGGATGCCTCGGGCACGATGGACGCACTCGAAGTGAATCTTGCCGCTCAGTCGCCGGACGTTGGAGGATTGCCCGCCGAGGTCACCTCGATGTCCCGACTGAACATGGGCGCGCATCAGCTGGAATTGAATCGCCTGGAAGCCCATTACCACGACCAGAAGCTGGCGCTGCTGTCGCCGTCGAAGATCTCGTTTGCGGAAGGCCTTTCGATCGACCACCTGCGCCTGGGAGCGCAGGAGGCTGTGCTGGAGGTCGACGGTCGCATCTCACCCACGTTGGACTTGCGAGCATCGGTGAAGCAGGTGAAGCCCGATCTCGTCAACGCATTCGTCCCGAATCTCCTGGCAAGCGGCACGCTGCAAGCCGATGCGAACGTGAAAGGCAGCACCTCCGCGCCGCAAGGCGAAATCCATGCAGAAGCGATCGGCGTCCGCTCGAAAAGCGATGTTGCACGCGGTCTCCCCGCTGTCGACTTGCATTCGTCCGCCCGATTGATGGGCAACGCGGCGCGCGTCGATGCCAAACTGACGGCAGGAAAGACCTCGCAGCTCACCTTGAGCGGCAACGCGCCCCTCGCACCGGATGGCGCTCTGGATCTGAAGCTGGCCGGCATGATCGATCTGAGTTTGATGAATCCACTCACGGAAGCGAGTGGCAAGCACGTCACGGGTCAACTCAGCATCGACACCACGGTGACAGGAGCTGCGGCGAATCCCGAGATCGGAGGCACAGTCCGGGTCGCGAAAGGTGGCGTTCGAGACTACACCCAGGGCATCAACCTGACCGACATCACGGCGACGCTGTCGGGCGACCACGGGCTGCTGCGCATAGAAATGGTGACAGCTCGCGCGGCTCCGGGTGACGTCATTGTGACGGGCACAGTAGGCGTGTTGCAGAAGGGCATTCCCGTCGATCTGCTGATGGTGGCCAAAAACGCACAGCCCATCGCCAGCAACATCGTTACAGCCAACATCGACTCCCAGATCACCATCAAAGGGATGGCGCGGGAGCGGCTGGACGTGGCGGGCAAGGTGTCCGTCAATCGCGCCGACGTGCAGATTCCCAACGGCCTGCCTCCGAATGTGGCCGTTCTCGATGTCCGCAAGCCCGGGAGGGCCCCACCCAAGCCTAGCGAAAAGCCGCTGGTGATCGGCCTCAACCTGACTCTCGACGCGCCGCGCCAGATTCTCGTGAAGGGACGTGGCCTCGATGCAGAGCTCGGCGGCGAGATGCGCGTGCGAGGCACGACAGACGCGCCGACAGTCAGCGGCGGATTCGAGCTGCTGCGCGGTACTTTCACACTCGCCAGCAGCCGCCTCACCTTCAGTCAGGGCACCGTTACATTCAACGGCGCCGGGTTGAAGAACAGGATCGACCCGACTCTGGATTTCACGGCGCAAACGATGGTCGCCGACGTGACGGCGACCGTGCGGATCACGGGTCTCGCGGACCAGCCGAAAATCGAGCTCAGCAGCACTCCTGACTTGCCGCAGGACGAGATCCTCGCCCGGCTGCTCTTCGGTGTGAGCGCCTCACAGCTCACGGCATTGCAGGTCGTACAGATCGGCGCCGCACTGGCGTCGCTCGGCGGCGGTGGCGGCGGCTTCAATCCGTTGGAAAAGATTCAGAAATCGCTGGGCCTCGACCGGCTCACGGTGTCCGGAGCGTCCAGCGGCGGCGCGCCCGGCAGTCCGGCGAAGGATAACGGCGCCAGTATCGAGGCCGGCCGCTATGTCTCGAGCCGCGTGTTCGTCGGGGTGAAGGAAAGCACGACCGGCAATACCCAACTGGGCGTTGACGTCGATCTGGCGAAGCGACTCAAGCTGCAGGCGAAACTGGGGAACGGCCAGAACTCCGCCCAGGGAACCACGCCCGAGAACGACCCCGGGAGCAGCATCGGCATCGCCTATCAGTGGGAATACTGAATTACGCCTGCGGCGGCGGTGTCCGCACGCGAATGTGCAACTCCCGCAGCTGCTTCTCGTTGACTTCGGTAGGCGCCCCCGACATCAGATCCGCTGCGGTCTGCGTCTTCGGGAAGGCAATCACTTCGCGGATGCTGTCCGCACCCGCCATCAACATCGCGAGCCTGTCGAGACCGAACGCAATACCGCCGTGCGGCGGAGCACCGAACTTCAACGCATCGAGGAGGAAGCCGAACCGCAGCTCCGCCTCTTCCGCGTTGATGCCGAGCAGCTCGAACACGGCAGACTGCATCTCCTGACGGTGGATACGCACTGAGCCGCCGCCGATCTCCGATCCGTTCAGCACGATGTCGTACGCTTTCGCGATCGCCGTGTCGGGAGAGGCACGCAACGCCGCCGGGTCGTCCGTCTTCGGCGAGGTGAACGGATGGTGCACCGCGCCCCAGCGCTTCTCCTCCGCATCCCACTCGAACATGGGGAAATCGATCACCCACAGCGGCCGCCAGCCGGCCGCGACGAGCTTCAGGTCCTGCCCGACTTTCAGTCGCAGGGCACCGAGCGCATCGTTCACGACCTTCGCGCTGTCCGCGCCAAAGAAGACGAGGTCGCCATCCCGAGCGCCTGTACGCTCGAGAATCCCGGCAACCGCGGCGTCGCTGAGGAACTTGACGATAGGGGACTGCAAGCCATCGCGCCCCTTGGCTCGATCGTTGACCTTGATGTAGGCAAGACCCTTGGCGCCGTAGCGCGCCACGAACGCCGTGTACTCGTCGATCTGCGAGCGTGGCATCCCGCCGCCGTTGGGGACTCGCAGCGCGGCCACGCGTCCCTTCGGATCCTTGGCAGGTCCTGCAAACACTTTGAAGTCGCAGTCCTTCACCAGATCCGCGACATCGGCCAGCTCCAGCGGGATGCGCAAGTCGGGACGGTCCACGCCGAAACGGCGTAGCGCCTCCGCATAGGTCATCCGCGGCAGGGGGTCGGGAAGCTGTACACCCAACACGGCCGAAAAGAAGTGCCGCAGCAGCTGCTCCATGAGACGCATGATGTCTTCCTGCGACATGAATGACGTCTCGATATCGAGCTGCGTGAATTCCGGCTGGCGATCCGCGCGCAGGTCCTCGTCCCGGAAGCACCGGGTGATCTGATAGTACCGGTCGAATCCGGACACCATGAGCAGCTGCTTGAAGATCTGCGGCGACTGAGGCAACGCGAAGAATCTGCCCTCGTGCGTCCGGCTCGGCACGAGATAGTCGCGCGCGCCCTCGGGAGTCGACTTCGCCAGCATCGGTGTCTCGAGATCGACGAAGCCGTTCGAGTCCAGAAAGTCACGCATGGCGCGCGTCAAGCGGTGACGCAGACGCAATCGCTGGGTCATGACCTCGCGGCGCAGATCCAGGTAGCGATACTTGAGCCGCAGCTCCTCGCTGACCTGCTCGTCGAGCTGAAACGGCAGGGGCTCGGAGCGGTTCAGGACCTCCAGCTCCTTTGCGAGCACCTCGACGCGGCCCGAGGGCAGATTGGCATTGGTCGTTCCCGTGGGGCGCTCGCGAACGCGGCCCTTCACGCGGATGACGAATTCGCCGCGCAGGCGCTCGGCCTCCTTGAAGACCTCGGCGGCGTCCGGGTCGAAGACGATCTGCAGCAGTCCCTCGCGATCACGCAGATCGACAAAAATCACCCCGCCGTGGTCACGGCGCCGGTGCACCCAACCCGCAACCGAGATTTCCTGGCCAGTGAGCTTTTCGTCGACTTGTCCGCAGTAATGTGAGCGCATAAGGCGCGCGATAGTACGGAGCGCTTGTGACCCCCGCAAGGCAGGCTGCGGCGCCAGATGCCTCCGCCAGTCGCGGAGGCAGGGACCCGAACGGGTCCTTACCGGGAAGCGATTCGAGCGGGCGGTTTCGGGCTATCGACGCCGGGGGGCGCGTTCTGGGTCGCGCTGTCCCGGGTCAGGTCCTGGGGCGACACGACCCCGACGGTGATGATCATCTTCATCGCCGCATCGACGCTCATGTCCAGCTCTACGATCTGGCTGCGTGGGACGATGACGATGTAGCCGGCAGTGGCATTGAGCGCATTCGAAATGTACACGCACGCGTGGGGCTCGCCGGTCCGCCGCGTGACCTCAGGGACGTCCTCGGCGGTAAGGAACCCGATGCTCCACATCCCAGCCCGGGGGTACTGCACCATCACGACCTTGCGGAATGAGCTGGATTGCGAGAACACACTCTCGGTGAAGCTCTTGACCCCGCTGTAGACCGTGCGCACGAGCGGAATCCGGTTGAGCAGCTCCTCCCCGAAGACCACCAGCTGACGGCCGATCAGGTTGCTGACGACGATTCCCGTGAGCAGAACGATGGCAAAGGCGAGCAGCGCCCCCACGCCCGGCAGGGCAAACCCGACCAGCGCCAGGGGACGATAGGCCGGGGGGAGCAGCACCAGCGTGCTGTCCATGAGGTGCACGATAAAGGTGACCACCCAGATCGTGGCGAGGATCGGCAACCAAACCAGAACCCCCGCGACGAGGTAGCGGCGCACCCCCCATTTGCGCGGGGGTGTCGGCTTGCGGGCCGGACCGCCCGCCGCTGGATCGCCCCCCGCGGGATTGCTCCCCACCGGGGTGCCGGCCACGGGACCGCCGGCCGTCGGGTCGGTCACCGCCGGCCCTTCTTGCGCGCCGGCCTCTTGGAGCGCGACTTGGCCGCCTTGGAAGCGGACTTTGCGGCGGGCCTGGAACGCGCCCCTGAGCCACCCTTGGGCGACGCGGCACTCTTGCCGCCGCTGCGGCCGCGACCGCTTCCCTGATCGCGTGCCTGGGCGCGTCCCTTACCTTCGCCGCCACCCGAGGCTTTCGCCGCGCTCTCGGGCCCAGCGGTGCTCTCAGTGCCCTTGCCGCCGGAGGCCTCCGCAGGGGCGGCCGGCTTGGCCTCGCCGCCCTTGGCGTCCTCCGCCTTGGACGCGGGCTCCTCGCGGTCGGCGATGTTGCGCTTGCCCTCCTTGTCCGACTTGAAGTCCGTCTCGTACCAGCCTCCGCCCTTCAGGCGGAAGTTCGGCGCGGAGACGAGCTTCTTGAGGGCCTTCTTACCGCAGGAGGGGCACTTCTCCAGCGGCGCATCCGAGATCTTCTGCATCACCTCGGTGTAGAACTTGCAGTTGGCGCATTCGTATTCGTAGAACGGCATGGCGTTGTTTTCTTACGTGGCAAACACTCCCGGGCGGGGATTATAAGGGACCCGCCCTGCCGCGGCGCCATGCGCCGCGGCAGTCGTCAGCCCTTCGCGAATTTCAGCTCCCCGCCGCTGGCGGAGATCCGGATGCGATCGCCGGGGGCGAACGCACCCTGCAGAATCCGCTGCGCCAGCGGATTCTCGATCTGCTGCTGGATGGCCCGCTTGAGCGGCCGGGCGCCATACACCGGGTCGAAGCCGGCCTCGCCGAGCAAGTCGCGCGCCGCATCGTCCAGCACCAGCTCGATGTTGCGCTCCTGCAGACGCTTGCGCAGGTACGCCAGCTGGATGTCCACGATGGCGCGGATCTGGCTCGTGCCCAGCGGATGGAACACGACGATATCGTCGATCCGGTTGATGAACTCCGGACGGAAGCTCTGCTGCACGATCTCCATGACTGCAGACTTCATGCGGACGTAGTTCTTCTCTCCCGACCTTTCTTCCTCGAATTGGGCCTGAATGACCTGCGACCCCAGGTTGGAAGTCATGATGATGACCGTGTTGCGGAAGTCGACCGTGCGGCCCTGGCCGTCGGTCAGGCGTCCATCGTCCAACACCTGCAGCAGGACGTTGAAGACATCCGGATGCGCCTTCTCGACCTCATCCAGCAGGATCACCGCGTAAGGACGCCGGCGAACGGCCTCGGTGAGATAACCGCCCTCCTCGTAGCCGACGTAGCCCGGAGGCGCGCCAATGAGCCGCGCCACGGAGTGCTTCTCCATGAACTCCGACATGTCGATGCGAACGAGCGCCTCCTCGGTATCGAAGAGAAACTCGGCGAGCGCCTTGCACAGCTCGGTCTTGCCGACGCCGGTGGGACCCAGGAACAGGAACGAGCCGTTGGGCCGCCGCGGATCGGACAGGCCGGCCCGTGTGCGGCGGATCGCGTTCGAGACGATGCGCAGCGCTTCATCCTGTCCGACGACGCGCTTGCCCAGCGCCTCCTCCATGCGCAGCAACTTCTCCTTCTCGCCTTCGAGCATCTTCGAGACCGGAATGCCGGTCCACTTGGACACGACCTCCGCGATCTCCTCGTCCGTGACCTTGTTGCGCACCAGCTGGGGCGCCTTGTCCTCCGCCTGCTGCGCCTGCGTCAGACGCTTCTCCAGCTCCGGGATCTTCCCGTACTGCAGCTCCGCCATGCGGCCGAGATTGCCGGCGCGACGCGCAGCATCCATCTCCAGACGCACGTGATCGAGCTCCTCGCGGATGTGAGCAGTCCCCTGCAGCGCCGCCTTCTCCGATTTCCAGATCTCTTCCAGATCGGCGTATTCCTTCTCCAGCCCGCGCAGGGTCTCCTGCAGGCTCGAGAGGCGCTTGCGGGTGGCTTCGTCGGTTTCCTTCTTCAGCGCTTCCTGCTCGATCTTCAGCTGGATGATGCGGCGGTCGAGCCGGTCCAGCGCCTCCGGCTTGGAGTCGATCTCCATGCGAATGCGCGCGGCGGCCTCATCGATGAGGTCGATCGCCTTGTCCGGGAGCTGCCGGTCCGTGATGTAACGATGCGAGAGGGTTGCAGCCGCGACGATCGCGGGATCGGTGATCTCGACCTTGTGGTGAATCTCGTACCGCTCCTGCAGTCCGCGCAGGATGGCGATCGTGTCTTCGACCGAAGGCTCGTCGACGAGCACCTTCTGGAAACGACGCTCGAGCGCCGCGTCCTTCTCAATGTACCTGCGGTATTCATCCAGCGTCGTAGCGCCCACGCAATGAAGCTCGCCGCGGGCGAGTGCGGGCTTGAGCATGTTGCCCGCGTCCATGGCGCCTTCGGCCTTGCCAGCACCCACCATGGTGTGCAGCTCATCGATGAACAGGATGATCTGCCCTTCCTGCTTGGCCAGATCGTTGAGCACAGCCTTGAGGCGCTCCTCGAATTCGCCGCGGAACTTGGCCCCCGCGATGAGCGCGCCCATATCGAGCGCGAGGATGCGCTTGTTCTTCAGACCTTCCGGGACTTCGCCATTGACGATGCGCTGCGCGAGACCCTCCACGATGGCGGTCTTGCCGACACCCGGCTCGCCGATGAGCACGGGATTGTTCTTCGTCCGGCGCTGCAGAACCTGCACCGTGCGACGAATCTCGTCGTCACGGCCGATCACCGGATCGAGCTTGCCGGAGCTCGCCCGTGCGGTCAGATCGACGGTGTATTTCTCGAGCGCCTGGCGGCTCTCCTCTGCGTTGGGATCGGCAACTTTCTCCCCGCCGCGCACATCCTCGATGGCCTTCTCGATGGCGCCACGGGCAGCACCCGCGTCCTTGAGGATCTTCGCAAGCGTGCGGTCCTCGAAGGAGGCGAGCACGAACAGCTCGCTCGAGATGTACTGATCGCCGCGCTGTTGCGCGAGCTTGTCGGTGACGTTGAAGATCCGGTTCAGCTCGTTGGAGACGTGCACGTCCCCGGGCGCACCCGAGACCTTGGGCAGCCTGTCCAGCGCGGCCCCGAGATCGGAGCGCAGCTTGTTGATGTCGACACCGGCTTTGACCAGCAGGGGTCGAACGGATCCGCCCTGGCTGTCCAGCAGGGCGAGCAGCACGTGCACCGGCTCGAGAAACTGATGGTCACGTCCGAGCGCCAGCGACTGGGCATCGCCCAGCGCCTGCTGAAAGCGGCTCGTGAGTTTGTCCATCCTCATGGGGGCACCTGGAGAAATCGAGGGAACTGCCGCAAAAGTGGGGCCCCCGGGCGGGTCGTTCAAGGGGACATCGCCCCCATCGCGCCGCTGGCGCCTAATGCACGAAGCTTTCCGCCCAGGCGATGACGCCGACCCCCAGCCCGATCAGGACGACCTGAGCGAGGCTGGTCCGCGGATCTGCACGCCGGTGCAGCGCCGGGATCAGCCCCGCAACGGCGATATAGAGAAAGCCCGCCGCGGCCAGGGCAAGCGCGTAAGGCAGCATTCCCAGCACGCGTCGCAAAGCGAAATAGGCCCCGATACCCCCCAGGACTGCAGCCAGGCCCGTGACCATGTTGAGCAGCAGAGCCCGCCGCTGCGACATGCCCGAATGCACGAGCAGCACGAAGTCTCCCAGCCGGTGCGGGATCTCGTGCGCTGCAACGGCAAACGTGGTCACCAGGCCAAGGGGCCGGTTCTGCAGAAAAGCGGCAGAGATGAGAATTCCGTCCAGCACGTTGTGGACACTGTCGCCGATGAGCACGAGCACCCCCGCCGCCTCATCGCGGTGCGAATGACCGTGATCGTGCCCGTGGGCGTGACCGTGATCATGGGCGTGGGCGTGAGCCGCGGTCTCGGCGTGGGCGTGCGCCGCATGAGCGTGCCCGTGCCCCTCCCCCGGAGGCGCCCCGTCCGCCGCCCCCTCATGCGAATGGGCGTGCCGCCACAACACCACCTTCTCGATGACAAAGAAGATGCCAAGCCCGACGATGAGAGCAACCCCAATTCCATGCGCTCCATCCGCCCCAACACTCTCCATGGCCTCCGGCAGAAGCGCGAGCAACGCCGCGCCAAGCAACGCCCCCGTCGCGAAGCTCACGAAGTGGGGTAAGAGGCGAGTGCTGGTGCGTTCCGGCAGGAGCAGAAAGACGCTCGCCAACGCGGCGCTGGCAATACCGCCGAGGGCCGTGAACACAACAATCCAACCGAGCAGCGGCATTCCGACTTCTTTTGCTTGTTCGAGACTGACCCAGGCATCGTAGCACGCACGTCAAACTCCCCGCCGGGAGCGGCCACCCGTCAGCCCAACCACACCAGCGCGGCCATCCGTCCGCATTGACCATCACGCCGATATGAGAAGAACCGCTCGGGTTCCGCGTGTGTACAGTGTTCTCCGCCGGATACCTCGAGGACTCCGAGCTTCGACAGCCGGCGACGCGCGAGAGCGAACAAGTCGCACTGCCAACGCCCGCGAGCATTCGCCTGGAAATCAGCGCCAGCCGCCGGGTCGCCGACTAGAAAGGCGGCTCGCACCTCGTCTCCCACCTCGAAGTGACGGGGCCCGATGCCGGGCCCGAGCCATGCACAGAGCTGCCGAGGTTCCGTTCCGAGCGACCGGACCGTCGTCTCCAACACACCCGCCGCCAAACCCCTCCAGCCCGCGTGCGCAGCGGCAACGACGGAACCATCCCGCGCAGCAAACAGCACCGGCACACAGTCCGCCACCTGGATAACGCAAACACGATCGCTGCGGCGCGTTATCGCAGAATCCGCCGAACCACCGCCGCCGCCGTGGTCGAGATCGACAACCGCTGTGCCATGAATCTGCTGCAGCCAGCTCGGATCCGCAGGCAGATGAAGTCGCCGGCGCACACGCAACCGATTCTCCGCGACGGCCTCAGGAGCGTCCCCCACATGAGCCCCCAGATTCAAAGATGCGTACGGACCGACGCTCACCCCTCCGACGCGAAGTGTGAATGCTGCGTGCACGCGAGGAGGCGCCGGCCAGTCGGGCTCAATGACCTCAATGTCGCTCATGAGCGCGCGTCGGCTTCGAGCGCGGACAACAGGTGTGTCATATCAGCGGGCAACGGCGCTTCCCACTCCACAGCACGACCCGTTGTGGGGTGCGTCAGCGCCAGGCGCGAGGCGTGCAGGGCCTGGCGTTCGAAGCCATTCAACTCGGCCACCAGATCGGGACTCGATCCCGCCGGCAATCTTCGCCTGCCGGCGTAGAGCGGATCGCCTACAACGGGAAAGCCGATGTGCGCCAGGTGCACCCTTATCTGGTGGGTACGACCGGTCTCGAGCTCCGCACGAACCAGCGTGTGCCCGCGAAACCGCTTCACCACTCGATAGTGTGTAACCGCCGGACGGCCATCCGCGCGCACAGCCATGCGCGTCCTCTGGCTTCGGTGACGGCCAATCGGCTCGTTCACGGTTCCGCCGCCGGTCATCACACCAGTGCATACGGCGAGGTAGTGCCTGCTGATTTCGCGCTCAGCCAGGGCGGCTACGAGCGCCGTATGCGATTCCGGCGTCCGGGCGACGATCAGCAGCCCACTGGTGTCCTTGTCGAGTCGATGCACGATTCCCGCTCTAGGGACCACGGCGAGCTTGGGGTCCAGCCCCAGCAGAGCATTCTGTAATGTATGGCGAGCATTGCCCGCGCCCGGGTGCACCACCAGCCCGGCCGGCTTGTCGATCACCAGCAGAGCGCGGTCCTTGAAGACGATCTCGAGGGGCAGCGCCTCGGCCTCGACGCGAGAGCTGGCCTCCAGCCGGGCATGGATCTGGACCCGTTCCCCGCCCAGCACTTTGTCCTTGCCGCGCGGCCGCCGGCCGTCTACCTGGACCTCCCCTGCCTCGATCCAGCTCTGCAGCCGCGCCCGCGAGTATTGGGGCAACGCCCGGGCGAGGGCCTGGTCGAACCGCAGGCCCGCCAGGTCCGGCGGGAGGTCGATGACGTGAGTACGGAACTCCCCGCCTCGATCCGCGGTCGTAGGGCATGCCGTCGGATTCGATATACTCGACGAACTCATCCGGCGCGAAGCCAACGAAAGGTCCTCATTTGATGTCTGTCTCTGCCCCGCTGCGCGGCGGCGTGCTTGTCCTGTGCGCGATCCTGCTGGCCGTAGGCGGCTGCCGTTCGCACCGCGACGATCCGACGAAATCGAGCCCCGAGGTCCTCTACAAAAGGGCCAAGAACAGCCTCAACTCGTACGACTACAACGCCGCTATCAAGACCTACGAGGCCTTGACGGCGCGGTTCCCATTTACGCCGCAGGCGCGCCAGGCGCGCCTGGACCTGATCTACGCATACTACCGTGCCGGCGAAGGCGAATCCGCGACCGACGCGGCCGACACGTTCGTACGCGAGAACCCGACGCACCCCAGGGTCGACTACGCCTGGTACATCAAGGGGCTCGTCGACTTCGAGCGCACTCCCAATGGCATGGAGCGGTTGTTCCGTGCCGATCTCACGAAGCGGCCGCCGACGAGCGCCCGTAAGGCTTTTACGGCCTTCCGGACCGTGGTGGAGCAGTACCCGAAGAGCGAATACGCCCACGACGCGCAGCAGAGGATGATCTACCTCCGCAATCGCCTTGCCGACTACGAGGTCCACGTCGCGACGTACTACATGCAGCGCGGCGCCTACGTAGCTGCCGCGCAGCGTGCCAAGGGCGAGATCGAGCAGTACGACGGGGCCCCGGCCACCCAGAGCGCCCTGGGGATCCTGATCGAGGCCTACGATCGATTGAACCTCCCGGAGCTTTCTGCGAATGCCCGCAAGGTCTACGAAGCCAACTACTCCGGGGACGTGAAGCCGTTGACCGCCGAGGTCAAGCGGCACTGGTGGAAATTCTGGTAGACGCTACCGCCGGTAGCCGTTCGTCACCGGATAGCGCCAGTCGCGTCCAAACGCGCGCCGGCTGACCCGCACCCCCGGCGGGGCCTGACGCCGCTTGTATTCGTTCCGCTTCACCAGATCCAGCACCCGTCCCACGGTCGCCCGATCGAACCCGCGCGCCTGGATCTCATCCACGGTGAGGTCCTCCTCGATGAAGGCCTCGAGGATCGAATCCAGCACCTCATACGGCGGAAGCGAGTCCGAGTCCTTCTGATCGTGCCGCAGCTCCGCGGACGGCGGCCGATCGATGACCCGCTGCGGAATCGCCTGGCCCATTCCCCCGGGCCGCCCGAGCGAGTTGCGATACGCAGCCAGCCGGTAGACCAGCATCTTGCTGCAATCCTTGA
>Ga0070681_10005181_pt1 | contig 12583 bp, 7 predicted proteins | sample KBSC83BmetaG_FD_65650 | JGI IMG/M metagenome (GOLD analysis project Ga0070681, IMG submission 65650) | Corn rhizosphere microbial communities from Kellogg Biological Station, Michigan, USA - KBS C8-3B metaG | ecosystem: Host-associated > Plants > Roots > Rhizosphere | place: USA: Michigan...
ATCTCCGGTCGACGCGGGAAGGCGAAGGCTCGCGACTCCGCCGCACCTACGAGGCGACACCCGCCGGGCGCAAAGCGCTGGCGGCGGCAAAGCAACGAGTCTGGGAACTGTTCGGCGAGCAGCGTGTGGCGGCCGTCGACCTGGTTCGTGTGCTGCACCTGGATCCGACCGTCGATCTGATGGCGCGCGATTCCGATCTGGTTCCGGTCACCGTCGTGGACACCTCGGCGTCGCCGGACTCGCTGGTTTCGCGAGCCATTCACGCACGGCCAGAACTTCGGCGAGCGGCGGCCGTGATCGACGCCTCCGAAGCGTCACGCCGCGGCGCGGTGTACGGTGCGCTGATTCCTGCGGTTGGCGTTCAGGGGTTCGGCGGCGCACTTGGCGGGGGCCCGGATAGCGGACGCTCGCGCGTCGCCGGTATGACCGATTACATGCTCAGTGTTGGCTGGCGTTTGGGGCCCGGTGGGCTGTTCGACCAGGGCCGAATCAACGCCGCAAGCGCCCAACTGTCGACAGCGAAGCTCAACCAGCAAAAGCTCAGAGAAAGCATCTCGGCCGAAGTGCTTCAGGCGGTGGCGAGAGTTCGCGCCTACGGTGGGGAGATCGGTCTCGCCGAGCGCACGCTCGCGAGCGCGCAGGAAACGTTGCGACTCACCGAAGCGCGGCGGCAGTTCGGAGTGGGCGCCGTGCTCGAGGACATTCAGGCCCAACAGGCACTGACGCAGGCGCGGTCGGACTACGTGAATGCGATCGCGCAGTACAACAAGGCGCAGTACGCGTTGGCAGCCGCCCTCGGCGACCGGACGCGGTGAATCGGAAGAGCACTGGCGCGGACTTGCGCCGCGCCGGCGCGTCGGCCGCGTTCGCCTTCGTGTTCACGATGGGGATCGTGAATCTGTTCGGCGATACGACGTATGAAGGCGGCGCGGCGATCAATGGTCAGTTCCTCGGCTCCCTCGGCGCAAGCGCCGCGGCGATCAGCATCATCGCGGGCGCCGGTGAGTTTCTCGGCTACGCGTTACGGTCCGTCGCGGGATGGACAGCTGACAAGAGCGGGAAGTATTGGCCGGTCACGATCGTGGGATTCGCGATCAATTTGTTCGCCGTACCGGCGATGGCGCTCGCCGGCACTTGGCAAGTTGCGGCGCTGTTGATTCTCGCCGAGCGCACCGGCCGGGCGATTCGAAAGCCGACCGTCGAGGCTATGCTCTCGTACTCAACAGGCGCGCTCGGTACCGGGTGGGTGTACGCGCTCAACACCGCGCTCGACGAAACCGGAGCGACGATCGGTCCGCTGCTCATCGCGTTCGCCATGTACCGGCACGCGAGCTACCGCACAAGCTATTCGTGGCTGCTCGTCTCAGCGGTACTGGCCTTCATCGCGCTCATCGTCGCACGAATGATCTTCTCCGTTCCTTCGCAGCTCGAGCAAGGCGAGCGAACCGCGAAGGCCAAGCGATTCACCCCGGCGTTCTGGATCTATATGATGGGCGCGGCGTGCTTCGGTGCCGGCTTGATGAGCTTCGAGTTCATTGCCTTTCACCTGGCGAGCCATCGCATTGCGAGCGCGTACTGGATTCCGGTGCTTCTCGGCATCGCGACAGGATTTGGCGTGCTGGTGAATCTGGTGTTGGGTCGTCTATACGATCGCAATGCGATCGGTACACTGGTCGGCGCCGTGTTCGTGAGCGCGCTCTTTTCGCCGTTCGTGTTCCTGGGCGGATTCGCCGTGGCCCTGTTCGGAATGCTCCTCTGGGGCATTGGGTACGCCGTGCAGGATACGCTGTTCAAGGCGGTTGTGGCCGATCGGCTGCCGGAAGGCCGTCGCAACTTCGCGTACGGCATCTTCTACACGGGGTACGGGGTGGGCTGGCTGATCGGCAGCGTCGCAGTTGGATTGCTCTATGACGTTTCTGTCATCGCGGTCATTGCGTTCTCCATGATTGTCCAGCTCGCGGCGATTCCAATCGTTCTTTTCGCGCAACGCAAGGAGTTCGCCGCCGTGGGTGGATGATGCTGCGTCGTTGTCAGTTCTTGAAAATCAAAGAGCGGGCGATGGGACTCGAACCCACGACGTCCAGCTTGGGAAGCCGCGAGGCTACTACGGCGGACCGCTATGCTCAAGACAACGTTCCCGCTGCCGACCGCCTGGCGCGACAGCGCGGCCGCATACCACAACGGCGCGATCCCGATGTCAGAGCGATCGCGCAGCCGGCGTCGACCGGCCTCTCGTCGTCATCTGGACATCGCCCGTTTTACCGCGAGGTTATCGGAATGACGGAAGACGATCGCGCCACCGTCGAGCGGCAGCTCGGCAACCGCTATCAGATCGTTCGCACGCTTGGAGCCGGCGCGTTCGGCGCCGTCTATCTCGCGCGCGAGCGCGACCTCCACCGGCTCGTCGCGATCAAGGTGCTACGCGGCGAGCGCGCATGGAGCGACGACGAACGCGAGCGCCTGCTTCGCGAAGCGCGCACCATCGCGAACCTGAGCCACCCGGCGGTGGTGCCGCTGCTCGCGTTCGGCGTCGGAACCGAGAACATGGTCTACATGATCATGCCCTATGTCAGCGGGCAGACGATCGCCGATCGCCTCGCGCACGACGAGCCGTTCGACGCCGACGAAGTTCGACGAATCCTCATCGAGCTGGCCGACGCGCTCGCGTACGTCCACGGCGAGGGCGTGCTGCACCGGGACCTCAAGCCCGAGAATGTATTGCTGGAGCGGGCCGGGGCCGTCGACGACCACGTCCCGCCGCGCGTTCGCCTCATCGACTTCGGCGTCGCCGCGTTTCCCATGCGCGATCGTGGGCTGAATGCCACGCGCGAGACGTGGGGCACGCCCCTCTTCATGGCGCCCGAGCAGGTGTTCGGCGAGCCGGAGCTCGACCCGCGGAGCGAGATCTACTCGCTTGGCGTGCTCGGGTTTCTGCTGCTCGGGGGACGTCTGCCGTTCGACGCAGCGTCGCCGGCCGAGCGACTCACGCAGCAGCGCCGAGGACCCGTCGTACCCTTGAGCGTCTGCGCGCCCGATGCGCCGAAGGATCTCGTGCAGACGATCGAGCGCTGCCTCGCCTACGAGGCCGAGCAGCGGCCGCGCCGCGCGCGCGATGTTCGCGACACGCTCATCGCCGGCGCGAGCGCGGGCCACGCCTTCACGCCGCTCGCGTTCGTGCGTCAACGCTTGGGCCGGGATCCCGCGGCGATCGAGCGCTTCGCGGCCAAGCGTCGCAAGCATCAAACCCCGAGGCTGCCGCTCATCAACCGAATCGCCGGCGCGTTCTCCGGGATCGATGCGGACGTGCGCTTCGCGGTGCGTGCGATCAAGAAAGTGCCCGCCTTCAGCTTGGCCGTCATCGCGATTCTCGCGATCGGGCTCGGCGCGACGACAGTAGTGCTGAGCGCTATCGAAGCGCTCGTCCTGCGGCCTGTGCCGGTGGCCGATCCGAAAGCCCTCGTCGAGATTCAGGAGCGACGCCAGGGCCCGGGTCAAATGTCCAACTTCGGCGCGAGCGGGTTTCGATACGATCGCTATCTCTCGTATCGCGATGCGACGGCCAGCGTCTTCACCAATATTGCGGCGCAAAGTTTCGCGACATTCTCGATGCGGATCGGGAACGAGACGCGCTCCGCTGGCGGTCTCGTCACATCCGGAAGCTACTTCGACGTGCTCGGCGTCCGCCCGGCGCTGGGGCGTTTTTATGATTCTCAAATCGACACGCCGGGCGGTGCTCAGGCGGTCGTGGTGCTCGGCTACGACTTTTGGCAGGGAACGCTCAACCGAGACTCGAGCATCATCGGAAAGACGATTCATCTCGACAGCCGCCCAATGCGCGTCGTCGCGGTGGCGCCAAGGGGGTTCAAGGGTGCGATCGGCGCGGTGTTCCCCCTCGACGTGTGGGTCCCGGAGCCGGCGTATGCGAAGCCGCCTATTCGCGGCCGGAGCGTCGCCGACGAGGAGGCCGCCGGTGCTCTGGCTGTCCACTGGCTGAACATCTTTGGCCGTCTGCGACCCGGCGTCACTGCGCGCGGTGCGAGCGAAGCGCTCAAGGTCATGGCGCCCCGTGTGCCGGCCGAGGATCCGAGAACGACAATTCTCGATGCGTGGGCTGAACCGGTGCGGACGCTCCCTGCTCCGATGCAACAATCGATGGAGCAATTCATCGGGATGCTCCTGGGCGTCGCACTCCTGGTGCTCGTGATCGCCGCGGCGAACGCTGCGGGCATGCTGCTCGCGCGGGCGACTGCTCGCGCGCGCGAAATGGCGACGCGCATGGCCGTCGGCGCCGGTCGTGCCCGCCTCGTGAGACAGCTCATCGTCGAAAGCTCGATCTTGTGCGCGGCGGGCGGCGGCGTCGGAGTCCTCGTTGCGCTCTGGCTTTCGCGTTTTCTCAACGTCTATCGACCGTCCGGGATTCCGATGACGGTTGCATTCGGCGTGAATGCCACCGTGCTCGCGATCGTCGGCATCATCGTGCTCGGGACGGCGCTGATTGCGGGCATCATCCCTGCCCTGCACGCCACGGCGGTCGACCTCGCGAGCGCGCTCAAGGCGAGTGGCGCGCAGACGGGCGAACGGCGATCGCGGCTGCGCAGTGCGTTCGTCGTCGCGCAGATTGCGTCGTCCGTCGTTCTCCTTTCGACGGCAGGTCTCTTCCTTCGGTCCCTTCAGCGTTCTCTCAACATCGATCCTGGCTTCCGCGCCGAGGGGGTGATCACCGGCAGTGTCAGCCTTGATCACCATGGATACGACCGCGATGCCGCCGAGCAATTCTATCGCCAGTTGTTGCCGCGCCTCCGCGCTCGGCCTGAGATCGCCGCCGCCGCGGTTGCGAACGCCGCTCCATTGAGCGGGTACGTGAACGACGAGGACACGAAGCGCGCCGGTCACCCCGACGACAAGTTCAATGCGCAATGGGCCGTCGCCGACTCAGGCTTCATCGAGCTCTTGGAGACACCGCTGGTCGCCGGCCGATTCTTCACGAGCCAGGACCGGCGCGAGTCGGCGCCCGTTGCGATCATCAACCTGAAGCTCGCGCAAAAGCTGTGGCCCAACGATCCGCCGCCGAGCATCATCGGACGGCGCATTCTCCGTCTCGAGCGCGAGGTGGAGGTGGTCGGCATCATCGGCAACGGCAAATACGCGAGCCTGCACGAGGCGCCGAGAAGCTTCGGATATGTGTCGTACGACCAGCGGTACGGGATGTCGCGCCTTCTCTATGTACGGGCCCGAACCACCACCGCGGCCGCGCAGCGGGCCACGACTGAGGAGTTGGCGAAGCTCGATCCGAACGTCGCGTTCGAGGGCCCCAAGTTACTCGCGCAGGACGTGGAGAAGTTTCTCAGGGAACAGCAGGTTGGCGCGCGCCTCATCGCGGCGTTCGGACTCGTCGGTGTCATGCTCGCGATGACGGGACTCTACGCGGTCCTGGCGTTTGGCGTCGCGCGGCGCATGCGCGAGTTCGGCGTGCGTCTCGCGCTTGGGGCGCGCGGCGCAGACATCATTCGATTGGTCTTGCGTCACGGACTTGGGCTGGTGGCCGTCGGTCTCGTGATTGGGCTTGCGGGCGCGATTGGCGCGGGGCGCGTGGTTTCGAGATTCCTCTATGATATCAGCGCATTCGATCCGGCGACGCTCGTGACGGTTCTACTTCTGCTGGTTCTCGTCGCCGTTGGGGCGAGCCTGGTGCCAGCGCGTCGTGGCGCGGCGGCTGATCCGATGACGTCGTTGCGGGCGGAGTAAGCCGCCCGAATTGGCCGTCTCACGGTTAGATGCATCCAACCCTCGAACCAACGCGGCTGTCTCATCGAACGGCATCGTTCGACTGAAGCCGCCGGTGCGCGTAGTAGCGCCGGCGACGTCAACACAACCGGTAACCGCGTCGGCACCCACTCGCCATGCGCTGTCTCGAGCTCCCGTTCCGCACGCTGTTCAGAACCCCGTTCGTGACGATCGTCGCCATCCTGTCGCTCGGGCTGGGGATCGGCGCGAACGCCGGGATCTACTCCCTGTTCAACGAGATCCTGCTGGCGCCGCTGCCGGTTTCGCACCCCGACCGGCTGGTCAACTTCGCCAGTCCGGGACCGCAAGTGATGTACTACAACTGCGACACGGCCGGCGACTGCGACGAGGCCTACGACTACCCGATGTTCCGCGACCTCGAGCGGGCTGCACCGACGACGGCATTCAGCGGGATCGCAGGCCACATGCCCTTCAACGTCAGTCTCGCCATGCCGGGGCAATCGCCGATCAGGGGCGATGGGATCCTGGTCTCAGGATCCTACTTCCCGGTGCTCGGAATTCAGCCGGCGCTCGGGCGCGTGTTTGCCCGGAGCGATGATCAGCCCATCGAGGGGAACTACGTGACGGTGCTGAGCTACGCGTTCTGGGAAAGCGCTCTCGGAGCGAACCCGGCGGTGCTCGGCAAACAGATCACGGTGAATGGCCAATCACTCACCATCGTCGGCGTCGCCCCACGCGGGTTCAGCGGCACGACCCTTGGCGTGCGGCCGGACGTGTTCGTCCCGATCAGCATGGCCGGACTCATGATCGACGGATGGAAGGGCGTCGAAACCGATCGCGACGAGCACTTCGTCTACATGTTCGGTCGCCTCGCGCCGGGCGCCACGATGGAGCAGGCTACCGCGTCGCTCAACCCCACGTATCACACGATCATCAACGACGTCGAGGCACCACGGATCAAAGGCATGGGCCCTGAGACTGCGGCACGATTCCGCAGCCAAGTCATCGCGCTCACCGACGGACGCCGAGGCCAGAGCTCGGCCATCACGGAGTCGCGGCTCCCACTGACGCTTCTCTTCGCCGTCACGGGCATCGTGCTGCTGATCGCATGCGCCAACATCGCCAATCTGCTGCTGGCGCGCGCCGCGAACCGCACCACGGAAATGGCGGTGCGGCTCTCGCTCGGCGCCACGCGACGGCAGCTCATCACGCAGGTCCTGACCGAGTCGGTGCTGCTCGCGGTCCTCGGCGGGATCGTGAGCGTCGTGATCGCGTACGGGACGCTGGGCGGAATCACCGCCCTGTTGTCGAGCGACGCTGCCCGCGCATACGACTTTCACTTGAGCGCGCCGGTCTTCGCGTTCACCGCGGTCGTCTCGCTGGTGACAGGTCTCCTCTTTGGGCTCGCACCCGCGCTCTCGAGCACGCGGCGCGACCTGGTGACGGCGCTCCGCAACAACTCGGGGAAGCTCGCCGGCGATCGCGGCGCGGAGCGGTTCCGCGCGTCGCTCGTCACCGTCCAGATCGCGCTTTCGATGGCGCTCCTGATCGGGGCGGGACTCTTCATCACAAGCCTCCGCAACATCAGCCGCGTCGATCTCGGCATCGACATCGAGAACGTCGTGCAGTTCGGCATCTCGCCGGCGCGCAGCGGGTACGACAGCACTCGCACGGCCGCGCTGTACGACCGCATCGAGCAGACGCTCGCTGCGCTTCCCGGCGTGCGGGGGGCCACGTCGTCCACCGTTCGGCTGCTCGGCGGCAACAACCGGGGCCGAACTGTGTCGGTCGAGGGATTCAGGAAGCTGCCCGACTCCGATGATGGCTCGCGCTACAGCAACGTGGGGCCGAACTATTTCCACGTGCTCGGCGTGCCGCTCCTGGCGGGGCGCGATTTCACCGCAGGGGACAGGATGGGTGGCGCGAGGGTCGCGATCGTGAACGAGGCGTTCGCGAAAAAGTTCAATCTTGGCCACGACGCCGTCGGCAAGCACATGTCCGTGTATAATGATTCCTTAAACATCGAAATCGTAGGGCTGGCCAAAGATTCAAAATACTCGAAGGTGAAGGACAAGATTCCGCCGGTCTATTTCCTGCCGTTGGCGCAGTCGGAGTTCGAGGGTGAGAACACGTTCTACGTGCGAACGGGCTTGCCCACGGACCAGAGCATCCGCGCGATCCGGTCGGCGATGAAGAGCATCGACCCGAATCTGCCGCTCGAAGCGCTCGAGCCCCTCCCCCAGCAGGTGCGCGACAACGTCTATCTCGACCGCATGATCGCTGACCTGACGGTGGCGTTCGCGCTTCTGGCGACGCTGCTCGCGGCGATCGGTCTGTACGGCGTGCTCTCATACTCCGTCGCGCAGCGGACGCGTGAGATCGGCGTGCGCATGGCGCTCGGCGCGGACGCTGGTTCGGTGCAAGGGCTCGTGCTGCGTCAGGTCGGCGTGATGACGTTGATCGGCGGAACGATCGGAATCGCCGCGGCGCTCGGGCTGGGCCGGGCCGCGCAGTCGTTGCTGTACGGGCTCCGGGGAAACGATCCGGTGGTGATCGCGGCGGCAGCGGTTGCGCTCGCGATGGTCGCGTTCGCGGCGGGGTTCCTGCCGGCGCTCAAGGCATCGCGGGTGGATCCGATGCAGGCCCTGCGGTACGAGTGACGCGCGCACCAGCGCCGATCATCTCAGCTCGAGTGATCCCCCGAGCGTCATCCGACCCACGGAGGCTCAACCGCGGTTCTCTCTCGGGGCTGAGATTATTGCTCTCGGCCTGCGGCGGTGCTAGAGCAAGTCTCTCAGATCATTGACGTTTTCTAAACGCAATGCGCCGAGAGAACGTGCGCCCAGGTTCGTGTTGTAGACGTTGCTGAATCAGGCTGCCTAGGCGCGACGCTCCGTGCTTGTGCTGGCGTACCGAAAATATACCGAAACAGCAGTGAGTGCCGTGACTGGCCGTGGATTGAGAACAGCGTTGCCAAATTCTTTTGAATCGTGTATTATTCGCTATTCGCGAATGGAGAATATATATGGCTGCTCAGCTTGCTCTACGTCCAATGGACATCCCTGTAGCGCTCCAGCTCGCTGACTCCGCGGATCTTACCTACGAGCAGATAGGCGACGTGTTAGGGATTAGCCAAAGCACTGCACATGATTCCGTTCGCCGGCTGCGCGCAGCTGGCCTTGTACAGGCAGAACACCTACGAGCAAATCGGATCGCGCTCCTAGAGTTTCTGGAGCACGGAGTTCGGTATGCATTTCCGGCTGTGCTTGAAGCACCCGCCGCTGGAATCCCAACGGCGTTTTCCGGACCAGCACTCGTCAATGAGATTGTGGCCGATCAACCCATCGTCTGGCCCGTGGCAAGCGGAACAACGTTCGGTCCAGCGATTAGTCCCCTGCTGCCGAATGTGGCAGAATTGCCTCGAAAGCAGCCGACACTGTATCGGTTGCTCACGCTTGTCGATGCCGTAAGAGTCGGGAGAACTCGAGAGCGATCGCTGGCGATGGATCTTCTGAAATCCGCCTTCAGGAGTCAGAAGCGACAACTGGCAAATGGATGAACGTACGGTGCCGCATTCAGACGCGCACCGTCCCGAAGGTGCGGCGGACACTGAACCGGTCCGCCGCACTTTCTTTGCTACCGCCTTACCTTCGCTTGCCAACATCGCACGCGTCGCGGAAGCCCTAGGCGACCTTCGAGATCGCGTGGTATTCATTGGCGGCGCCATTGCGCCCATTCTTCAAACGAATCCGCCGTTTCCCAGAATCCGTCCGACGAAAGACGTTGACGGCGTTATCGCGTCGACTTCGTATACCGAGGCCCATCATATCCACGAGGAATTAGAGCGCCACGGATTCCGACACGACACCAGCGATACCGCCCATACGAACCGCTGGATAACTCCGAACGAAGCCGTGCCGTTTGATCTTGTTCCTACGGGAGCGCATCCCGGCGGCAGCGGAAATCCGTGGGATCAGACCGCAATTGACACTGCCGAAACCCGCGAGCTTTATCCGGGGCTTGAGATCCTGCACGCGAGCGCACCCGCGTTCCTGGCACTCAAATGGGCGGCGCACGCTGACCGGGGGGCGAATGATCCGCGACAAAGCCACGACCTCGAGGACCTACTCGCACTGATTGCATCGCGCCCTAGTCTCGCTGACGAGGTTGGGCGCGCTCCCGACCACTTGCAGGATTTCATTAGACAGCAAGCAGCTGATCTGCTGGCGGATGCAGATATCGACGAGCTACTAGACGCTCATCTAAACAACGCTCATGCGAGGCGAGACGTCGTCCACATCGTTCGCACACGCCTACAGGAAATCGCGCGAATTCATCAGGCGAAGTAAAATCTGTCGATGGAGCCGCCTCTAGTTCTCTCTAATACTGGCCAAAACGCATTGGGAGCGTTCAACCACGTTAGTTGCACGGACTGAGAGCGAGTTCGGCGTGCGATTGAACTCTGCGATTGGAGTAATGCCGCGTGGAGTCGAAAGTTGAGCATCCTGGAAATGCTCCCATAACGTCGCGGCCCGGAGACAACGAACTCGGTGGATATTCGACAGGAATCGCTGTCGAATTCGTTCTCAACTCGCCGATCGCAGCAGCGATCGCTGATCAGGACCTTCCTGAGGATCTTTCGCCAACGGCACAACGGACCTACGGTGAAATCGGCGATCTGATTTCAGGGCGGACAAGCACACGTTCGGCGGCTTCACAATCTCCGCGTGATATCGGATCGATCCTTTCGCCGCGGCAGCGCCGCCGAACTCTAGACGTCCAGCCTGCGCAATTGGGCGTTTGCCAATTCTCTCGATTCCGGCGGACCGGGTGAGCGATCTCTAAATGATGCTTCGAATCGACTTAGACTCGCGAAGCGCGCCGCGCACACCCAAACGGTCCCCGGGAGTTGAGGCCACGGGGACCGTTGTGGGGACCGTTCAAATGCTAAGAATGGCCTGTCGAGTTCGACGGGCCATTTTCATAAGTCATTATATTTGAAGCACATCGAGAGCGGGCGACCGGGCTCGAACCGGCGACGTCCAGCTTGGGAAGCTGGCATTCTACCAACTGAATTACGCCCGCGTTTCCTGAAGCTAACGCTCGCCGTTAGGCCGAGCAATGTGGCGGACGAGTCCAAGCCTGCCCTGATGCGAGCGAAGCGGCCGTAGTGTCAGCGTGTCATCGTCGCCAGTCGCTCGCTACCCTTTGAGAGAACCAGCGTGTCGCCGGTAATCTCCGCGCGATCGGCTGCGTCAAGCGCGGAGAGAAACTGATCTTCCTGACGGGTCAACGCTGAATCGAGACAGGCCATCTTCGTCGCGGCCATTGGACCGATGCGAATCGACCTGCCGTGGAGCGTGTAGCTGCCGGTCGCGCGATTGCATCCGCCAGAGCCGAACACGTGACTCGAGTCACCGAAGTGGAGCCACGGCCGCTTCGATGCTTCCACCGGCAGCGCAGGTTGTCCTTTCAGCTCAACCAAGCGCCAGTCGGCGCCAGTGAGCATTGCCACATCGCCACTGCTTTTCCTCGTGGTACAGGCACTCGCGGCGACCGCAATCGCGCACACCGCGAGCAGTCCATGCACCGAGGCTCTGCCCTTTGTCATTGTCGCGTACTCTGCCGTTATCACCTGTCGAGCGTGCAGGTTCTGTGCGCCGCGAACGTTGACCACGTAGCCCAACCGGATGGAGATAGAGAAAGCAGTGAAATTTGCAATTGACTACACATCCGCAATCGGGCCCATCCGCCGTTCGCTAAACGCGACTACGCGAAGTGCAGATCCCTCGCCTGCGCTCGGGATGACAAACAGGGAGTCAATGGGTTCGATGAGCTACGATGCAGTCATAGTAGGTGGCGGGCTTGGCGGATCGGTGTTGGCGGAACAGCTGGCGCGCGCCGGACATCGCGTGCTCGTCCTCGAGCGCGAAGCGCAATTCAAGGATCGCGTGCGCGGCGAGAACTTCATGTCGTGGGGCGTCGCTGCCGCGCGACGACTCGGGATCTATGACGATTTGGTCAACGCCGGCAGACACGTCGCGCCGAACTGGATCCTCTACTTGATGGGCCAGCCCACGCGTGTGCGCGATCTCTGCGCAACGACGCCGGGCGGCGACCCGATGCTCAACATCTCTCATCGACGTATGCAGGAGGCGATGATCGCGCGCGCTGTTGCCGCGGGAGCGATCGTGCGGCGAGGCGCGACCACGCTCGCGCTCGATGCCGCGGCGGGTCGCGCGCCAGTGGTGACATACGATGTCGATGGCGAGCGCCGTACTGCATCCGCGCGAATCGTCGTTGGCGCGGACGGCCGCGCATCGAACGTTCGCACGTGGGCCGGCTTCGACGTGGTTCGTAGCCCGGAGATGCTGCGAGTCTCGGGAATGTTGATCGAAGGTCGCGGAATACTTTCGCGCGGTCGCATCCGCGGGGGTTCCAGCATCATGGCTCGACGGCGCGCAGTCGATCGGCCCGCTTGCTGAATTCGAGGGCGCTGATCGCCATGTCCCGACGCCGGCGAAAAATGGTGTCGTGCTGATCGGCGATGCAGCGGGTGCGTCAGATCCGTCGTGGGGCTCAGGACTGTCGGTCACGCTGCTCGACGTCGAACACCTCGGGAGTGCACTGCAGTCATGCGACGACTGGAACGTCGCCATCGCGCACTACGCGCGCGAGCACGACCGCTATTACGCCGCGCTCCATCGGATTCACACGTGGATGACGGACCTCGCGTGGACCCCGGGTCCCGAGGCCGACGCTCGTCGCGAGCGCGTGATGCCGAAGTGGATCGCTCAGGTCGAAGGATTTCCGGATCTCGTTGGACAGGGGCCGTTCG
>Ga0070681_10005183_pt1 | contig 12583 bp, 12 predicted proteins | sample KBSC83BmetaG_FD_65650 | JGI IMG/M metagenome (GOLD analysis project Ga0070681, IMG submission 65650) | Corn rhizosphere microbial communities from Kellogg Biological Station, Michigan, USA - KBS C8-3B metaG | ecosystem: Host-associated > Plants > Roots > Rhizosphere | place: USA: Michigan...
CATTGACCAGGTCGAGGACCTCGTTCACTACGTCATCGCCGGGCTGCTGGTTGGCATCGCCGCCGTGGTCCTCTACCGGACCATCGCCGACTTTGTGGGTCGGGGGCACGTCTACGCCGTGCGGATCACGGGGGCCATCAACGGCGTTCTCTTCGTCATTATCGTGCTGGAGCTACTACGCACCGTCCTGGCCCATTTCGAGACGTCGGAGCTGCAGCTCCAACCGTTCATCATCATCGGAGTGATCTCCGCGGTGCGGCATATCCTCACCATCGGGGCCCGGCTGACGCTCCAGGGTGAGGGATCGACCGAGGTGTTCCGCCAGGCACAGATCGAGCTCGGCGTGGAAGCGGCCGTCGTCCTGGGATTGACCATCGCCCTCGTCCTGATCCGCAGTAGCGAACGGCGAGAACCCTGACCGCACACCCTCCCGGGGGCCATTGACCACTTGCCGTCGGAGGCGGATCACGTCGTCGTCCGGCACCGGCTGCAGGACCCCAACTGAGCCACGGCCAAGGCCGACAGCTCTTCGTTGACCGGCCGGCCGACGTCAACAATGGCGGGCGTCACGGCCTCTGGCGGCGGTGTCAAAGGCCACCGGTCTCCCATTGCCCTGACTGGCCATGACGGTAAAGACGATGCGTGTCGCCGCCTGTGAAGGGCGGAGAGACGTTGGCGAGGACGGCCCCTGAGGGGGGTGAGGGATAGTTGCGGTAGAGCGGGACGTCGTCGGCGCCGGTGGCTCCGGCCTGGTTGTGTTGCAGCAGGGCCAAACCGCTCGCTCCGAGCAGTAGCGAGGCGGCCAGCAGAGGGATGAGCTTCCTTGATTGCTGTGATGGATGGCGCATGTGTGTCTACCCCCTCATGTGGACGGCACGATTGTTCCATAACGTCTCGCGGTCGACTACCGACCTTTGAGCGAAGTCGGCGCCCGTTGGCCCGCCAGATGGCGGAGTTGGCCGTCGGCCGGTAATCCGGCCCAGCGGTCGGCGTTCGTCATCGGAGCCGGTGGGATCGAGCGGCACGGCTGGCCACAGCAATCAGCTACGGCGGGGCTTCCCCTCCTGCTGGGCGTGGTCGTTTCGTTCCATCCCGAGGGCGAGCAGCAGATCCTCGTGCAGATGCCACCACACGGTGTGGTAGGAGTCGCACCGGGCCCCGCTGAACCGGTTCCGGTCGCCGCCTTCGACCTGCTCGACCGCCTTGCGCAGCCCCGCCCGGTAATCGGCGAACCGGGGAACGTCGCGTCCGAGACCGGCAACGACCGGAGCGGCCTTTTCGTCGACAGCGATGAGCCGGTCGATCAGTTCCCGGTCGCCGGGCGTCAGGAGGTCGGCCATGGATCGCTCGTTCACGGCGTCGCGGCGCTGACCTCGATGCCGAGGTAGCGGTGGAAGACGTCTTCGTCGACGAGCTCCGACGAATCACCGGCGAAGGTGATGCGGCCCCGGCCGAGGATGTAGGCGTAGTCGGCGATGGCCAGCGCCTTGTTGACGTACTGCTCCACGATCAGCAGCGACGTCCCTTCGTGGGCCACCCGCTCGAGGAAGTCGAAGATGCCGGCGACGACGACCGGGGCGAGCCCCATCGAGACCTCGTCGAGCAGGATGACGGGCGCGCCGGACAGGTAGGCCCGGGCCAGCGCCAGCATCTGCTGCTCGCCGCCGCTCATCGTCCCGGCCGCCTGGTCGAGCCGGTCCTTGAGCCGGGGGAACGCCTCGGTGGCCCGATCGACCGCCGTCCGCTCGGTCCCCGGGGCGGCGAACAGCATGAGGTTCTCCCGCACCGACAGCGGCGGGAAGACCCCGCGGCCTTCGGGGACGTGACACAGCCCCCGGGCCGCCAGCTGGTGCGGGGCCAAGCCGGTCACGTCCTCGCCGTCGAGGATGATCCGTCCCGCCGCCGGCCGCAGCAGGCCCGACGCCACCCGCAGCAGCGTCGTCTTTCCGGCGCCGTTCGGGCCGAGCAGCGCCACCACCGAGGAGCGGGGGACGACGAGGCTGACGTCGCGCAGGACGGGGACTCCGGCGTATCCGGCGCTCACGCCGTCGATCGAGAGCATCCGTCTAGCCCTCCCCGCCGCCGGCCGGGCTCGACAGGTCCGCCATCTCCATCAGGTCCTCGGCGCCGAGGTAGGCCGCCCGCACGATGGGGCTGCGCTGCGTCTCGGCCGGCGTACCGTCGAACACGAGCCGGCCGAAGTCGAGGACGTAGAGGTAGTGGCAGATCGCCATGACCAGCGCCATGTCGTGTTCGACGAGCAGGATGCCGAGGCCGCGGTCGTCGACGAGCGACCGCAGGATCCGGCCGAGGTGTTCCGACTCGGCGTGGTCGAGACCGGAGGACGGCTCGTCGAGGAGGAGCATGCGGAAGTCGCCGGCGTAGACCCGGGCCAACTCGACGAGCCGCCGCTGGCCGGTGGACAGTCTTTCCACGGTCTTGTCCGCCAGGTCGCCGATCCCGCATACGTCGAGCGCTTCTTCGGTGGCGGCCCGAACGCTGGCCCGCTGGCGCCGCGTCGCCATCTGTTGCCAGAGCGGGTTGGATCCGGCCAGGCGGGCCTCCCGGCCGAGGGCGACGTTCTCGGCCACCGTCATGGACGTGAAGAGCTCCATGCGCTGGAACGTCCGGCCGAGACCCCGGCGGGCCCGGCTGGCCGCTCCCCGCCGGGTGACGTCGGATCCGAACAGCAGGATTCGACCCTCGGCCGGTCGCAGCAGGCCGCTGCAGGCGTTGAAGGTGGTCGTCTTCCCCGCGCCGTTCGGGCCGATCAGCCCGGTCAGGCGGCCCATCGGGGCCGACAGGCTGACGGTGTCGACGGCGACGTTGCCCTCGAAGCGGACGGTGAGGCCGGCGACGTCGATGCCCGGTTCGCTCACTGGTCCACCGCCACGGCGTAGGCGGCCGGAGCCTCGAGTTGGCGGGCCCGGACCGGTCCGACGCCCTCGCCTCGCCGGCGTTCCGCCTGGGTCGCCGCCCGGCCGACCCATCCGCCGAGGCGGGCCCGCAGGGCCGCTCCGACGCCGACCCGGTCGGACACGAGGGCGGCGGCCACGGCGATGCCGCCGAAGAGCATCGACTGGATCTCGAAGGTGATCGACGTGAGGTAGCTCGGCATGACGGCCAGGAAGAAGGCGGCCAGGAAGGCCGATGTCACGTAGCCCGACACCGCCCCGGTGACAGTCAGGATGGCCAGGTACAGCAGCGAGTTGACCGCCGGGAAGCTGATGTAGTTGACCCGGCCGATCTGCATGGCGAACAGCGCACCGGCGATACCGGCGAAGAAGGCCGACACGGCGAAGACCAGCACCCGGGTCACGTTGATCCCCAGCCCGAGGGTGGTGAGGGCGGTGGGGGAGTCGGCGATGGCCCGCAGGAACCGGCCGAGCCGGGAGCGCCGCACCACCACCAGCGCGGCACAGCACACGGCCACCACGGCCAGCACGATGTAGTACCACGTCTCGGGATTCTGGGCGTCGAGCCCGCCGATGCTCGGCCGGGGGGCCCGCAACCCGGCCAGCGTCCCCTGTGAACCGCCGAACATGAGCCAGCTCTGGAAGACGACGTTGTCCATGAGCTGGCTGAACCCGAACGTCGCCAGGGCCAGGTAGATCCCGGACAGGCGCATGGCCGGAAGCGCCAGCATCGCACCGACCGCGGCGGTGACCAGACCGGCGCCGACGAGGGCCACCAGCCAGGGAACGCCGCCGTGGGTATCGGTGCCGAGGCCGCCGAACTGGCCGGTCCCGTGCACCGGGGCGGCCAGCTTGCTGAAGGTGGCCGCCCCGACGCCGGCGAAGGCGGCGTGGGCCAGCGAGATCTGGCCGGAGACGCGGGTCAGCAGCGACAACGACAGGAGCAGCACGACCAGCGCCAGCGCCGACGTGTACACCGGGAGGCGGGTGTTGACGAGCTTCGGGATGGCGATCACCAACGCCAGCGCGCCGGCGGTCATGCCGACGCGCACCGGTCGCGCCACGGGCAGCTTCCGGCGGACGGCCTCGCCGGCGAAGCGGCCGCTGCCCGCCGGCAGTTTGCGCTTCGGCGTGACCAGCATCACGACGATCAGGACGAGGAACGGGATGACGTTGGGGAGTCCGGTGAGCGGTGGTTTCGTCAGGTACTTGGCCGAGATGGCCGCCAGCGCGCCGATGGAGAGACCGCCGACGTAGGTCCAGGGCAGGCTGGTGAAGCGGCCGATGGCCACCGCTCCGAAGGCCTGGACGACCAGGGCGCTGAGCAGGAAGGCGTCCATCCCGAGGATGCTGGGCGTGATCAGGATTCCGGTCATGGCGGCGAATGACGAGCCGATGGCCCACGAGGCGATGCGGACGCCGGCCGGGCTCGTGCCCGACAGGCCGAGCAGGTCGGGGGAGGCGACGACACCCCGCATGGCGATGCCGAGCCGGGTCCGGTGCAGCAGCAGGTACAGGCCGATCAGGCTGGCGACACCGACGCCGAAGTTGATCGACTGGGCCCAGCTGACCCTGACCCCTTCGATGACCAGCGCCGTGCCGGTCGGCAGGAAGTCGGGCGACACGCGGCGTTCCACGCCGTAGCGCCAGTAGAGGAAGCCCTGGATGAACAGGAGCAGCCCGATGGTGGCGACGATGATGGTGGCGACCCGGGCGTCGACCAGCGAGCGCGTGAGCCGTTCGACGATCACTCCCGCCACTCCGCCGAAGAGCGCCACCGACACGATCACGGCCAGCGGCCAGGGCCAGCCCCACGTCCAGTGCAGCGTGAAGAAGAGGTAGGCGGCGCCGGCGCCGAGGGCGCCGTGGGCGAAGTTGAAGACGCCCGACGTCCGGTAGGTGAGGACGAGCCCGAGCGCGGCCAGCCCGTACAGCGAGCCGGCGGTGAGGCCGACGACGAGGAACGGCAGCAGCTGTCTCACGGAGCGCACACCCCGCACGGTTGGCGCCCGGCCCGTTCGTGGTCGGTGCGGCTGGCCGGCCGGACGGGCTTGCCGACGGTCAGCGGGCAGGTCGGCGTGTGGTACCGGGCCATCCGGGCGGCGGCCACGAGGTCGCCGTCGGCGGCGGCCACGCCGTTGGCCGCCGCGGCGTTGACCGGCGCCGCGGCGGCGACCGGCACGGCACCGGCGGCGTCGGGAGCGGCCACCGCCGCCGTCAGGCGGGCGAGGCGAACGGCGATCGCCTGGCGGGCGATCAGGATGGAGGCGACGAGGCCGAGCGTCACCGCCGTGACGCCGGCCAGACTGACCGACGCCCAGTCGACCTGCTCGCTCACCCGCACGGTGTCGGACGCCCGGGCCCAGCTGAGCGCCATCGCCGCCAGGCCGGCCGCCACCAGCACTCGCAGGGCCCACGCCGCCACCCGTCCGCCGGGCCGCACGTCGACCGGGATGCCGCCGAACATGACGGAATCAGCTCTCGGCGGCGGCGTGGACCGGCCGGCCGGGCGCCGCCGCCGTCACGCGGGCCGTGGCGGCGTCCGAGGCGTCGATCTCGGGCCCGGTGCCGAGCACCGCCCGCTCCAGCCGGTCGAGCTTGCGCCACTCGTCCCGCAGGTCGGCCGACAGCCACAGCGTCGCCCCGACCGCCACCAGGCAGACGCCGATCAGCCCCCCCGACATGAGGTAGGGGATCTGCTCGAAGGTGAGGACGGTGCCACTGGCCAGCGCCCAGGCGACGATCACGGCGGCGAGACCGCCCACCACCAGACCGGCGGCCAGGGTGCGGTCCCACTGGTACCGAACGAGCTTGGCCAGCGCACTCATCGCATCCTCTTCCCCAACCGACGGACCAGCAGGGCGGAACCGAGCGCACCGACCAGCCCGGCCACGAGGGCGACGAACATGGGGGTCGTGTCGCTGGCGCTGAACAGGATTCGGGCCGCCAGGCGCCGGTCGTCGGCCGCCGCCGCCGCGGCCACCCCGGAGCCGGCGCCGTTCGACGCCAGCTGGATCGGGGCCGGGGCCACCGCGCTCCCCACCGCGGCCGTGGTGGGCGCGGCGGTGGGCTGCGGATCGGGAAGCACGAACGACGTCGGGACGTCGACGCTCTGGGCGTCGGTCTCGCCGGGCCCGGGTGCGACCGGCGCCGGCGCCGCCGCCTGAACGGCCGGCGCAGCGGTGGTGGTGGCCGCCTGGTCGGGCTGGCGCGCCGCCGACTGGCCCGACCCGGAACCCGACGTATCGGGTGATGTCGAAGCGTCGGGGGCGGCGGGGGGCGCATCGCCGGCGCCCTGGGCGAACGCCGAAGCCCGTCCGAGCACGTAGGTGATCGAGCCGCCGGAGTCGTCCTTCTGCGTCACCCGGATCGTCGGGGCGACGACCCCGCCGTCGGTGTCCTGCCGGGGCATGTACTCGAGCCCGATCTTGGCCTGGGCCAGTGCGCTCTCGACCGGCTTCGGATCGGCCGGCACCGCCGACGAGCCGACCACCAGCCCCTTGGCGGTGAACGCCACCGGCGTGTCGGCGATCATCATCCCTGTCACCTGGGTGTCGGCGTCACGGGCGAGCGCGCCAGCCCCCGAGAACACCGCCTTGGCCCTCGAGAGCACCTGGCCGATCCTGAGCGGGCCGACGGCGAAGGCCGTGACCTCGGTCACCGCCTCCGACGTCACCGCCTCCGGCGCGGTGGCCGTCGACGCGGTCGAGCGGGCGAGGCCCACCGCCGCCTGGCCGCTGGAGGCCAGGCCGACGCTGGCCGACGCGCTCGACGCGGTGTCGCTGCTCTCCGCCTTGATGGAGTACGGCCCGCTGCCGGCCTCCGACTTGGGCGCCACCGGGTAGGACGACCCGACCCAGAACGGGTAGGCCGGCAGGTTGATCTTGCCCCCCGAGGCGCCGGCGACGAGGGCCGGAGCCGTCACGGTGTTCTCACCGGGGTACGGGAACGAGGCATAGGCCTGGCTCCCGCCGATGCTGTCCAGCGTCGCCTGGGCCGACGGGCCGCCGGCGTCGAGGACGGTGTCGCTGGCCGGGGCGTGGGGGACGATCCACGTGACCCGCACGGCGTCGGCGGCCGCCGTTGCACCGAACGTGCCCTTGAAGCCCTCGGCGGCGTGGGCGGTGGGGCTGAACGCACCGGCCGCTGTCAGAGCCAGGCCGGCCGGAACCACGAGCAGACCGATCCTGCGCACACCGAGTTTGGGCCGCATCGCTCCCTCCCGTCCGCTCACGGCTCGAAGCCCGGCATGCAGGCCAGCTGGTTGATCGGGGCGTCCCACCGGCCCTTGGCCACGACCTCGACCGGATAGCCGCACACGACCTTCTTCTTGTTCGGCTGTGCCGCACTGAACCGCAGCGGGTACGTGAGACCGCCGAGGTCGTTGCCGTTCAGGGAATCCAGCCCGTTGATCACGTCCCTGCTCGTCACCGCTCCGGTGCGGGGCACGGCTGTGGTGGCCGCCTCGAACGCCTTCGCCGTCGTCCAGCCGTTGATGGCGGCGGGCCCGAAGATGGCATCGTGCACGTGCTTCTTGAAGATCGCCCGGTGCTCGGCGACGGCCGGCGTGTTGGCGAACCACGGCGCCACGTTCATGCCGACCAGGCTGCCGACCATGTTCGGGTTGTCCTTGAAGTCGTCGGTGCCCTGGATGGAGGCGGCGGCGATCGGGGCGTTGAAGCCGACCTTGGCGCACGAGTTGACCAGCCGCTGGTTCGTCTGGCCGTCGAGGGAGGTGATGAAGGCGGTGACGCCGTTGTTGCGGGCCTCCAGGCAGGTGGCCGTGTAGTCCGGGGCGGTGATCGTGACGTCGGCCTGGTAGACGAGGTCGAACCCGAACTTCGGGCCGAACTCCTTCACCGTCTTGTCGAAGATCGGGCAGTACTCCGCTTCGACGCACGACACCGTGCCGATCTTCTTCTTTCCCGCCGGAATCCATACCCGGGACGCCTGGAAGACCTGGTTCATCTGCATGGGGACGCCCATGGCGAACACCGGGAACTGCATCGACTTGTCGTAGGTGAACATCTCGCCCCCCCCGCCGCCGATCACCGGGACCTGCTTCTGCTCCAGGTAGTCGGCGCCGGCCTGGGCGGCGAAGGAGTCGGGGTTGAACACGAAGGCGATGACGCCTTCCCGCTCGACGAACTGCCGGACGAGCGACTGGTAGCGGGCCGGGTCCCCGCCGCTGTCGCCGATCAGGTGCTTGACGGCGTGGCAGTTGATGCCGCCCTTCTCGTTGATCTCGGCGGCCCAGGCGGACACGGCCTTGGCCCCGGGGGCGAACAGGTACCCGACCACGCCGGACATGGTCCCTACGCTGCCGATGACGATGGGGGGCTCGGATCCGCTGCAGCCGGTCGGGGCCGACGGGAGGGCCGGGGCACCGGGCGCACCGGGCGAGGCGCCGCCACCCGCCGGGCCGCCCGGCTGGGCCGACTTGGTTCCGGCCCCGGCCGCCGCCGGGCCCGGGGACTTCTGGCCCGGAGCCGGCGTGGCCGACGCCGTTGCGGCCGCCGAGCGCGAGCTCGGCCCGGCCGCCGCGCCGGGTGTGCCGACCGGGGCGGAGCTTCCGGCGCTCGGCGCAGCCGCCGACCCCGGCGCCGGGACCGCGGCGGACGCTCCGGCATCGCCGGTCGCCGCCGGCGTGTCCGCCGACGGTGCGGCCGATCCCGGCGCGGCGGCCGGCGCCGGCGCGCCCTGGTTCTTGCCGTTGAGGAGGGCGTTGAGCTTGTCGGAGGAACTGCGGTTCCCGCACGCCGCGGTGGCGAGCACGACGGCGCCGGCCAGCGCGACGAGGCGCATCGTCCGCGAACCCATCAATCTCCTGCCCGGTCCGGCGTCGCCGTGACGGTGTCGCGCTGTGCGCATTGCCCGCTCCCCCTTCTGCCATCGAATGACGGACCCGGCGCCGAAAACGGGGCGCACCCCTGGAGCACCGGCCCGCCGGTCACCGCTGGCACCGTGCGCGGCTGGCCGACGGTTCCGCTCATCGCCTTTGCCGGGCCTCGGTCGGGGGCCCGGTTCAGGCGGATGCTAACGGCATTGATCGGACGAATTCAAGCAGTTCATCCGATGTGTCGCCCCGAACACGGCCAGGCGGCCGGGGGGACATCCGATCACGCGGTCGGTGACCGCTTCGGCTTGCGGCGCGTGCCCTTCCCCAGACCCAGTTCGGCCGGGACGGGCGTGGCCGGCGGCGGTGTGGTGTCGCCGAGAAGGTGGCGCAGCCAGTTGTCGGAGGCGGCCACCAGCAGCGTCGACGCCGCCTGGGCCAGATCGGCATCGCGGGCGGCCAGCGCGTCGACGATGACCTGGTGCTGGGCCAGCGTCCAGGCCTTGGTGCCACCACCGGAGATGGCCCGCCAGACCCGGCCCTTCGTCGTGCGGGTCACGAGCGCCTCGAGCAGCGACTCGAGCGTGGCGTTGCCCGCCGCCTTGATCACGAGGCGGTGGAACTCCATGTCCTCGGCGACGAGTTCCTCGGTCGTCTCGGCCTGACGCATCCGGGCGAAGGACTCCCGCACGGCACTCATCGTCTTCTCGTCGATGCGGCCAGCGGCCAGGCTGATGGCCGCCGGTTCGAGGATGCGGCGCACCTCGCTCAGTTCCAACACCGTGCGGTCCTGCATGAGGTCGACCACGAAGCTGAGCCCACTGAGGAGCAGGTGCGGCTCCAGGCTGGTGACGTACGTGCCGTCGCCGCGACGGACGTCGAGGACCTTGGCCTGGATGAGCGCCCGGACCGCTTCCCGCAGCGTGTTGCGGGATACGCCGACCAGGGCGGCCAGTTCCGGTTCGGGCGGCAGCCGGTCCCCGGGGGCCAACTGCCCCGAGGCGATCAGGTCCCGCAGCTTGCTGATGGCCGATTCGATCGCGCCCACCGGGGGCTCTCCTCTCCCGCCCTGTACCCCCAGAGTGTGACACGCGGACGGCCGCGTCTGAAACGATTCGTCGGGTCAGTGGTCGCCGCCGCACCTAGGATGACCGCCCGACGGTCACTCAGCCGGGAACGGAGGGAGCCGGGCATGGCGTTGACGCCGGAGGACGTGCGCTCGCTGCTGGCGGCATTCGATGCCAGCGTCTGGCGGGAGATGACGCTGCGCTGCGGTGCGGATCGGCTCCACGTCTCCCGGCGGGTGGCTGGCCCGGCGCCCCCCGCCGCCGCAGCGTCAGGCCCCTCTGGTCATCGGGTGAATCCGGGGCTAGTGTCCGCCGCGGTTGCCGACGGCACCGTCCGGTCCCCGTCCATCGGTGTCTTCCGCCGGACGGGCCTGCCCGGCGCGCCGGAAGCCGCCCAGGTCGGCTCGGTGGTCCGTTCAGGGGAGGCCATCGGCTTTGTCGACGTGATGGGCCGTCTCATCCCCGTCGAGGCGGACGTGACCGGAATCCTCGCCGCGGTGCTGACCGGCGAGGGAGCGACGGTGGAGTACGGGGAAGCGGTGGCGCGGCTCGTTCCCGACGAAGGAGAGTGACGTTGGCAACGGTGGAGATCGTCGATCAGTCGCTGCGCGACGGACAGCAGAGCCTCTGGGGGATGCGCATGCGGGCCGGGCACGTCCTCCCTGTCGCCGCCGAGATCGACGCCGTCGGTTACCGCATCGTCGACTGCACCGGCAGCTCGATCTTCGAGGTCCTCGTCCGCTACTGCCGCGAGAACCCCTGGGAGGGTCTCGACCTCGTCCGGGCGGCCATGCCGAACTCGTTGCTGCGGGCGGGGACGCGCAGCAACGGCGTCGTCGGCATGGGCATCACCCCCCGCTGCATCGTCGAGCTGTGGGTCCGCACCCTGGCCCGCCACGGCATCGGCAGCCTGTGGATCTTCGACTGCCTGTTCAACCTCGACCAGCTGGCCTGGGTGGTGGGCGTCGCCCGCGATGCCGGGCTCCGGGTGTCCCCCCAGATCATGTTCGCCCACTCCCCGGTCCACACCGACGAGTACTACGAGGCCAACGTCAAGGTCATCGCCGGGTGGGAGGGCCTCGACACCGTCATTCTCGGCGACGAGGCCGGGGTGCTGACCACCGAACGGGCCCGCACGTGGATTCCCCGCATGGTGGCCGCCGCCGGCGGCGTCCCCCTGGAAATGCACTTCCACAACACCACCGGTCTCGGGACGATCAACCACCTGATCGGCGTCGAGGCCGGCGTCCACATCGCCCACAGCGCCGTGTCGACCCTGGCCAACGGCCCGTCGATGCCCTCGACCGAAGCCACGGTGGACAACCTCCGCCGGGCCGGCCACACCGTCGAGCTCGACGACGGGCGGCTCCCGGCCCTCGCCGAGCACTTCGCCCGGTGCGCGGCGGCCGAGGGTTACCCGACGGGGACGCCGGCCGAGTACCGGCTGGCCGTCTACCAGCAACAGCTTCCGGGCGGGATGATGGGCACGTTGCTGAACCAGCTCCGTACCTACGGCATGGAGGGCCGCCTCCCCGAGGTCCTGGCCGAGGTGGAGGTGGTACGGGCCGAGATGGGCTATCCGGTGATGGCCACACCGTTCTCGCAGCTCGTCGGGATCCAGGCGCTCCTCAACGTGGTCAACGGCGAGCGCTACGCGGTCATCCCCGACGAGAACCTCATCTACCTGGCCGGCCACTACGGCCCCCACCCCGGTCCGGTCGATGCCGAGCTGCTCGACCGCGCCTTCACCAGTCCCCGAGGGCGGGAGCTGCAGGACTGGGAGCCGCCCCAGCCGACGCTGGCCGAGATCCGCCGCCGGTACGGAGCCCAGATCTCCGACGAGGAGCTCCTGCTGCGCTACCTGATCCCCGGCGAGGACGTCGACGCCATGTACGCCGCCGGGCCGGTGCGGCGCGATCTCATGACCGGGGCCATGTCGCCGCACCTCCGGTGGGTCCGGGACCTCATGACCGGGACCACCGCCCGGGCCGTCACCGCCCGCTACGAGGACCTGACCGTCAACCTCAGTCGCTGAGCCGCTCGCTGGACGATACATCGGATGTGAGGTGCGGCCGGCCCAGACCGGCCCTTGACATTGATCCGATGTATCCGCAATGCTGCGGCCACTCCGATCCGCTCCCGTGCGGGCACCACCTGCCGGCGGAGCGTACGTGGCCGCCGCCGAGCGCCGAACGAGGAGGTCGGGTGGCACAGCAGGCAAGACGTCGGGTCCTCGAGGACGGTCGGCAGTGGAAATAGGGGAGATCGTCCGGCGGGCCGCCCAACGGTTCGGTCCGGCGCCGGCACTGGTCCACGGGGACCGGATGATGACCTTCACCGATCTCGACAAGGCGACCGACCGGGTCGGCAACGCCCTCCTGGCCACCGGATTGCGGGCCGGCGACCGGGTCGGCGTGCTGCTCCCCAACGGCATCGACGGGCTGGTCGTCTTCTACGCCCTGGCCAAGGCCGGGCTGGTGCGGGTCCCGCTCAACGTGCGGGAGACCCCGTCCGACCACGCCTACAAGCTGACCGACTCCGGGTCGCGGGCCGTGATCGGCGAGAAGGCCGACGACTTCGGCGTTCCGACCATCACGACGGCGTTCGACTCGCCGACGCTGGCGTCGGTGATGGCCTGCAGCCCCGACGTCCCCTGCGCCGTTCCCCGCCACCCCGACGTGCCGTTCCGGCTCGGCTACACCGGGGGGACGACGGGCCGGCCCAAGGCCGTCACGCTGACCATGCGCTGCGAGCACGCCGAGATC
>Ga0070681_10005187_pt1 | contig 12573 bp, 8 predicted proteins | sample KBSC83BmetaG_FD_65650 | JGI IMG/M metagenome (GOLD analysis project Ga0070681, IMG submission 65650) | Corn rhizosphere microbial communities from Kellogg Biological Station, Michigan, USA - KBS C8-3B metaG | ecosystem: Host-associated > Plants > Roots > Rhizosphere | place: USA: Michigan...
GGCTCACCTACACGGCCAAGCGCGAGCATCTCAACGAGCTCGGCAGCGTGTGGCCGCTGGCCGCGCTCGCAGTGCCCCTGGTCTACGGCGTTGTGCTGGCGCTGCGCGTACCTCTCGTGTGGCCGTTCCTGCTGATCTTCGCGGCCTGGGTGTTGTACGCCTTGTCGCTGCTGCGACGGCGCGCCAAAGGCGACGTTCCGCGCGCTGTGGTCAGCTTGATCGCCGGTATCTCGCTGCTGGATGCGATGATTCTGTGTGGTGCAGGCGCGGCCGTATTGGCCATTGTCGCGGTGGTCGCGTTTGCGCTGACGCTGGCGATGCAGCGCGTCGTGTCGGGGACGTAACCGGCCCTGCTATCACCCGCGAGGTCAAGACATCGCCCGGCTCGCGGTCCTCATCGCGAGCTCGTTACTCCTCGGCGCAGTGTCTCCGAGCTGCTCTGTGATCGCCCTGACGATGCGAGCTGCATCCCGTCCGACGCCGTGAATCATCGACGACGACATGGAATACAGAAAGTGCCGCCCGACGAAGTAGAGTCCTGGTTGACTCTCGACCATGCCGCCCTGGTGCAGCAGCTCGCCGTTCGGGCCGAAGATCGGCAGATCGATCCAGTCGGTGGCCGGATCAAAACCACTGCACCAGATGACGTTCGCGACGTCGAGCGTGCGACCGTCCTCGAGCAGCGGCAGGCCTTCTTTCACTCCGACGACACGTGAGACGCGCCGGATTCCGGCTGCCCTGAGGTCTCTGGTTTTCACGCGGATCAACGGCGGGGCTTTCTCCAGCATGATTGGCCGTGCCTTCCGACCCAGCGGAGTTCGGATCGTCAGCAGCCTGTGGAACACGAAGCGCAACAGCAGCGGCCCGAACAGATTGCGCCCGAGGAATCCGCCCGGCCGGAACGGTATCTCACCTACGTCCTTGCCCGCGACCCAAGTCGGACGGCCGCTGCGCGCCATCTCCATCGCGATCTCGGCGCCTGAGTTACCGGCGCCGACGATGAGAACTCCACCAGGCTTGAGCTGGTCGAGATTGCGGTAGTCGGTCGAGTGCATCTGAACGATGGCGCCGGACAACGCGGGAGCGAATGCCGGCAGCTTCGCACGCTGGTAGCCCGCCATGGCGACGACGACCTGGTCGGCTTCCATTTCGACGGCGCCAGCCTTGACCAGGTAGCGCGCGCCGCGCTTGCGTAGTGCGTCGACGCGGACGCCGCTGCGAACCGGAAGGCTGAAACGTGCCGCATACGCCTCGAGGTAATCGGCCATCGCATTCTTGGTCGGGAACGAGTTGCGCGGAGCCGGGAAAGGCATCCCGACCAGGCTGTCGAACTTCGCGGGCGTGAACAGGCGCAGCGAGTCCCACCGGTTGCGCCACGAATCGCCGATCCGCCGGCTCGCGTCGAGGATCACGAAGCGAACGCCAGCCTGCGCGAGGTAGTAGCCAACGGAAAGGCCGGCCTGGCCGCCGCCGATCACGATCACGTCGAAGCTCTCGCGTCGGGGCATTGCGTGCTTCGGCGCAGACGGGCTCAGTTCTGCGAGCGCCATCGCGGCGGCGCCTTCTTCGATCCACTGTGTGGCGTTCGAGTTTGCCGATGGTTGGGTGGTCGTCATGGTGTCCTCCGTGGTTCACGATAGGACGAAGCGTACCGGCGGGACCGATCCGCGACTTCGGGGCAATCCCCCATGACAGTCAAGGCTGTGGATGGGTAGTTCTACCTATGCCTCGCGGCAGGTCAGATCAGGCGATGCTCGTAGGCGAAGGCGGTGGCGGCGGCGCGTGAGGGGACGTCGAGCTTCATAAAGATGTTGCTCACGTGCCGGTCGACGGTCTTCTCGCTCAACGCCAGCTCGCGCGCGATGCTCTTGTTGGTCTTCCCGCTGGCAACCAGCCGGAGCACCTGCAGCTCGCGCTCGGTGAGGCCGTACTGGGGAGTAGAGCGCGCCTGATCGCGCGTGAGACCGGCCTCGATAGCCTCGACCGCGACGAGATCGGGCCGGGCTCCGAGCTGCTCGAACACCTCGCGCGCGCTTTCGAGCTCCAAGCGCGCGCCCTCGACGTCGCCGAGCGCAACGCAGGCCTGAGCCAGTAAGACACGTAAGCGCGCAGCAAGGTAAGGCGCACCGAGCTGCTGCCAGATCTGGAATGCGCGACGGGCGGGATCGAGAGCGGCGCTCGCATTTCCCGCGGCCAGCTCGACCGCGCCGCGCGCATGGCCGACAATCGCACGGAGCACGCTGGTATCGAAACGCGCTGCGGTGTCGTCGAGCTCGCGGCTCGCGCTGCGTGCTTCGTCGAGGTCGCCGGCCGCCAGCATGATCTCGACGTACGCGGGCAGGAAACGGGTACGCGGCAACGGGTCGCCGGTTGCAGCGATCATGCGGCGGATGGCGCTCACGGCCGCGTCTCGATCTCCCTGGGCGAGGCGCAACAGCGCCAGTCCTGGCTGCGGCTCGACGCCGAAGCGGCTGGCGCTCCGATAAGCGGCCTCAGCCTCGTCGAACTCGCCGCGCAGGCGATGGACTTCGGCCTCTTGATAGTGCGCGCGGCCGGCCGCCTCCCGTTCGGGTGGGCGCACGCAACGCTCCGCGGCGCGGCGAGCTTCCACGACGGCTTCCGACCAGGAGCCGCCGAGCTGCAGGATCTCGGCACGGTGCACCAGACAAACGCCGGTGAACATCCCGAGCTGCGGATGCGCGTCGCACCAGTCTGTCAGTGCGGCGGTCCATTCGCGGACACGATCGAATGCGTAGACGCGCTGGCAGCTTGCAATTGCGCTGCAGTAGATCACGCCCGTTACGACGGGCGACAGCTCACCCGAGACGGCGGCGACCATAGCTTCGTCCAGCAGCGGCAAACCATGGTCGATGCGGCCTGCGCTCAGAAACGCACGGCCCTGGAGATTGCGTGCGAACGCGAGGAGGTCGGCCTCATCGAAGCGTTCGCCAACCTCGCCGGCACGGGCTGCAGCGTCATGTGCCTCGCTGAATTCGCCCGCGCTCAGGTGCTTTTGTGCGGCAGGCAGCAGCAGGTAGCCTCGTTCGACGCAGTCCCGACCCTCGCGTTCGACCAGGCGCTGTGCTCGTCCAAGCCATCCGCCCGAGCGCCCGATCTCTCCGAGCGCCAGCAGCCGAAAGCCCAGCCAGAATGCGGCACGTGCCGCGGCCAGACACTCGCCCGCGTCGAGGCGTGCGTTGTACAGGCGCTCTTGCGTCATCAGCATCTCGTCGTCGCGCGCCGTCAGGCCGGCGGACCAGGACAGGCGCTCGAGATCGTCAGCGTCGAGCGCACGCGATTGGTCCGCGAGCGAGAGGGCCGCGAACGCGTCGTTCCACTCGTGTCGCTCGAAGGCTGCACGGCCGCGTTCGAGCAATTCGGAAGCCTCGGTTTCCTGGCGCTGAGATTTGCGATCGGTAAGGTTGGTCATGGCATTCGACCGAGTACGTCGATCAGTACGGGCGATAAGGTCGGCAACATGCAGGCGAGCCCGCCTCGCGGCGTGTTTCCGCAAGTGCGTTATACACGAAGGCGCGCGCAACCGGACCGGGCCGGTACCCGGCGGGCAGCAGGAAAGCGCAGGACTTGCCTTGCGCTGTCAGACCTTGGAAAGTATAGACCTGCCGCGGCAGGGCGGGCTATTTCTGCTCGGGCATCTCGCGCAGCGAGACGATGTACGCGACGAGCTGCGCGATCTCTTCCTCGGACAAGGTGTTCTTCCACGGTGGCATCACCGCGGAGCCTCGTGTCCTGCCGTTCGAGATCGTGTTGTAGATGAAGTCCGGAGCGAGGTCGGGGCGCCTCTGCAGCGTCGCCGCCTTTCCGCCGGAGGCCTCGTACCCGTGGCAGTAAAAGCAGGATCGGTTGAACCGCTTCTTGCCGGCCGCGATGACGTCCGGATTGCTGAGATTCGCATCGGTCAGATCCGGGTCCGCCATGCACGGACTCGAGAGACCGAGAATGCAGATGGCAGCGGTCAACGCTGCAAAGCGCCGTCCAACAACATGCCCCGTCCCGAAGGATATCCGGGGCGGGGCATCAAGGTGCTGCGGTACAGCCGTTCTTACCATCTTATTCGAGCGTGAACGCGATCAGGGCGGAGCCTCCATTGGCGTCGCGAATCTTCGGGAACACCGGTGGCATGAAATCGACGGCGTGCGAATACATTCCGCTCGCCACCACGATGTACTGTTTGCCGTTCACCGCGTAGCTCACGATGCCGCCGCGGACGCCCGAGCCCATGTTGAAGTTCCACAGCACCTTGCCGGTGTCCGCGTCGTAAGCGTTGAGAGTGCCGAACACGTCACCGTTGAACACGAGGCCACCCGCGGTTGCCAGCACGCAGCCGAGTCCCGGCACGGAGTAGGGGACGCTCCACTTCACTTTGCCCGACACCGGATCGCGTGCCTCGAAACGACCGGACGCGGGCTCGTTCGGCGGCGGGACCATCTTCGCGCTCTCGACGCCGTAGTAGAGCTCGGTGAGGCCGAGCTTCGAAGGATCCTGCTTCGCGGTGACGACGACGTTGCAGGCTTCCATCACGTTGTTGTACCAGAGACCGCTGGTCGGACTGTAGGCGCCATGATTCCAGCTGCGCGATCCGAGGATCCACGGACAGATCAGCGTTTCCTGGCCGACGACCGGGTCACGCCGGCCGATCAGCTCGCCGGTTTGCGGATCGATCGTCTTGACGAAGTTGTACGTGTGGCTGTACGGCCACACGTTGTACAGCTTGCCAGTCTCGCGTTCCATGATCCATACGAAGCCGGCCTTGGTCGGATGCAGCAGCAGCTTCTTGCCGTCTCGCTCGAACAGCACGGTCTCGTAGGTGGAGTCGAAATCCCAGACATCGTGCGGCAGCTCCTGGCGGTGCCACTTCAACGTGCCCGTCTTCGGATCCAGTGCGACCACGGAGTCGGTATACAGATTGTCGCCCTTGCGATCGTCGCCGTAATAATCCGGTGCCGGGTTGCCGATCCCCCAGTAGAGCGTGTCGGACTCCTTGTCGTATGTGCCGGGCAGCCAACCACCGCCGCCGCCGGTATCGCCCGATTTGTCGGGCCAGCTCTTGGGATCGTCGTTGATCGTGTCGAACTGCCAGAGCGGCTTGCCGGTGTTCGCGTCGACCGCGTAGATCTTGCCGCGCTGCGCGCTGTCGCCCGACGTTGGCGCGATCACCAGCACGTCGCCGGCCAAGGTCGGCGGTGACGTGAAGTTGTTACCGGATTGCTTCCGCGTGTGCACGACTTGCGTTGTCCACACCTCGGCGCCGGTCTTCTGGTCGAGTGCGATCAGCCGGCCGTCGAGTGTCGCGAGATAGACTTTGCCGTGCCCGACCGTCACGCCTCTGCTCGATGCCGTGAAGAAGATCTCGTTCACCACCGGATCGAGCTTCGGTTGATAGCGCCACAGCTCGTGCCCGGTCGCAGCGTCCAAAGCCTGCACTTTGTTGTTGGCCGACGAGTAGTACAACACGCCGTCGATGACGATGGGCGTCGCTTGCAGGCCGCCCGTGATTTCACCGGGCTGGTGAATCCAGGCCACCTTCAGGCGCTTCACGTTGCTCTTGTTGATGCTGTCGAGCGCGCTGAAGCGCGTCGACTTGTAGTTGCCGTGATAGACCGGCCAGTTGGCGGGGTTGTCGTCTGCGGCGCAGGCGATTCCCGTTGTCGCGATCGCCAGCAGCGATGCAACGAGCACACCCATTCTCTTGCGCATCATGCCTCCTCCTTGGTCTTGAGCCGTGTCGAATGAGCCCTGCCCCGGGGTCGTCGAGCGGTACCGGATGCTTCCGGGAGGGCGCTTCTCTATCGATTGAAAGATCGAGCCGACCACTGCGAGGAGGCGTTACAGAATCGCGTGTGAATGTGCGAGTGCCGTCCCAGATGGTCTGGTGACCATCCTAGCATATTGTCCGACAAACAGCGTCGCTGGTACTGTACTGCAGTGCCGGACTCAAGGCGTGGTCTTCGACCGGGATTCCGCTGGCCGCTGACGTTCTGCGACGAGTTGCTCCAGCTTCACGGCGCTCGCGAGGATCTCGCGGCGCAGCTCGCGCTTCATCAGCCACGGTCCGATCAGCGGCGGCAGGCGGAACGCGAGCACGAACGAGGAGTCGTAGCGCAAGCGCGTCGTGCCGTCGGGCAGGGGCCTGAGCTGCCAGCGTTCGAAGCCGGATGTGAAGTCGGGTTGTCGCGGTACGAAGGTCGAAACGAACGTCCGGCCATCGGGCAGGCGCTCGAGATCCTTGAGCTGGCGCAAAGAACGGCAGATCAGCCCGGCCAGCACGCAGGCATGGAAGTCCACTGCGATGCGTTGCGCGCCGTCCGGCTGGGTGTCGAGGAGCTGCGACGCCGTGATGTTGTCCGAGAGTCTGGGCCACATCGCGTAGTCCGCCAGGACCTTGCCGACCTCGATCGCGCTGGCGGCGAGCGTGACCTCGAAGCCGATCACATAAGTGTCGCCGTTGTGCTCGACTTCCACGGCTTCGAGCGAATAGGCCGTCGCGTTCGCGGCCCACAGCAACGCGACGAGTCCCGCGAACAGAAAACCGAAGCGAAGGCCGTGCATGTCGAGATCGCGGTGGCCCTCGCCGCCGTATGCCTGAGGATTTGTATTGTAAGCGCCGTCTCCCCTGGCGCGAAGAAATAGCCTATTTCTTGGAATCCGACGCGACGCTTCCGGTGTCGGTAACCTTCGTGGTATCGGCAATATCCTTCCCGGTATCGGCAATATTCTTGGTGTCGACCTGCGCCAGCAGACGCTTCGTCTCGATCTCCGCCAGCTTTGCCTGCCGGGCGGACGCAGCCGCCTTGAGCTGGGCATCGCACGCGCTGCCGCTGCACTTCTTCTTGATGCGCTCGACCACCTGGTCGGATTGCGTGGTGAGCTGTGCCTTCATGTTCTCGAAGAAGGCGTCCCGTTGCGCGTCGGAGCCGAATGACGAAGGTATCAACGTCAGCGTGACGCTAGGCTCGTAGTTGTTCATAGCGCCGCTGCCGGCATCGATGGCTACGCCGATGAGTCCGCCGAACAGGATGTTGCCGAACGTCATGGCCTGGAACTGAGAACTGATCGTGCCGGCAGATTCCTGATACCCGCTCTTGTTGCACGAGACGGCGACCGCCTTCCTGCTCTTCTCCACGGTGATCGTGCCCGGTGTCGGATTCACGACCGCTACTTGCTTGCCCTCGCGGGTAAGCGAGCAGGTTGCGCCTTGCGGATCGGTGTTCACAAGGACGCTTTGCGTCGAGCCTTTGACCAGCGTGGCGCAACCGGTCAGCGATCCGGTCGCCACGAGTCCCACGACCAGCAGCACTTCAGCGATCCAGCGGGATTCAAGCATTTCAGCCTCCCTTAGTGGTCGTTACTGCGTCGATTGGCCGCTGGCATCCCGCCTGGCTATCAAGCATGGCAGACGCCGGCAGCGGTTTGACTCGTTGCTCACTGTGCTTAACAAATGGCATATGGTGGCAGCCGCGCAGCGCGAGTCTGACGGCCGCAGGCTTGGCGGATAAATAGACCGAACGATGGGCCTGCCGATGCGCAACGCAGCGCAGCAAGTGTTGCGGGTTTTCCGCCTCCCGGCCCGGTCAGTGCTACCTTAGGCAAGGGTGCCAGTTCCCAAGGTGTTGGGAGCGTGAGTTCAACGGTTCACCGCGGCGGGCGTTAAGGAAGATCTGGTCGAGTCTCGCATGTGCGACTTGACGAGGGCTTCCTTAAGAGCAAACTGCCCCTGTAGCGCTCAACTAAAGCCGATCCGGGCCGAAAATACTCGGATAAGGTCGATGTTGGCCTTTCGAGGCCCGGGGGCGGCCCTCCCGTATAGGGGGTGTGGAGAAGGCCCACCGCGCACAGGGGCACGGCGTCGTCGGCAGATCGCATGCTCGGCATTTCGATTGAAACATTGGAAAGGCAGTCTCGCACGGTATCCAGCCGGTTCGGGCAGCACAGATCATGAGACGGAAACGCACGGCCATCGGATTGGACGCCGCCCAACGTGGCGGCTGGCTGGGCGCATTGCTGAGAGGGATCACGCCGAGCCGGCGCCTGCTCCTGATCATCTGGCCGTTCCTCGCTATCGTCGCGTTGCTCGTCGTGCTGGCAACCGAGAGCATCGAAATCTTGTCTGCCGGCCGGGCGTTCGTCGAAGGCGAGAGCCTCTGGTCCAAAGCGCAGAAGATCTCGCTGTCGCATCTGATGCGCTATGCGCATACCCATTCGGAAGAGGACTACCAGAGGTTTCGCGCGGAACTCGCGGTGCCGCTGGGCGATCGCAAGGCGCGTCTCGAGCTGGAGAAGCCCAACCCCGACTATGCCGTGGCCTTTCAGGGATTCCTCGAGGGGCGCAATCATCCGGACGACATACCGGGCATGATCAAGCTGTTCCGGCGGTTCAGGAACGTAAGCTACATCGACCGGTCGATCACCCTCTGGGCCGATGGCGACGACTCGATCGACCAGTTCATCAAGGTGGCCGACGAGTTGCACGAGCGCATCTCGGCGGGCGACACCGATCCCGACCGGCTGTACGCCATCCTCGAGCGCATCTATGCGGTCGACGCCCGGCTCACGCCGGAGGAGGACGTCTTCTCCTCGTCGCTCGGTGAAGCCACGCGCAAGACGAAGCTGCTGCTGGTGGTTGCCACGATCGCACTCGCCGGAACGCTGGTTCCGCTCGGCATCCTGTTCTCGCGGCGCATGTTGAAGCACAGCGAAGCGTTCGAGAATGCGCTCAAGCACAGCGAGGAGCGCTTCGACCTCGCGGTGCGGGGCAGCAACGACGGCATCTGGGATTGGAACGTGCAGTCCGACGAGATGTACTACTCGTCCCGGTTCAACGAGCTGCTCGGCTATCCGCCCGGGCATCTGGGCAACACGCCGGCGGCGTTCCTTTCGCGGCTGCATCCGGATGATCGGCCCGTCATGATCGCGGCGATGAGGGCGCACCTGCGCCACGACAAGCCTTACGACGTGGAGCATCGCCTCAAGACGCAATCGGGCGAATACCGGTGGTTCCGTGCCCGCGGCCAATCGGTCCGCAATGCAGCGGGAAGGGCGGTGCGCATGGCGGGATCGATGACCGACGTGACCGACCGCAAGGCGGCGGAGGCCGAATTGTTCGCGGAGAAAGAGCGCGCGCAGGTCACGCTTCAATCCATCGGCGAGGCGGTCATCACGACCGATATCAACGGTCTGGTCGAGTACGTCAATCCGGCCGCCGAGGAGCTGACCGGCTGGAGGCTGCACGAGGTCGAAGGCCTGCCATCGCGCACTTTCGTCAAGCTCGTCGATGAGCGAACGCGACTGGCGACTGCCGATCCGATCGAACTGGTGCTGCGCGAGGGACGCGCCGTCGAGCTCGAAGCCAAGAGCCTCCTGCTCCGGCGCGACGGCAACGAGATCGCCGTGGACGAGACAGCAGCGCCGATTCGCGACCGCTCGGGACGGATCGTTGGCGTCGTGCTCGTGTTCCGCGACGTGAGCCGCGAGCGGCAATACGCGGCCAAGCTCTCCTATCAAGCCAGCCATGACGCGCTGACCGGGCTCATCAACCGGCGCGAGTTCGAAGTGCGCCTGGCACGTGCGCTGGCAAGCGCGGCGGCCCAGGGGCGGCACCACGCGATCATGTATCTCGACCTCGACCAGTTCAAGGTCGTCAACGACACCTGCGGCCACGCGGCCGGGGATGAATTGATGCGTCAGACCAGCGCCGTGCTGCAGCGGCGCCTGCGCGAAGGCGACACGCTGGCGCGCCTGGGCGGAGACGAATTCGGCGTGCTGATGGAGAACTGCCATCCGGAGCATGCCGCGCGGCTGGCCGAGGAGCTGCGCGGAACGGTAGCGAGCGTTCCATTCACCTGGCAGAACCGATCGTTCACGATTGGCGTCAGCATCGGCGTGGTCAGCATCATGGACGGAACATTTACGCTTGCGGAAGTCCTGAGCGCCGCCGACGCCGCGTGCTACGTGGCCAAGGATAACGGCCGTAACCGCGTACAGATGTATCACCGCGAGGACAGCGAGCTCACGCTGCGTCACGGCGAGATGGAATGGGTCGGCCGCATTCACAAGGCTCTCGAGGAGGACCGGTTCTGTCTTTACTCACAGGACATCATTCCCGTGCGGGCAGGCGCCAGCATGAAACCGCACGTCGAGTTGCTGGTCCGCATGGTCGACGAGCATGGCGAGTTGATCCCGCCCGGGCGGTTCATCCGCTCCGCGGAGCGCTACGACCTGATGCCTGCGGTCGATCGGTGGGTTATACGCACGGCGTTTCGCACCCTCGCAAGACTGTTCGAAGGGAAAGGTGATGACGCGATCGATCTTTGTGCGATCAATCTATCTGGTGATTCGGTGCGCGATGAGAGATTTCTCCAGTTCGTGCACGAGCAATTTGCGCAATTCGGCATCCGTCCGGATTCGATCTGCTTCGAGATCACCGAGACGGCAGTCATAGAAAATCTCGAGAAGGCCAAGCAGCTGATTCAGCCCTTGAGGGCGCTAGGGTGCAAGTTTTCGTTGGATGATTTCGGCGCCGGAATGTCGTCCTTTCGGTATCTGAAGCATCTGCCCGTCGACTTCCTCAAAATCGACGGTGGTTTCGTGCAGAACATGCTGAACGACCGAAGCGACCGAGCCATGGTCCAGGCGATTCACAACATCGGCCATGAGATGGGAAAGCTCACCATCGCGGAGTTCGTCGAGAACGACGAGATCCTCGCGGATCTCCGCGAAATTGGCGTGGACTTCGCGCAGGGCTACGGCGTCGCCAAGCCCAAACCGTTCGGCTACGTGGCTCCAGTCGTCCCGTTGCGGCCGGTCCCGCTTCCCAAGAGCGCCTGATAGATCACCACCGTTCGCACGTTCTCGGTGCGAGCAAGACGTCTATTTCCTATCAAACTGTCAGGTTCGAAGGCTGAGCTGACGTCTCGATCCTGCTGGTCAGGTAAAACGCATCCGGAGATCAGGGATTCCCCGATGTTCGCCGGATGGCGACATGCGTAAAAAAAGAACCTGCTTCTGGTACTTGGGTGTTGCGACAGGGCGATCGGGTGGTTGGGTCGCGTACGCAAACAAAGAGCCACTTGAAGACGGCCTGACCGGGGGGCCCAGGCCATGAGGACAATAGATAATTGGGGTCGTTATTCGAACTTAGGGAGATGTCATGGGAGTGAGTGAGCCGTTAGCCGTTCGTCCGCCGTGGGTTGATTCTCTGCACGCGTATGTCAAGCCGTATTGGGACCATCTGCTCGATGGGCCATGGGCCGAAGGCATTGCGGCCGGGAAGCTCACGCTGCCCGAGATGCAGGGGTGGATGCTGCAGATTTATCCGTTCATCCACGCGTTTCCGAAGTTCCTTGCCGAAGCGCTGATCAAGGTCGAAGACGATTACTCCAGAAGCTTTTTCATCAACAACATACGCGTCGAGAAAGGACACGCGGAGCACTGGCTGTGGATGGGGGAGGGGTTCGGCGTGCAGCGCGAGGCGATGCTCGAGCTCGCCGACGGGAGCAAGCCGTTGTTGCGCGATGTCCAGTCGCTCACGGATTGGCTATGGCACGTCAACACCAAGGGGTCCCTGGCCGAAGCGGTGGCCGCAACGAGTTTCGCGATCGAAGGCATGGCGGGCGACATCGCCCGCAAGGTCACCGATGGGTTCAAGCACTACAAGGACGAGCCGGGGGTCGATCTGAGCTCCAAGACTTATCGCTGGATGCGCGAGCACGCGCATTACGACGACGAGCATCCGAAGATCGCTTTGGAGATCGTGCAGCGCTACGCAACGACCGAGCGCATGCAGACGCGCGTGATGCTCGCCGCTAAGCGCAGCATCCAGATGCTCGATCACGCGCTCGTGACTTCGTATCAGGCCTTCTCCGAGGCTTCGGTTCCGGGCGAACGCGTCGCTCGGGATCTGCGCGCCGCGGACCGCAGGAAGGGCCAGGTGGTTCTGGCTTTTCCGGATCGCCGCTTCCGTGAGCGGCGGGGGCTGCAGGCGCGTATCGCGGCCTAAACCACTATTTCCGTCTCCCCTTGCGGGAGAGGGTAGGGTGAGGGGTGCGCCTGCAGCCCTTCACCCTCACCCAACCCCCGCCCCTCCCCTTCGCGGGGGAGGGCAGGGTGAGGGGGTGACTCGGCGCGGCGCTGTAGCGCCTACGCGAGCGCTTCGTCCAGGAGCTCGATCCAATGACGCACGGGTCGTCGCGTGCCCGACTGGATGTGCGAGAGGCAACCTATGTTGGCGGTGGCCACCACGTCCGGCAAACCCGACTCCAACGCTGCGACCTTGTTGGCCAGCAGCCGCTTCGACAGCACAGGCTGCAGAATCGAATAGGTGCCTGCCGAGCCGCAGCATAGATGCCCGTCGGGTACCGGCGTGAGCTCCCATCCCGCAGCTTGCAGAAGATCTTCCGCGAGGCCCCGTATCTGCTGGCCGTGCTGAAGCGTGCAGGGGGAGTGGAATGCCGCTTTGCCCGCGCTCGCGGTGCGACGTTTGAGTCTGGCGACGATGGCGTCCCGCTCGGCCGCGACGATCTCGCTCGCATCTTTTGTCAGCTCCGAGATGCGGCG
>Ga0070681_10005188_pt1 | contig 12572 bp, 11 predicted proteins | sample KBSC83BmetaG_FD_65650 | JGI IMG/M metagenome (GOLD analysis project Ga0070681, IMG submission 65650) | Corn rhizosphere microbial communities from Kellogg Biological Station, Michigan, USA - KBS C8-3B metaG | ecosystem: Host-associated > Plants > Roots > Rhizosphere | place: USA: Michigan...
TTGAGAAGAATTCCGCTAATTTTTTCGGGACGTGAACACGCGGCAGCCAATTCTGGCCACATTGCTTGGCAGCTTCGATAGCGATCTGCTGCCATTTCGTCTGCTTTTGCGAGGCGCTTTCCGAATCGACCTGCACAATCGTGCGGTCCGAAATGATCGGCGCAATTTCGGCTGCACCAATCTCGACGGCCTTCTGCACAATGAGATCCATGTTTTTCCCCTTCGGGATTGCCTGCCCCAAAACAATCCTGCAGCGCAGCGGCGGCGTTTCTGCTTCGTGCAATTTTCGTAGTCGGATCTCGTGGTCTGCGACATTTATAATTTCGGCAGTGAATTCGCGGCCCTCCCCGTTGAAGAGGACAAGCTTGTCTCCGGCTTGCATGCGCAAGACATTGCGCGCGTGATGGACTTCGGAGCCACGTAACGCGACTCCCTGAGGGTCCCAGTTCTCGGGCCGGACGTAGAAACGATGCATGGCGGGTGGGTTGAAATGACCTACGAGTATTCAGCCGCGATACGCGCGTTTAGCGACACCACGTTTTGCAACACATTGCTGAACGGCAGCTCGATGCCGCGCTGTTTGAGAGCGGCGATCACACATTCTGTAGCAATATTTCCAACCAAAGCATCCTGCGCGAATGGGCAGCCACCTAATCCGCTGATGGCCGAATCAAAACGACGGCAGCCAGCGTCATACGCGGCGAGTACCTTGGATTCAGCCTGGGCGGGCGCGCTATGGAGATGCACACCGACGTCACGGTCGGGGTACTCACTTGTCACTGATTCAAAGACACTTTGAATCAAATCAGGACCCGCCATGCCGACCGTATCAGCAAGCGAAACGGATTTTATATCGAGATCGACAAGGTTATTCAGCGCTTCGCGAACCTGCGTCTGATCCCACGGATCACCATAGGGGTTTCCAAACGCCATCGAAACGTAAGCAGTAGTATTCAGGCCCGCATCGTCTGCTTTTCTTTTGATCGATTGTAGAACTTTGTAGCACTCGGCAAATGTCTGGTTCTGGTTTTTGCGCAGAAAAGTCTGCGAGATCGAGCAAGGGAAACCAAGAGTCGAAACAGCTTGAGTCGCAATGGCTCGCTCAGCGCCTTTTTCGTTCACCACGATTCCGATGATCTCGACATCGTTAGGCAGGTCCATTTGTTCCAGCACTTTTTCGCTGTCGGCCATTTGCGGAACGGCCCTGGGAGAAACAAAGCTGACTGCATCGATGTGTTTGAATCCCGCGTCGATCAGGGCGCGCAGGTACCGAGTTTTCAGTTCGGTGGGAATTTGCCGGCTGAGACCCTGCCACGCATCGCGTGGACATTCGATCAGGGTGATAGCGTCGCGAACCACAGAATTGCGGCGCTTATTTAAAGAATTCCTTTGCGCGGTCGAAGAAACTTTTGCGCATCGGAGTGTTCTCCTCACCGCAGAGTGCGGCGAATTCCTCGAGTTTACGGCGTTGCTCTGAGTTTAGGCGCGAAGGCACCTCCACGATCAGCCGCGCGAATAAATCGCCGTGGCTCCGGCCGTTCACGTTTGTTATGCCTTTGCCACGCAGCTTGAACATTTGCGCGCTTTGTGTGCCTGCAGGGACCTTAACAAAGGCCTTGCCCTCAAGCGTCGGCACGTCGATCTCGCCGCCCAACGCCGCAACGGAAAACGGGATTGGCACGTCACAATACAAATCGTCCGCTTCCCGATGGAAGATGTTGTGCTCCTTGATGTGGACCACCACGTAAAGATCACCGGCTGCACCGCCGCCGATGCCCGCCTCGCCATTTCCCGGCGAACGTAATCGAGTGCCCTCCCGGATTCCTGCGGGGATTTTCAATTTGATTCGGCTTAGTTTTTCGACACGCCCCTCGCCGCCGCATTTCTGACACGGCTTTTCGATGATTTCACCGGCGCCGTGGCAACGCGGACATGTTTGTGAGACATGAAAGAACCCACGCGAACTGATCACCTGTCCGCGCCCACCACACGTCGTACAACTTGTTTTCCGCGAGCCTGGTTCAGCGCCACTGCCATGGCATTTTTCACAGGCATCAAGCTTCTCAATCTCAATCGTCTTCTCTGCGCCGAAAGCCGCCTCCTCCAATTTGATTTCCATGTCGTACCGCAGATCCGATCCACGCCGCCGATCGTCGGAGCGCGTTCCGGGACTCCCGCCAAAGAAACTCTCGAAAATCCCGCCGCCAAATCCGCCGCCGCCGAACACTTCGCGGAAGATTTCGAATGGATCATGAAAACCGCCGCCACCGAAACCGGCGCTGCCCTGCGCGAACGCGGCGTGACCGTAGCGATCGTACGCCGCGCGTTTGTCTGGATCCATCAGGACGTCGTACGCTTCGCCAAGTTCTTTAAATTTTTCCTCGGCGTGCGGATCGTCCGGATTTTTGTCAGGATGAAACTTTACCGCGAGCTTGCGATAGGCTCGTTTGATTTCCTCGCCGGCGGCATTGCGTTCGACGCCGAGCACTTCGTAGTAATCGCGTTTCTCAGTAGCCATCAAAGCGAAAGTCCCATGTGACCGGTGAGATTAATCTGCAGCAAACAAGAATGCCCACTACTTCGCCGGGCCGCTGGAAACAACGACGCGCGCAGGTCGCAGCAGACGATCCTTAAAGCGATACCCTCGCCGAGCCTGCCGAATGACTGTTCCTTCGGGGGCCTCGCTCGACTCGTGGGCAATCGCTTCGTGCAGATTCGGATCGAACTTTTGGCCTTCGGCTTCGATCGCTTGCAGCCCGTTTTCGTCAAGCAAATCGTTCAGCTGTTTTTGAACCAGAACCATTCCGGAATAAATCGGAGATTGCGTGCTGTCCGCTTTTGCGGCCGCCAAACCCAGTTCAAAATTGTCGAGAATCGACACCAAACGCTGGAGCAACGAGCTGTTGGCATATTTCACCGCATCCTCTTTTTCGCGGGTAGCGCGTTTTTTGTAGTTCTCGAAATCAGCCTGGCTGCGTAGCGCCAGATCACGGAACCGGTCGAGATCGGCCTGCAGGCCTGCCATTGCATCGTCGGAATCGGCGTCGCCTGAAGCCGTAGGAGAGGCTTGCTTCGCCTGCACTGACGAGTTCATTTCTTCTTCGCGTTCACGGGACGGTATCTTTTTCATGTTTTGCGGATGGCTATCACAGTAATGTCATCGTTTTGCGGCACCGAACCGGTAAACTCGCGCACGTCCTCGATAATCCTCTTTACAATCGCTGACGCGCCATCATTCGCGCTGGCGCGAAGCGACTGCGTCATGCGATCAACGCCATATTCGTCTCCCTCGGGGTTGAGCGTTTCAGTCACACCGTCGGTGTAGAGAACGAGGCAATCGTTGCGCTCGAGCGGTACCGAAAAATCGACAGTGAGCCTATCGAACACACTTCCACTGTCAATTCCCACCACCATTCCCGGAGACTTTATTGGCGTTACAGTTTGCGACTGCTGCTGATACAATAACGGCGCATCATGTCCGGCCCGCGCAAGCGTGACGCCGTCGCGCTGATGATCCAGGACCAGGTAAGCCATGCTGATGAACATGTCTTCTTTAATGTCCGGATAAAGCTGCCGGTTCACTTTTCGTAACACATCCGCCGGCGACGGATTCCGGGCCGCCTCTGCACGCAGCACGCTGCGGCAAATCGCCATGATGAGCGATGCAGGGACGCCTTTGCCGGAAACGTCTGCGATTGCGACACCCAATCGCTCTTTGTCCACGTGGATGTAGTCGAAATAATCGCCGCTCACCTGGCGAGCTGGCACATTAATCCCGCTGATTTGGAAGCCATTGATGGCCGGAGCTTCAGACGGAAGCAGGATGCGCTGAATGTCTCGCGCGATTTCAAGGTCGTGATCCAGCCGTTTTTTCTCGTTCGCCATCGAATAAATGATCGCGTTGTAAAGCGCAAAGGCCGACTGCTCGGCGATGGATTTAAAAACGACAAAATCAGCCTGCGAAAAGGGCGCGCCCGTTGGCCCGTTGGCGACCGCTAAAACACCCAGATTTTGGTCGCCGTACTGGAGCGCCGTTGCCATCACAGACAGGCTGCCAAAAGCGCTTCCTCGCAATTTGGCCAACTCGGGTGCTTCCGACAATTCGTTGATACAGACAGCCTCACCTTTTTGCCAAACGCGCCCAATCAATCCTTCGTTCGCATCAAGCATGTGGAGCCGCAGGAAGGTCTCAAGAACAACCGGATTCGCAGCGGCTTGTTGTAAAATATCTTGCGGGATATCTACCAGTGGCGGACAGCCTTTTGAGATAAATCCGGGCATGAGCTTTCCACCTGTCCGGTCGGCAACGTAGAGCGTGCCTCCATGTGCGTCGAGAATGCGCACGGCGCCCTCCACGATGAGCCGATGCAGTTCCTGAGGTCGAATTGTTCCTCGAAACGCTTCCCCTAACCCGTGAAGAAAATCGAAGACAAGCGTTTCCTCGACCTGAATCTCCTCATGCGAGCGCTCCAGTCGGCGAATTTGCCGCCTCTGGAGATAAGCAGTCATACCCCAGCCAGCCAGAGACGCGACAAGGAGTCCTAGGAGAAGAGTCGGCCACATTGGTGGGGGCCAGCTTACTTCGAAGACGTCTCGTGATGAAGATCTTGTCTTAGAAAATCGAGAACGTCCTTAAAGCGAAAAATATTTTCGGGCGCAGCCTCACAAAGCGCTTCGTGCGCTTCGAGCATGGTCTCGGTCTGCTCCTTTTTTTGGGAATCGAGAGCGCGGTTTCTGGCGGCTTGCTCCAGCGCTTCACATTCAGGTGCACCACTACCATCGCTGTGGATATCAAATATCTGATCTAATCCGAGTCCGGAAAGAAGTTGTTGGCTGCGATTACCGCAATGAACAATGTGAAGGTGACCGCGCCCGAGTTCCTTTAGTCGCAACGCCACGCTGGCCATAGTTCCCATGAACGTTGAATCCATCATGGCGCAATCCGCCAGATCCACCACGAATTCGCGATACCCGCGGTCCAGCATTTCGCGCGAGAATTCCTTGAGGTTGCCGCTATTGAGGAAGCTACCCTTTCCCTCCACTTTCACCCATACGGCCGGCCCTCTTACCCCAACTTGAATAGATGAGTCCACAGTTACTCTTCAAACGATACCAGCCCGAAACCTATGCTGTCAAACCTCGCCACGCATGGGAATCTCTCATCAACTCAATTCGGCATGCTGTTTTTGATGAGCCGTATTCCTTTGAATTTCGAGGCACCGGCTGCGGGAGCAAAACACCAGGCGCGCCAGTTATTCCCAAAGAAAAGAGCGGTTTTCCGCCACGATTCGGCCATTCGCGATTAAGAGACAGCGCCATGCGATGACGCGCCCATCATCAAAGTAATCGTCGCCGATTACCTTGAATTCAGTCTTGTTAGTGCCGCGCACGTTTCTATATGAGATCTCCTGCGCCTGGAGGTGTTCGTGCAATTTCTCCTGGCGATATTCCAGACGCACCGTGACATCCGACGGCCTTTTGGCCCGCCAAAAAAAATCGAAGTAATTGCCGAAGCGCTGCCGTTGATCGACGCCGGTGACTGCGCCGTAAAGCCGATATTGCCTCTCAAAAACGATGGGCGCATCCTGAAGCACGGAAGTTTTCTGGTTCGGCGTATTGTTCTTGCCGCCAACCTTGTTGCTCGAATCGTGCGCTCTCTCACTCGGCTTTAGTCCTTTCTCACTCATGAAGAAGAGCTTTGTTTTTCGAAACTCAAAGTTTGGGTCCAATGCAACAGGCAGCGTGGTCACTTTCTCGAGGACCTTGGGTTCCTCGCGTGCGCTCTTCCCGGGCATGGAAACAACGAGGAAAGTCGAAAGCAGAAGTACGACAGCAAATCTCACTTCCGTAATAAAGCGGGTCATTGAGGCAAGTGTCAACGCGCAACCACCGGGGCGGCATGAGCCCGGCTATGGAAGTCAGGCGATTGCGAAGTAATTTTCTGCGTGATCGAGGTTCGCTACGAGCGCGGTGTTTACTTGCCGCAACAGGATTTCTGGCTGGACCCATGGGACGCAAAACGTTTTGCGTTCGTTTCGCACGCGCACAGTGATCACATCGCGCCGCATCAGGAGGTGATCGTTTCCGAGCGCACCGCACGTCTAATGCGAGCCCGTCTACCGGGCGCGCGCATCGAACATTCACTACCATTTGGGGAAAGACGATCTATTCGCAGTATCGATCTGATGTTATTACCTGCCGGGCATATCTTTGGTTCAGCGCAGTGCCTTATTTTCGCTGGTGAGGAGACGCTCCTTTACACCGGTGATTTCAAGCTGCGTCCGGGCAAATCCGCCGAGCCGGCTGAGTGGCAGCATGCTGACACCCTTGTAATGGAAACAACGTTCGGCGTACCGCGCTATCGGTTTCCGCCAACCAAAGAAGTAGTTGACCTAATGGTCGCGTTCTGCAGCGAAACGATCGACGCCGGTGAAGTGCCTGTGTTGCTGGGCTACTCGTTAGGCAAGGCGCAGGAAATCCTCTGTGCGCTTGAAGGCGCCGGTTTGACCCCGATGCTGCATGGCTCGGTTTATCAAATGACGCGCATCTACGAACAACTCGGGCAATCGTTTTGCAAATACGTGCGATACAATCGAAACGAGGTCGACGGCAAAGTGTTGATCTGTCCGCCCAGCGCGAATCGCTCCAGCATGCTGGAGAACATTCCGCGCAAACGTGTGGCGTTCATCAGTGGATGGGCTGTCGATCGTAACGCGGTGTATCGCTACCAGGTTGATGCCGCATTTCCGTTATCCGATCACGCGGATTACGACGATTTGCTTCGATACGTCGATCTGGTGCAGCCGCGCCGGGTATTAACGCTCCATGGTTTCGCCGCAGCTTTTGCCTCCGATCTTCGCGCACGCGGCCTCGAGGCATGGGCGCTAACCGAAGAAAATCAGATGGAACTACAGCTAGACAGGTACATCGCGCTGCGATGTCCGGACGGCGCAGCGCGCCATCCCTACCATTCTACGCAGCACTCCGAATTTTTGGATTTCGCGAATGCCGGTGAAGACATCCGTTCGACTCCGGCAAAATTGGAGAAGGTTCGGTTGCTGTCCGATTACCTCCGCAGCCTAACAACTGAGCAGCTTCCGTTTGCAACGACATACTTCACCGGAAGAGCATTTGCCCAAAGCGATCCGCGCATCTTGCAGATTGGGTGGGCCGTAATCTTCCGCGCGCTGCAGGATGCAACGAAGATCGACGATTCGGAGTTTCATGGAATCGCCAGCAGACATGGCGATGCTGGCAAGAGCGCCTTTGAAGTTCTTGATGGCCGAACGGCGCCGGAACCATTCACCATTCTCGAATCGGCCGAGTTGTTCCAAAATCTTCAACTCGCGCGCGGCCCGATCGCCAAGGCAAAGCTGCTGCGAGAACGGTTTTCGATTTTATCAGCGCGCGAAGGCGAGTACGTGGTCAAGATTTTGACTGGCGATCTGCGCATCGGTTTACGCGAGGGTCTTGTAGAGGAAGCCATCGCCAAGGCGTTCGACGTTTCGCTCGAACAAGTGAAACAGGCCAACATGTTGTTAGGCGACATTGGCCAGACGGCACTCCTGGCCTCACGAAAAGAGCTACACAGCGCCGAGTTATCAATGTTTCGTCCTATTAAATGCATGCTCGCCACTCCCGAACCCAGCGCGGATGCCGTTTGGAACCGTTTTATAGAAGTCGCCGCTCGTGACCGGTCCGGTTCGTTGAGCCCGGGAACAGTGTACGTTGAAGACAAATTCGACGGAATTCGTGCACAGCTTCATCGCAGCGGAGATAGAGTCGAAATTTTCTCGCGCGATTTGCGGCGGATCACCGGCCACTTTCCGGAACTGGTCGACCAAGCCAGGAAGTTCGACCAGGAGCTGATTGCTGATGGCGAAATCATCGCCTTTGACGAAGGGCGTCGACTGACCTTCTTCGATTTGCAAAAGCGACTTGGACGCAAGGAGCACATCGCTGATCTGTTTGCCGGAGCAGCAGCCGACGTTCCGGTCGCCTTTGTGATTTTCGATCTTCTCCGGTTGAATGGACGCTCCCTGTTGAAAACTCCCCTTCGTGCGCGGCGTGAACAACTCGGCACACTCATATTGCCGCCCCAATTTCAGAGAGCGAACGTAACGCCAGCGCGTTCTGCGGCGGAAATTGAGCAAATTTTCCAGGATGCGCGCCGGCGTTTGAACGAAGGTTTGATGATCAAAGACGCCGAAAGCCTTTATCTTCCCGGCGCCCGCGGGATGTTTTGGTTCAAGTTGAAACGCGAATTAGCGACGTTGGATGTGGTCGTTATCGCGGCAGAGCTTGGACATGGAAAACGCAACAATGTGTTAAGCGACTATACGTTTGCGGTGCGCGACGAAACCACCGGCAAACTCTTGCCGATCGGAAAGGCCTACAGCGGATTGACCGATGTAGAGATTGCACAGCTAACAGAGCATTTTAAAAAAAATACAATAGCCGATCACGGCCGCTATCGCAGAGTGAACCCAAATGTAGTGCTGGAAGTCGCTTTCAATTCAATCCAGCCTAGCACTCGCCACGCAAGCGGACTCGCACTGCGTTTCCCCAGAATCAAAGCGATTCGACACGACAAGGATGTCGATTCCATCGACACCCTTCAATATGCGCGCGAGCTTGCCATGCAGTCGACAAATTCACCGGCGTCGTCCGGAAAACGGACTTAAACAGATCTCGAATTTACTCTGGCGTAGGCGAAGGACTCGGCGAATCAGCTTGGTCTGTGACAGGAGTCGTTGGCTCACGTCGCGCCCCAGGAACTCTCCTTCTTTGTATCTCTTCCATCTTCCCGATTAGCCCCTGGAGATCAGCAGGAACTGTTCCCCGAGGCTCGGGGGCTGTTCGGGGAACTGGAGCAACTCTGGGTTTCACGACCAACCTCTGTCGCTCCGCCAATGCTTTCTCTCTTTCGTCCAATGCTTTTTCCCGGGCATCCAACTCCGTCTTCCGTTGAGCGAGTTGTTGTTCAGCAGCTGAATCTTGTTTTTGGCACGAGCAAACCAGCGCAAAAGGAATCAGTAAGGATAGAGCAAGGAATTTTTTCATATCACCGGTTGATTAGGTGTTGTTTGGTGGCGAACGAACAAATCGGAGAGGGTTTCGATGTCAAACGAATGTTACCGCTCTTGAGGCGTAGGCGAAGCTGTCAATGTAACTGTGACTACTTCGACGGCATCGCGGCGGGAACGCTGGACATTGGCAAAAACCGCCAGCATCGCCAGACAAATCACAATAACCGCCATTAACAAAACCGCTGTTTTTGGAACTCGAGTCGTTGGCGATTTTTCGGCAGTTTCGTCCGGCAGATTCACTACCCAGTATCCAAGTGAACATCACGAGCGCAAGCGGGCCAGCGCCTCACTCCAGGCGCAGCGCAGAAATCGACTTCATAACGCGCTCGCTTAGCTCGGCGTACAGATTTTTGCCTGGCCGCTGAAGATCGGCTGCGCTGAACGAAATCGGTTCCCCAATCATGATCGTGATTGGCACAAACCGAAGCCGGCCGCCACCGCGTGGTAGCGCTTCGCGAGCGCCGAAGATTCGCATCGGCACGACCGGCGCGAGCGTTTTGGCAATTATCAAGCCCAATCCAGGTTCAGCCGCTTGAAGGTTACCATCGACGGTCCGCGAGCCTTCCGGAAACATGAGAACGCCGTTACCGGCCTGTAAAGCGCGGATCACAGCTTTGATAGCGCTGCGGTCAACGCCTTCCTGGTTGACCGGGATCACGTTTAGCTTTGGCAAAACACGCCCCAGGAGCGGTACGTCCAGGAGCGTTCGGCGGGCGAGAAAATAAATTGGTCTATCACACGTGCTCCCGGCGAGCGGCGGATCGAGATAGCTCTGGTGATTCATCGCCAGGATCACCGGCCCGCTTTGAATCATGCGCTCCCGATGAATGACGCGAAACCGAAACAACAATCGGCCAGCCAGCCGGCTTAGATGATAGCCAACCCAATAATAAAAATTCATTCGCCGAGCGCGCGATTGGTGATCTGAACATCGCCAATCGGCAAACCCGCTTGCTCAAGCCGCACCATTATCTCCGTCACCACCTGTTCGACCGTCACATGCGAAGTGTCGATCAGGTGGGCGTCTTTCGCTTTTATTAATGGCGAGACGGCCCGTGAGACATCATCGCGATCGCGAATGGTAATTTCGTCGCGTTCGCCTTGTGCGGCACGACGTTGCAGCCGCACGTCAGGAGACGCATCGATGTAGAATTTGTATGGCGTGTCGGGGAAAACGACCGATCCGATATCGCGGCCTTCGATCACGACGTCATGCCCCTCGGCACAATGATGAAGTCTGTCTGAAACGATTTCGCGGACCCGCGGTAATTTGCTGACACGAGAAACACTTTCGTTCACACGGTCCTCACGCAAATGGTCGACAGGATCGACGTTATCGACAATGATGCCCGCCTCGCTGTCTCGCACAACGCATGCAAGTGCTGCTGAATCCAGTGCCTCAGAAATTCGCTCGTCCTCCTCGGGGCGAATCCTTTTTTGAAGAAGATGCCAGGTGATCGCTCGATAGATCGCCCCTGAGTTGATGTAGATAAATCCCAGTTGTCGGGCAAGCTTTCGCGCGACACTGCTCTTTCCCGAGGCAGCGGGACCATCAATAGCGATCACACGGTGTCGGGAAGCGTATGATCCCATGTTTAGTTCGTGCCTAACGAAAACTACTCCTGCGCGGGCACAGGAGCGAGTGAACCGATGACCGGCGTGCTGACCTGCATCCGTTTCGGATTGGTAAACTCCTCAAGAACCGCTTCGAATCCCGGATACGATTCACGAATACATTCGGCATCCTGAATGATCGTCTCGCCTTCCGCAAACAAGCCCGCTATAGCAAAGGCCATGGCAATGCGATGATCGCCAAAGCTCTGCAGACGCGCTCCGTGCAAAGGCGCTGGCCCATAAATTTCAAGGCCGTCACTTAGTTCGGCGACTTGCGCGCCCATGGTGCGCAGATTGTGCGCGATCGCCGCAATGCGATCGGTTTCCTTAACGCGCAGTTCCTCTGCATTCCGAATGGTCGTTTTGCCGCTCGCCAGGACTGCTGCGATGGATAAAACAGGCAACTCGTCAATGAGCTGTGGCACTTCTCTCCCCTGAATGACCGTGGCTTTTAGCGGCACTCCGGTGACTTCCACCACCCCGCGCGGTTCAAAGTGCTCGGTATCCTCCACCGCTTCTCGAACGTGCGCACCCATTCGGAGTAGCACACCCAGCAGTGCCGTTCGCGTATCATTTAAACCAACCTCGCGAATCAGCAGGTGTCCACGACTCTGCGCCGCAGCGGCAACCAGCCAAAACGCTGCCGAAGAGATGTCGCCGGGAATATCGAAATCGCGTGACTCCGGAATCTGCTCGCCGAAAACGCTAACACTGCCGTCATCTTCGGTCGTAGATCGCACAAGGAAATAATTAAGCATCTTCTCCATGTGGTTTCTGGTGGGCATTGGTTCTTCAACAGTGGTCTTGCCCTTCGCAAAGAGACCGGCCAAAAGCAGTGCTCCTTTCACCTGTGCACTAGCTGCCGATGGGCGGTACTGAATTCCATGAAGCGATCCGCCATGGATCCGCAATGGCGGCGTACCATCAGGACCTTCCGCAACAACGCTCGCGCCCATCTCGCAAAGCGGCGCGATCACTCGGTCCATGGGCCGTTTGGACAAGCCAGGATCCGCTACCAACCGGCTCTCAAATTTTTGTCCAGCCAGCAGACCGGCCAGAAGCCGCATAGTCGTACCCGAATTGCCGCAGTTGATTTCCTGATTTGGCGCGGTCAGAACCCGTTTCTTTCCGTGAACGAGTAACGTGGTCGGCTCAGGTTGTTCGATCTTGATTCCCAGAGCGCGCATTGCGTTCACCGTATGCATGCAATCGTCGCTCGGTAGAAATCCCCGTAGCGTGCATACGCCGTTGGAAAGAGCGGCGACGATCACTGCGCGATGCGAAATGCTCTTATCGCCCGGCACAGCGATTTCGAGATCGATTCGAGGTGCCCGTTTTATCCGCAATTCCATAGAATCAATCTAAACGTCCTGATGTCCCTGCCGGATATCATAAGGGCCCGCAGCGTTAACCGGCATTCAATCCTCCGCATGAGCGGAACTCCGGAAGCTCTCGCGTTACGGCACAAGAAAAATCTTGTCGGTGTAAGGGTCCTTCACTTCAGTGCCGGGAGGGAATCCTTCCACATCGATATATTTGCCGGGCGAATACGGGCTCTCAACAAGATGCGGTTTTCCAGGGACAGGGATCCCGTAGGGATAATCTCCCTTTGCTACCTTTGTCGGCGGCGCAGCCGCGGGCGGAGGAGAAGACGCGACCACCGGCGGCGGAGTGGCCATTGGCTGAGTTGGTCCATTCGGATTAAAGGGCTGCTGCGGCGGCGGGTATTCTTGCGGTTGGGGCGGGGCGTAAGCCGACGGCCGATGGTGCTGCGGTGGTGGTGGTGGCGGCTCCTCAGCGCATGAGGCCAAAAAGAAAACCGCGAGGAGAGCAAGCGGGATGGAAAATTTCATAACGAAAATTTTGCTA
>Ga0070681_10005189_pt1 | contig 12571 bp, 17 predicted proteins | sample KBSC83BmetaG_FD_65650 | JGI IMG/M metagenome (GOLD analysis project Ga0070681, IMG submission 65650) | Corn rhizosphere microbial communities from Kellogg Biological Station, Michigan, USA - KBS C8-3B metaG | ecosystem: Host-associated > Plants > Roots > Rhizosphere | place: USA: Michigan...
CCAGGGTGATCTCTATCGCCAGGCCAAGGCTGCGACGGTTCTCATCGTGGGTATCAATGATGACTCTCATGCCCTGTTCTTCGGCAGCGGGGTGTTCATTTCTGAACAAGGGCTGGTCCTGACCAACGCCCACGTGGTGGAAGATTCCACACGCCTGTTTGTGTACATCCGCGATCAAGCCGTCGATCCTGAGGCGAAGGTGATCGCCATCGATTCAGACCTGGACATCGCTGCGCTCCAAGTCCACACAGATCTGCCGGTTCCCTTTCTTACGTTGGGGGAGGAGGTGCCGGACGAAGGCACGCCGACGATCGCTGTCGGCTATCCACGCGTGTCAGATGTCTTGCAAATGGGATTGACACTGCATGGTTCAGTCTTTCCGATGACCATCAGCGGGATTGCCTTGGGTCGATCGAGGACGGCTGGACTGCCGGTTCCCTTCGTGCAAACCGTGGGAGCGGTCAACGCGGGGAGTAGCGGAGGCCCGCTTGTGTATAGCGAGACAGGCGAGATAGCAGGATTAATTGTCCATACGGTGCCGTATTTGGAACAGGTAAAAAGTTCTCAAGGCCAGCGGCTCGGCACGGTGATGATGCGCGCCGGGCTTAGCTATTCCATCCCAGTGTCCCGGCTCAGGGACTGGTTACAAAAGAATCGTATTCCGGTTTCGGCGCGCCGGACGCGTGAGCTCCCTCTGAGTTCTCGAGAGAAGGAGCCTTCAACCAGAGCTTTCCTGACGACCGCGCACCTTCTTCATCTCATGGCGGCTGTCCTGCACCAGGATCGCGACCTCCTGGATCTTGCCATTCAACATTATGAGTCGGCTCTGCAACTCGAGCCGGAACGGGCTGACGCATTACGGAATCTTGGCCTCGCCTTCGCCGCGAAAGGGGACGTGACCCGTGCGCGAGCGACGTACGAGCAGGCCTTTGCCCAAACGCCTCACGATGCCATGCTGTTAAAGAATATGGGAGAGCTCTGGTATCACATGCGGGAGACCAAGGGCGCGGCGGACCTCTATCGCGCAGCCATTCGACAAGACCCCTGTTTGGTAAGCGCCTCCTTAGGGCTTGGTTCAGTGCTACAGACTCAGGGACTCATGGATGAAGCCATACAGGTCCTCAGGCGTGCGGCGGCTTGTCCGTCATCTTCTTCTTATGCCGCCTATCATATGGGACTTGCACTGGAACAACAGGGACTAGGACGGGATGCGTTACAGTTATGGGAACAGTTTCTCGTTCAAACCAACAGTGCGTCTGTCATTGAGCGGCCCATGCTCGATAAAATTCAGCAGCGGGTCGCGCAGCTTCGCGCCCAACTGAAACCCGAAGACAGGGCGTTCACCGGGGCGCCGGCTCCCTCACTGGCTCAATCCTCTATCTCCTCACATCCCTATTAGAATTTAGAATTCCACGGTACGCTTCGTTATATTTTTCTCACCACCAGGGTCTCCTCGCCAGAAACTAGGCTGCTTCCTAGGACCCTTCATTCATCCCGGGAGCCTAGAGTATAGATCGATCTACGGCTGCTCACACCTAACTGAGGAGGCTCTCACATGGTAGTCACCCCCAAAGTCGTTGGTTTCATCTGTTGTGGTTTTCTGCTCTGTTGTGGTCTCTCTACGGCCGCACAAGCAGGAAACGCTGCATCGGCTGCCGATGAGTTGCTGATAAAGGGAAGCGAGTCTGATCAGATGAAAGGCGATCGCGTGACGGGTGGAGACTCTGAACGTGGCAGGACGATCAAAGGTGAGGTACTGCGCGTCGAAGGCGATAATTTCTTCGTGAAGGGACAGGATGGGAAAGAAGTGCGTTTGCATAGTGACAATACGACACAGAAGAGCGGGAACATTACTCAGGGAGATCGCATCGAGGTGAACGTGAACGACCAGAATCATGCCCTGTCAATTCAGTCGGCGCAGGAGATGGATGCAGATCGCGGACAGGAAGCCGATCGTGCGTCTGATTCCACTGCGGAGCCCTCCAATCGCGATCCAATGAATCGGTAGTCACGGATGAGCCAGTGAAACAGCGGCAGGGAGTTCTCTCATAGGAGAGTGTTCCCTGTCGCTCTCCCCCGAGCCAGACGCCAATCCCGAGGGCCACCAGATAAGAGACCCGTGAGGTTTCGACAAGTCTGAGCGCGAGAGCGACTCCAACGGCACCAGTGAGCAGGGCGAGCAGGGGATAGACCCTACGTTCAGTCTGCGGCGTGATGCCCTTGAAGGCCGGCACCAGTCCCGACAGAAAGGTGGTGCCAGCCACGATGGCCACTCGCCGGGTGTTCCGGATCCATGAATATCGCACATGAGAACGCAGAGGACTCTGTAGGTCTGTCTTTGGGGCTAGAGAGGATGACTATTGTTTGTGAGCGATGGTTTCACCACATACAATGCAATTGTAGTGGCCGGTTGAATAACCGTTGTCGCTCCATTCCAATTCCAGATTGAGATGCTCGCACGGTGGTGGATCAGCCCGCTGTTTCCACTTCACTCGTAATTCAGCCGATTGAGTTGTCGTCATCTCGTCCCCCTATTGTCGAAGCACTTGTTTCCGAAGAAATCCGCATATTATCGGAATATCCACATTGCGAGATCAACTCTGTGATCATCCGACACCAATTCCCGGTCGTGGCGGGGTGCTCCGCAATCTTAACCGTTTTTGGTTTCCAAGTAACCTCAGAGTTCTGAGCCCGGCATAAGAGACGCGCAAATGTTTCCTGGGTGTCCGATCCGGGCCAGGGTTTTTTGTAGACTCACCTGGGGGAAGTTCTAGTGGAGCATCATGCGCGAATTTGATAGCAAGGATGCTAGGGTGGGTAATCCGACAATCAATCGAGAAGTCCTTCTGTTTTCGCTAGTGGCCATGGGAGGAAGGAGGGGAGATATGCCTCGTTATATGATGCCGCTCCTGCAATCTGGCGTGATGCGTCCCTGCGGAGCCTCCGCACGCCACATGAAGTCCGGATGGATCCGGTCCTTACTTCGCTGGCTCGGGTTCTGTCGGGGGGGCAGGGTCTCTCATCTCCCATCCGGTCGTTAAACATGGCATGCTGACCATCGGATTGCAGCCAACTGAGAGGGAGAATCGTTGCCCTTCGTGATCGGACTTGTTGCGCTGTTCATGCCGAGGGCGGTCGTCGCACTCCTTTTTGTCTTCACGCAGTGGTTTTCCGGCCTATTTGAATCATTTCTCTGGCCTATTCTCGGCTTCGTGTTCCTTCCGACGACGCTTCTGTGGTATACAGCAGTCCGGCATTGGTTCGGGGGGGACTGGACGTTCTGGCCTCTTGCAGGGATCGTGATAGCGTTGATGATTGACCTTTCTCCCGCAGGAAGCGGGCGTAGAGCATGATCGCCAACCCTCAATATGACGTTTCCGCTGCTTTCCCCGACTCGATCGGCTCCGGTATAATTCAATGCTCATATTGATGCACGTCCATTTTTTGCGGCTGTGACCGGGTGCGCCTCAAGATATGGCTGCAATCATGGTTTCCTTTACGTATGATGCATGGTTCAGCACTGCATTATTCGCGAGGGGCAGATGATATGACATTGGATGTCGTCAGATCGGGTTGTCGCCCACGCAATCTTTTCATCGGGGTCGCCCTCGTGCTGGTGATTGCCTTAACCGGGCTCCCGGCCATCGCCGCGGAAAAGTCGGGAACAAATCCCGAGGGGGTAGGGTTACAAGCAGCCAGCTGGTTAGCGACCATTCCATACGGGGCCATGAAAGTTGCCTTCGCTCTCACCGGAGGCATTGTCGGAGGCCTCACTTGGGCGGTGACTGGAGGAAACATGTCAGTAGCCAAGGCTGTCTGGACCCCTTCAATGACCGGTGACTACGTCCTGCAACCTCAACACCTGACCGGAGAGAAGCCTATCCATTTTGTCGGCGGGTTATCCGATAAAACCAAATCCTAACGTTCTGCTCGTATAGTAAGAGCCGGAAGCCTCAAGCAGTCCCGCCATTCCCTCTGAGTCGGCTTGCTTCACCTTCACAACCCACATCGTTGCCCTGCGAGTTCCTGCCCACCCTCGAGTGGTCCATGAGACGAGTGAATGATGTGTTATCTGCGCTTCGCGAGCTCTTTGACTCCAGCAGCCATTCATAAATAATGTGTCCCTGCATCGGCTCGTGGACGAGCAAATCCGTAGCCAAAATCGAGCGGGTCGGCTGGATCAGACCCGGTTGATACGGGCCGGAATGAGCATCCTGGCGGTCAAGGGATTCTTCCCCCCAATCCTTCTTTGGCATGGGCTTGAGAGATTTCCACGTACCATCACTCCGCAGCAACTTCGAGTCTCGACCCGGTCCCAGCATGTGCGACTCAAGGCCGGGGCAGGGATGTTCCGGCTTGAACTGGTGTTGATTGCAGACTGTCCGTTTACCTGCTCGCATCGTTGCATTCGAGCGCATTCGCTCTATGCGCACGGGCGACAAATATAGAAAAGGTGATAGATTTTTCTTGATGGAATATGCATCGGGCGAATTCGTTCACACAGCGTAGTGTCGACTGAGGAGGGAAAGACATGAAGAAACTACTCAGCCTGTTGCTTGTCGTTGCCCTGGGTTATGCGCTGATCCCAAGCCTAACCGAGGCAGCACAACAGCGTGTTGCAATTAGGCTCGGTGGAAGGTTCTGCAAGTTCCACATCATTGATTTAGCAGCCTCGCTCAAGCGGGTGTCGGGTGTCATTGACGTCGACTTCGAAGCGATCCGTGGCAACGTCATCGTCGTGATGAAGGCAGGTCAAGTGAACCCCGATCATCTTCTTTCTGCGATCCGACAAGTCAAAGGAGATGGTTACTATTGCAGAGGGGAGATGAATGGTGAACCGGGAAGGATTGAAAATTAGTGAGAGAGGCTGCCGGGCTGTTCAGGATACGTTCGGTATCGTGATCGGTTGACTTGAGACCGTTACAAAATATTACGAATCAGCCGGCAAACTTGAAGAGGAATTCGTCTCATCCATCTGGTGCGTTTTTAAATCTTGATACATTGCGCTGGAACTTCCGTGCAAAGCCCTCCCTTTCATCCAGCATGAAAGGGAGGGCGTCACACAAGCCACTTCTTCGAGCGCCTGCCGCGTCCCCCCATCGGCACGCATCAACGGTCGGGCTTATTTCATTCTCTTGGGATCCTGATCTACCATGAGGTGAGCATAGGGCGTGCCGTCATACATGATGTAGACCCCTGAAGGATTTGGCTGCTTTGGCAGCATTGAGACTTTCGAATCAAACGGCCACAGGATCATCCAATGTGGCGGCTCTTTGACGAACTTCGCGTCTGGCTCCCCTTCCTTCACGACCTCGCCCTTAATTTCCCAATGGGAACCTCCCGCCGCCATATAGGCAATCCCCGGTACGGTGTTCGATGGTTTGGGTGAGTTTTGCTGTCTGTCGTCCAGCCACTGCCTGGCTGCTGCATCCACACACATGGGACTGGGAATCACAAGGTCTATCACGGCCGGGACGCACGTAATGCCGTTGGTGCCGGGACGGGCTTCCTTGAGCGTTCCGTCTTCTCCAAATACCATGACCGCAGCCTCCTTGGCGATATATGCAGGGGCTGCACTGAGGGCCAGCTTGATTTGTTTCTGTTCAGGTAGGGTCGTCACGTCTTTGACGGCGCCCTGTTTCTTCGGCGCCGGTGCCGCCAGACTGAGCAGCGGCATGGTGAGAAACCATACGGCGATGAGGGTAAGAATCTTCAGCGTCGACATAGGGCCTCCTCTGGATAAGGGAAAGGATCTCCGTAACTTCTGTGTCGCCACAACTTGATCGCTGATCCTGCCGCAGACTATTTCGCGGAAGGATTTCTGCCGGGTCAGTTCACTCAATCGTGCTGCACCATTGGAACGGTCCGTTCGCCTTGACGGCGATTGCACAGCGCAGCGGGAGAGGGGCGAACGGAGCAATGGCATAGGGGCCTCACGGGTCGCAGATTCTAGCTACGCAGGGTGAGATTCGCAACAACGGATACCAGAAATTCGCATATGAACAGGTCTGTGGGGGTCCGGCATCGCCGTCGATGTAAAAACCTCGTCTTCCGAGTCCGGGGGGTGGCCGCTGATCGCCGTGCTGTCTCTAGACGGAGACTGTTATCGTAATTTCATGAAGTCCGGTCGCACCGTCTGGAGCAGGCTCCTGCTCCAGCGAGGTTTGGATCTTTCCTGTTCCATCGGTCGCGCGAACACACAATGAGTAACGGCCCGGCGCCGGCACCGCCCAGTCGCAACTCCAGAAGTTCCATGCATCGGGGGAAATTGGTGGTTCCAGTTTCGCTGCAATCCACTGCTCGCCACCATCGATGCTGATCTCAACAAGCCGGATCCCTCTTGTGCCGGCAAAGGCGAGACCTTGGACTCTATGGCGAAGTCCATGAATGGTCGTTCCGTGACCCGGCAGGTCGATTCGAGACATCGTCTTCACGATGGCATCCTGAGTCCAACCCTTTCGTTGATAGTACCCCTGGTAGTCGTGATCCACGACCTCGATCTCGGTGAGCCACTGCACACTCTTCATCCCATAGTGTCCAGGCACGATCATGCGTGCTGGAAATCCATGGCCCTGGGGGAGGGGTGCACCATTCATCCTGTGCGCGACCAGGACATCCCCGGCCATCGCCCGATCGAGAGGGATGCTGTCGGAAAATCCATCGGCCGCGCGAAAAATGACATGGTACGCGTTCGCATGGACGCCAACTTCCTCCAGGAGGGACGCTAGTAAGATACCCTCCCATTTCGCCGTGCCGATGAATTCACCGGCCACGGTGTTGCCGACACATTCCAGTGTCACGATCCGTGAGACAGTCGGACGCCCGACCAACTGTTCATAGGTCATCATGATCGGTCGTTCGACGAGACCTGTCAGAGACAGCGACCACTCGCCGACTCGGATCGTCGGTGGACTTCGATAGGAGGTGACATAAAATTCGTTGTTAGGTGTAATCGGATCGGTCGCTTTCGGCTCGGGGTGACCGAAGACGCGCTCCAACAAACCAGCCAGGGCCGGCGTGGGGAGGGTGAGGGCACACAACATCCCTCCGACTGCCTTGAGAAATGTCCGACGCGACGGTCTTGCCATCCCGTCTCCCTATGAAGGTTCGGCAAGGAGATTTCGAATCAGCTGTACCGATTCCTCAGACTCACACGTACCGGATGATGCCCTTCTTGTCGATCAGATACATCGCCGGCCAATATTCGGTTACCAACACGATTCCAGCTGAAACGTCGTTGTCAACGGAGGCGTGAACAGGGATCCCGTGTTTTTGGAGAGATGGCTTCTGCTTCGCCGGTTCACGATCGTAAGAGAACTCCGGCGAATGCACCGTCCGATTTTTCTCCAATGGTTGGTCCCCCGGTGCTACCCAGTCGGTGTCGCGATCCCTTCACCGGCCGGCTTCCCGATTTTGATGATCCCGTTTAACCCTTGCAGGAGAAAGTTAAATCATAGGTGCTCCAAATCACGACACCTTGAGCCCCTGAGGTGCGTGAGGAGGGACATGATGACCAGCCTTTACTGGATCGGCTTCGACTACGAATCGTATGTTGGCCGAGCCGGTTTGTTGCACGAGGTTATTCCAGCGAAATTCATCGCCGATGAAATAGGAAGATCCTGGTAAGTCGGCGTTCGTTTGCGGCATGACCCCGGTCCCTGTCGCGCCGAACGGGTAATAGGGTGATGTCGGACTGGCCGAGTCCGCCCCACCGAAGACCAGGCCGTATGAGCCGGGCTGCAACGTCACAGCGTCAACCAATGAGACCAGGATATCACTACTCACAACCGTGGGGAGGAAGAGAAGATGAGCTACGGTGTCGGAAGAAGAGTCGATCGCCCTCGGAGCAAAGGAGGGTAGCGCGGTAGCAGATAAAAGTTTGATCAGTGCGGCAAACAGTCCAGTCGTTCCGGGAAAGTCTGCAGCGACATGTCCCCCAAGTTTCGTAATTCGTGCTGCATGAGAAAGGCTAAAACGCCAGCCCACAAACTGCTGACCCCAGACCGTGAGCCCAAGCTTCTGTCCGACTGAGCCTAGTTCAGCTGATACGAGAAGTCCCATCGCGTGTCCTCCGAGCGTGAAAAGGAAGTTACGAGGTCCATCATATATTCATCTCGCGGGATTGATCGTGCTGCGCTCCCCCGCGATGGGGATTTGCCCATTGGAGCGACATCCGCCGATCACGGGACAGGCACAACCGGTGTGAATGCCCGCGTAATGGAAGGGACGGATCATTGGGCCAATTGATACCTCACGGGTGGGGGCATTCTAGTAGGGATACGAATGAGACGCAAGGCTTTCGCTTCTCGTTTGGCGCAGAAGTTAAACCTCAGTTTTCAAGAAGGAAGCGTGTGCCAATCCGACTCCGTAAGGTTAACGGCGCACCTTCGCAGTCCTGGTCGCTGCTGCGAATGTCGGTGCCTCGATGTATAACAATGTCCGGTGGGTTGTTCTATCAAGACAAGGGCACTGGAAAGTGGATGATGCGTCCCCCGTCCTCATCAGGAATCTCGAGTGATCACGATCTGATGTCTCTCGGGGTGAGTCTGCATCGTTATGCGATGTTGTTGACCTTGGTGCCCCGCATCTGGCTGGGGGCCGGATGAGTGAATGCTCGGCAGAAACATGCTCAACGCAGGCTAGTTTTGGAACTTGAGGGGCGATAGGGATAGGATTGATCTGCCGGAGGCCCTGGCCTCTCGGTTAAGGAGTCGATTGAGGTGTCGTTTTCGGGATGGACGAGGGGGCATAACGGGTTCGCTCGGCTTCTTGCTCCGCGAGCTTCTTCTTGATGTCCTCCAATTCCTTCCGCAGCGCGTCGATATCGGCATCGCGCTGAGTGGATTCCCCCTTCGTGGACGTCGGTGGTTGAGTAACAGCCGGTCGCATACCCAACGCGGCCGGCATTGTGGCAAGCATCTCATAGTCGATCACCAGAGTGGCGTCAGTAGAGCGTGCGTCGCGATAACTCTCTGGTCGTTTTGCCGATTCCGGGATGAAGAGAATCGTGGATGATTCTGCCGGCCCGCCTGCTCCGTACCGGGATGCGGCGATTAGCCAGGGCAGGGTCAGGAACAGCGACTGTCCGTATGCGTAGAGCGAGCCCTTCCTCGATTTCGCGAACGCTCCCGTTTGGACGAGGTGGAACCCAACCTGCTGATCTGATGCAGCTCTGGTGAGTCCCTCGACCAGAAGCGGCGCCAGGAACTCAACCTCGTCGTCCCCAAATGCTCGAACCGGCTCCGGCTTGCCGGTCGCTAGAGCTCCCAGGAATCCGCGGTTCTCCTTGATGACCACGCCGCGAAGGACTCGAGTGATGGTGTCTGCCGATAACGTAATGGGATGCGCGGCGTGGAGGGATCGATCGGAAATCCGCTCTAAGTACACCGATCCGCGATCCGTTTCTTGCAACGTGAGATCGAGCTCTGGACCGGTGGAACAGGCAGATGCGACGAGAAGGAGTCCTGTCAACAAGGGAAGTCTAGCGTGCTGGGTCGTGGGCATACTGTGACGGCATCTTCAGGGTGTTGGCCGAACCAGTTTAACACAGCCCAGGATGTAAGAGGAGGGACTCCGGATGAACGACCATCTCAAATCCGGAAATTGAAACCCCACTAGCTCTTTGGTGCACAAGCTGGCTGCTGTTCAGTCGGCCCACGTCGTATCAGGCGTTGAGTTCAAAGACGGAGTGCGGGGAAAAGCCACCAAGCGGATCGTCTTCTGAACGGTTGTCAGGCACGACATGTGACAATAATTCCCGCCCGATCGCGGGTGGCTCATCGAAGTGATTCTCCGGAATTCACCGAATAAGCGCCGATTTCCGCTACGTTTGAGGGAGATGGTCCATCTCCCTCCCCAGACAAACGCGAACCACGAGGGCATTGACAGTTTTTCCTGGAGCATGCTACAAGAGCTCGCATCGGAGAGGGGAACAACGACGTTTCCCACCGGCCTCAAAGTAGAATAGTACGGCATGGACAATGGCGTCCTCCGGCCCCAACGGGCTAGAGGGCGTTTTTTTTTGGCCACACACGAGTTGGTCGAATCAGGATGGTGCAACTGAACCGGATGGCGGAATTTCTTGCAACGCAGCGATGCATGGTCAAAGAGCGGCTGAGGTGCGAGGTGCGAGCAGTGGTTGGTCGGAATCGAAGCGGACGCGGGGGGCGGAGGGACAGGGAGTGGCTAGAGAGTGCGCACAATGACGTGCGTGGCGACGATGCCGTCAAGGTGAGACAGCAGGCAAGTCAACAACGGGGTCACGAACCGAACTTGGGAGACTGTCACCATGAAGGTAGATCAGACACGTATCAGGCGAAAGTTCATTGTTGCCATCGCGACCATGACGTTAGTCGCTGGCATGGCATCTACGCTGCCCTGTGCATATGCTGCTGGTAAGATCTCCAGCGACGACGAGACGAAGTGGATCAGCATCGGAATGGGTGTACGTACAGAATTCCTGGCTCAGGAACATGCATCGGCGAACGGTGGGAGTTACAGCAACAACTTCGGCGTCAACAACGCTCGTATCTATGTCAACGGCCAGATTCATCAGTACCTCAAGTTCGAGTTCAACACCGAATGCTTTAACTGTAATTCTACCTTCAACGGTGCAGCCGGAGGAGGTGCAGGCTCATTCGGGGGCAATTCCACGATGGGTATACTCGATGCGATCGGGAAGTTCGAGTTCAATCAGTACGTGAACCTCTGGGTCGGGCGCCTCTTGGTGCCAGGCGAGCGCGGCGAACTAAACGGTCCTTTTTACCACGCGGTGTACGACGGTTTTAAGACGCCGTTCAACTCCGCAGACTTCAGCGGGAACTTTGGCAGAGGTGGGGCCGGGCTCTATGGCCGTGACAATGGCGCGGTCTACTGGGGACAGGTCGACCCGGGTTTTGGGCACCTGCAATATAGCGCGGGCGTGTTCACCGGACTGCAGTCAGGGGCAAACTTCGGACCTAATCAACAAGGCAGCTTATTGTACGCCGGACGTGTCACGTACAACTTTCTTAACCCGGAGAAGAATCCCGGTTACTACACCAGTGGGACCTATTACGGGAAAGCGGGCGATATTCTCGCGCTCGCGGTCGGAGTGAATCACCAGCAGAATGGCGCCGGGTCATTCCTTCATAGCGCCGATTACACCGCGTTTATCAGCGACCTCCTGTTTGAAAAGCCGCTCGCAAACGACATGGGCGTGATCACGGTCAACGCGGAGTACAAACAATACTTCGCCGATTACAATCCTCTTGCTTTCGCGGATGGTACCGGCAACTTCGGTATGTTTGACGGGCATTCCTATACCGGGTACGTCTTGTATTTGATTCCGCAAGAGGTCGGGATGGGGAGATTCCAGCCTTACGCGAGATATACCTGGGTCCAGCCGAATCAGAGCACCAATCGCAAGGAAACGGAAGCAGGCGTCAACTACATCATCGCCGGTCACAATGCGCGCGTCTCGGCATTCTGGCAGTACGGCGATCTCGCCACCAAAGGCATAAATTACGCCCCCGGTGTGACGGGCGACAAGGTCAATGTCTTCAAGGTGGCCTTACAAATCCAGTACTAGGAAAACGCTGACACATCTTTCATGTTCGCGAAAGGAGTCTGACCATGTCACAGGACCATCCTGATTACACATCAAACAAGACGGAGAGCGAGAACATCGTCGACGCAGGTTCATCCCGTCGAGACTTTCTTGCGCAAGGCGTTCGGGTCACAGCTGGAATCGGTGTTGCGGCGTTGCTCGGGAACTTAGGGAATTGGGCGCTCTCCTATGCGGCGGAGAAGGAACCGATTTCCGTCGGCGTCCTGCATTCGCTGAGTGGCACGATGGCGATCAGCGAAGTCTCGTTGCGTGATACCGTGTTGATGGCTGTCGAGGAAATCAACGCGAAGGGCGGGGTGCTGGGACGTCACATCAAGCCGGTTATCGTTGATCCGGCGTCCAACTGGGACCTCTTTGCCGAAAAGGCAAAACAGTTGTTGCTGGAGGACAAGGTGGCGGTCGTATTCGGCTGCTGGACGTCGGTCAGCCGGAAGTCCGTCTTGCCGGTCTTTGAAAAGAACAACGGGCTGTTGTTCTATCCGGTTCAATACGAAGGCGAAGAATGTTCGAAGAATGTGTTCTACACCGGCGCCGCGGTGAATCAACAGGCGGTTCCGGCGGTGGAATATTTGATGAGCAAGGAGGGTGGAGGCCACAAGAAGTTCTATCTGCTCGGAACAGATTATGTGTATCCGCGCACGACGAACAAGATCCTGCGTGCGATGTTGCTGGCCAAGAAAGTACCGGCGGCCAACATTATGGAAGAGTACACGCCCTTCCATCACCAGGACTATCAGACGATCGTCGGGAAGGTGAAAAAGTTTGCGGCCGGCGGCGGCGCGGCGGTCATCAGCACGATCAACGGCGATAGCAACGTGCCGTTCTACAAAGAATTTTCCAATCAGGGTCTGCGGGCCGAAGACGCGCCGATCATGGCCTTCAGCGTCGCGGAAGACGAACTGCGTGGCATGGACACGTCGGCACTGGTCGGGCATCTCGCCGCATGGAATTATTATCAGAGCG
>Ga0070681_10005190_pt1 | contig 12570 bp, 13 predicted proteins | sample KBSC83BmetaG_FD_65650 | JGI IMG/M metagenome (GOLD analysis project Ga0070681, IMG submission 65650) | Corn rhizosphere microbial communities from Kellogg Biological Station, Michigan, USA - KBS C8-3B metaG | ecosystem: Host-associated > Plants > Roots > Rhizosphere | place: USA: Michigan...
ACAAAATACACTTGTCAAGCCAGGCGTAATAAAATCAGGAGATATTTCATCGGGGTACCACTGTATGACGGTACCATACCTGCAGGACCAACTTGGGCGTAGCATGAAAAATCTTGGGCTTGACTGCATAGACTTGATGTATATTCACAATGCAGCAGAGGGACAGCTGCAAGACATCTCAAAGGAGGAATTTGCAAAAAAACTAAAAGATGTTTTTGAGTTTTATGAAAACCAAAGAAAGAATGGCTCCATCAAGTATTATGGCATGGCAACATGGGAGTGTTTTAGAGTTCCAGGGAACCATCCACAGTACCTATCAATTTTTGAGATTGCAAAAATAGCAAAGGAAGTCGGAGGACAAGACAATGGATTCAAGTTTATCCAGTTGCCATACAACATGTATCTTGACCAAGCGTTGACATTGAAAAACCAGGGAGATGCAAGCCAGTATACAATACTAGAATCTTGCATCAAGCTTGGCATCGGAGTATTTGCAAGCGTTCCACTCATGCAGGCAAAACTTTTAGCGCCAAATGTTTTGCCAGAGTTTGGGAATTTATCAAAACCGTCTCACAGGGCAATGCAGTTTGTAAGATCAACACCTGGAATCATTTCACCGCTAGTTGGACAAAAGACACAGATACACGTGCAAGAGAATTTGGATCTCTTGAGCACACCAGTTCTAAGCCAGACAGAGTTTTCGGAATTGGTAACCAAGCTGTCATCATAAAGACATCATGGTCTTAGAATTATCACGTTATGTCCTTCACGTATGCATTTGGTGTGGTTATGAACAATGATTTCATTTAATTTTACATCGGAAAAGTATTTTTCATTATATGTTCCAAGTTTTTTCTTGCAATTTGAACAGTAAATTTCTTTAACTGCCATCTGTAATCACCCTGTCAACTGCCAACAGCAATCCTTGAATCAGTGCCTCAGGCCTTGGAGGACATCCTGGAATGTACACATCAACTGGAACAGCCTTGTCAATTCCTCCCGTTGTTGCATATGTATCCCCAAATATTCCTCCACTGCATGCACATGCACCTACTGCAACTACAATTTTTGGACCAGGTGTTGCTTCATAGGTTCGCAGTAGTGCAATTTCCATGTTTTTTGAAGCAGGTCCAGTCACCAACAAGACATCAGCATGTCTTGGCGATGCCACAAAATGAATTCCAAATCGTTCAATGTCATAAATCGGATTGTTAAGAGCAGTAATTTCAATTTCACAACCGTTGCATGAACCTGCATCAACTTGGCGTATTGCAAGGGATCTGCCAAACATTTTCTTTATTTTTTCTTTTAATTCATTGCCAATTTGTTCATAAGACTTTGCCAAGGGGAAAGTTTGTGGACTAGAATAATCAATTATCTGGCTTTTTGTCTTTGCAGCACTAGACGGTTTGTTGCTAATTTTGATAGTTTGTGGTGCAGCATTGCTACAGTAACCACACATGATGCATTTACCATTATCCAAACCCAATGCATCATTTTCCTTGATTGGAAACAATGCCTTTGTAGGGCAAATGTTTTCGAGTGTCTTTTTTTGTTCATTTGTTGGTTGGGCAGTAAAGATTACACTTCCGCGATAATTTTCACCTGAAAGCGAATTTGCAAGACTCTTGATTGTCTCTATGCCATTTCCCATTATGTCTTTTCGTACTGATTTTGTCATAGATCGTTCCCCGAATAGGACAGATCCAAGCTCTTGTTTACCAGTGGAAAGTCAGGTACGATGTCATTTAACACAGCCTGCTCTATGACAGGCCAGTTACAAAATGAGGCAGTTCTAATCTTGTATCGGAATATCGAGTTACCCTCCCCAATCATAAGCCAGTGAAGTGTTTGCCCCCGATGAGATTCAGCATATCCAAGTGATGATCTGAATGGTTCAAGACGCTCTGGAATGCTTGTAAACAAGGAATCAGTCTCAAGGTCAAGTGACTTTGTAACCACATCAATAGAATCTCGAACTTCGTGTACGCGTATTTCAAATCGTGCCATGGCGTCACCAGTTCGCTTTTGCAAATCAATTTGGTGTTGCATCAATTCTTGTGGTGTTTTGGAATCATGGAAACCATAACTGCCATATGGATGATCACTTCTTGTATCAACATCCATTCCAACACACCTAGCAACTATTCCCACGGTTCCAAGATCATATGCAACTTTTTTTGGAATGACACCAGTGCCACGTAATCTGTCCATGAAAGATGATTTTGATTTTAAAAGGATTATGACTTTATCAAAATCATCTGAAATCTCACTCAGAGTTTCAAGAATTAATTTTTTATTTTCATCAGTTATGTCGCATCGCACCCCTCCAATTCTGTTAACTCCAAAAAGAATGCGGCTTCCGCTGAGTGATTCATTAAGTCGCATCAGCCTTTCTTTTAAGATGTTTAACCTGGCAGCACCAAAAGGAAAACTTGCATCAGTAGATATTCCAGCCAATGTCCCCATGTGATTGTAGACTCGTTCAAGCTCTGCAAAAATAGTCCTGATTTTTTTTGTCCTCTTTGGGATCTCTACTTGTGCTATCTTTTCAATTGCTTGGCAAAATGCAGATGAGTTTGCCACAGACTCGTCTCCGGCTATGCGTTCAGACAACAGCAATGCATCATCAAGTTTCATGGATTCGGCAAGTTTCTCTATTCCCTTGTGTGTATAAAAAAGACGAGTCTCTAGATGGATGATGTTTTCTCCCAAGATACTAAATCTAAAGTGGCCAGGTTCAATGATTCCTGCATGCACGGGACCAACAGGAATTTCACATATGCCCTCACCTTGCACTCTCAAAAACCGGTACTCTTTTTTTTGCCTATCAGTCTTGGTTTTTAGTTCAAACTCCTTTCTGAGAGGAAAAACACCATCAGGCCAGTGTTCATGCAATACTAAAGGTCTTGTATCAGGATTACCGATTGGAACCAATCCAAACATGTCCTTTATTTCCCGTTCGTAAAGTGTGGCAGCCGGAATATGCAAAGATATGCTTGGAAAAGAGAGACTTGGACCGGTAGAAACTATGACAAAGATAAAGATTCCAGGTTTTTCAAAGACATAACGGATTGTAAAACCTCCAATGTTTTTTCGTTCATCAGAACAAATTATTGTTGCAAGTCTTGCATTCAAATTTTTATAAACATAATCACAGATTTTTGGCATGTCATTTAATTCGGTTTTAAGGTGTAACTCATCATTATTCCAGTGAACCTTTGTTATTTTGTTTGAAAACTTGTCTACAATCTCTTTTGCATAACTTTCTAGATTTATGTTATTCATGCAAATCCTCCTCCGCTAATTATTGTCGATGCGTTTTGTATCAGTGTCTGCAATTGTGTAGGCACATAGAAACCAAAAATAACTACAAGTGAGCATAACACTGCCATTGGTATGATTGCAAGCTTGCCCATCTCACCTTTTTTCATTTCCAAGAGAGGAGTTCCAAAGATCATTTTGACAAGATGCCTCAAAAATACTGCAAATGTTATGACCAGAAATAAAATCACCAGCGATGTTGCAACAAACTGTCCACTCTTAAAACCAGAACTTAGGATCATAAATTCACTCAAGAAGATATTAAATGGTGGCATACCTACAAGAGCAAGCCCACCTATCAAGAACAAAATACCAGTAACTGGCATCACAGTAATTATTCCTTTAATTTTGGACATGGCTTTTGCTTCATATTTCTGGCTGATAGATCCGCTTGCAAAGAACATCAAGGGTTTTGTCATGGCATGGTTTACAATCTGAAGTAATGCACCAAAGATTCCAAATAATCCACCAAAGCCAATACCAAGCGATATGAGGCCCATGTGCTCTACGCTAGAATAGGCAAGCATTCTTTTCATGTCTTTTTGAAAGTAAATTGATGCGGCTGCAATTCCAATAGAAACTACTGCAAGTATTATCAAAAGTTGGTTTGAAAATCCTGGCCCTATTGATACGCTGCTTACTATATGAAAGCGAACTATTCCATAAAATGCGCAGTTTAGTAATACTCCTGACAAGACTGCACTAACAGGCGTCGGGGCTTCACTGTGTGCATCTGGAAGCCAAGTGTGCATTGGGGCAAGACCAGCTTTTGTTCCAAACCCCACAAGTATGAAAACAAATGCAATTTTGACCAGGTTGGGATCAAAAAGTTTTGCATTGTGCACCATCCCAGTCCAGTTCATGGCGTCTTCAGAACTATTTACATTGATATTTGCATAATAGAAAAATACGGTTCCAACAAGTGCAAAGGAAAGACCGACTGTTGCAATTATCAGATACTTCCATGCAGCCTCTATTGCATTTTCCTTAAAGTAAAGCATTATCAACAAAACTGATACAAGTGTGGTAGCTTCGATCATCACCCACATTATTCCCAAGTTGTTTGCTATAGGGACTACAAGCATCGTTAGCAAAAACACATTGAAGCCTTGGTAGTATCTTACAATGTGTTTGTCATCTACGGTACCGTTGTCATACTGTCTACCCATATAGTTTTTAGAATATAATGCGGCGACAAAACCTACAACTGAAACTGAAAGAAGAATCACCGCGCTTAATGAATCCACATAGAATGCATTTCCAAATGCCGTGACGGTTTTTTCAGACACTATTTTTGATACTAGAAAGAGTACCTGAATCAAAATAAGAGAGGCACTGCAGATTGTTATGATTCCAATTGTTCTTTTCTTTTTCAAGACTGTTACAAGGCCTGCTCCAACTATTGGAGGCAAGAGAAGAAAGATGATTGTCAGGTTAGATATGAGAGTGTCCACTAGTCATCCCTCAAATTTTCTAGCTTGCCTACGTCTAGGCTATCAAATGTTTGGCTTATTCTGAAAAGCAGTATTGACGAGATTAAAATGCCAACAAGAATATCCACGAATATTCCTATTTCTATTAGCAAGGACACTCCGTGTGTCAATGCCATGGCAAAGAGAAATAGCCCATTTTCTATTATCAAAAGCCCTACGACTTGGCTTAGTACGGTCCTTCTGTTTACAAGCACAAATAGTCCGATGAAAAATTGTGCCATTGAAACAGGAAGATATGCATTTACAATTTGATCAGATTTGAACGGAATTTGTTGAATAAGAAAATATGACAAGGCAACTAGTAGCGCTGAAATTATAACTGATGCACGAATACTCACATACGGATTTGTTTCCAGCTTGAATTCAATCTCAAGTTTTCTTGTAACATATGTTAGAACTTTGGGGATGATGATTGATTTTATCACCAATGTAAGACCAGCTGCAATGTAAATTTCCCAAATTCCTGTAACGTATCCAATGATGGCAGTAATTGCAGAAAGCACGATTGATTGGTAACGATATGCGTTTAACCAATCCATGAATCCACGTGTTACGACAATACCAAATGTCGCTATCAACAGCATTGCCCCAGAAATTGTCAAAACATCAAATTGTATCGTTTCCATAAAAATCACTAAAGATAACAAAGAACTATTCCTATCATCGAAGTAGCTATTGCTATTGAAATCAGGTCAGGTATCCTAAAGAGCCTCCACTTGGCAACAGATGATTCTGAAATTGCAACAAAGATTCCAAATAGCGAAATTTTTCCAATAAATGTTAGAAATCCTACTGCAAGAGATGATATCAAAATAGACGAGGAAATTCCCCAAGGAACAAAGATGTTTACCATCAATGTGAAAAGTATGATTTGTTTGATGGACTGTGACCACTCCATGAGGGCCAAACTTTTACCCGAATATTCCAAAATCATCGTCTCATGGACCATGGTAAGTTCAAGATGTGTAGCAGGATTATCAAACGGTAATCTGCCTGTCTCGCCCAGTATGATGATAAACAACCCAATTGCTGCAAAGAGGATTTGAGGATGGGGTAGAAATGAAGTGTTCGAAGATGCCCCAATCATGGTACTCAAATTTGTTCCGCCATATGTTATTGCGACAACAAATATGCTCAGAAAAAGAGCAGGTTCCAACAGAGCAGAGATCATCATCTCCCTGCTGCTCCCTAGTCCACCAAAGGAGCTTGCCACATCAAGACCTGCAAGCATTGTAAAGAACCTACCAAGTGCAAATAATCCTACAACAAGAAGTAGATCACCTACCATCCCAAAAGGTGTGTAAACCAAAAAGACTGGAATGAAAAATGCAGCTGTTGCCATTGCTGCAAAGTTAACCCATGGACAGACTCTAAAGATCCAAGACGCTTGATCTGATACCACTTCATCTTTTCGTACTAGTTTTAGTAGATCATAATATGGCTGAAAGATGCTAGCACCAATTCTTTTTTGCGTCCTTGCTTTTGTTTTTCGTATCATTCCGGTCAACAGTGGTGCCAGTCCCAGAATGACTAGTACTTGGACTAGACCAATTATTATCATGGTACCGCTAGGCATTGTTACTCAACCTCACAAACAATAATAGTAGTACGAGTGTTATCATGATGTAAAGCAGGTATGCGTTTACCTTTCCAGTCTGAAGCCTGCGCACCTTGTCAAAAAAGAAAACAAATGAAGAAACTATTGGAGTGTAAAGCAACTCTTCGAAAACATTTTTTATTGCAGTCTCAATTTTTATAGTCTTTAGTAGGTATGGATTCTCTCCAAAAGATTCTTTTTCTGTTTTATTATGTGGTTTGAAAAAAACCTTAAAGACTGCACGTATTGGTTGTGAAAGTGATGTTGGAGTATACTCCATCCTCTCATTAAGACTGCCAAATCCACAATCCCAGGTTCCGTACTTGGTCTTTTTTGTATTTCCACCCAATGCCCGAATAAAACCAAATATTGCAATAGAAATTGATGAAATCATAATCACAACAACAGGCATGGAAAGGTTTGCAAAACTAGTGCCAGAACTATTCTGAATTACTATTGAATCAAATGGACTTGATGGTTGTGAAGACATGTGAAATGCAGTAGTTATCAGAGATGTACCAAGATACGGCACAACACCAAACAGTATACAAATGACAGCAAGAGATGACATTCCTAAAATCATGCTACGTGGAACTTCTTTGATGTTTATAGCATACTTGCTTCTGGACTTGGCAAGAAATGTCATACCAAACAGTTTGACAAATGTTGCAGCTGCGATCCCTATTGTCAGTGCAAAAGGAAGACTTGCAAAGGCAATAGAGATTTGAAGTATTGTTGATGGAATGTGGTAGCTTGACAACAAAGATTGCATTGTAAACCATTCACTGATGAATCCATTAAATGGAGGAAGGCCAGAAATTGAAATTGCTCCAATCAGAAACAATAAGCTAGTCCATGGCATCTGCTTTACAAGACCACCTAGATGTTCGATGTTTTTTGTATGAGTTACAGACACCACAGAACCTGCTCCCATAAAGAGCAGACCTTTGAAGACTGCATGATTAATTGTATGATACATGCTTGCCACAAGTGCAAGTACAGCAAATGTTGTGAGTTGAAATGATGCAAAAACTACAGAGAGCCCAAGTCCGATTAGTATTATCCCGATATTCTCTATACTTGAAAAGGCAAGGGCACGCTTGATGTCACGCTCTACCACAGCATACAGGACTCCAATTATAGCCGATGCCGAACCGAAGGCGACAAGTAGCATTCCCCACCATGCAAAATCAGGAGAAGTGCCAAATCCGCTAAAATCGAAAATGGTTCTTATCATTCCATAAATGCCAATTTTTATCATCACTGCAGACATGAGTGCAGAAACATTGCTAGGAGCAGACGGATGAGCCTTTGGCAACCAGACATGCAATGGCACCATTCCGGCCTTTGTTCCAAATCCAATAAACGCAAAAACAAATACAATGTTTTTTACAAACAAAGGAAATCCCGTGGAACCTTGACGAAATGCATCAAAACTAAAGCTCCCGGTTTGTATGTAACATAACAAAAATGATGAAAAGATGAACGCAGTTCCAAGATGTGTCATTACAAGATAAGTCATTCCAGACTTGAGATTTTCCTCTTTATCATGATCATAAATAACTAGAAAGAAAGAGGTTAACGACATTACTTCCCAAAATAATAAAAAGAAAAAGGCATTGTTTGATGCAACTACAAGAACCATTGAAAGTATGAATACATTGAAAAGGAATCCTAGTGCCTTGATTCTTTTTTTGTCATGATATTCCTTGGAATATCCAATAGAGTATACCGATACTGCAAACGAGACTAGTCCTATAAGCAAAAGAAAAAAAGCTGCTATCCCGTCAACAAAGATTTCAAGATCAAAGAAAGGGATGACATTCGGAATCATCCACGTCATTGGTTTTCCTGTGATAATACCAATGGAGAACAGGATTGTAAAAACAGAGCCAATCATGGATGAGCCAAAAATTACATGCCGAGCAAATCTATTGTTGCGCAATGACAAGCCAAGCAGCGCTCCTCCTAGGAATAATGATATGATAACCTGGAACAAGATGAGACTTTCAGTCATTTTTTTCAGCCTGAGCCACGAATGTCATTGAGACGATTTTTCATATATTGGATCTTTGACGCTAAGTTTTGGTTTAATGCATTTAATTGTTTATGGTAAAAAGGTATATGTGTATGTATATGTATGTACATGTATCCATGCTTGATTTCAACAATACTGTCCAACTATTAGCACAGAAGCCCGAATACCTCAAGACACTTCAGTTGGCAGTGCAAAAAGAGGAGGACAACCTATCCAACAAGCAATACATGGGATGGCAATGGTTTGATGTAGAGACCCATCCTGCAAAACTTGTAAGGCTTGTCACAAGCAGCATAGTAAAGGTGAACTTCAAATCAAGCAGTTCTACGTGTTATCTTTTGAAGAACAGAGAGTCAGTCAAACGAGCAATCAAGAGGTCATAGGCACATGAAACCAAACCAAAGTATGATGCACTAGACTCTTTTGTAGCTGTAATTACCAACTAGGACCAGTTTAATAGTAATGAGCGGCATAACAATAGAACATCATGAATACGCTAGAACTGACTACATTACTGCATGAGTTAATCGCAGAGCAAAACAAGTGCGACAGCGAATTATACTTTGACAAAAACACAAATTTTGACAAGCGAGACAATGTAATCAAAAAAATATTAGAATTGAACAATACAAGTCAATAGAAAATTCCAGAATGGCTGAGAATCATTTGAATGAAGTTCCAAAAGTTAGAGTTGTCCACTCTACAGCTTGACGCCTTTTGATATGTCATCTTTCTTGGGAATAACATTACCGGCAGGTGTGTTTTTTGGCATATCAGATTTTTTAGAGTCATCTTCTCCCACCATATCAAAAACAATTCTAATCTCTACTATTCTCTTTGTGATATTGTCAAACTCACCAATCTTGGCAAATACATGGTACATACCATCAGCAAAGCCGGTCTTGGATACAATACCGTGTTTGAAATCTATATGAAGTGGCAATTTTGCATCAGTTTCTTTTTTATGAAGTTCTTCGTATTCTCTTGACGATAGAACGTTTGCAGGATCAGCTATGATTATCTCTCCAGTGTCTACACCTACAGTTCCAATCTCTTTCCACTCGTATGTTGGCTCGTTTCTAGTCTCCATCATTTGTTACCTTGATGGTATCATACTCTCATCGCTAATAAACCGGCATTAGTGGTATATTTACAAGGCTTTTAATCCAAGATTGTACTATAGATGCAGTAGAGTGGTGTGAGTTTGCACATCCCTGATGTCATGTCGGAGAAGGACTGGAGTAACTAACCAGCTCACAATTGTTTTTGTAACAATCAGACTTTTTCGTGACGATACCTGTTTTTGATGAATCTTGTGTGATACTGTCCATGAGATATTACAGATTTCATCAAGCCATCATAGATCTTTTTTGGCACACCAAAGTATTGGTAGATTCCACCATGATGAAATTGTATTTCTAATATCTGCAATGACTCGTCATATCCGACTGATTGCAAATCATTAGACTTGAGTCGTATCCTGTCCATGCCAGAGTAACATGTCATTGAATCATCTAAATCATTGGTTCAATACCAAGACATGATTGAAATGGTCAGGTTTTCAGGATTTGTAAATTCGTCTTTACCTTAATTGTAAGTTTTAAATACGAATATCAGACGAGTCTTGAATATGCCAGTTGATCCAGTCTGTGGAATAGAACTAGATGAGAGTCTTGCCCTAGTTCATGAATATGAAGGCAAAAAGTATTATTTTTGCTGCCATGGATGCAAGAGAATTTTTGCAAAAAAACCAAACAAGTGGAAGAAATCTAAATAGGATAACTTCCGCACATGCGACAAAAGTGTGCTCCTTGATTTAATGCAAAGTTACAGTTTGGACATTTAAGATCAGATTTTCCCAATGTATTTGGGATATCAAAGTACTTGCGGTATATCTCGTAATAATGTAATGATTCCTTTGACTGCAACTTGACTTGCTCTTTTTCTTCATAGTGTCTTGATTTTGTATTAAAGGAATCATCAGGTATGACACCATCAAGAAATGATGTCAGTCCTACGGTGCCCGAGCCGTCCTGCATTGCATCTTTTTCCCTCCAGGTTATGGAACTAGGTAGCGAATCCTCAAATGCCTTGCGGAGTATCCATTTTCCATATTTTTTTCCATTTTCTTCTCGGATCTTCAGGTCAGGCGCGATCCTTTTTGCATATTCAGATACGGTATCCTCCAAGAACGGAGTGTTCAGTTTTATCCCAAGTGATCTTGATATCTCTCTAGATGGAAAGTGCATCACACTCCAGATTCGTTCCAGATCTTTTTGTAGTTCTTTTGGAGACATTCTCTTGAAAAAGTTGTATCCTGCAAACAATTCATCTGCCCCGTCTCCTGTCATGATGGAAGCGCATCCTGATTTTTTTGCAAACTTCATTGTCAGGTATACCACAACATTGTTTCTGATCTCAATTGGATTGAAGACCTTTAGAATCTTGATGGTATCCTCTGCTGCTGAGAGTAGATCTTGAATATCAACAGCAATGACATCAAGTTTTAGGCCATATTTTTTTGCCACAAGCTGGGCGTGCACAAGATCTGGTGAGGCAAAATCTTTTGCAACCATGGCAAATGCTCTAGTTTTTTTGTCTTGGAGACATGATGCAAGAATTGAACTGTCCAGTCCTCCAGAGAGCGCTATACCATCAGACTTGAGAGCATGTACTGAATCAGATACCAACATTTTGATCTGCGACAAAATTTCTTGCAATCAAGTTGAGATCTTGTTGTGCCCTCTAAAAAGTCATCATGAAAAATATGACTAGGTTTAAATATTTTACAACAACAATTTTGCATATGCTCCTTCCTTCAGAGATAGAGACGAAGACACTCATACCCGCATTAAGAGCAATACTTGCAAAGAAACTGATTGAAGAACACAAGATACGAGAGGAAGAAGTTTCAAAATTGCTCGGTGTAACTCAGGCCGCAATCAGCAATTACGTGAGAGGAACAAGGGGCGATCCAGTACTGATTAACAAGTTGTTATCCGTAAAAGAGGTCTCGGATATGATAAATGACATTTCAAGTAATTTAGCGTCAAAGATGGCATATACTCCTGCAAGCCTCTCAAAATTCATAGGCCTGTGCAATTACATCAAGTCAAGCCTATTGATATGCGATATACACCACAAGCTTGAATCAAACATAGATGAAGCAGTCTGCAAGGAATGTGAAAATATGCTGCTAAAAGGTCCTGGAAGTTCGTTCTAATTCGTCTTTGCTAGAATAATTTTAATTATTGAAACAAGTGGCTTGTCTGCTGCTTCTTCGCTGTCTACTATGATATCAACAATCTTGGAGTTTCCCTTCATCATGTTTTCAGTTACTATATTTGCAACTGCAACTGCGGTAGGTATTGCTTGGCCTTTAGCTAAAAGTGTTACGGTCTTGTGCTTTACAAGTTCAGTCAATAGATCAAGTGCACATGGTACGATATCCTGCTGGTAAATTGTAATCAGTCTTTCGTCTGGATGTGAAGAATCATTTAACTGGACTTTTTCTGTTCCGCTCAACAAAACACTACCACCACCATTTCTGTATTCTATTAAAGTCTTGTCGACCAATCATCCATCAATCGAAAAGGTCTATAGGAATATTCTGAAAGTCGCCGTTTGGTAAAACTCGTCTGATTGTAATTGGAATTACACGTTTTTCAAGCTCTGCATAAGCCAAGTCAAGCGATGTTGCAACATCCTTTGGCACTGAGATGAAAGGTGGTGCGCCAAGTGACAATTGTAATGCCCTAGCACCAAGAATTCTTGCTTTTTCGAATCTTGTCAGTGTTGGAGGACCTATCATTATCTTACCTTTTCCAGTCATTTCGTATTCAATTATTTCATGTACTGGATCAATGTCAATAATTTCACGAGCATCAATTATCTTTCGTAGTCTTTCCTGTTCTGCAATCTCTTCTGCGCTAAGCTCCTTTTTGCCTTTCTTTCCTGGCTTGACCTCTTCCTCTTCTTCAACTGGAGCTTCAGGAGCCTCTACTACAACAGGACCTAGATTTGGTTCTTCTTCCTCAACTGGCTGAACCTCTTCGGTATCTACACTTACTTCCTCAGGTTCATCCGACATTGAGATGTTGGATAAAGAAACGTTATAT
>Ga0070681_10005194_pt1 | contig 12568 bp, 12 predicted proteins | sample KBSC83BmetaG_FD_65650 | JGI IMG/M metagenome (GOLD analysis project Ga0070681, IMG submission 65650) | Corn rhizosphere microbial communities from Kellogg Biological Station, Michigan, USA - KBS C8-3B metaG | ecosystem: Host-associated > Plants > Roots > Rhizosphere | place: USA: Michigan...
CCCGTGACCAATATGTGTTCGGCGAGACGCGCGCGCGGCCGCGTCAAACGGATGTCAAATTTCGATCACAATGTAGTCACGTTCGACCGCGACCGGGAAGGTTTCGGCGACATAGGGACCTTTGACGAGGTCCGATCCCGGTGCGACGGCGACGTGATAGTTGCGTGCCTTGAGGGTCTCGGGATCGCACCAGGCCTCGCCGCTGCGGAGATCGAATTGCCAGCCATGCCAGGGGCAGCGCAGCATGGCGCGATCCTGCGCCAGCCGATAATTGCCGGGTCCCGAGGATTCGACCGGCCGGACGATGGTGCCGCCGCACAGCGATGCGCCGGCATGCGGGCAGGTGTTGAAGAAGGCGAAATATTCGCCCCCGACGTTGAAGAGGGCGATCGGCCGGCCTTTGACCGTGACCAACTTGCTGCCGCCGGGGGCGATCTCGCCGACCGCCGCCACCACGTGCCGATCCATCGTCAGCCGAGCCCGTAGAGCCGCTCGGCATTGCCGCGGAAGATTTGCCGCTTGCGCGCCTCGGGAATGCGAATTTTGAAGACGGTGTGCGGATCGTCGAAATCCCAATGCGGATAGTCGGTCGAGAACAGCAGCCGATCCCAACCGATCCATTCGAAGAGATCGATGAGATGCTCCGGCTTCTCGGGCTCCTCGATCGGCTGCGTCGTGTACCAGATATGCTCGCGGATATAGTCGGAGGGCGGGCGCTTCACATGCGGCACCTCGTTCCGCATCTTCGCCCAATGCGCATCGAGCCGCCAGGCGAGCGCCGGAACCCAGGCGAAGCCGCCTTCGATCAGCACGAGCTTCAACGTCGGGAATTCCTCGAACACGCCCTCGAGAACGAAGCTCGTCACCACTCCCTGCATCGATTGGACGTTGTTGTGATGCTCCTCGATATAAAAGGAGGGCGCGCCCGAGGCGGTCGAGCTATGCCCGTTGACGCCCGACACATGCAGCCCGATCGGCAGTCCCGCCTCCGCGGCGGCGCGATAGATCGGCCAATAGCGGCGCCGGCCCAAGGGTTCGTCGCTCCGCGGCGGCAGCGACACCTGGATGAAATCGCGATTGCCGGCGTGGCGCTCGATCTCCTTGATCGCGGCTTCGGGCCATTCCTGCGTCACGGCGATCGAGCCCTTGAGGCGCTTGTCGCGGCGCGTCCAGGTCTCGAGCTGCCATTCGTTGAGCGCCGAGGACAGCGCCGCACCGAATTCGAGATTGCGCTGCGAATTGCCGTTGGGCCGGAGCGGCTGGAGCACGCCGTAAACGACGCCGTTGGGATCGAGATGCTGCTCCTGCATGAAAGGCAGATGCGAGCCCGGCAGCCCGCCATTGGGCGGCCAGGCATCGGCGCGCGACACCGCCGGCTGCATGCGCGGATGCGACAGGGTTTTGGAGAGACCTTGGCGGACGAACTCGCCATAGGTCACGATATGCTGTTGCCAGCGCTTGGCGAGCCACGGGTTGAGATCGGAGAGCGAGCCCATGGTCGGATGGATGTCGCAATCGATGACGCTGAGGCGGGTTTCCGCCGTCGCCCCGTGGCGCTCGCGAAGTTCGGTCGTCATGAGAGGCGCTCCTCGCTGGCTTGGCGCGCGGCCTCGCTCAGCCGCGGATAGGTGTCGAGCGGGTTGTCGATGAGGATCTTGCGCCAAAGATGGCGCGGCAATTCGGCGGGGAGAGCGGCCTCACCCTCGAACTGCCAATGCGGATAGTCGGTCGAGAACAGCAGCAGCTCATCCGAGCCCATTTGCTCGATGACGCGCTCGAGCTGTCCGGGGTTGGGCGGCGCATCGACCGGCTGCAGCGTGAAGCGGATGTGGTCGCGCACCACCTCGGCCGGCGGGCGATCGACCCAGGGGATCTCGCTGCGCACGCCGCGCCAGGTCTTGTTGAAGCGCCACAGGCAGGCCGGCAGCCAGGTGAAGCCCGATTCGATGAACACCGCCTTGAGCCGCGGGAATTTGACGAAAACGCCTTCGGCGATGAGGCTGAGCAGCGTGCTCTCGAGCCCCGCCGCATAGCTCACATAATCTTCGAGATAATAGGACGGCCAGCCGCCCGGCGTCGGCGCATGGCGATAGAGGCTGCCGGCGTGAATGCCGAGCGGCAGGCCGTGCCGCTCGGCGGCGGCATAGATCGGCCAGTAATGCCGCCGCCCCAGCGGCATCTCGTCGCCCGCCAGCATCAAGACTTGGACGAAGCGGCGATCCGCGGCGCGGCGCTCGATTTCCTCGACGGCAAGCTCGGGGTTTTGCGTCGGCACGACGATGGAAGCCCTCAGCCGCGGCTCGCGCTCGAGCCATTCCTTCGCCAGCCAATCATTGACCGCGCGGCAGAACGCCGCGGCCATATCCTCGCCGTGAAACATCTGCGCCGCGTGAAGGCAATTGAGAATGCCGCAGCCCGTGCCGAAGGTATCGAGCGCCTGGCGCCGCAGCAGATCGAGATCGCTGCCCGGATTGCCGCGCGCCGGCCGCCAATCGGCGCGGCCCGAGAGCGGTGCGCCCGGCGGGTAAGAGGTGATGTCGAGATTGAGCCGGTCGATGCCGCGATTGACGATGGCATCGCGCCAATACTCGTCGAAATAGGGCAACAGCGTCTTCACGCCCGGCACCGCGGGATGAAGATCGCAATCGATCGCGTTTTGCGTCGGTAAGCTCATGATATCGCGCTGTCGCTCCGGTCTTCCCGGGCTTGCGCCTGGGCGCAAGACAAGCACGATTTTGGGCGCTTCATGCGGTTAAGGCAAGGAGGCCACCCGCGCGACCGAGCATCCGACGATCGGTCGTACAAACGCGAAACGCGACTCGCGCTAAGCCGGCTGCCGCGGCACCAAAAGATCGGCGATCAGCACCTGCACCGCCTCGTCGTTTTGATTGAGCGTCGTCATCCGCAGCTTGAGCCAGCCTTGATGGGGTTTCGATTGCGAGGGACGCAGCTCGATCACCTCGCATTCGACGCGAAGCTCGTCGCCGGGGCGGGCGGGACGCGGCCAGCGCAGCGATTCGACGCCGGCGCCGATGATGCCGCCGGCGATATCGAGACCGCTCTCGGTCAAGAGACGCATGGACAAGGCGGCCGTATGCCAGCCGCTCGCCGCGAGCCCTTGAAAGAGCGTGCCGCGCGCGCTGGCATCGTCGAGATGAAAGGGTTGGGGATCGAATTCCGCCGCGAAGCTCTTGATTCTGTCGCCGTCGATGCGCCGCTGCGCGGAGCGATAACGCTGCCCGACGGCGAAGTCTTCGAAATACCGGAGACTCATGACGGCAGGCTGCGACGCGACAGCGCGACCGCCGCTGGCCGCGAAAGGCCGGTTCGCCCAAACCACGCGCCGCCGGCGATGGAGGCGGCGTTGATCAAGCCGAACGCGGCGAGCGCGGTGCCTTGCGCGATAAACATCGGGGCCATCTGCCCGCTCCAGCGCAACGCCAACCATCCGCCGCCCGCGGCAATCGCGAGGCGCGCAAAATTTGCCAGCAGCGGCCATAACAATCTACCCGCACCTTGCGAGGCGAAGTAGAGCGCCATGCCGAGGCCGAAAAACCCGTAGCAGGGGCCGACCGCGTGGAGATAGCGCGTTCCCGCCGCGAGCATCACTGGGTCGCTGCCGAAGAGCGAGAGCCACAATTGCGGCGCGGCTGCGGCGGCGAGTCCGATGGCTTCGGTCGTGCCCGCGGCCAGCGCGGCGCCGATCCAGGCGATGCGCAAGGCGCGCTCGCGCTGGCCGGCGCCGAGATTGGTGCCGACCATGGCGACGAGTGGAGCGCCCAAGCCGAAGACGAGCGGTACGAGGAAATATTCGAGCCGGGCGCCGGTGCCGTAGCCCGCGATCGCCGCGGGTCCGAACCCGCCGACGAGCGCCGTTGCAATCGCGATGGTGAGGTTGGTCTGAAGCGTGACCAGAGCGGCGACAAGGCCGACCCGGAGAATGTCGCGAAAGAGGGACCAGCGAAAGCGGAGGTTTCGCAGGGAAAGACGCACCACGCTGCGGCCGGCGAGAAGATAGGCGGCGAGGGCAATGCTGCCCAAAGCATAGTAGACGACCACCGCCGTCGCGCCGCCGGCGATGCCGAGCTCGGGAAACGGCCCCCAGCCGAAAATGAGGCACGGCGAAAGCGGGATCAATGCCGCGGCGCCGGCGCTGGTGACGGAGGCCGGCAGGACCATATTGCCCGTGCCGCGGATCACGCTGGCGAGGGAGTTGAAAATCCAGACGAGGATCGCGCCGGCAAAAGCAACGTTGGAATAGGCGAGCGCCGCATCGAGCGCGGCGGCGTTGCCACCCATCGCGGCGTAAAGCCAGCGGCCGCCGCCCAGTATGACGAGCATGAAGCCGAGCCCGAACATCAGCGCGATGGCCAGCGCGTGAAGCGCCAGCGCATCGGCCTCTGCACGCCGTCCCGCGCCGAGCGCGCGGGCGATCGCGGAGGAAATTCCGCCGCCCATGGCGCCAGCGGACATCATTTGCATGAGCATCATCACCGGGAAAACCAGCGCGACGCCGGCCAGCGCATCCGTGCCCAGCTTGCCGATGAAATAGGTTTCGATCAGCCCGACGGAGGCTTGGACGACCATGACGAGGGTATTGGGCGCGGTCATCCGCAGCAGGGTCTTGGTGATCGGACCCTCGAGAAGAGCGCGGGTGCGCGTATCGAGCGCCGCCGGCATCGCCGGCGGGCGAGCGTTTCCGTCCGGGTGTTTCGCGCTCTGGTTTTGCTGCGCCATGCATGCCTCGAATCGGCCTGATACGTGTATATGCGCTCATATATACGTGCATATACGCATTTGTCAAGGTCGACATCCTGGCGGGTGCTTTGTCGCGAGGCTTTTCAGGATGGCGCGTTGGTCCGTTCCGCCGCGGCGACGGTGTTCTCGAGCAGCATCGTCACCGTCATCGGGCCGACGCCGCCCGGCACCGGCGTGATGTAAGACGCCTTCTGCTTCACGCCTTCGAAATCGACGTCGCCGACCAGCTTGCCATTGGGCAGCCGGTTGATGCCGACATCGATGACGACGGCGCCGCTGCGGATCATCTGCGGCACGATGAGATTGGGCGAGCCCGCGGCGACGACGAGAATATCGGCGAGAATGGTGTATTGCGCGAGATCGCGCGTCTTCGCGTGACAGATCGCGACCGTCGCTTCGTGCTGCATCAGCATCAGGGCGAGCGGCTTGCCGACGATATTGCTCGCGCCGACGACGGTCACGTTCTTGCCTTCGAGCTCGATGCCTTCATGCTCGAGGATTTTCTGCACGCCGTAAGGGGTGCAGGGCGGGAACACCGTCATGCCGATGACGAGTCCGCCGACATTGTAGAGATGAAACCCGTCGACATCTTTCTCGACGGCGATGGTTTCGAGCACGCCGCGCGGCGAGATATGCGCGGGCAGCGGCAGCTGCACGAGAATGCCGTGAATCCCCGCATCGCGGTTGAGCCGCGTGATGCAATCGAGCAAGTCCCGCTCGGAGACGTCGGTGGCGAAGCGGATCACCTGGGATTTGATGCCGGAATCGGCGCAGGCGCGCACCTTGTTGCGCACATAGAGCTCCGAGGCGGGATTCTCGCCGACCATGATGACGGCGAGCGCCGGCTGAATGCCCCGCGCCTTCAGCGCCGCGGCGCGCGCGGCGATGCCGACGCGCACTTCCTTGGCGATGGCGACGCCGTCGATAACCTTCGCGACCATGATTTGTCCGACAGACTGCTTTCGATCGAGGCCGAGTATCTTGCCGCCGCGCCTTGGCCGCAACCACGAAGCATCGCGGCAAAAGCGCGCCTCTGTGGGCAGAACTGCCCAGGAAGTCAAGATTGCCGGTGGGCGGCCGGGCACGACCGGCGGGCGCTGCTGGGTTCAGCCGCGCAGCGCCAGCGGCGCGATGCTTAATTCTGCCGCAAGCTTTTCTAAGGCGGCGCGCGTCGGCGCGCGCAGCGCGATGCCGGATTGCGCCGCCGCCGCAAAGCGCGCCGCGGCCGCTTCGCCCGGATAGCGCACCGGCGCGCCGCCGGGCAGCGGCTTCGAGCCGCGCAGCTCGCGCACGAACTTGTCGACCGAGCGCTTGAATCTTTCGGGCGGCCCGAACTTTGCGATATCGAGCGCCATGATCGCTTGGCCGGTATCGGCCGGCGGCTTGCGCGGCGGCGCCGAAGGATCGCCCGCATCGCGCCCGATCGGCGCGCCGTTGAGCGCGCCGCCCATCAGCGCGAAGACCAGCGCCAGCCCATAGCCCTTGTAGCCGCCAATCGGCAGCAGCGCGCCGCCATGCCCGTCCTTCGGATCCGTGACCGGCCGGCCCAGGGCATCGATCATCCAACCGACCGGGAAAGTCTCGCCCGCGTCGATCGCCGCGTTCACCCGCCCGTTGGAGGCGACCGTGGTCGCGACATCGTGCACGATCGGCGCTTCGTCCTGCGCGGGGATGGCGATGGCAACCGGGTTGGTGCCGAGCATCGGCTCGATGCCGCCCGAAGGCGCCATGTGGTTCACCTCGGCGACCGCGAGATAAACGCCGATCATGTCGTGCTTCAGCGGCATCATCGCGTAAGGCGCGGCGGCGCCGGCATGGTTGCTGCGCCGCGTACCGACCCAGCCGATGCCGCATGCGGCGGCTTTCTCGATCGCCAGCTTCGCGGCAAAGCTCATCACCAGATGGCCCATGCCGTTGTCGCCATCGACCAGCGCAGTCGCCGGCGCGTCCTCGACGATGTGAATCTGCGGCGCCTTGTTGATCGCGCCCGATTTGAGCCGCCGCACATAGATCGGAAGCCGGGCAATGCCATGCGTGTCGATGCCGCGCATATCGGTCAGCATCATGAGATCGGCCACGGTTTCGGCGTCGGATTGGCTCATGCCGGCCGCGCCGAGCGCGCTGAGGATGAAGCGCCGGCCGTCATCGGCGGAAAAGATCAGCGTTGCGGCATCGGGCATCGGGGCATCCTTGCATTGCGTCGATGGTTTCTAGCACCGGCTCATTGCCGATAAAACGGCCGGCTTTGCAGACGCGAAGGCCGATTTGCCGCTGTCGTGGTTTGGACTAACCTCTGAGACTCGCGCTGCCGCTTCCGAGCAGCGATTCGGCGGAGGCTCGTCCTGATCAAGGCAATGCAGATTTATGCCAACGGTGCGCCCGAGATCATGCGCTGGGAGGAGATCGAGCTGCCGCCGCCCGGTCCGGGCGAGGTGCGCATCCGCCACACCGCGATTGCGCTCAATTTCTCCGATATCAATGTGCGCCGCGGCGGCTTTTATTTGGCGCAGCCGCTGAAATTCCCGGTGATCCTCGGCAATGAGGGCGCGGGAATTATCGCCGCATGCGGCGAAGGGGTCGAAGGCTTCCGCCCGGGCGATCGCATCGCCTATGTCGGCTCGGGCGGGCCGTTCTACGAGATGACCGGCTCCTATGCCGAGGAACGGAACCTGCCGGTATCCTGCCTCGTGCGGTTGCCGGACGATATCGCGGACGAGACCGCCGCGGCCCTTCTGCTCAAGGGCCTCACCGCCGCGATGATCGTCAACCGCGTCTATCGCCCGCAACCCGGCGAGACGATCCTCATCCACGGCGCCGCGGGCGGCGTCGGGCTGATCCTCTGCCAATGGGCAAAGCATTTGGGCGCGCGCGTGATCGGCACGGTCGGGTCGGAGGAGAAAGCGCGCCTCGTCCGGGCGCATGGCTGCGATCATCCGGTGCTCTATCGCGAGACCGATTTCGTCGCCGCGGTGAAAGTGCTCGTGCCCGAGGGCGTGGCGGCGGTTTTCGACGGCGTCGGCAAGGACACGTTCGTCGCCTCGCTCGATTGCGTGCGGCCGTTCGGCATGCTGGTCGATTACGGCAACGCGTCGGGACATGTGCCGCCGCTCGATCTCATTCTCTTGAGCAAGAAAGGCTCGCTCGCGGTGTCGCGGCCGGGCTTTAGCCATTTTATCGCCGAGCGGCAAAACTATGAGGCCGCGTGCGATGAATTGTTCGACCTCGTCCGTCGCGGCATTCTCAAGATCGCCATCGGCGCGCGCTACGCACTCCGCGACGCGGCGGCGGCGCATCGCGATCTCGAAAACCGCCGAATTGCCGGCTCCGCCATCCTGCTGCCGTGACGGCTGCGATAAAGGGAGACATCGATGAAGACCAAAGCCGCGATCGCTTACGAGCCCGGCAAGCCCTTGAGCATCGAGACGGTCGATCTCGAAGGGCCCAAAGCCGGCGAGGTGCTGATCGAGATCAAGGCGACCGGCATCTGCCACACCGACGAATTCACCCGCTCCGGCGCCGATCCCGAAGGTCTCTTTCCGGCGATCCTCGGCCATGAGGGCGCGGGCATCGTTGTAGAAGTCGGGCCGGGCGTTGCCTCGCTCAAGCCAGGCGATCACGTCATCCCGCTCTACACGCCCGAATGCCGGCAATGCAAAGCCTGCCTCTCGCGCAAGACCAATCTCTGTACCGCGATCCGCGCAACCCAGGGAAAGGGCGTGATGCCCGACGGCACGAGCCGCTTCTCGCTCGGGCGCAGCACGATCCATCATTACATGGGCTGCTCGACCTTCTCGAATTTCACCGTTCTGCCCGAGATCGCCGTCGCCAAAATTCGCGCGGACGCGCCCTTCGACAAGGTTTGCTATATCGGTTGCGGCGTCACCACCGGCATCGGCGCGGTGATCAACACGGCGAAGGTCGAGCCCGGTGCCAATGTCGTCGTCTTCGGCCTCGGCGGCATCGGCCTCAATGTCGTGCAGGGCGCGCGGCTTGCCGGCGCCGACAAGATCATCGGCGTCGATCTCAATCCCGGGCGCCGCGCCTTGGCGGAAAAATTCGGCATGACGCATTTCGTCAATCCGGCCGAGGCTGAGGGCGATCTCGTGCCCTATCTCGTATCGCTGACCGACGGCGGCGCCGATTACAGCTTCGAATGCATCGGCAATGTCGATGTCATGCGCCAGGCATTGGAATGCTGTCACCGCGGCTGGGGCGTCTCGGTGATCATCGGCGTCGCCGGCGCCGGCCAGGAGATCCGAACCCGGCCGTTCCAGCTCGTCACCGGCCGGGTGTGGAAGGGCACGGCCTTCGGCGGCGCGCGCGGCCGGACCGATGTGCCGAAGATCGTCGATTGGTACATGGAGGGAAAGATCAACATCGACGATCTCATCACCCATCGCCTGGCGCTCGCCGACATCAATCGCGGTTTCGATTTGATGCATGCCGGCGAATCGATCCGCAGCGTGGTGATCTATTGATCATTAGCCGAAGGCTACGATGGGGCGGCGGGCTGCGCGAAGCGGGGCTATAGCGCGCCGCCCTGGACGAATTGGCGAAAAAGGAATTAGAGTTCCGACCAAACAATAGAACGCGAAATACCAATGGGAGGATCGACCATGGCCATCAAGCTCGGCAGGCGGAGTTTCATCGCGGGCGCGGCGGCGGCCGCTCTTCCTTTGCCCGCGATCGCACAGGGCGCGCCGGTGCGGATCGGCTTGCTCACCGTCAAAACGGGGCCGCTCGCCGAAGGCGGCATCCAGATGGAGCAAGGCATCACCGCCTTCCTCAAGGACAAGAACTACACCCTCGCCGGGCGCAAGATCGATTTCATCTCGGCCGATACCGGCGGCAGCCCGGCCGGCGCCAAGACCAAGGCGCAGGAGCTGATCGAGCGCGATCACGTCGATTTCATCCTTGGGCCTCTCGCGGCCTTCGAGCTGCTCGCGATCTCCGATTACATCGCGCAGAACAAGACGCCGATGCTGAGCCTCGCTGCCGCCGAGGACATGACGCAGCGCAAGCCCAATCCCTACTTCGTGCGCGCCTCGGCGACCTCGTCCCAGGCGATGCATCCGCTCGGCCATTACGCGGCGACCGAGATGCATTTGAAGCGCGTCGTCACGATCGTCGAGGATTTCGCCTTCGGCTACGAGCAGATGGGCGGCTTCCAGCAGGTCTTCGAGGATAATGGCGGGCGGGTCGTGAAGAAGCTCTGGCCGCCGCTGGTCACGGCCGATTACACGCCCTATCTCGCGCAAATCCAGGACGTCGACGGCGTGGTTCAGGGCTTCGCGGGCTCCAATCCGCTGAAATTCATGAAGCAATATGCCGATGCCGGGCTGAAGCTGCCGGTGTGCGGCGGCGAGACTGCAGGCGATGATGCGCTGCTGCCGCATTTCGGCCCCGAGGCGGTGGGCATGATCAGCGCCTGCCCCTACACGATCGGCCTCGACAACGATGCCAACCGCAAATTCAAGGCGCTGATGAAGAAGGAGTACAACACGGTGGCGGGGTTCTATGCCGCCGGGCTCTACATCAACGGCCAGGTCGTCGAGGCGGCGCTTCAGGCGCTGCACGGCGACACCGGCAATCGGGAAAAGACCATCGCCGCGCTGCGCGCGGTGAAGCTCACCGACACGCCGCGCGGCCCGCTGCATTTCGATCATCTCGGAAATGTGATCGGCAATATCTATATCCGGCGGGTCGAGAAGCTGCAGAACGGGGAGCTGACCAATGTCACGCTCAAGACCTACGACAATGTCAGCCAGTTCTGGACCTATGACGAAAAGAAATATCTCGCCCAGCCGGTCTATTCGCGGGACTACCCGCCCTTGAAGAGCTAGCACCGCCCGGAAAGGCCAGCCGCGGCACAGCGTCCATGAATCTGTGGCTGGTCCTTTCCGTCAACAGCATCACCTTCGGCGGTTTGCTCTTCCTCCTCTCGGCGGGGTTCTCGCTGATCTTCGGGCTGATGCGGATTCCCAATCTGACGCATGGCTCGTTCTTCATGCTCGGCGCCTATTTCGGCGCGAGCCTCGTCATGTGGTTTCATCTCGATTTCTGGCTGGCGGCGCTGCTCGCGGCGCTGCTCGTCGCCGCGATCGGCGGAGTGATCGAGCGGTTTCTCTTGCGGCGCCTCGCGGGGGCGGAGCAGGCGCAGGTGCTGGTGACGCTCGGCCTCTCCTTCATGATCGCCGATCTCTGCCTCATGGAATGGACCGGCGATCCGATCTCGGTCGCAACGCCCTCGGCGCTTCGCGGCTTCGCGCGTATTGCCGGCGCGGCGTTCCCGCTCTACCGCCTCGGCATCATCGTGATCGCCGTCATCGTCGCGGCGGGGCTGTGGCTGCTGATCGACAAGACCCGGCTCGGCGCGATGATCCGCGCCGGGGTGGACGATCCGCAAATGGCGCGGGTCTGCGGCATCCGCGTCTCGCATCTTTTCACCATCGTCTTTTGCCTCGGCGCGGCGTTGGCGGGCTTCGCCGGGATGATCGGCGCGCCGATCCTCTCGGTCTATCCGGGGCTCGACAATGACATGCTGCCGCTCGCCCTCGTCGTCGTCATCCTCGGCGGCACCGGAAGCCTGCTCGGCTCGCTGATCGGCAGCCTGACGATCGGCTTTCTCTACAATTTCGGTCAGGCGCTGCTGCCCGAGCTCGCCTATTTCGTGCTGTTCCTGCCGATGGTGCTCATTCTGGTGATGCGCCCGCAGGGGCTTTTCGGACGGCGTGCGCCATGAGGCGGGCCGCGCTCTCGCTTGCGCTCGTCCTCCTCGCCACGGTGCCGGCCTGGGTCGGCGGCAGCTACTACGTCAACATCGTCAGCCAGGTCCTGATCAGCGCGATTTTCGCGCTCTCCTTGAATGTCATCGTCGGCTATGCGGGGCTCATCTCGCTCGGACAGGCCGGTCTCTTCGGCGTCGCGGCTTATGGCGCGGCGATCCTGCTTGGCGCCGGCGCCGGCCATTCCGTGGCCGTTCTGGGCGCTCTCGTCCTGACCGTTGCGGCGAGCGCGCTCTTTGCCGTGCTGTCGCTGCGCACCACGGGCATCGGCTTCATCATGATCACCCTGGCGCTCGGGCAGATCCTCTGGGGCCTCGCCTATCGCTGGATCAGCCTGACCAATGGCGATAACGGCATCACCGGCGCCGCGCGCCCGGCGCCGTTCGGCCTGTCGCTCGCCTCGGCGCCGTCGTTTTATTACGCGACCCTCCTGGTCTTTCTCGCGACGCTTGCGGCGATGAGCATCTTCGCCCGCTCGGCCTTCGGCGCGGCGCTGCGCGGCACGCGCGACCAGCCGCGGCGCATGACGGCGCTCGGCTACGATGTCTGGATGATCCGTTTCCTCGCCTGTCTCTTCTCGGGTTTCTGGAGCGGCGTCGCCGGGATCCTGTTCTTCTACTACAATCTCTTCATCAGCCCCCATGCGCTGGCGCTCTCGGCTTCGGCCGAAGCGCTGCTGATGGTGATCTCGGGCGGCGCCGGGACGCTGATGGGACCGGTCGCCGGAGCGGCGCTGGTCGTCGCGATGAAGAGCATCGCCAGCGCCTATATCGAGCGCTGGAACCTGGCGCTCGGGGCGGTCTTCGTCCTCATCGTCCTTTTCATGCCGGAGGGCTTCGTGCCGGGATCGGCGCGGCTCCTGCGCCGCGGCTGGAGCGCGCTCAGACGCCCGGAGCGGCCGGTGGAGGGCCGGCCATGACCGCGCTCGAGCTGAAAGGCATCGAGAAGGCCTTTGGCGGCTTGCGCGTCACGCGCCATGTCGATCTCGCCGTCGAAGCCGGCGAGCGGCGCCTGATCATCGGGCC
>Ga0070681_10005197_pt1 | contig 12565 bp, 7 predicted proteins | sample KBSC83BmetaG_FD_65650 | JGI IMG/M metagenome (GOLD analysis project Ga0070681, IMG submission 65650) | Corn rhizosphere microbial communities from Kellogg Biological Station, Michigan, USA - KBS C8-3B metaG | ecosystem: Host-associated > Plants > Roots > Rhizosphere | place: USA: Michigan...
TCAATTGCCACATCAGCTCGTTGGTTCCGTCTGGAAGAATCATGAATCGCTGCGCCGGGTCGTTAGAAAACGCCACGTCCCACACAGAGCCGCTGCCGCCAACCGTTTCCTTCCCTACGAACATCTCCTTCACGAACGTGCCGTCCTTCTGGAAAACCTGAACGCGGTCGTTGACGCGGTCGGCCACATACACCAGGCCGTCCTTCGACAGGTTGACGGCATGGACGATCCGGAATTGCGGCTGCGGTTCACCCGGCACGTAGGGGTGGCCTCCCGCGCCGGCGGCGTTCTCGTTCTCCACACCGCCCGCCGGAGCCGCGCCGCGCGCGCCTCGACCTCCGCCTGCAGTACCTGAAGGTCGCGCGGGTGCAGCAAAGTAGCTGTCGTCGGGTTTCTTTCCGTAGGCGCCCCAGTGCCGCTTGTATTTCCCGGTGTCGGCATCGAACACGATGATGCGATGGTTCACGTAACCATCGGCCACGTAAATCTCGTTCGTCGCCGGATCGACGACCATGTTCGCCGCACCGCCGAGATTCTCGGTATCGTTGCTGCCGCCATTCTTGCCTTTGTGGCCGATCTGCAGCAGGAACTTTCCGTCGCGGCTGAATTTGAGAATTGCCGCATCGCGGTTTCCGCCGCCCGCCGTCCAGACATTGCCCTTGTAGTCGACGTAGATGCCGTGCTCGCTTTGCGGCCATTCATATCCCTGGCCCGGACCGCCGAACGACGTGAGCAGATTGCCCTGCTGATCGAATTCGAGGATCGGCGGCGCGGCCTTGCCCCCGCGGATTTCGTTGGTGTTCAACGTCGCCGGCCTGTGAATCATCCAGACGTGATCCTGCGCGTCGACGGACACGCCGATCGCCGAACCGAGAATCCAGTGATTCGGCAGCGACTTCGGCCACATCGGATCAACCTGGTAGACCGGCATCTGGTTTCCGGCCTTCTGCATGGCCTCGACCTTCTGGAATGTGCTGCGAGCGGCAAGGCCGCCGACCAGCATGACCGCGAGACCGACGCCCACCGAGATATTCCAGCGACGCATCATTGGCTCTCCCTCACAAGCTGATTCCCGTACGAGTGATGCATGAACCATCGGGGGATGCCGCACTGGAATCAAACACCCCTACTCCTCGACCCGCGATGGCAGTGGGAACAATAGTAGAGTGTCGCGACTTCCGCCATAACTGATGTTGGGTATTTGAGATACGGTTTACGGCGGCGTCCCATTCGGGGATCAGGGTAGGCGCAGCCACGATAACCGTGTATTCGCGCCCGCACGGAATGTCATGCGGTCGCCTTCGAATTCGTAGAACCGATCGCCATTGGTACCGACCATGGATGGATTCAGCGATCCGTCGAAATGGATGTGCATCACCTTCGCACGCTCGTCCACCGTGTAGGTGCCGTAATAAGCGACGTATCCGAAAAGCGCCTCCTTCATCTGGTCCGGAGTCAGCGGCTGCAACGTGTTGATCGCCGATGACCGGCCGCTCGGCATGATCTGCAGCGAAACGTGTCCCGCAGCGTCATACATGACTGTCCCGGTAGGGTTCAGCCCGCCAACGGGATTCGGACCTGGAATCAACGCTCCGTCCGGCCCGCGTGTCTCAATTGAGATGAGCTTCCACGTGCCAATGAACGGATTCCGTGACTGGGCACCTGTTCGCGTTCCGGCACTCTGGCACAGGATCGCCACCCCAACGAACAGCGCCGCGGTTCGGCTCTTGGCCATTTTGTCCCCCCATGTGCACGATTCAGTCAGCCCCCCGCACGGCTCGCGCAATCGAAAACAAGACGACGAGCAGAAGCGCCGCGCCGACGGGCACCCCGATGATGCCAAGTCCTGGATCGGCTTCGTAGAACCGAATACCAGCCGCGAAGAATCCGCCGGGCAGAAGAATGCTTGCGACGATCAGCGCCGTCGAATTTCTCGCCACACTGCCGATGGGCAGCCGTCCGGAGGACACCGTCAAACCGAAGACGATATTGATGACGGCGAGCAGGACACCGTGGGCGTGTGCCAGGGTCCACATCAGTCTGCGTGTCTCGTTCGAGACCGAGAGGTACAACTGGATCTTGAATCCGTGCAGGAGCTCGAGCGACAGACCGAGTGCGGCAAACACCAACAGCGACCACCACCCGAAACGCTGATGTGTCAAGGCGTACGCCGCGCACTGATCGACAGGACGCCTGCTCGTTGCCGGAGGGTGCGGGTCGGCGCGGGTGGCGCCAGTCACCGCAGACGACGACACATGTCGAGTCGAGCAGCTTGCTGGCCCGGCGGATTCGCGTCTGTCAAACGAACGATGCCGGCCATCGCAAGAACGCGATGGCCGGCACGGGAGTTTCGGTGAAGGACCGTCTTCAATTCCATTCAAACCCGCACACCGATGGTCCGGCGTGCATCAAGGCCTCAGAACTTCCACTGGACCGACACGCGCAACAACCGCGGCTGCAGAATCTGCGTCGGCTGATCCAACGTGGCCCCGAACGACTGATTCTGCGCCAGAACGACATTGCTGTTTAACGCGTTGAACATGTCCAGCGAGCCTTCCAGGCGCTGATTGTTGATCGTGAATCCTTTCCGCACGCTGAGATCCACCTGGGTCCAGCGTTTCAAGTACTTGGCGCCCGGAGCGATCAGCGGCAGCGTGACCGAGGCATTTCGTCCGCCGGGGAACAAGTTCGTCGGTACCACCCAGCTCACCGTGAGCGGTGCGCCGGCATAGCTCTGCAGACTGGTACCGAGTTGGATGTCATACGGAAGCGGCACCGCGCCCGCGAGCTTGAAGTTATTCACATAGGGAATCGCCAGCGCGCTCTGGTCGCAATACAGGAACGTATTCGGATTATCCCCATCGCACGCAACCGTGATGTCCTTGTCGGACCACCAGCCACCGAACACTGACGCCCCCTTCGGCAGACGAACGGTGGCGCTCGCCTCGAAACCTTGATAACCCTTGCGGTTCAGATTGCGATCCGTCGCCGTGGTATCGAGCACGTCGCTCGCCCCAACTTTGTTCCGGTTCAAGTTGTAAACGGTGATTGGCTGATTGGTCAGCGGATTCGACGTCTGGAACGCGGTGTAGTCGGACGGATCGACGAGGAGGTTATCCGTCTTCGCCAGATTATAGGTGTCACGCTTGAACCACGCGGCGGAGACGGAAAAGTTGCTGAGGATCTGCCGATCGACGGCCACGTTGTATTCGGTGTTGTAGGGACGCGCCAGATTTGGATCCCTGCGCTTGACTGGAATCAGGCCGAAAGAGTTGTTCGAGCTCGGCCCGATTTCGTTGTCCTCTGCAATATCGTCGTGATACCCGGAAGCGCCGATGAGCGCGGGGTCGCACGTCGACGTGCCCGGCAGATACGCGCAATCGGACCAGTTGCGCTGATCGGTTTGTGCACTCAGGGGACGATACGAGCTGTACTGGTTGGTGACGCTCGCGTAGTAGCGCGCGTAACTGAATTTCAACGCGGTTTTCGAGTCGCCCGTGAGGTCGTAGGCTAGACCGAGACGCGGCGACACGTTCTTCCAGTCGAGCAGAGTGGGAACGCCAGGGAAGGAGCGGGCCGGCACGAATCGCCCGGCAGGCGCGACGCCCGCATCCACCGATTCCTTCAGATAGTAGTAGCGAACCCCGGGATTGATCGTGAGGCGATTGAACTTGATGGAGTCCTGCGCGTAGACGCCGGCGTCAGCGTCGAGATTCAGCACCCCTTCCCGCACGTAGAGCGGCGAGTTGCGGACGACAACGCTGTCGGCGACCCCATTGCGATACTGCTGAATGAGATCGGCGTTTGATTCCGTGACGTTGGAGTTCACGCCGTAGCGCCACTGCGTGCCGACCTTGATGGTGTGCGAACCGGTCACATAGCTGGCCGAGGCCACATACGTGAACAGCTGCTCGATCGTGTTGGTCTCGCCCGCGCTCGCCACGGTGCGCCAACCCGTCACCAGGTCGAGGTGGGAGGCGTTCGCATACCATGCAGGCGTTCCGCGCGGCTGCCTGACACCCGGCTGATACGTGCCGGTGTTGCGACTCTGCACGCTGGCGCCCCACCCTGCGTCGAACATCAGTCGGCTCGTCACGGTTGAGGTCCATTTGATATCGCCCGTGTAATACAACACGGGCGTGCGGCCGCCCGCGGCGCGGCTCGGTTCGGTGAGCGCGGCCAGCTCGCGCTGCAGCTTCTTGAAGGCGCGATCGTTGTACGCCGAGATCTTGTTTTTCGGCGTCACCTGGTAGGTCAACCGCGCCGTGAGGTTCACCACCGTCTGGTCGAAAATGCCGGGGCTGCCGTCCGGCATGAACGTATTCGCAACGATGTTGCGGTTGCCGACATCGCGGAATGCACCGAAGAACCACAGCTTGTCGCGCTGCACCGGACCGCCAAGCGTGACGCTCGAATCCCACAATCGCTTGACGGCGTCACCGGATGTCACGCCAAGCGCCTTCAGCTCGGGCGTGAGATTGACACTCTGCATTCCGTGATTCGCAAACGCGAAAAATTCCGTGCCGCTGAATTTGTTGCCGCCCTCCTTCGGTACCAGGTTCACGCGCACGCCGCCGGTCGCCACGTCAGAGCCGAGTGCGGCGGTCTGCACGGTGACTTCCTGGAAGAAGCCTTCGTTATGATTCGGCTGCACGTCGCCCCAGGAGTTCATGCTGATCCCGTCCACTTCGATCGTCGCGTCGGCGCTGACCGATCCGTGAACGGTGAGACGCTGCTGCGATCCGCTGCGGGCCCCGCCCACATTCGATTCGCTGACCTTGACGCCTGGCACCAGGGCGCCCTCCGCTGCGTAGGTGCGGCCGGTCGGCACCGCGTCAAGCACATTGCGCGGGATGACGGCCTGCTTTTGCGTGCTGGTCACGTCCACCAGCGGAGATCCGCCGGTCACGGTAATGGTTTCCTCGAGGGAACCGACCGCCATTTCCGCGTTGACCGTCGCGTTGAAGTTCGCTGACAGCTCGATGTGGTCGCGCACGAACGACGAAAACCCCGGCAGCGTGAATGTCACTTTGTACGTACCCGGACGCAGGTCCACGATGCTGTATCGTCCCTGCCCGTCGGACACGACCGAACGGATTTTCTCGATCAGCGCATCACTGGCTGCTTCAACGGTCACACCTGGAAGGATTCCGCCGCTGGTATCGGTCACCAGTCCCGAGATCGCGCTTTGCGCCGATGCGATTCCGGGCATGCATACCATCGCCAGAAAAGCGGCAACGCAGAACAACTTGTTGATCATCGGGCCACTCCATCTCACTCCGCTCATGCTGAGACTCCCGTCCAAAGAAAGCGTGAGGACAATGGCTCAGCACGCGCGATGCGCGCAATACCCGAAAGCAGTTAACCGACCGAGCAGGCGCGAGTGATCGATGGATTGTCGGTGTGTTGGTGGCTCGACGAACGCACACCGGCCGCCTCGTGCATCTCTCCAGTGAGAGCGCTGGAGTGATGTGCACACGATGGCGGCTACGGCGTGCGTTCGGTCACGGCGTGGGCTTGGACACGACGTGGTCTTCGGCCGTTGCCCGGGTGTGAACGGCATCGGTGCGGATGTCGTTGAACGACTCCGACAAAACCGAACCGCTCATCGACCATCCGGTGAGAACGGCGCTTTGGTCATCGCGCAGTCACGTTGACCGTGATGTCAGCCGGCGTGAACAACCCGCCAGTATCGGCCATTGCGCGAATCACGTACGTCCCTGGCGCGCTGAATCGGGCGGTGGTCGACGAGCGCCCGTCGGCGGAGAGCGCGGGCGGCGTCCAGCCCGGCATCTTGTCGTCGACGCCCTCGAGGAACCAGGGGTCGAACGTCACCTTGCCCGGGCCACGCCACTGTAGCCAGGCCACGCGAAGCCCGCGACTCTGCGTGCGCGCATATCGTCCCACAGCCATCAGCCGTGCGCCGCTGCCGTCCACATCGACACCGACGCCCGGTTGATCGGAAATCGACACGCCACGGCCGCGTCCGGTATTCGCCGCGTCGTCGCCGTCGGCAGGGAAACCCGGTCCGCGTCCACGAGCGGCGCCGGCGGCGGGTGCCGCGGGGGCTTGGGCGCCACGGCCGCGCGCGGCGGCGTCGGCGCCCGGTGCGCTCGCGACCTTGACGGTGAGCGTCAGCGCGTCGTTGACCGACACGGTTCGCGACTTGTCACCGACGATCTCGATTGTCGGCGCCGGTCCCGGAGAGCCCCCGCGGTTGTGAACGATTACGTCGGCATCCATGGCCTGCTCGGGCACGAGATTACCGTAGGCCTTTTCAGTCTTGCCGTTCGACGTGATCGTCCACACGACGTCCTTTTTGCCCCAGTCTTTTGGTACGGGCACCCGGAACAGAAACCGGTGGCGGCGAATGTAGAAGTACGTCGGCTGCGTCTGCGGCAGCGTCGTCGGCTCGATCTGATTGTTCGGCCCAATCGGAATGTTCAGCTCTTCCTTGTAGTTCCGATTCAGGTACCCGAAGACCATGTTGAAAGAGCCATCCGGATTCTGTTCCCAGCCCTCGAAGTACGGCGCGACGTTCTGGCCGCTGAGATATTGCAGTTGCTGCGCAGCGGCACCAGCGGTTGCAAGGGAAAGACCCAGAAGGATGGCTTTGACTCGGAAATGCATTCTCTTGGAACGTCCTTGGTCCTGGAGTTTTAGTGTTGCTGATTCTGCGTGGTCGGCTTCTGCTTCATCCGGACACGTTCGGCGACTTCCTGCCTGAACTCCTCGTCGCTCATCTGATACGCGTTCATCCAGCTGAAGGCCATCTCGTCGACCGACCGATTGCCGAACCCGACCATGTTGCGCGGATCAGGGTTGTACTTGTTGGCGGTGGTGTTGTCGTACCAGCTGATGATGTGAATCGTCGTGTAGGCCGGCAGAAGCGGGGCCACGTCGTCTGCGTAGCTGTATTCGATCATCCACGCAAAGTTGAATCGCGCACAGCTGAGAGTCTCGACTTTGCCATTCGGATAGATCGCTTCAGCGCACTGACGGGTGCCACGGTTGTGCAGGTGCGGCTGGAACGACAGAATCTTGGTCGGTTTGGTCAGCAACTCGTAGCCATCGACTCTGCCGACGGTGCCGGCGGGCACGTCGATGGCGTCGTAGGAATCGGCGGTGTGCAGCGCGATGCCGACGTGCTTGGGCGTGACGCCCTTCGGGTAGAACTTGAATGCCACGCTCACGCCAGCCTTGATTTCTTCGCCTACCGAATGCTGGTGGATATTCATGTCGATGAGCGTACCGGCCTTGATCAACTTGCCGACGCCATCCGGGAAGATATCGGCGTTCTTGCCGACCGCGTATTCATTCAGCTGTCCACCACCGCCTTCGGGAAACCGCATTGACGTGGTGGCGTGGTGAATGACTTTTTCCGATTTCGGCAGGAGGGGCTTGGACTCGACCGCCTGGATGTAGCGATCCTCGGTCAGCTTGGGATCGAGCACCTGGTTGGTCCACCAGTCCGGGCCGACCGCCGGCACCGTGATGACGTCCGGCGTCGAGACCACGAGATCCGGCTTGCCCATCGCCCACTCGTACGCGTTCTCGAACTTCGGAGCGGCCGGCATATCGGCGGCGTTGCCTTTCGGCGCCCCGCCGTCAATCCACTTGATGATCGTCGCGATCTGCTCATCACTGAGTGCCGGATCATCCTTGAATTTCTGGATGCCGACGTTGCGCTCGATGAACCATGGCGGCATATCACGAGCGGACACCTTGTTTTTGATCGAACGTGCCCACGGACGCGCGTCTTCGTAAGTCAAGAGCGACATCGGCGCGATCGAATCGGGCCGATGGCAGACCACGCAGGACTTGTAAAAGATCGGGGCGACGTCTTTCGTGAAAGTCGGCGCGGCTGCCGCGCTCTGCGCCTGCGCCGCCACCACGCTGGCGGCCAACACACTCGCACAGGCGACCGTGACATTCAGCATTCGTCTCATGCCATTCCTCATGACCAACCTCCACGCAGCGCGGCTGTCGTTCCTCTGGGCACGACACAACCTTACCCAGAACGAGCGGAGCGAACTGTCGTTAAATTGTTCAGGCCGCACGAACTATCGTCAACTACCCAAATGCAGTTAGTAACCGTCGCGCGACGCGTGACGCGTACGCGCCGCTGCTACCTGATTGAAGGGATTGCGGCAGACCGCTGAGCAGGTCTTGCCGTTCGGGAGAGGCGGGCTGTTGTTCTGGCTGACGATACGCCGGTTGCCAGTCAGTGACAGTTATCCGCGGCCGATTGCACGGACAGGAGATTCAGCGTCGGGGGCGTCCCTGGAATCATCAACGCTTTCACCACAACTCGGCGTCCCGGCACGAGGGCGCCTGTCGTGTTCGCGGACGCCTCGCTGGTGAAGAGCGCACGCTGCCCGGTGCCGAGTAGCGCACCAACGGGACTGAAATCCGCTGTGCCGGCCAGCCGATAGGTTTCGCGACCGGAGCCGGCATTTCGCGCCCCAGCGACTTCGTCGGCGTCGGTATGGAGCACGTGGGACTCCCTTACGACCACCGCGTTCGTCAACGATTGGGTGCCGGCGGCATCAACGGCCACACACCCGACCGCTATCACCAGCGGGATCTTGGGCGCGGCCAGCCCGCCGGACGTGCGATGACCTTCGACCCGCACGTCCATCTTGTCGATCGACATGTCGACGAACCCGTTGAACATCTCGTCAGTGCTCTGTTCCGACCAGATGACTGCGCTGTTCGGAGCGGGATTCAATTTGTTCTTCGCCGAGTTGTCGTAGTGCGCGATGGCCTTGATCGTGCTTCCTGCCGGAACGTGCAACGGCTGCTCCCACTCATAAACGAGCTGCCAGTTGAAGTCGTACTTCGGCACGCTCAGGATGGTTTCCTCCGTGCCATCCGGGTAAGTGATGACGTAGGTCATGTCGGTCAAACGCAAGTGGCCGTGGGGATACGCGAGTTGCAGCGTCACATCGTCCTGGAACGGCGTGATGCCGGTAATTTTCCAGTTGGCGGCGCGCGGCGGGATCGCGGGAATCATCGACTGGTCTTGCGGGCACGGCAGCCCGTTGCACGATCCGGGCACGCTGATGATGGCGGCGTGGCCCGGCGACGTCTCGACGTTGGCCGGCAGGACGATCTCGTTGCCGTTCACGATGTGAAAGTCGCCGATTCGCATGGTGAGCGTTTCGTGAGTCGATGGTGTCTTCTGCAACCACAGGCCCACGCGTTCGCGATCGATGGTGACACGCCCGGACGGCGAATAGTGGACCGCCCACTCGACGTAATCCTCATGACGGATCCGCTTTCCTGCGCCGGCGGGGAACTGGACGAAGCCGTTGTTGCCGGGGAAGAAAAACACGAAGTGAGAGCTGCCGACCGCCGAGAACACCTCAGCGGCGCTCGAGTCGCGGCGCGCTGACAATCCTGCCGGCGATCGATCGACGAGCACGGGTACGTGATCGATGGTCGGTCCGCCCGGCCACGCCGGCCCGGATCCGAGAACCACGCCCCGTGGCAGCGCGCGCATTGAAAAGGTGGCGTGATGAACCACGCCGGCGCTCGAAGGCCGCAACTGAACGGCTTCGACGAAGTGGTCCTCCGCTGCGAGCTCCGGTGGCAGTTCGGAATAGACGGCGAAAGGCGGCAGCACGCCTTCGGCGGGCACCTGAAATTCGATGGGCGCCTCCAGAATGACATCTGGCGGGCGGCCGGAGGGATGGTTCCAGCCCGGCGTCACCTGTGGCGGGTCGGGAAGCGGGTCGGAGCCTTGTCGTGCGCCACCGTCGACCCACGCCACGATGGTTTCGATTTCGCCGGAGGTCAGCGATGGATCATTGCGAAAGCGGCCGAAGCGCGGGTCTGCGCGCCACGGCGGCATTTCCCGCGAGGTGATTTTCTGCTTGATTGACCGGGTCCACGGCCGCACCTCGCCGTACGTCGTGAACGACATCGGCGCTCCGCGGCCCGGGCCATGACACCCCGCGCACTTCGTGAAAATGATTGGTGCGACGTCTCTATTGAATGTCGGCGGATCCGCAGGACTGCGCGCAGGTGAAGCGGCCGTTACCGCAAGCCATAGGAAAGCGCCGCCCGCGATGGGACTCAGACGGGGCATTGCAGCGATTTTACAAGGTGCTCAGGGTGCCCGAGCTGCTGCCGCGCCCCTCGAGCACCTTGTGCACCTCGTCTTCTAGAAGTCGATCTGCGCCGCGAGCTTGATGAGCCGCCCCTGCAAAATCGATGTCGGCGTCAGCCACTTGCTGCCGTAGGTCGTGTTAATACCCTGCAGGCCGCTCGAGTTGCCGATGTTGTAGACGTCGAAGTGCGCGCGAATCCGGTATTTCTGCACCTGGAACGCCCGCGTCGCCCGGACGTCGAGTTGATTGATCCGGCCGGTGAAAACCGAATTGGTCGGAATCAGCGGCAGCGACACCGAAGAATTCGATGCTCGCCCGAGCGCGGCGGTCACGCTCGCTGCGGGAACGGCGTAGCTGGCCAGCATCGGAACTCCCGGAACGTTCTGGAACGTCGCGGCGGCAGTCACCTGCCATGGCAGGTTGTAGGTGCCGGCGAACTTGATTTGCGAGTTGGCGCTGAGCGGCGGCACCTGACGGCAGTACGGGTTGACTCTCGGCGTGTTGACATTCACGCCGTTCACCTGCGGCGTGACCTGCGGCAGGTTGTTCGCGTAGCAGGTGTCCTGAATCGTGCGGCCGATTGATGCGCCACCCTGGATGAAGGCACCGCCGCGCAGCCGTGCGTTCACATTGAGGTCCACGCCCGAGTACCGCTCGATTTGATCGCCGAAGTTGCTGGCGAACGTCACCTCGCTGGTGCCGCTCCCGAACACCGGTGGGGGCAGCGCGTCGTAGAGACCGCAGATCTGATTGTTGCCGCCGCCGGGCAGCCGAGTGTCACTGGGCGCGGTCAGACAGAAGCTGTTGAAATCCGACGCCTTCAGCACGGTGTTGGTTGTCGCATACGCGTTGCCGAACCAGTGGCGGAAGTACGCCGCCGACGCCGCAACCCCAGGCGTGAGTTGCTGGGTTACGCCGGTTTCGACTTCCCAGTCGTATGGCCGCTTCTGCCAACCATTCAACAGGTCCGGGTCATAGATGGTGGCCTTCGGGTTCGTCTGGCCGAAGTTGCGATTCGAAATCGGGCCACACTCACCATTGCCGTCGAGAATCGAAAAGTCGCAGTCGGGGCTGAAGTTCTTGTTGGTGTCGGTCCAGGTGCGCGTCGCACTCAGAATCGACGTCACCACGGGATTGTTGGCATTCGCCAGCGCCAGCGTCTGGCTTTGGACGTAGCGATTCAAGCTGCCCTTGATGGCCGTCTTGCCGTTCCCAAACACGTCGTAGGCGACACCGATGCGCGGTGAAAAGTCCTGCCAGCTGGGAAGCCCATCGACTTCGCCGAAATTGCGCGCCGGCACGAACCGCGTCGCCGGCAAGCTGATGGCGGGCACGTACCCATACAGCGTGTCGATGCGGAACCCTCCGGTCGCGGTCAGGCGATTGTGTGTCCACTGATCCGAGATGTAGAACGAGGGCGAGAACTTCAGCTTGTCGATGGTGTTATACGGTGTCGACCACTCCGTGAGCTGACGTGGCGCGCCGTTCAGGAACTGGTAATACATGTCGTTCAACACCCAGGTCGGCCGCTCGTGATAGCCCCAGATCGACTGCAGACCGAACTTGAGCGCGTGGGAACCGGTTACATAGGCCACGCTGAACTTGACGTTCGTGTTGTTGCTCCGATCGCGGAAGAACGGCCGGCCGGAAACCGCGGCATACGAGATGCCGGTGCCGACGTCCTGAATGCCGATCGCCGATGCCGCCACTTCGGGCTGACAGCCTGGCCCGCCGCTCGGCTGGGTGCAGCTGGTGAATGTCGACGGGTACGTCGTGCCACCCGCTTCGAGGAGCAAGCGATTGGTTCGCGGTGAGCTCCACGAGAATTGATACAAGCCGTTGCGCGGGGTCGAATACCGTTCGGTGGCCTCCGGCGCCAGCGTCGGGCTCGTGTTGCGGCGCGCGATCAGCCGCTGCGAGTTGTCGTAGTAAATCGTGAACTTGTTTTTCGGCGTCGCCTGAACAGTGAAACGGGCATTGCCGTCGAAGAGCCAGGTGTCCCCGGCAACCGCGGGCTCGGCCAGATTTGGCGTGAAGACCGGGGTATTGATCGTCGCGTTGTACCACATGCCGCCAACGTTCTGGATGTTGCCCCAATAGCGAATCGACGTGTGGAACCACACGCGGTCCTGCTTGAGCGGACCGCCGACCCCGGGATTGACGTCCCAGATCTTGTCGATCGTCGTCACGTTGCTCAGCCCTGCGTTCTTGATCTCATCGGTAAGATTGTTGCTTTGGAAGCTGCTGTTGCCGCCGGTCACATACAGGTCGCCCTTCCAGTTGTTCGACCCGTCTTTCGGGATGATGTTGACGAAGACGCCGCTGACCTGATTCTCGACGCTCGCACCCGCGGTTTGAATCGCCATCTCCTGCACCGCACCGCTGTTGATCTGGAAGTTGTGCAGGCCGCCGCCGCCGCTGCCGTTCATGTTGTTGTAGCGCATGCCGTC
>Ga0070681_10005200_pt1 | contig 12563 bp, 8 predicted proteins | sample KBSC83BmetaG_FD_65650 | JGI IMG/M metagenome (GOLD analysis project Ga0070681, IMG submission 65650) | Corn rhizosphere microbial communities from Kellogg Biological Station, Michigan, USA - KBS C8-3B metaG | ecosystem: Host-associated > Plants > Roots > Rhizosphere | place: USA: Michigan...
ATCTGGGCACTCGTCGGCATGGCCTCCATGATGGGAGGAACGATGCGCGCGCCGCTGACAGCCACGATGTTCGGAATCGAGCTGACACATGATATCAATGCAATGCTGCCCATAGCGATCGGTTGTGCGACCGCTCACGCGACCACGGTGCTGTTGATGAAGCGCTCGATCCTCACGGAAAAGGTCGCCCGTCGCGGACATCACATCGTGCGGGAGTACATTGTCGACCCCTTTGAGCAGATGCGCGTCTCGGACATCATGGCGAGGACGGTCGACACTCTCCCGGCCGCGCACACAGTGGAGGCGACCGTCGACTTCTTCACCGCTGCGGATGCGCCTCGGCGCCACAAGAGCTATCCAGTTGTCGATGAACAAGGCCAGGTGGTCGCAATCGTGTCGCGCACGGACGCGTTGCGGTGGCTGCGCGAGGATGCTCTCGCCGACAAACCCCTCGGGGAACAACTCGCGGGCCAGGACCTGGTGGTCGGTTACGACGACGAGTTGGTGGGCAGACTGGCGGACCGGATGGCGGCAACCGGTAACGGGCGCATTCCCATCCTCGGCCGCAACGACGGCAAACTGGTCGGTCTGGTCGCACGCCGCGACCTCTTGCGAGTGCGCGCCAACATGATCCACCACGAGCACGAGCGCGAGGCGCTGATCCAGCTGCGGCCGCCGGCTCGCAACGGCTGACCTGCGGCGCGGCGCTCGCCGCGTGCGCGGCTCACCTACCGCACGCCCACGCGGCGCTCGAGCCCCTTGCGGCCCCATTCCATGACGACATGGTGGTTCCAGGAGAACAGCGGCTTGGCGATCGGATGGAGCGTGCGCATCCAGGGCTTGGTCACATCGACGATCCAGTCGTAACTGACGTCCGTGCCACCGCCCACTCGTGTGAGTTGCCAGACTCCCGTGCCGGTGAGCTCGCCCTCCGCGACGGCCTCAATGAGCGAGCGCGGCTCGATTCTGACGGTGCGCATGTTGAATGTGAGCCGGTACGGCAGCGCACCGCGCCAGGTCATGCGCCGATACGCGCCGATGCCGTTCGGGTCGCCAGGTTCCAGCAGCTTCACGGCCACTACGCCCTTCCACCACTGCGGCCAGCTCTCCGGATGCATGAGCTCCGCCCAGACGGCGCTGACGGGCGCGCTCAACTTCCATTGAGTCATCAAGCGATATTGGGACGCCACCGGCTGCATGCGGCGCCTATGGGCTAGGGGGAAACTATCTTCGCTTTGATCGCTTCGTACTCGGAGTCCGTGATGAGCCGCTGGTCGAGCATCTGCTTGGCTTCCTGCAGGCGGCGCACCGCGTCCGACTGGGCCGCGCCGCCACCCCCGCCGGAAGACACCTGAATGCCGCCCGAGCGCGCACGCAGCTCCTCCAGCTCCCGGACGCGGCGCTTCTCGCGCCACGCCTGGTCCTGCCCCTGACACATTCGATAGACGCCCTGCGCCTGATCTTTGCGCAGGCCCTCGAAAATCAGCCGGCGCGAGGCGGAGCTTCCCTGGGAGGCCAGATCGGTGGCGTTGCCCGCGCGCACCGTCAGGTTCGCGCCGAATACGCCGACGTGCAAAGTGACTTCCTCCAGGTCCTGCCAGCGCACATCTGCGACGTCGAACCCGCCCAGCAACTGCCGGGTGATCACGATGAGTCGGCCGCTGGTGGCGGCCACGAGCACTCTCCGGTGGGTCAAGGCGAAGACCCGGCGCTGCACCGCCCACGCCTCCAAAGTCTCGGACGGAATCAACACCGACCGCAGATGCTCCATCGGCCGCTCGACCCCGGTCTCATCCTGCGTCGACATGCTCATCGGGCGCCCTTGTTACGTTATTTGTGTTGCACGATTTCCGCACGCAGCTCGCGCAGCTTGCCTTTGATGATCGCCTCGTTCGCGCTACCCATCCGCATCAGCAACTTCTGTCCCGAGGAGCGGCTCTCCAGGCTCGGATCGGCGTACTCGTAGAACACTTTCGGCTGCACGAGCCGGACGGGGCCCTTCACGTCGGGCGCCTCCAGCAGGTTGTCGATCACCTGAACCAGGCGGTCGTTGAAGTACATCCCCGGATATCCGAGATCCTCGTAGGCCTGCTGGAACAGCGGATAGAGACGGAAATAAACGGCCGCCACGGTGCGCGGGTCCGCGGCCTGAACGACTTTCATGAACGGCGCATAACGGTCGTAGTTCGCTGCGCTGAGCGTCGTCACATCCCCCTGGGTGGCCACGAGCGTAGCGCCGCCGGTCGGCTTCACGGGGCGCAGTTCCACCGCGACCTTGTTGCGCGGCAGATTGTCTACCGTAGCGACGATGTGGCGCACGACATTCTCTGGGTTGAGCAATCCCTCCACAGCCTTCTGACCGAACAGCCCCATGATCGAATCGCGGACTTCCGCATCGCTGTCGTTAAGCGCGGGCAGAGGCTTTGCTTCAGGACCCGCATCCGGAACCGGATGCTGGATCGCCGGTTGCGCTGCAACGGGGGCTGCCTTGGGCGGCGCGGCGGCCGGGGGAGACTCCGCCGGATGGGCGAAATATTTGAAGTAGACGAAGGCCCCGACCGCTACGGCAACGACAACTGCGGCAGATCCCCAGATTGCCTTGTTACGAAAGCGCTCCTCCGTATCGGCTTCAGCGTTCCACATTCCATATACCCGTGCATCCGACCAGTTGCCTACTCTACTACCCTTGAAGGCTCGAGGCAGCGGCGCGGCTCGGCAACCGTGTCCGCTGCCGGACGGCGAAGTTGCGCCCACGCAAGCGCACCGACCGAGATGAGCACGATGGGCAGGCCGAACAGCACGTTGGCGGAGAAAGCTTCGTGCCCGAGGCCCCAGCCAACGAGCAGTCCGACGACGGGGTTGACGTACGCGTAACTCGTCGCCAGCGTCGGCGACACCTCATCGACGAGGTAGCGGTACGCTGAGAATCCGATCAGCGAGCCAAACACGACGAGGTAGCTCCAGGCCCACCAGACACGGGCCGCGGGCACGAGGGTCCATGTCTCCCCGAGGGTGGCGCTGAGGACGAGTGCCATGACACCGCCCGCGAGCATCTCAGCTGCGAAACCCATGGTGCCGGGAGGCGTCTCGATTCGCTTCGACAGCACGGTACCGAGGGACCAACTCGCAACGCCGATCAAGATCAGGACCGTCCCGAGGGGGCGAGCCCGCAGATCCTCTCCCATGACCATTACGAAGGTACCCACAGAGCCCAGAACGATCGCCAGCCACTCGAGTGCCTGAGGACGCCTCCCCAACGCGACCGACCAGAGCGCGACAGCCAGAGGCACCAGAGTGACGAGGGCGACCGTGGCCCCGGAGCTCACCCACTTCTCAGCCACCGTCACGTTGCCCAGGGAGACGACGAGCAACAGTAACGCCAGCAGGGCCGCCCCCCGCCACTGGCGCGCGGTCGGAAGTGGCGCGCCCCTCCAGAGCAACCACGCCATCGTGAGCCCTCCTGCGGCGGCAAACCGAGTGCCGAGGAGGAAGTACGGCCCCGCTCCTTCCAATCCCACCTTCAATGCGTAGTAAGTCGTTCCCCAGATGACGTACACGCAGAAGAGGCATAGAGGTACCAGCCAGCGGCGAGAGATCAATTGGGCGCTCCCCGGAAAAGATCGACGATGCTAGTGTCCCCGCTTGCACGAGGCATTGGTTAAATTAAACTAATGACACCTTTAGACCTTCCTCTTTCAAATCCTGCGAGTGCCTTCCCCTTGAATATGGATACGCTGGACCTGAAAATCCTTGCGAGTCTCGATGCCGACACGCGGCGGCCCTATGCCGAGCTTGCCCGGGAGCTCGACGTTTCCCAGCCCACGATCGCGGACAGAGTTCGACGGCTGGAGTCCCGCGGCGTCGTGCGTGGCACCATGCTGTGCGTCGACTATGCTCGACTCGGCTTCACCGTCTCCGCATTTGTTCGCCTGCGGACGACCCCCTCCCACAGGCAAGGTCTCGTCGAAATGGCACGTGAGATTTCCCAGATCATCGAGATGCATCAAGTCACGGGAGAGGACTGCATGATCGCCCGAGTGGTGGCGCGCTCTGTCGATGAGCTCGGAGGCATTCTCGAGCGGCTCTCCGCGTTCGCCCAGCCGAACACCTCTGTGGTCTTGAATACGCCCATTCCGCTGCGCAATCCGATTCCTGCGCAAAAGACTGCTTGAGGAGTCGTCTGTGAGCACGCTGCATTCTTTTCATCCGGCCGTCGCGAACTGGTTCGACCGGACCTTCGACCGCCCGACCGCCGCACAAACCCAGGCGTGGCCTGCGATCCAGGCACAGCGTCACGTGCTCATCGCCGCGCCTACCGGATCCGGAAAAACACTGGCCGCCTTCCTGGCAGCCATCGACGCGCTGGTGCGTGAAGGGGTTTCCACAGGGCTGCCGGATGAAACTCAGGTGGTGTATGTCTCTCCGCTCAAGGCTCTGTCGAACGATATTCGCCTGAACCTCGAAGCGCCTATCGCAGCCATCCGCGAAGAGCTGAAGCTCCTCGATCTGCCGGACGTCGACATTCGAACGTTCGTGCGCACGGGAGATACACCGCAGAACGAGCGCGACAGCATGCGGAAGCGGCCACCGCACATCGTGGTGACCACCCCCGAATCGCTCTACATCCTGCTCGGCTCCGAGTCGGGCAGGAAGATGCTCTCGACGACACGCACAGTGATCGTCGATGAGATTCACGCGATGGTGGGCAACAAGCGCGGGCTGCACCTCTCGCTGTCGCTCGAACGACTGGAGGCGCTTGCCGGTCGCAGGCTTACACGCATTGGTTTGTCCGCGACGCAGAAGCCCATTGAGGAAGTTGCGCGCTTTCTCGTGGGTACCAAGCACATTGACGCCGCCGGGACGCCGGAATGCGCGATCGTCGATACCGGCCACGTGCGCGAGCGTGATCTCGCCATCGAAATCCCTGCCTCGCCGCTGGAATCGGTCATGTCCGGTGAGGTCTGGACACAGGTCTATGACCGGTTGGCCGAGTTGATTTCGGAACACCGCACGACCCTCGTCTTTGTCAACACGCGTCGGCACGCGGAGCGCATCGCACGACACCTCTCCGAGCGGATCGGCGAGGACAAGGTCACCGCACATCATGGCAGCATGGCGAAAGAGCTTCGGCTCGATGCCGAGAGTCGCCTGAAGCGCGGCGAGCTGAAGGCCCTGGTCGCCACGGCGTCACTGGAGCTCGGCATCGACATTGGCGATGTGGATCTGGTGTGTCAGCTCGCCTCACCCCGCTCGATTGCCGCCTTCCTGCAACGCGTCGGTCGGTCCGGCCACTCGGTGGGAGGAACGCCGAAAGGCCGGCTATTCCCTTTGTCGCGCGACGATCTCGTCGAGTGCGCCGCGCTCCTGGATTCCGTGCGTCGAGGAGAGCTCGACCGATTAACGATCCCTACAAAGCCGCTGGATGTCGTCGCTCAGCAAATCGTCGCCGAGGTTGCCGCGCGCGAATGGGATGAAGAGGGTCTGCTGTCGCTCCTTCGCGGTGCTTACCCGTTTCGGAATCTCGAGCGTGTCGAATTCGACGACGTATTGCGGATGCTAGCCGAGGGTTTCGCCACGAGGCGCGGTCGCCACGGCGCCCTGATCCATCACGATACGGTGAATCATCTGCTACGCGGGCGTCGAGGCGCCCGACTTACTGCAATCACTTCAGGTGGAACCATTCCCGACAACGCCGACTATCGCGTGATGCTGGAGCCCCAATCGCAATTCGTGGGCACCGTGAACGAGGATTTTGCGGTCGAGAGCTTGCAGGGCGATGTCTTTCAACTTGGCAATACGTCCTACCGAATTCTGCGCGTGGAGAGTGGCGTAGTTCGCGTCGAGGACGCCCACGGCCAACCGCCCTCGATTCCGTTCTGGCTCGGGGAAGCTCCCGGGCGCACGAACGAGCTCTCCACCTCGGTCGCACGCCTGCGCAATGAGATCGAGACACGCCTGGAGAGCGGCCATGATCCCGCGCTGCGCTGGGTCATCGACACGCTGTCGATCGACCCGGCTCCCGCCGTACAGCTCGTCAACTACCTGGCCGCCGCCCGTGCGGCGCTCAACGTCCTGCCGACGCAGAAGACGATCGTCTTCGAGCGATTTTTCGATGAGGCAGGCGGGATGCAGCTCGTCATCCACTCCCCCTTCGGCAGCCGTATCAATCGCGCCTGGGGCCTGGCCTTGCGCAAGCGCTTCTGTCGTTCGTTCAATTTCGAGCTGCAGGCCGCGGCTACCGAGGACACTATCATCCTGTCCTTGACGACGGCGCACAGCTTCGACCTGTCCGACGTCGCTCGCTACTTGCATTCCAACACGGTGCGGCCGTTGCTCGTACAGGCGCTCTGCGCGGCCCCGATGTTCGCCACGAGATGGCGCTGGGATGCCACCATCGCGCTCGCGCTACCTCGGTTCAGGGGAGGGAAGAAAGTCCCTGCACCGCTCGCTCGCATGGCCTCAGAGGACTTGCTCACCGCAGTCTTCCCGGACCAGGTCGCTTGCGCCGAGAACCTGCCCGGCGAGCTCGAGATCCCCGATCACCCGCTGGTGCGACAGACCGTTCGAGACTGCCTCGAAGAGGCCATGGATATCGATGGCTTCGAGCAGCTGCTGCGTGGCCTCGAGACTGGCGAGATTCACGTCGTGGCCCGCGACCTGACAGAGCCTTCGCCGCTCGCTTTGGAAGTTCTGTCGGCACGCCCCTACGCTTACCTCGACGACGCACCGCTCGAAGAGCGCCGCACGCAAGCCGTCATGAGCCGCCGGTGGTTGGATCCCCAAAGCGCCTCCGACATCGGCAAGCTCGACCCCGAAGCTATCCAACGTGTGCGTGATGAGGCGTGGCCCGACGCAACGAATGCCGACGAGCTGCACGATGCACTGTTGTGGCTCACGTTCTTGACGGAGCTGGAAGTAGATCGTCACCCCGGCTGGGCGGAATTGCTGGGCGAGTTGACAGCGCAGCGACGGGTGACACGCCTGGAGGTGCCGGCGTCGGTCTGGATAGCTGTCGAGCGCCTGCCCCTGTTCCGCGCCGTCTTCCCTGATGCCATCACAACACCCTCACCGTCCGCAGCCTCGGCGTCCGCAGCTACAACGTCCGACGTTGATGCGGATACCGCAGTGGTCGAGATCGTCCGCGGCAGACTCGAAGGGCTCGGGCCGGTCACTGCGTCGAGCCTCGCTCACTCGATTTCACTTGCGAAGTCCCGCATCGACGTCGCTCTGGCCGCGCTGCAAGCCGAAGGCTTCGCGATGCAAGGGCAGTTCACGACGCCCGCGGAACCCGAACCTGAGTGGTGCGAGCGGCGTCTCCTTGCCCGAATCCATCGCTACACCGTCAAGCGCTTGCGGGCAGAGATCGAGCCCATCGCAGCGCGCGATTTCCTTCGTTTCCTGCTGGAATGGCAGCGCGTCACGCCCGACGGTCGAATGGAAGGGCCGGACGCCGTGGGCGCGGTCCTCGGTCAACTGGAGGGCTTTGAGGCTCCTGCAAGCGCCTGGGAGACTGAGATCCTTCCGGCTCGTATCGGCGAGTACGAGCCTGGCTGGCTCGATGAGCAGTGTTTGTCCGGTCGTTTTGTCTGGACTCGCCTGGCGCCGCGCAAGAGCGATCCCACTCGCAGCGTCGCACCCGTGCGCGCGACCCCGATCACACTGGTCGCCAGGCGCAACCTGCGCGTTTGGTCTTCGTTGACGGAAGCGACTGAGAGCGTCCACCTGTCGTCGAAGGCGCAGAGCGTGGCGGACTACATCGCGACTCATGGCGCTTCGTTCTTCGACGAGCTGGCCGAAGGCGCCGGGCTCCTTCCCAGCCAAGCAGAGGAAGCGCTGGCCGAGCTGGTGGCGCTCGGCATCGTCAACTCGGACAGCTTTGGCGGCCTGCGCGCCTTGCTGGTACCTTCGGACCGTCGCAGGCCAGGCGCGAGCGGCAAGCGGCGGCGACGTGTCGCCCTGTTCACCATGGACACGGCCGGCCGCTGGGCGCTCGTCCATCGCCGCGCCACCGCCGCCACGACCGCCGCCGCCGCGACCGCGACCGCACCGGGTGTCACCGCCCCCGCTGCGATGGCCACCTCGGGACCGTCCACCTCTCCGGCGCCCAGCCCACTCGCCGCTCGCGCTCAGGCGATCCGCCAGGACGACGAAACGATCGAGCACATCGCCAAAGGTTTGCTCAAGCGCTGGGGTGTGGTGTTCTGGCGCGTGCTAGCGCGGGAAGCCGATTGGTTGCCACCGTGGCGCGACCTCTTGATGTGCTATCGACGATTGGAAGCGAGAGGCGAGATTCGCGGCGGCCGGTTCGTCGCCGGCTTCACCGGTGAACAATACGCGCTGCCGGAGGCGATCGGGTTGCTTCGCGAGGCACGGCGTAAACCGCAATCCCAACACTTCGTGTCGTTGTCCGGCGCAGACCCCCTCAATCTCGTGGGTATTCTGACACCCGGCCCTCGACTGCCTGCGTTGAGCGGCAACCGCGTGCTCTACTGCGACGGTCTGCCCGTCGCGACTCTGGCCGGAGGAGAGGTCCGATTCATGGAAACGAGCCCCGGCACACCCGCGCCCGACGAAAAGCAACAGTGGGAGTGGAAGAACGCGCTGCTTCGGCGCCACGTGCCTGCGGTTCTGGCCGACCTGGCGTAGGCGCTCGCGTGTCGAGCGCTCCAGCGCTTCATCGCGCATACCCCACGAGCTCGACGTACCCGCGCCCCACCGCGCGCGCCCCCGAGCGTGACCCGCTCACGTCCACGGCGCCCTCCCAATACCTTGGGCTGGTCCCAAGCTCCTGATCCGCGATCACGGGCCGCACGTCGACGTCCAGCGACAACGAAGAAACCCGCACGCGCCAGCGTGATGGATAACGCCCGCCCCGCGGGCTATCCCAGTGATCGCCCACAGTGATCTCAACGTCCGCACTGGGGAGCGTACGGGCCACACCGGACGGATCGACCCACGTTCCGGAGCTGTGCATCTCACGGCTGCCATCCCTGTTGCGCAACGCGTAGAACATTAGCGCGCTGCCGTCATCGAGCTGCAGCGCGAACCAATCCCAACCGGCCTCCTTCGAGCCGAGCGAACCGCTACCCCACTCGCGATCCAGCCATGCGGTGCCGCTCACATCGATAGGCACTCGATCGCGCACCACTTGTCCTCTCACAACGACGCGAGGAATCGAGTAGTAGTAGCTCGCCGCCCCCGGATCGCCGGCCTTCACACTCAGGCCGCGATCTCCGTTGAGAATGGGTGGCGCGAGCGATTGCACTTCGAGCTTCAGCTCATAGTCTTTCTGTTGTGCGTGCACGATCCAGGGAGGGCCGCCGCCGATCTGCCAATCGTCGAGCCACACCCGGAACGGTTCCGCCGCCGCACCGGCAAGCCCCAGCGCGTCGCGCTCGTACTTCTGGGCGAAACGAAACGTGTTGCGGGAGGCGTCTGTGACGGCAAAGTGGGCGACATATACCTGGCGGGCACGCCACGGCGAGGAACGCGCGCTCGCGGCCGGCGCCACCGGCGCCAAGGGTGTCAATCCAACCCGAAAAATCGTCAGCTCGAATCCGAAGCGCTGGCCATCGGCCGACATCAGATTGCCCGTGAGATACCACCACTCCTGACGAAACTCCGGGTGAGGACCGTGATCGAGGGGAAACACGAACGAGTGAGGCGCCGCAGCGATTGCAAAACCGTCGCCTGCTGGCCCCTGCGCGCTGGGTCGCAACGCATCGAGGGCCTCATCGGGCACCGCGGCGGCGAGCGCAACCGCTACGCTTGAGAGCGCCACGAGCATGACCGCCACGAGTGTGCGCCCCCGACGCATCACTCCTCCCGGATCTCCGCCGCAATGGGCGCGCGAGCGGCTCGCCAGGCCGGATAGATCCCGGCCGCCAACGCAGCGGCCAGAGAAAGGATGAGCGCGTGGGTGAATTGAGACGCGTTCAGGTGCAGATCTATGCGCCAACCGAAGGCGCGTCGGTTGATGACGTCGATCAGGACGAGCGCAGTCAACAGACCGGCAGGAACGGCCGCCAGCATTGCAGCAATTCCCATAAACCCCGTCTGCGCTTCGATGAGCACGGCGGTGCCACCGCGAGTCAGGCCAAGTGAGCGGACGATCGCCAGCTCCCGGGAGCGCTCCAGCTCCCACGCCAGGAGAGAGCTGATCAGCCCGACGGCCGCGACGCCTGCCGCAAGCCAATTCAACACGCGGGTAATGACGAAAGTGCGATCGAAGATGCGCATGGACAGCGTGCGGATATCGGCATTGGAGGCGATGAGGAGAGCCTGCCGGCCGCGGGAAGCGGCCTCCAGCTTTTCGATGACACCCGCAACCGGCACACCCGTTTGCAGGTAGAACCCCACCGAGGTAATCGCATCGTCGTGCCATAACTCGCGATACGTGGCCAGGTCCATCAGCATGTCGCCGCGATCGTTGCCGTATTCGCGATAGACACCCGCGACAGGGAACGAATGCGGGCCCGAGGAGGTCGTCACGACGAGCCGATCGCCGACGTTGAGCCGCAGGCGCCACGAAAGCGGCTCCGAGATCACGAGGCCCCCTTTCTTGAACGCGGGCCAGGTGCTGGCGGCCTCGCCCTCAGCCAGCAAGTACGTTCCATAACTGGGTGCAGAAAGTTGGACCGCGCTCACGGCAACGGGTCCCTTCTCCGTTTCGACGACGGCCCTGCGGCTGAGGCTGTAGTTGGCAATGCCTCGGGTGGTCAACAGCGATCTCAGCAGATCCGCATCGAGCCGCCTCTCCGGCCGACCGCTCCCCGCTCCCGGCGCAGTTACGTAGACATCCGCGCGAATCGTCCGCTCCAGCCAGTCGTGCAGCGACTCGCGAAAGCTCTCCACCATGATCGAAACGCCGATCATCGCGGCAACCGCCATCCCCAGGGCAGCTACTGCAACGCCCGTCCTGCTCAGCGAAGCGGCGATGTCTCCGAAGGCGAGGCGAGCGATCGGGCTTGCACCGCCCAACACGGAAGCAATCCCTCGCGCCAGCGAGCGCAACACGGCGGGAGTGAGTGCAGCCACGCTGATGAGCAGCATGAACAGCGCGATGAATCCGGCGAACAGACTGCGAGTGGATGAGAAAACGACCGCTCCGGCGGCGACCGCGAGCGTGACGCTGACGATAACGAGCTTGCGTGCCAGATCGACAGCGCGCTCTTCCAACGCAGAGCGCCGCAGGCCGAGCTGCGGAGTGCTGCTAACGGCTTCGAAGGCCGGCAGTAGCGCCGCCGCGAGGGCTGTACCGACACCCGCGATCAGAGCCTTCGCGATGGTGCCGGCCGGCAGCGTGGTCGAATTGACCGCGACGACAAAGTACAGATCGTTGATCGTTCGCGAGACGAGGTGAATCAACTCCCGGCCGATGACGAGCCCCAGCAATACCCCGAGCGCGGCACCGATCGCGCCCAGCACGAAGGCTTCCGTCAACACGATGGCCAGCACCTGAATCGGGATAGCTCCCAGCGCGCGAAGAATTCCGATGGTTCGCCTGCGTTGCACGACTGCAAAGCTGATCGCTCCGTAGATCAGCAGCGTACTCACGAGTAGCGCAAGCAGGCTCATGGCTTGCAGATTGGTCGTGAAGGCCGCTGTCATGTCGAGGTTTTCCCGGGAGCGCGTTTGCGTCTCCTGCAGCTCGAGCCCCGGCGGGAGCCTGGACCGTAACGCGGCGAGGATCTTCGAGGAGTCCGGACCGTCTGGAATCCGCACATCGATTCGCGACAGATGCCCGGCCATTCCCATCCACTCCTGCGCCTGGGCGATGTCGGTCAGCAGCAGGGCGTCGTAGCCGCGATTCTCATCGCTCAAGGTGGCGACGAGCACGCCTGAGAAGATCCTGCCGCCCACATCCACGTCGAAGGACTGGTTGTTGGCGAGTCCAAGGTCCGAGGCTGTACGCGCCGCCATGACAACCGCACCGGATCGGGTGAACCACGAGCGAAGGTCTGCATCCTGCACTTTCAACGACTGGGCCGGGGTTTCGGCCTCTCGCGCGTCGAGATCTACCGTGGCAAAAGGATCGAGACCGATCAACTGCAGCGCGCGACCGCCGATGGTGATGTATCCGTCCACTACGGGAGCGAATGCCGGCGGCTCGGCAATTCCCGGCACATTGAAGCTCGTCTGCAGCTCCACATACAGCCGCTCGTCGATGCCATCGGGGCCGCCGACTATCTGATGCGTTGCAGCTCCGTTGACAGCATCCATCGAGAGCTCGAACGCATGTCGCGAGCTCGCCGTCGCGATATCCACGGCCACAATGGTGGCCACTCCAACCGTCAATCCGACGAGCGCGAGAAAGAGCTGCGCGGGATGGCGCAGCAGATATCGAAGGCTGGACGCCCACAATGTCCGCATTCATTCTCCCGCCGGCTGCAGCCGGCCGTCGCGCAACTCGAGAATGCGATCGGTGCCGCGCGCCAACGCAGTGTCATGCGTAACGATCAACAGACTGGCCCCCTTCGATCGCGTCAGCGACAACAATACGGGCATCACCTGGCTGGAGGTCTGCTCATCCAGGTTTCCCGTCGGCTCGTCCGCCAGGATCA
>Ga0070681_10005201_pt1 | contig 12562 bp, 10 predicted proteins | sample KBSC83BmetaG_FD_65650 | JGI IMG/M metagenome (GOLD analysis project Ga0070681, IMG submission 65650) | Corn rhizosphere microbial communities from Kellogg Biological Station, Michigan, USA - KBS C8-3B metaG | ecosystem: Host-associated > Plants > Roots > Rhizosphere | place: USA: Michigan...
TACCAGACCATTGCCAAGGGTCCGCCGGTGGACATCCGGCTTCAGCGTGTGTGATACCAAGGCCAATAGAGGTTGATGTCCGTGATGCCCGGCCTTGTTCCGGGCATCCATGTCTTTATAGGTTCGCCGATCCATAGACGTGAGTGGCCGGAACGCGCCCGGCCAAGACGGCCGTTTTTGCAGAGCCACCGATGCCTCCCGACCTTCTCTTCTGGCTCTCGCTCATTTTGAAGATGGCCGTCACCGCGGGCTTCGTCATCGGCGCGGCGATGGTGGCCGAGCGCGCGGGCGCGGCGATTGGCGCGATCGTGGCGACGCTGCCGATTGCCGCCGGACCGGCTTACGTGTTCGTCGCGCTCGATCACAACGCGGCATTCATTTCGGCAAGCGCCATCGGCAGCATTGCCGCTCACGCCGCCACGGCTGTGTTTTCGCTTGTTTACGTCGTGCTGGCGCAGCGCCGAAGTATGGTGGTGAGTGTCGGCGGGGCAGTGGCCGCGTGGTTCGTCGTCGCCTTCCTGCTCCGCCTGGTGCATTGGAATTTCCCCGCGGTCGTCGCGGTCAATCTGGCGCTGTTCTTCGCATGCATCCCCTTCACCAACCGGTATCGCCATGTGCCGATGCCGCCGGTCGTGCGCAAGTGGTACGACGTGCTGGTGCGCGCCGTGATGGTGGCGTGTCTTGTCGCCGCGGTGGTGGGATTGAGTGGCCATGTCGGACCGATCGTGACCGGGCTGCTCGCGGTCTATCCGATCGTGATGACCAGTCTGATGCTGATCTTCCATCCACGCGTTGGCGGTCCGGCCACGGCCGCGTTGATCGCCAACACCATGTGGGGGCTCGTGGGATTCAGCGCGTGCCTGTTTACCGTTCACCTCGCGGTGGCGGCCTTCGGCACCTGGCCTGGGCTCGTGCTGTCGCTGGTCGTGTCCGTGGTCTGGAATATCGTGCTGTACTGGTGGCGCCGCCGCGCCTTTGCCCGGCTGGCTACTCGATCTTGATGCCCTGTTCGCGGATCACCTTCGACCACTTTTGCGTTTCCCCGTCGATGTAAGCCTGGAATTGCTCCGGCGTCATGACCAGCGACTGGAACATCTGCGGTTTCATGAATTTCTCCTGGAACGTGGGATCGTCGAAGATCCGCTTGGTCTCGTCGTTCAACTTCATGACGATGTCACGCGGCGTTCCCGCCGGAGCAAACAGACCGAACCAGGTGATGGCTTCGTAGCCCGGCAATCCGGTTTCGGCGACCGTGGGAATTTCAGGGGCCTCTGGAAGACGCTGTACGCTGCCGATGCCAAGCATCTTCACCTGTCCCGCCTGAGCGGCCGGACGGGCAAGACTGATGCTGATGGACATCAGGTTGATGTGCCCGGCGATCAAGTCGTTGAGAGCCGGCGCGGCGCCGCGATAATGAACCGGGACGAGCTTGGTGTCGGACATGTTTTGCAGTAGTTCGAGATTCATCTGGGTGGCGGAACCGACGCCGGCGGTGCCGAACGTGATTTGTCCCGGCTTCTGCTTCGCCAGGGCGATCAGCTCTTTGACGTTTGAGGCCGGAAAGTCCTTGCTGGCGAGCAAAGCTTGGTTGATGCGAACCAAGCCGGTGACCGGGATGAAATCCTTCTTCTCGTCGTAGGTGAGCTTGCCTTTCGGATAGATCGCCGGATTGATGACGAAGGTCCCGCCTTCGGCGACCATCAACGTGTGGCCGTCGGGCGTGGCTCTCGCCACCGACGTTGCGCCGGCGGTGTGCGCCGCGCCGCCTTTGTTCTCGATGACGACCTGCTGATGCCAGTTCTCCGAAAGCTTCTGGCCGAACGCCCGCGCCGCCACGTCGGTGACGCCGCCGGCAGCTGCGGTCACCACAATTGTGATCGGGCGCGACGGATAAGTCTGCGCGTTCGCCTGGGTCATCAGCAGCAAAAACGCCGCCAGCGTTCCAAACCATTTCATCGCATTCTCTCCGTGGCTGAAATCATGACCGCGTTGCGGGCAGACCGCGCTGCGCGCGCTAACCCTGCGGCATCTTCTGCTTGAGCGCATAAAGCGTGTCCAACGCTTCGCGGGGCGTGAGCTCGTCGGGGTGGAGCGCTCCGAGCGCCGCGAGCAAGGCTTCGAGCGCCCGCTCGCGCGGATCGGAAGCGGCCGGCTTGGCGGGCATGGCAAACAGCGGCAGATCCTCGAAGCCGCGCGGGGCAGCGCGATCGTCGGCCTCCAACATCGCAAGCACCACCTTGGCGCGCTCGATCACGCTCGGCGGCAGGCCGGCGAGCTTGGCCACCTGGATGCCGTAGGAGCGGTCGGCCGCGCCGGGCACCACCTCATGGAGGAACACCACCTCGCCCTGCCATTCCTTCACGCGAACGGTGGCGTTGTGCAGCCGCGGCAGCTTGGGCGCGAGCGCGGTCAGCTCGTGGAAATGCGTGGCGAACAAGGCGCGGCAACGGTTCTTGTCATGCAGGTGCTCGATCGCGGCCCAGGCAATCGAAAGACCGTCGAAGGTCGCAGTGCCACGGCCGATCTCATCGAGAATCACCAGCGCGCGCTCGCTGGCCTGATTCAAGATCGCCGCGGTTTCGACCATCTCGACCATGAAGGTCGAACGGCCGCGCGCGAGATCGTCGGCCGCGCCCACGCGGGAGAACAGGCGGTCCACGGCGCCGATCTTGGCGCGCTTGGCCGGCACGAAGCCGCCCATCTGCGCCAGCACGACGATCAACGCGTTCTGACGCAGGAAGGTCGATTTGCCGGCCATGTTCGGGCCCGTGATGAGCCAGATGCGGCCGGCGTCTGCGCCGCTTGGCGGCGACAAGTCGCAATCGTTGGCGACGAACGGATCGCTCAGCGCCTGCTCAACCACAGGGTGGCGGCCGCCCTCAATGGCAAAGTCGAGCGAGTCATCGATCTCCGGCCGCACATAGGAGCGCTCGGCGGCGAGCGCCGCCAATCCCGATGTGACGTCGAGCACGGCCAGCGCCTCTGCCGCGGCCTTGAGGCCCGCTCCCGCGCCGATCACCGCCGCGCAGAGCCGGTCGAACGCCTCCAACTCGAGATTCAACGCGCGGTCGGCCGCGTTGGCAATCTTGGCCTCCAACTCCCCCAACTCGGTGGTGGTGAAGCGCACCTGACCGGCGAGGGTTTGACGATGGATGAAGGTGGCGTTGAGCGGTGCGCCCATCAGCTTGTCGCCGTGTTGTGCGGTCACGTCGACGAAATAGCCGAGCACGTTGTTGTGCCGGATTTTGAGAGACTTCACGCCGGTGTCGTCGGCATAGCGCGCCTGCAGGCCGGCGATCACCTTGCGCGACTCGTCGCGCAGCGCGCGTGATTCGTCGAGGGACGGCTGATAGCCCTCGCGAACGAAGCCACCATCACGCTTCATCAGCGGCAATTCGTCGGCCAACGCGCGGCCCAGCTCGGTGGCGAGCGCCGGATCGGCGCGGCGCAGCGCTGTGATGGCTTCGGCGACCTCGGCTGGCTGGTCGGCACGAACGCCGAGACGCGCGGCAAGCTGATCCGCCGCGATGATGCCGTCCCGGATGGCTGCAAGGTCGCGCGGTCCGCCACGGCCGACAACAAGCCGCGCCAAGGCCCGCGACAAGTCCGGTGCGGCATTGAGAAGCTGGCGAATATCCTGCCGCGCCGGCGCGTCGTTCACGAACGCTTCGACGGAATCGAGCCGTCGCGCGATCGCGCCGGGGTCCGTCAGCGGCGCCGCCAGCCGTTGAGCCATGAGCCGCGAGCCGGCCGCTGTCACCGTGCGGTCGATGCCGGCGAGCAACGATCCGCGCCGCTCGCCACTGAGTGTCCGCACCAGTTCGAGATTGGCTCGCGTCGCCTGATCGATGGCCAACGTCGCGCCTTGTGGCTCACGCACCGGCGGCGACAGCGGCGGCCGCTTGCCAAGCTGCGTGCGCTCCACGTAGGTGACGCATGCCGCCGCAGCGTTGAGCTCAAGGCGGCTCAGCGCACCGAAGGCTTCGGTGGTGGCGACCGCGAAATAATCCGACAGCCGCCGTTCGGCGGTGGCGCCGTCGAACACATCGCGGGTCACTGGTGTGACGGATGGCAAGGTGCGGAGATAAGGCGCGAGCTCGGGATCGCCGTAGAGCGCGTCGGAAACAATGATCTCGCCGGGTTCCAGCCGCGCGACTTCGGCCGAGAGCCCGGCGCGGTCGCACTCGGCAATGCGGAATTCGCCGGTCGAAATGTCGATCCAGCCGAGCGCGAAGCGGCTGTCGCCGTCGCCCGACGACGCGCGGGCGCGGGCGATGGCGAGCAGGTAATTGTTGCGGCGCGCATCGAGCAGGGTGTCTTCAGTTAGCGTGCCCGGCGTCACCAGACGGATCACGTCGCGCCGCACCACGCTTTTCGAGCCCCGCTTGCGCGCTTCGGCCGGGTCCTCGAGCTGTTCGCAAACCGCGACGCGGTGGCCGAGCGCGATCAAGCGGTGGAGGTATTCGTCGGCGCGGTGCACCGGCACGCCGCACATGGGGATGTCGCGGCCGAGGTGCTTGCCGCGCTTGGTCAGGACGATGCCGAGCGCGCGGCTCGCCGTCTCGGCGTCGTCGAAGAACAGCTCGTAGAAATCGCCCATCCGGTAGAACAGCAGGCTGTCCGGGTTGGCGGTCTTGATCTCGATGTACTGTTCCATCACCGGCGACGGCTTGGCCGCCGGTTCCGGCGGGGGGGCTTCGCTGAGATGGGGGGGTCCGGCAGCGTCCATGCGGCGGACGCTAGCAGATGACGGCGCTCGATTCACGATCCGGCCACCGTCGCCCACAACCGCGATTTTCGCGAGGCCCCGCCTGGATCCTGGCGGATTCTTAGAACTCCTTACCGCTCCACTCGGTAAATTCGATCACGTTGCGGTCGGGATCGTGGATGTAGAACTGCCGGCCCGGGAACGTGCCTGTGGTGCGGTGCTCCTCGTCGAAAATCTCGACGCCATTGTCGCGGAGCAACGTCTTGGCGTCATCGTAGGCTGAGGGTTCGATCGCGAAAGCGTGGTGGACGCGCCGTTTGTTTTCCGGATTGGGGTTGATCGGCGTCTCGCTCAGGCACAGCAGGACATAATCCCTGCCGGCCATCAGAAACATGATCTGATAGGGCTCGGAGTATCGCAGGAACGTGAGGCCGAGCTTCTCGGTATAGAATTTCTTGCTGGCTTCGAGATCGCTGACCGGGATGCTGAAGTGCACCACGCCGCGTGGCTTGATGGCAGACATGCTCTCCCCGTGAGATAGGTGCTAAGAAAACCACATTAGCACTTCGGCATCGGCAGAGAAAGACAGGTATCCTGACTTTTTCAGGTGACATGCCGCCGCGGCGGGCTTAGTTTATCGGCACAAATGAACCCTGGAGTCCGCGATGAACGACCTCTCGGTCCCATCGGCGAAGGATTATTTGAAGCGCGCGCGCGATATCGCGCCGCTGATCGCGGAATCCTCCGCCGCGATCGAAAGCGCGCGACGGCTGACGCCCAACGTGGTTCAGGCTCTCGTCGCAGGCGGCTTCTATCGAATGTTGCAGCCGCGTTTCCTGGGTGGCGGTGAACTCCCGCTTACGGCCTTTTGCGAGGTGATCGAGGAAATCGCCAAGGCTGACGCCAGCACCGCGTGGTGCCTGGCCCAATGCAGCACATGCGCGATGGCGGCGGTCTATCTTGACCGGGACACGGCCGTGAAGCTGTTCGGTCCTCCCGAAGGCATCGTCGCGTGGGGCCCGCCCGCGCCCTCCGAGGCCCGCATGACACCAGGCGGCTATCGCGTGACCGGCACCTGGAATTTTGCGAGCGGCGGCCATCAGGCACGTTGGCTTGGCGGGCAAAGCTTTGTCACAGACATTAACGGCAAGCCGGTGCGCCGATCCGATGGCGCGCCCGTGATCCGAATGATGCTGTTTCCCTATGAAGCGGCGGATGTCTCGGATGTCTGGCACGTCATGGGTTTGAATGGCACCGGGAGCGACACCTATTCGGTGAAGGACCTGTTCGTGCCCGAGCAAATGTCGTTTGCGCGCGATGAAGCGGTCGATCGGCGGGAGAGTGGGGTGCTCTTCAGGCTCTCGACCAGCAATGTCTATTCATTTGGGTTCGCCGCGGTGGCGCTGGGCATTGCGCGACAGATGCTTGACGACGCGACCCGGATCGCCGCGGAGAAAACACCTGGCGGCTCCAAGCGAGCCATGCGCGACAACAACGTCGTGCAAGCGCATATCGGCCGCTGCGAAGCCATGTTGCGCGCCATTCGAAGCTATCTCCACGCTGTGGCGCGCGATCTCTGGCAGGCGATTGCGGAAAGTCCCGAACTGTCGATCAACCAGAAACTTGAGATCCGCATGGCTTCAACCGGCGCGATCCATCAGGCTGGCGAGGTCGTCGACACGCTCCATCACATGCTCGGATCGACCTCGGTGTTCCGCAAGCACCCATTCGAGCGCCGCTTCCGCGATATGCATACCGTTATGCAGCAATTGCAGGGCCGTGAAAGTCATTACGAGAGCATCGGCCAAGTTCTGCTCGGCGTTGATCCGGACGCCCTGCTGTTCTCGACCTGAGTGTGACCGATGTGTGCGCCGGACGATTCAGCGTTTCCTGCCAGGTGCCTTTGCGATCTGCGTCGCGCGCGACGCCCGAACCACCGCCGCATCGTCTGCCGGGCGGCAATAATCGATCAGGGCGCTGCGCAGCTCGCCGAGCTCCCGGTCCCCGATCCGTTTTGCCAAGTCGCGCTCGCAGGCCACCACTGCTTTGCGGATGGTGTCGAGCAACTTCCGTCCGCTTGCGGTGAACGTCACGATCTTGGCGCGCTTGTCGGAGTGATCAGCCGAGCGTTTGACGAAGCCCATCGTTTCGAGATGGTCGACCATTTCGCCCATCGATTGCTTGGTTACGCCCGCGCGCACGGCGAGGTCGGCGATCCGCGTGCCAGTCAGATCGATATGACGCGTCGTCGCCATGTGTGCGATCCGCATCTCCGGGTAGCCGTGCTGGTTCACTATGGCGAGGGCGCGCTCCTGGAATCGGCGCGTGGAATCGAACAGCAGACGGCCAATGTTGTCGTGTCGCCAGTCGGAACGCGAAGTCATGAACCGTTCTCGCGGACGTTGAATCTGCCGCGAGGTGTTGCATGCCGATCCACGCTTGTCGAGCGGTCGCGGCGTGGATCAAGATCAATAACAACTGGGAGGGACCACCGATGATGAGAACACTGAGCGTAGCCGTTATCGCTGCGGCGATGGCAATCGCAAGCCCGGCGTGGGCGCAGGACTATCCCAGCAAACCGATCTCGCTCATTCATGGCTTTGGAGCCGGCGGCAACGCCGACACCATGGCGCGCATTCTCGGCGATGCGATGAGCAAGGGACTCGGACAGCGCGTGATTGTCGAGGCGAAGCCCGGCGCCGCTGGCGTAATCGCTTCGGAGATGCTGACGCGCTCCGCGCCCGATGGCTATACGCTTCTGATACTGACGGCGGCCCATGCCACGACTGCAAACTTGTCGAAGATCAAATACGATCCGGTCGACGATTTCGCGATGCTGACCACGATCGGCTTCTATCCTTATGTGATTGCGGTCCGCGCCGAGCATCCGTTCAGGAATTTGGCGGATCTCATCGCCGCGGCCAAGGCAAAGCCCGGCGAGATCACCTACACGTCCGTCGGCGTCGGCAGCGTGCCGCATCTGACCGGCGAACTCCTCTCCACGCGGGCCGGCATCAAAATGACCCATGTCCCGTATCGCGGCGGCACCGGCCCGATCACCGATGTGCTCGGCGGTCGCGTCGATGTGCTGATCGACACGCAAACGGTCTCGATGCCGCAAATCAGCGCGGGCAAGGCACGCGGGCTCGCCGTCACCAGCAAGGAGCCCTGGCCGGGCGTGCCGGGGGTGCCGACGGTCGCGGCGACGCTGCCGGGATTCGAAGTCGAGACCTGGATCGGGCTCGTCACCGTGAAGGGGACGCCTGCGCCGATCCTGGAGCGCCTGCACAAGGAAGCGGTCGCCGCGTTGAAATCGCCCGAAGTGGTCGAGAAGCTGAAGGGGCTCGGTGCCGATGTTCGTCCGAGCACACCCGAGGCGATGCGAACGCTGGTGAAAAACGAAATCGCATTGTGGGGTAAGGCGGTGCAGCAGGCGGGATTGAAACGCGCGGAGTAAGCGTTCGGTCAAACCCCAAAACGAAACGCCCGGCCTTGCGGCCGGGCGTTTTATTTGTTCGACGACCGTGATCCCGGATCAGGTCAGCTTGCGGCCGACGAGCTTCTCGAGATTGCCGTGCATGATCGCTTTGCGCTTGGCATTCGACATGTCGATGCTGTCGAGAATGCGCAGCGTCTCACGGATGTAGAACGTGCCCTTCTCCGGATCGAACGGACAGTCGGAGGCGAACACGATCTTCTCGGTGGGATAGAAGGCGAGGCCGCACTCGGTCGCCGGCTTGCCGCCGAACACCGCGGTGTCGGTGTAGAAGCTCTCCTTGAAGTAATCGAGCGGGCGCTTCTTTTTCAGGGACTTCTTCAACTTCTGCAGATCTTCATCCGAGGTCCGCGCGCCGATCTGGTCCCAGCCGTAGCCGATGCGGCCTTCCAGCATCGGCACGATGCCGCCGAAGTGGTGGGTGATGATCTTCAGGTTGGGATACTTGTCCATGATGCCGGAGAACACCAGCCGGGACATCGCGGCGGCGGTCTCATAGGACCAGCCGAGCGCCCACCAGATTTCGTATTTCGACTTCGGCTCGTTGACGTAGTCGGCAAAGCGCGCGCTACGCGACGGGTGCATCCACACCGGCGTATTGGTCTTGTTCATCGCCCGCCAGAACGGCGCGAACTTGCGATCGTCGAGCGGCTTGCCGGCGACGTTGGTGTAGATCTGCACGCCCAGCGCGCCCATCTTCATCGCGCGCGCGGACTCGCGCACGCCGCCATCCGGCGCCGACATCGGCGCCTGCGCCACCCAGCCGGGAAAGTGGTCGGGGTACTTCGCGCACAATTCGGCAAAGCCGTCGTTGACCATCTTGGCGTATTCTTCAGCCTGCTTGCCGTTCTTGGTCATCATCTCGAACGGAGGCATCGGGTAGGACAGGATCTGGCTGTAGTCCTTGAACTTGTCGACGACCTTCAGTCGCTTCTTGACGTCGTAAATGCTCGGCACGCCCATCATGCGCTTGCCGATGTCTCTGTGCTCTCCAGACGACATCACCTCCTTGTAGAAGCGTGTCGGGATGAAATGAGTGTAGGCGTCAACTCGCATCATGTGTGTGATCCTCCCAATGCTGTGGCTTGTTTATCGCTGTGGGACAATTTGTCGAGGGTCTTGTTGCGGCCATGTCGGGCCAGGTGAGGCCCATCAGGGTGGGCAAATGACGTTGAGCAGCGCTTGCCGCTTTTCCTTCAACACGGCGTCGCGCGCGCGAATGAGCGCCGCCGGCAGTTCTGAGGCCTTTTCGACACGCTCGCCGTAGCCGCCTTGGGCCTTCACCGCATCCTCGAATGCCGGGCTCGGCGATAGGTCGGCCATGAAACGGCCACCGGTCTCCCCGGCGACCCCGTCCTTGAACATCGACATCGTCGCGCCGCGCACCGCACCGTAGAGGCTGTTGTTGAACACGATGGTGAGGATCGGCAGCTTGTAGATGTCCGAAACCCAATGGGCGACCATCGGGTTGGCGAACATGTAGGCGCCGTCGCCGAGCGTCGCGACGACCAATTTATCCGGCGCCGCGAGCTTGGCCCCGAGCGCCGCGCCGAAGCCCCAGCCCAGGCCGGCCGCGGCGCTGAGGCCAAAGAATGTGTTCGGCTTCTCGCGTGGGCAATGTTCCTGGATCATGGAGTATTCGTTGAAGATGACGGCGTCCTCGCCGACCGTCTCGCCGACGAGGCGGCTGAGATAGGCAAAGGTGATCTTGTCGCCGGCCGGCACGGCGGACGCCTTGGCCGCGGCCTCTCGCCGTTTGCGATTGAATTCGGCGGCCCGCGTGCGCCGTGCGGCGATGCGAGCCTCCGGGATCGTGTGCTTGCTCAGGGCCTGTTCCAGCATCGTCAGAGCGCTGGCGGTGTTGGACGTGATGGCGAGGTCGCTCGGAAAGCTCCGCATCGGGTAGCGGCCGAACGCCGGGTCTTCGCCCACGGTGGCGAAGCGGCAATCCGCGCGCGGCGGCTGTTCACTGGGAATCCACGGCACATCGGCGTCGAGCACGACCGCAAGGTCGGCTTCTTGGATGAGGCCTTCCGGGTCATATCCCATGTGCATCGGATGGCTGGTCGGCAGGCACACCTGGCGCTGCCGTTGCGTCACCACGGGAATGGCGTAGCGCTCGGCGATCCGCCCGAGTGGGCCCATCGCCTCGGCGCCGCTGGCGGTGGTGATAATGAGCGGCTTTTCCGCCGCCGCGATCCAGCCGGCGAGCGTTTCGATGAGCTTCGGGTCGGCGTGAGGCGCGGCAGGTACGCTGCGCGGCTTCACCGGACCGATCGGCTCGGACAACGGCGCGGCCAGCGGCTCGCGCGGCAGCGAGAGATAAACCGGCGCGCGGGGGCTCGACATGGTGATTTCATAGGCGCGAGACACCATGTCGGTGATCTGCTCCGGCACGCGCAGCTCGTAATCCCACTTGACCATCTCGCGAAGCATCGCGCCCTGGTCGAACATCTCCTGGCCCCAATGGATGTAGCGGTTGCGGCCGCCGAACGTTCCCTTCTCGGTCACCGGCGTGCGGCCGGCGGCGAGAATCAGCGGGACATTGTCGCGATTCAGGTTGATGACGTTCGAAATTGCGTTCGCGGTGCCGACGTTGACATGCAGCATCACCGCTTGGGGCCGTCCGGTCATGGTGTAAGCGCCGTGCGCCATCGCCACCGCCAGACTCTCATGGGGAATCACCATTGGGATCGGCACTTTCGCGTTCGACTGCTTGGCGCGGCTGTAGGCTTCCACGATGGGGGGAAAATCGGTTCCGGGATTGGCAAAGAAATAATCGATGCCGTGGTCCGCGAGCGCCCGCAGGAAGGCTTCTCCGGCGATGGGGGCACGTTCGTTCGATGGGGCCTTCGGCGCGGTCGATTGAGTCATGACAGTGGACGTCCTCGTGTGTGCTCGGTGTTGTGCGATCATAGCGGGCAGTCCGCCTGCCGCGCCACCCGGTCAGACGCGGCAAAAAAGGTCCCTGGATTCACCGCATGACTTGGTCTATGGCTTCGCCGCTGGCCCGACACGCAGCCCAAGGTTTTGCAGGTGGGTCTCGAACCGACTTGGGTTTCGAACCGAGACACGATTTCGGGCCGGTCTCCTGGTTCGGCAGTTCTCGCGGGATTCTCGTCGGAGTAGACGGTGAAGGTCGAAAGCGTCAAACCACCCAAGACATCGACGGACCCGGGCTCGCTGCACAAGAAGATGATGCAGCTTCTGTCGAGCCTATGGGTGACCCATGCCATTGGAACCTTTGCTCGCCTCGGCTTGGCCGACGCGATGGAGGAGGGCGCGGACACCGCGGCCGCGATCGCGGCGCCGCGTGGGTTGTTGCCCGATCGGGTTTACCGTTTGCTGCGCGCACTCTCGACCTGCGGCGTCGTGACCGAAGGGGCCGGCGGCCATTTCGCGTTGACGCCGCTCGGCCGCCTGCTGACCTCCAATGCGCCGCATTCCATGCGCACGTCGGCATCTCTGATGACGGATTACCACGCCGATATCTGGGCCAACCTGGATGGCGCGTTGAAGGGCGGGGTTGCGTTCGAGACCCTCAACGGTCAGCCGTTGTTTTCTTGGCTTGCCGCGCATCCGGAGGAGGGCGCGCGCTTCCAACGCATGATGATCGAGGTGCACTCGCCGGAAACCCCGGCCATCGTCGCGGCCTATAACTTCTCGCAGTTCCAAAGCATCGTCGATGTCGGTGGCGGTCACGGCATGCTGCTGTCCGCGATCCTTGCCGCTTACCCGAACGTGCACGGCACGTTGTTCGATTTGCAGGAGGGCGTCGACGCGGCCAAGCGCGGCGCGGGCGGACCGCTGCCGGGCGTGAGTTTCGTGGCTGGCAATGTGTTCGAATCCGTCCCCGACGGCGCCGACGCTTACCTGTTCCGGCATTTGCTCCATGATTACGACGATGACGATTGTTTGCGCATGCTGCAGAACGTGCGCCGCGCCATGAAGCCATCGTCGCGCGTCCTGGTGCTGGAAAAGACGGTGCCGACGGACGACACGCCGAGTCCCGGCCGCTGGCTCGATCTGCACGTCATGCTCTTGACCGGCGGTCGCGAGCGAACGATGCCGCAATATGAGGCGCTGTTCGACAAGGCCGGCTTGCGGCTCGACCGTGTGTTGCCGACAGCGCACCCCGCGGTCGAGATCATCGAGGCGGTTGCCGCCGATGCGCGGCAACCATGAGCGCGCGTCACGCCCCATGAACGCCGTCGAGTATTGTCTCCTGCACGGACTGAAGGTCGCGGGTGCCGAGCACCCCGCGCTGTTGAGCGCGGGCGAAACGCTGACCTACGGCGCGTTGGCCACACGTGTCGGCCAGTTTGCAACGGGTTTGCGTGACGCGGGTGTTCGGCCCG
>Ga0070681_10005202_pt1 | contig 12561 bp, 14 predicted proteins | sample KBSC83BmetaG_FD_65650 | JGI IMG/M metagenome (GOLD analysis project Ga0070681, IMG submission 65650) | Corn rhizosphere microbial communities from Kellogg Biological Station, Michigan, USA - KBS C8-3B metaG | ecosystem: Host-associated > Plants > Roots > Rhizosphere | place: USA: Michigan...
ACGCGAGCACGTCGATCGCCAGCGCTACGTCCTCCTCGGAGGAGAGCTCGTCCGGGGAGTGCGAGACGCCGCCGTTCAGCGAACGCACGAACAGCATCCCGCTCGGCACTCCCGCCCGCGCGAGCACGCCCGCGTCGTGGCCCGCGCCCGAGGCCAGCTCGACCACTGACAGGCCTCGCCCCGACACCTCCGCCGCCAGCGCTTCGCGCACGAGCGGGCTCATCGCCGTCGGCGGCACAGCCCCCGACCCGTCGATCCCGGTCAGGTCGACGAGCGCGGCGAGGCGCTCCTCGTCGGGTGCGCGCAGATCGACGGAGAAGCGAACCCGCCCCGGGATCACGTTCACGCCCCCCGGCTCGGCCTCGATCCGACCGACCGTGAGCACGGCGTCCTCGATCGACGCGGCCTCGTCGCGGAAGCGCAGCATCAGCTCCGCCGCCTTGACCAACGCGTCGTCGCGCGACGCCATCGGCGTCGTTCCGGCGTGCCCGGCGGTGCCCTCGACCACGACCTCACCGCGCACGTAGCCGACGATCGCCGTGACGATCCCGAGTGGCGCGCCCAGGTCGGCGAGCCGCGGGCCCTGCTCGATGTGCACCTCGAGCAAGGCGTCGGGCAGCTCGCCATGCGCCGCGAACGCCTGGGAGCCGGCGCACCCGCGCTCCTCGTCGCGGAACACGACGACGGTCCCGCGACCGGCTCGCTCGACCGCCTCGATCCCGGCGACCACACCGAGTGCACCGTCGAACTTCCCGCCCCGCGGCACGGTGTCGAGGTGGGAGCCGGTCCAGACGCCCGGTGCCGTGGCGGAGTGGCCGAACAGGTTGCCCGCATCGTCCACGCGCGTCTCGAGACCGGCCTCCTCGAGCCACGCGCGCGCCAGGGCATGCGCCTCGTCCTCCTCCGGCGAATAGCCGATCCGGTTCGCGCCGGGGCCGCCGCCGATCGCGAAGAGCCTCTCGAGCCGCTCGAGCGCGCGCACGGGCGAAACCGTATCGACCAAGGTCTGACCCCGAAGGGGTCTGACCACGCCGAATCCCACCGCGACCGCTTCTGTGGGACGGTCCCCTCCGGGGCCAGTCCCTGTGCCGCAACCGCCTCCGCCGGGTACGGAGAACCGCACCACAAGACACGGGGCAGCGCCATGGCCGAGCTCACCGCGCGGGCGCAATCATCCGGGGATGAACGACGAGACGACCGGGAGGAGGAAGACGATGACCCGCACGTACGACGTGAGCAGCACGTTCGTCCATACGATCGAGGCCGACCACGGAACGGCCCAGGAGGTGCTCGCCACCATCGACCCGATGCGCTCGCTCGCCGACCGCCTCTCGGCGCTCGGCCTCGACGACCGCGCGATCTGGAGCGCGGACGGTGAGCTCGGCTACACGCTGATCTGGCGCTTCGGCGACGACCAGGGCCACGCGCGCCTCGACTGGAAGCTCGCGCTGCAGCCCACCGGAGCCGGCCGCACGGCGCTGACCGTGAAGCTGGGGGCCTGCGGGAGCGACCCCGCTGCCCGGATCCGCGTGCTGCGCTCCTGGCTCCTCTTCGAGGAGCTCGCAAAAGGTCACGCCGCCGGTCTGGCCCGCATGGTCGGCGAGTATGCAGAGGATGCTCTGCAGCCGGTCGCGGCCCGGCAGCTAGTGGCCGTCGGGCTTGGCTTCTAGGAGGTCGGCGACCCGAACCTGCTCGGTGAGCAGTCGCACGAACCGGGCAGGTTCGCCGCCGACCCAGGCCTCGCACAGCTCGCGGCCGGCGGAGTAGGTGATCGTGTATGCGCGCCACGTCGGGTCGATGACGAAGCCGACGCTGTGGGCGGCCTCTTCCGCCGTCGACAGCGACCAGCGCTGCACGTAGGTCTCGGCCTCCTCGACCGAGACGCCGTGCTCGTGGATCATCAGCGCGGCGTCGACGGTGACCCGCCGCAAGGCGCGCCGGGCCGCGGCGATCGCCTCCGATCGCACGGCGTCGTAATCGAGCCCGTGCCTGCCGAGCGCCGCGACGAGGCGAGCCTGCAGGTCGTCGTCTCGAACGATGCTCGGGCCGAGCTCGGCGATCCCCTCCTGGAGGAGCGGAGCGGGGGTCGGGACCATCTGGATCGATTCCTCGATCAGTCCCCGGTCGCGGATCAGCAGCTGCTCCTTGACCGCGTGGTCGGTGTGGTGGCCCGGGTAGATCTCGTGCGCTGCGAGATGGACGACCTCGTGGCAGGTCGTGGGAACGTCGAGATTGACGACGACGCGGCTACGGAGCCCGCCCAGGTAGTAGTTGAACGCCCACCACGGCTCGGTCCGCACCGGCTCGACCACGGCCTCCTCGCCTGCGGGAAGGTCGACGAGCGCGGCCGTGGACGAGCGGAGCTCCGCCGCTGCGTCCCGCAGCGCCGGCACCACGAGCTCGTCCGGGATCGTGCAGCTGCGGCGCCAGGCCTGGTAGCGCTCCGGCAACGCACCGTCGCCGGGCAGGAGCTCGTCCAGCCGCTCGTGCGCTTCCTCGTAGACCTCTGTCGCCTGCTGCACCGGTCGCACGCCGTAGCAGCGCTCGACCTCGTCGGAGTACGAGATCTCCTCGCCGGCCAGCGTCCCCGCGTAGGTGCGCAGCCCGACCGCCTGGTCGCGCAGCCAGCCGTCGTCGAGGTCGGCGACCAGCGCATCGGCCTCTGCGACCAGCCCCGGCGGCTCGACAAGCGGCTCAGCGTCGACCCGCTCCTTCAGCTCCGGCGGCCCGTAGTAGGCGTCGACGAGCCCGTCCACGTGCCGCCCGAGCCGCAACCCGAGCAGGATGTACGCCTCGGCCGGACTAGCCACGCTCGAACAGGGCGGCCTGCCCCTGGCCGACGCCGACGCACATCGTCGCCACGCCGTAGCGGCCGCCGCGCCGGCGCAGCTCGTGGAGCAGGGTGACGACGAGGCGCGCGCCGCTCATCCCCAGCGGGTGCCCGAGCGCGATCGCGCCGCCGTTCACGTTCACGCCGGCCGGGTCGAGCCCGAGCTCGCGGATCACGGCGAGACTCTGGGAGGCGAAGGCCTCGTTCAACTCGACCAGATCGAGGTCGTCAACGGAGACACCCGCGCGTTCGAGCAGCTTCCGTACGGCCGGGATCGGCCCGATCCCCATCACGCGGGGGTCGACGCCTGCGACCGCCGAAGCCACGAACGATCCCAGCGGCACGGCGCCGAGCGCCTGCGCCCGCTCCTCGCTCGCGATCACCAGCGCCGCCGCGCCGTCGTTGATTCCGCTCGAGTTGCCGGCCGTGACGCTTCCGTCCTGCCTGAACGCCGGCTTCAGCGACGCGAGCTTCTCCGCCGTCGTGTCCGCGCGCGGATGCTCGTCGGCCTCCAGCTCGCCGGCGACAATGAGCTCGTCGGCAAAGCGCCCGGCCGCGGTCGCCTCGGCATGCCGCCGCTGCGACTCCAGCGCGAACGCGTCCTGGTCCTCGCGCGACACCGACCAGCGCTCGGCGACGTTCTCGCCCGTCTCGCCCATCGACTCGAGCGGGAACACCTCCTCCATCCGCGGGTTGGGGAACCGCCAGCCCAGCGTCGTGTCCCAGACGGTCTGGTTGCCTCGCGGGAACGCCTTCTCCGGTTTGCCCATCACGAGCGGCGCGCGACTCATCGACTCGACGCCGCCCGCCACGAACAGGTCGCCGTCGCCCGCGATCACCGCGTGGCAGGCGCCGACCACGGCCGACAGACCGGACGCGCACAGCCGGTTGACGGTCACGCCGGCAACCGATTCCGGCAGGCCCGCGAGCAGCGCGCCCATCCGGGCGACGTTGCGGTTGTCCTCACCCGCCTGGTTCGCGCAGCCGAACCAAACGTCCTCGATCTCGCCCGCCTCGACGCCGGCTCGGTCGACCGCGGCCAGGATCGCCGTCGCCGCAAGATCGTCCGGCCGCACCTCCGCGAGCCCGCCGCCGTACCGACCGACCGGGGTGCGCACGGCGGAGAGGACGACGGCCCGTGACACGCGGCCAGTCTATGTCGCGGCGCTTGGCCTGGACGGGGCTGGTGCACGCCCCGTCCAGGCGGAAGCTCAGCCGCCTAGCCGTACCCGCCGCCGTACCCGCCGCCCGTCGTGGTCGTCGTCGCGGTCGTGGTGGTCGTCGTGGTGGCCGTGGCCGCGGCGCCGACGGTGGCGGCATGCCAGACGCCGACGTCCTTGAAGCCCTCACCCTTCACATCGCCGCGCTTCTTGTCCTGGACGAACGTGTACAGCGGTTCGCCGCGGTACGCGACCTGGAGCGTGCCGTTCGGCCGCCGCACCGTGGTCAGGGCCACGCGCCCCGTCGGCTTCGTCCCCTTCGGGACGAGCAGCGGATGCCAGAAGGAGACGCACGTCTTGTCGACACAGATGAAGTGCCCCTTGTGCTCGACGCTCAGGTGGTACAGCGTCCGGCCGCTCATGTTGACGAGGATCGTGGCCTTCAGCCTCGCGTTGTGCGCGGTGCTCACCATCGGCTTCGCGGCGGCTCCCGCCACGCCCGCGAGGACCGCCGACAGGGCCACGAGCAGCGCCGCGGTCCATGCAGCCGCACGCGTCATGGTCGTGCTCATCAGGTGCTCCTTTCGAATCGACCCCTGCCAAGAAGAGGTACGGGTCGATTCGCGGCGTGGATTGGATCAGCTGACGAAGTCGACCCGGACCGGCGAATCGAAGGCGCCGATCGCCTCGCCCCGGCGCATCAGCTCCCGCACCGCCTCGCGGCCTTCCTCGCCGTAGTCCTGCGTCAGCTCGTTCACGTACATGGCGACGAAGCGGTCGCCGAGCTCCGAGTCCAGCCCTCGGCCGAACCGGAGCGCGTACTGCATCGCCTCGCGGCGGTTGGCCAGGCCGGCCGAGATCGACTCTGCGAGCACCTCCGACAGATCGTGGAGCCGCTCCTCGCCGAGATCGCGCCGCGCCACGTTCGCCCCGAGCGGGAGCGGCAGCCCCGTCTCCAGCAGCCACCACTCGCCGAGGTCGACCACCTTCTGCAGGCCCTCGGCCTCGTAGGTGAGCTGCCCCTCGTGGATCAGCAGCCCCGCCCGGGCGGTGCCCGCCTTGACCTCGTCGAGGATCTCGTCGAACGGGACGGCCCGGTACGAGAAGTCGCCGAGCACCATCCGCAGGACGAGGAACGCCGTGGTCATCGTTCCCGGCACCACGATCTCGACCGTGCGGAGCTCATCCCGGGTCAGCGGTTCGCGGGCGACGACGATCGGCCCGTACCCGGAGCCCATGCTGGCCCCGTGCGGCAGCAGGGCGTAGCGGTCCTGGACGAACGGGTACGTGTGCAGCGAGATCGCCGTCACTTCGAGCCGCCCCTCGAGCGCCCACTCGTTCAGCGTCTGGATGTCCTGCGCGACCTGTTCGAACTCGAAGCCCCGCGTGTCGATCCGGTGCTCCGCGAGCGCCCAGAACATGAAGGCGTCGTCGGGATCGGAGCTGTGCCCGAGGCGAATCAGCATGGCCGCGGAGGCTAGCGGACAGCCGGTGCCAGCTCGTCGACAAGCAGCGGGACGATCTCCCCGAGCCGCGCGAGCGCGTCCTCGATCCGCCACAGCGAGCGGTCGGAGTCGGCGGGACGGTTGGAGATCGTCCGCACCTCGACGGCGGGGACGCCGGCGAGCTCGGCCGCGCGGAGAACGGAGAATCCCTCCATCGCCTCGACCTGGCACTCGCCGCCGCCGCCGACCCGCGCGCAGGTCGCGATCGGCAAGAGCTTCGCGTCGGGGAGTGCGCGCCGTGCCGCCGCGACGAGCTCGGGGCTCGGGTAGGCACGCTCGACTCTCGACATCAGCGACGCCGGGTCGACGATGTCGGCGTAGAACGCCTCCGTCCCGATCACGACCGACAGCGGCTCGAGGTCGGGCGCACCCGCGATGCCGACGTGCAGCACGGCGTCGGGCTGCAACTCGGCGATGCCCATCGCCGTCCGGATCCCGGACTCGGCAGGCCCGATCCCGCAGCACAGAACATCTTCTGCCCCCGTGGCCGCGAGCTCCTTCTCGGTCGCAGCAACGACGAGTATCAACGGCGCCCGAAGAACCAGCGCTCGAGCGGGCCGAGCACCTCGCTCCGGCGGAACGGCGCCTGCCGGATCTCGTTGCCGTCGCCCTCGGCCACGCTGACGTCGTCTTCGAGCGCCTCGTTCGCCGCATCGAGGGCGTCCTGGAGCTCGTACCCCTCGAAGAGGTAGTCGTCCCGGCGCGGCTCGTCGGTCGTCCGGAGCTGCGGGTTGACGGCACGGCCGACCGCCCACACGCCGCCCTCCTTGCGCTCGATCCAGATCTCGACGCGCTCGTCCACCCCGGCGTCGTCGCGTCCCTCGATCACGCGCTGGGCGAAGCGTCCTGCCTGCGTCTTTCTGCGCAACGGGGCCAAGGATACAATCGACCCGGTGGGCGCCATCAGCCGGTTCTTCCGCAGTGTCTTCTCGTTCCTCGGGACTCGCTCGAGCCAGGAGGACCGCGTCGCCGTGTACGTGGTCCGGGAGCACGACCGCGGGCGGTCGCTGAACGACATCCTCGACGACCCGTACGTCCGCAACCGCTGCTCCCAGGCCGAGGTCGCACGCGTGCTCGACCGGCCGGACGTGCTCAAGGCGATCGGCGACGACCTGGCCAAATCGGCCAAGGCCGGACTAGCTTCCGGCTAGCTCGGCGACGCGCACGGCGACGGCGAGGTCCCACGCCGCCAGCCCGTTCGACTTGAAGAGGACGATGTCGTCGTCGGTCTGCCGTCCGGACAGCTCGCCGGCGACCACCTCCTGGAGCTCGTGCACCTCGAGCCAGTCGAGCAGGCCCTGGGCCACGGGCTCGATCAGGTCGCCGGACTCGATCTTGGCGTCGGCCAGCGAGTCGCAGCAGACGAACGCCGCCCGTTCGAGAACGGCGTTGTCGAGCTCCCGCGCCCGTGGATGGTTCGCGCCCGCGGCGCACACGAGCGCGCCCGGCCGGAGCCACTCGCCGCGCAGCACCGGATCGCGCGAGGTCGTGATCGTGACGACCACGTCGGCGTCGGCGGCCTCGCGGTGGCTCTCGGCCGGCTCGGCGCCGACTTCCTCGCAGAACTCCGCGAGCCGCTCGGGCGTCCGGCAGTACGCGATCGTCTCCTCGATCGCCGGCACGGTCTCGCGGATGCACGCGACCTGTGTCCGGGCCTGGGAGCCGCAGCCGATCACGCCCAGCGTCCGTGCGCCCGTCCTGGCCAGGTGCTTCGCCGCCACCGCGCTCGCGGCGCCCGTGCGGAGCTGACCCAGCCGGTCGGCCTCGATCACGGCAAGCAGCTCACCCCGTTCGAAGAGCACGACCACGAATCGGACGCCTTCGGAACCGCCGGAGTACGTCTTCACGCAGGCAAGCCCGCGCTCGTTGTCCACCGCGGACATCACCGCCAGGAACCCGCCCTCGAGCCCGACCCGGTAGCGCGGGACGTTCTCGATCGTGCCGGCCTGGAGCCGCAGGAACGAGTCCTCGACCGCGGCGATCGCCTCGGCCGGCGCGAGCAGCCGGCCGACGTCGGTTTCTGTCAGCGAGAGGGGCAGGGCCCGAGTCTAGGCAGCCGGGCTACTGCTTCGGGATGATGCTGATCTTGCCGCTGGTCTCGAGCACGGCCCAGGCGATGTCGTCGAGCTGCGAAACCTGCTGCAACCGCGCCTCGACCATCACCTCGCCGAGCGTGATCCGCTCGCGCTTCATGTTCTTCTCGATCGCCTGGCCGTCCTGGACGACGACGATCGGCTCCCCGTCCAGCGCCGGGCGCAGGCGCGGGAACCGGTAGCTGAGGTAGGAGACGAGAATCTGCAGGACCGCGAACGTCCCGATCACGATCACCGCGCCCGTGACCGAATAGTCGTCCTGGGTCAGGCCCTGCTGGATTGCGTCGCCGATCACGATCAGGAGGATCAGGTCGAACGGCTCCATCGACGAGAGCTCCCGGCGTCCGATGATCCGCGTGAGCAGGTAGACGAAGCCGAAGAGCGCGACTGCGCGGATAGCAAGATCCATGAGCTACGGAAAGATCGTCACGCGACGGTGCATGGTGGTCAGGAAGGTGTCGCCGTCGTAGAGGCGCACGTTCTGGGGGCGCCGCCCGACGTTCGTCGGGTTGACCTGGAACTGCATGAACAGGATGTACCGCTGGCCCACGGGCACGTGGCCCAGGTCGAGCACGAGCTTGCCGTCGTGCGAGCCCTCGCCGACCGGCGACGGCTCGATCGTGTTCGCGGTCATCCCCTCGAGCCAGCCCTTGTCGAGCTCGAGCCGTGCGTCCTTGAGGTCACGATGCGCGGTGATCGTGAAACGCGCCTCCCAGAGCAGACCGCCTCGAAGATGCCCGGGCGCGTACAGCTCCAGATCAGCCTTCGCCGACTGCGCGTTCGCGAGGTGCGGGCGCTGTCCGAACAGGTTGAACAGCGCGAGCAGCGGCACCAGCCCGACGAGGACGATCAGCGTGCGACGAACCCAGGCGTGGTTCCGCCGGCCCTCCAGGTCGCGGTGCCGCTTGAGGACGATGCCGTCGGGAATCGCGGCCATCGCGCACGTTCTTTCCCCGAACGGCCTGACTTGAAGCGTTGTCAGGAGTGACGCCCCGACCCCCGAAGCGCTCACGGCACCACTTTGCGGGCAAAGGCCAAAGTTGTAGGGTCCAGCAGGGCTATCTACGCTTCGCAACTCAACGTCAGAGGACGTTAAAGGGGGAAAGGATGTTCAAGAAGCGTCGTTCTCTGCTCTTCGTCGGGGGACCAGTGCTGCTCCTTGCACTCGTGGTCACCGTGAGCGTCTCCGCCGGAACGAACCGAAAGGGAGGAGCCAATGCAATCCCGGCCCCCGCGGTTCCGAACGCCAAGGCGATCAAGGCGAAGTACGGAGGTCAATCGATCACGTTCATCGGCGATTCGGTGGGCGGCGGGCACACGCGCGACATGGCTCTGGCGACCCGGTTCACGAAGGCCACGGGCATCAAGGTCAAGGTCGTGCCGCATCCGACCGCGTCGGATGCCTCCTACTCGCAGCTCGCGCGGGTGTTCACGTCGCACGGGTCGTCGTTCGACGTGGCGATGATCGACGTGGTCTGGCCCGGCGCGTTCGCGCCGTACCTCGTCGACCTGAAGCCGAAGCTGGGCAAGCAGGCGAAGCTGCACGCGGCGGGGATCGTCGCCAACGACACCGTGAAGGGTCGCCTGGTCGCGATGCCGTGGTTCGGCGACTTCGGGATCCTGTACTACCGGACCGACCTGCTGAAGAAATACGGCTACTCGGCACCGCCGACGACCTGGGCACAGCTCTTCGCGATGGCGAAGAAGATCCAGGACGGCGAACAGGCGTCCAACCCGCAGTTCTCCGGGTTCGTCTTCCAGGGGAACAGCTACGAGGGGCTGACGTGCGACGCGCTCGAGTGGATCGCCTCCTCGGGCGGCGGCCAGTTCGTCGACGGCGGCAAGGTGACGATCAACAACCCGAAGGCGGCGGCGATCCTGACCCTGTTCCAGAAGAACATCGGCGTGACCACGCCGCGCGGCGTGACCTCGTACCAGGAGGGTGAGGCGCACACCGCGTTCGTCACCGGCAACGCCGCGTTCATGCGCAACTGGCCGTACGCCTACTCGATCGCGGCCGATCCGAAGCAGTCGAAGGTCGTCGGCAAGTTCAGCGTGACCACGCTGCCGCACGGCCCTGGCGGCAAGCCGGTGGGCACCGTCGGCGGCTGGCAGCTCGCGGTCAACAAGTACTCGAAGCACCAGGACGCGGCGATCGAGTTCGTCCGCTACATGACGAGCCCGGCCGTGGAGCGCTTCGACGCGATCACGAACACGAACGTTCCCACGATCCCGGCGGTGGCCAAGGACCCGGCCGTGGTCAAGGCCAATCCGTATCTCAAGCCTCAGATCGCCACGGTCGCGCGCGTCACGCGTCCGGCGCGGTACCTGGGAACCCACTACAACGAGGGCTCGAAGGAGATCTACCAGGGGATCAGCCAGATCCTCAACGGCGCCTCCGCGAATAGCGTGCTGCCGTCGATCCAGTCGAAGCTGCAGCAACTCGTCAAGTAGGCAAGCCCTGATCCGGGGGAGGACGGCGTCGGGCCGTCCTCCCCCTTCTGTCTCCGATGAGCTCCGTCGCCACCCCCGTCCCGCCCACCGGCCGCCGCCGACGCCGGTCGAAGCTTCAGAGGCGGCAGACGCGTCTCGCCTGGCTGCTGCTCGTGCCGTCGCTCGCGGTGGTCGCCTTCGTGGCGATCTACCCGCTCGGCAAGACCGTCTACCAGAGCTTCACCAACCAGGAGTTCCTGGCGCTCGAGCCGACCAAGTGGGTGGGCCTCGAGAACTACCGCGAGCTGTTGCACGACACGGTTTTCCGGCACGCGGTCTGGAAGACCATCGAGTTCACGCTGATCACCGTGGGCTTCGAGTTCGCGCTCGGCCTGGCGATCGCACTCGTCGTGAACTCGAGCTTCAAGGGGCGCGGCGTCATGCGTGCGGTCATGCTCGTTCCGTGGGCGATCCCGACCGTGGTCGCCGCGCAGATGTGGAAGTGGATGCTCGACGACACGTTCGGCGTCGTCAACGACGCCGGCACGCGGCTGCACATCCTCTCGCATTCGCAGGCGTGGATCTCCGATCCGAGCACGGCCCTGGCTGCGGTCTGCGCCGTCGACATCTGGAAGACGACGCCCTTCGTCGCGCTGCTCCTGCTCGCCGGGCTCCAGGTGATCCCCGGCGACCTGTACGAGGCGGCCGAGGTCGACGGCGCCAGCCAGCTGCAGCAGTTCCGGAAGATCACCCTGCCGCTTCTCGCCCCGGCGATCCTGGTCACGCTGATCTTCCGGACGCTCGACGCCCTCCGCGTGTTCGACGTCTTCTACGTCTTCTTCGGCAACCGGCCGGACACGCAGACGATGGCGATCTACAACCAGGACACGATCGTCGGCGACGGCCACGTCGGCTACGGCGCCGCGATCAGCGTGGCGATCTTCCTGATCATCGCCCTCTTCGTCGTCATCTACGTGACCTTCATGCGGGTGACGGAGGACTGAGATGAGCACCGTCTCCGAGACCGCCAGGCCCGTCTCGCGCCCGGTGAGCCGCCGCCGCGCGTTCAGGAAGAGCCGTCTCGGGCGGTTCGTGACCAGGTCGCCGTTCTACCTCCTGGTCGTGATCATCTTCGTGTACGCACTCTTCCCGTTCCTGTGGGCGCTGCGCTCCGCGTTCACGCCCGACAACGAGCTCTTCTCCACACCGCTCCAGTATTTCCCGAACCATCCGACCCTCGACAACTTCACGGCCGCGCTACAAGCCTCGTTCTTCCGCCACGCCCTGCTCAACTCGACGATCGTCGCCGGCTCCGTGACGCTGCTCTCGCTGGCGATCGGCTCGCTGGCGGCCTATGCCCTCGGCCGGTTCCGCTTCCGCGGCCGCTCGGCCGTGATGTACCTGATGCTGTCGATGACGATCTTCCCGCAGATCGCGATCCTCGGCGCCCTCTACACGATGATCAGCGGGTTCCGCATCGTGTGGTTCGTCCACTTCCCCCACCTGTACGACACGCGCTGGGCGCTGATCTTCACGTATCTCATCTTCACGCTGCCGTTCACGGTCTGGGTGCTGACGAGCTTCATGCGCGCGCTGCCGCGCGACCTCGAGGAGGCGGCGTACGTCGACGGAGCGACCCCGATCCAGGTCTTCTACAAAGTGCTCCTGCCCCTGATCGCGCCGGGTCTGGTGACCACCGGCCTGCTGGCTTTCATCGCGGCCTGGAACGAGTACCTGTTCGCGCTGTCGTTCATCCAGAGCCCCAACAACTACACCGTCCCGATCGCGATCACGTCGTTCGTCGGGAAGTCGGGCAGCGCGTTCCAGCAGCCGTGGGGCGAGATCATGGCCGCGACGATCATCGTCACGCTGCCGCTGATCGTCGCCGTGCTCGTATTGCAGAAACGCATCCTCGCCGGCCTGACCGCCGGCGCGGTCAAGGGCTAGACGGCCAGGCGCGTCTCCGGGTCGAAGAAGTAGAGCCGGCTCGTGTCGACCGCCAGCTCGGCGGTGCTGCCGACCGCGATCCTCGTGTCGGGGCCGACCCGGGCGCAAAGGCGCGTCTTGGCCGCGCCGTCGCCGTCCTCTCCACCGAGCCGGATGTCGGCATCCTCGCCGGCGTCGGCTTCCGCGGCGCTCGAGACGACACCGGTCGCGGTCGTCCCGACGTAGACGAGCACCTCGGCGCCGAGCGGCTCCGTCAGCTCGCAGGTCGCTTTGATCCGCCGGTCGCTCGGCGCGTCGAGCTCGAGGCTCGCATCCTCGAAGGCCTCCGGCCGGATGCCGAGGATCACCGTTCGACCGACGTAGTCCTTCAACCCGGCGCGCCTCTGCACGACTCGGTCGTCGACCGTCAGCCGGTGCTCCCCGAAGCTGACGGCGAGCTGGCCGTTCGTCTGCTCGAGCTGCGCCTCGACGAGGTTGATCGCCGGCGAGCCGATGAAGCCCGCGACGAACTCGTTCTTCGGCTGGTCGTAGAGCACCTGCGGCGTGTCGACCTGCTGCAGCACGCCGGCGCGCATGACCGCCACGCGGTCGCC
>Ga0070681_10005205_pt1 | contig 12558 bp, 11 predicted proteins | sample KBSC83BmetaG_FD_65650 | JGI IMG/M metagenome (GOLD analysis project Ga0070681, IMG submission 65650) | Corn rhizosphere microbial communities from Kellogg Biological Station, Michigan, USA - KBS C8-3B metaG | ecosystem: Host-associated > Plants > Roots > Rhizosphere | place: USA: Michigan...
TCGGAGAGCGCTTCCCGCACCTCGTCGAGCTTGAACGGCTTGATGACGGCTTCGACCTTCTTCATCGAGACGACTCCTGGCGGGCGGCGCCGCGGCAAGGATACACGACGCGCAGCGACTAAGGCCCGGCGTCGCTGGCGCGCTCCCAGTCGTTCCACGCCGACGTGATGGGGTAGCGCCAATCCTTGCCGAAGCCGCGCGGCGTGATGCGGATTCCGACCGCCGCCTGGCGACGCTTGTATTCGTTGATCTTGATGAGACGGACGACCCGTCGCACCGCGTCGGCGGGCAAGCCCTGCGCAACGATGTCCGCGGGAGCTTCGTTGCGCTCGACGTAGGCCTCGAGAATCGCGTCGAGCACGTCGTAGGGTGGCAGCGAATCCTGGTCGACCTGATTCGGACGCAGCTCGGCCGACGGCGGCCGCGTGATGATGCGCTCGGGAATCACGCGTCCGAGGCCGTTGCGATAATGGCAAAGCCTGTAGACGAGCGTCTTGCTGATGTCCTTCAGCACGGCGAAGCCGCCGGCCATGTCGCCGTACAGCGTCGCGTAGCCGACCGCCATCTCCGACTTGTTGCCGGTCGTGAGCACGATCGAGCCGAACTTGTTCGAAAGCGCCATCAGCAGCGTGCCGCGAATGCGCGCCTGGACGTTCTCTTCCGCCGCGTCCGGGGCAAGGCCGGCGAATTCGTCGTGCAGCGACCCGAGGAATGCGTCGAACATCGGGCCGATCGGGATCTCGTCGTAGCGAACGCCGACGATCGACGCCATCTCGCGTGCATCGTCGAGGCTGATCGACGCGCTGTACTGCGAAGGCATCATGATCGCGCGGACGCGCTGGGCGCCAAGCGCGTCGACCGCGACCGCGAGCGTCAGTGCCGAATCGACGCCACCCGAAAGCCCGAGCAGCACGCCCGGAAAGCGGTTCTTGGCGACGTAATCGCGCACGCCCATGACGAGCGCCTCATAGACGTTCGGCTCGAGCGCCGCGTCGAGCTCGCCGCGCACGATGCGCGGCGTCGCGCCGTCGAACTCTGCGATCGCGAGCGTCTCGTGCCATGCGGGAAGCTGCTGCGAGATCGCGCCGTTTCCGTCCATCACGAACGACGCACCGTCGAACACGAGCTCGTCCTGGCCGCCGACCCTGTTCACGTAGACGAACGGCACGCGATTCTCGGCGGTGCGCGCCTCGATCTGCGCGCGCCGGGCCGCCTGCTGCATCGTGTGATACGGCGAGCCGTTCGGCACGATGATCAGTTGCGCGCCGGCGCCGCGCGCCTGCGCCGCCGGCTCGGGGAACCAGCAGTCCTCGCAGATGATCAGGCCAAAGCGAACGCCGTCGACGTCGAAGACGCACGGCGCCGAACCGGGCTCGAAGTAGCGCTCCTCGTCGAAGACCGTGTAGTTCGGCAGTCGCTGCTTGCGATACACGGCGTCGACGCGGCCGTTGCGCACGACGGCCGCGGCGTTGTAGCGCGCGCCGTTGCTGCGTTCCGCGAAGCCGATGACGGCCACGACATTGCGCACTTCGACGGCAAGCGCGGCGAGCTCGGCAGCGCAAGCGTCGAGGAACGCCGGACGCAGCAGCAGATCCTCGGGCGGATAGCCGCACAGTGAAAGCTCCGGCGTCACGACCAGCGAGGCGCCCGCCGCGCGTCCCTGGCGAATCGAGCCGAGCAGCGAACGCGCATTGCCCGCAAGATCGCCGAGCACCTGGTTCTGCTGCGCGAGCGCGATTCGCATCGGACGATGGTAGCAAACCGGGACGTTCGCGCCGCGCGGCGCACGTTTATGCTTGAAGACGCGCTCCGCAACCCCGACAATCGCCTTTCGATGCACGCACCGGTCCCGTACTCGCACCCGCGCCCGCCCGTCGTCGCGTCGCCGCTGATTCGCGACGACGTTCCGCTTGCCGCAATTTCCCCGGAAGCATGGAACGCGCTCGCCGGGCACGCACCCCTGCTGTCGCATCAGTATTTCTCCGCGTTGCACGAAACCGGCTGCGCGTCGGAGGAAACCGGCTGGGAGCCGCGCTTCCTGACCGCATGGGATCGCACATCGCTGATCGGCGCGATGCCGCTTTACGCGAAGACGCACAGCTACGGCGAATACGTGTTCGACTGGGGCTGGGCCGACGCCTATCGTCGCTACGGCAGGCGCTATTATCCGAAGCTTCTGTCGGCGGTGCCGTTCACCCCGGTGTCCGGCGCACGGTTGCTGGCGCCGGACAAGGCGACGCGGCACGCGCTGCTTGAACGCGCGCGCCGCGAGATGGCGCACGGCTATTCCTCGCTGCACGTGCTTTTCGTCGACGAGACGCAGGCGCGCGAGGGTGCCGCCTCCGGCATGCTGACGCGCGACGGCGTGCAGTTCCATTGGCGCAACGACGACTACCGCGACTTCGCCGGCTTCCTCGCGGCATTCAACCACGACAAGCGCAAGAAGATCCGCCAGGAGCGGCGGCGTCTCGCCGAGGCCGGAGTGAGCTTCGTGCGCAAGGTCGGCAACGAGATAAGCGCCGCCGATCGGGCATTCTTCTTCGACTGCTACAAGCGCACCTACCGCGCGCATCATTCGACGCCGTACCTGTCGCTCGATTTCTTCGACCGGATCGGCTCGACGCTCGCGCCGCACCTGCTGCTGGTGCTCGGTTATCGCAACGGCCAGCGGTTGTGCGCGGCCCTCGACGTGTTCGACGATGCGACGCTGTGGGGTCGCTACTGGGGCACACGCGAATACGTGCCGGGGCTGCATTTCGAGGCGTGCTACTACCAAGCGATCGAGTTCTGCATCGAGCGCGGCATCGAAAACTTCGAAGGCGGCGCCCAGGGCGTCCACAAGCTCGCGCGCGGGCTTTTGCCCGTTGCGACGCACTCGTTGCACGCGATCGCGGACCCATCGTTCGCCGGTGCGATTGCCGACTACTGCGCGCGCGAGCGTATCGACGTCGCGCACTCGATCGACGAGCTCGAGGCGGGCAGTCCGTTCCGCGGAGACCGGCGCACGGGGTGAACGCGCGCGGTCGAGTGAAGCGCTCTACGGAGCGAAACGCTCTACGACTTGTCGTTCAGCAGGCGCCGCAGCGCCGGCGTCTCGTTGACATCCGCCGCGACGTCGGCGGCGACGATCGTGCGCGTGCGCTTCGAGCGGATCTGTGTTTGCGTAATGGGACGCGACGGCGCCTTGTACGCCGGCTCGCTGAGCTCGCGCCGGTCGAGCGGCTGCGAAGCCCCCTGATTGCGGGGGTGCCCGTTGCCGCCACCGGTGCGTGCACGCGGGCCGCTGCGATGCCGCGGTCCCTGCTTCCGTTTGTCGAAGTTACCCGCAGTGCCACCCGGCACGGTCAGCGTCGTACGACCGAACGGCGCGGCGTTGGCGTTGCTGACGGGCTGCACCTCGTCGAAATCACGACGTCCGCGCGGCCGCTGTCCAGAAGGATGCGGCTTTCCGGGCGTGCGGCGAACATCCGCGCCATGCGGTGGCCGCGGCGCGCCGGCATTGGCCGGCTTGCCGCCGCCGCGACGCTTCCACGCGCGCGCTTTTCGCGAATGCGGTTGCCCCGGTCTCGCGACATGCGCAGGTGCGGGTCCTCCGCTCGCGGCCGGCGCTCCATTGCCGGGCTCGCCTGCGGCCTGCATCGTGCCTTCCTGCGGTCGCGCCGGCCGGTGCGGACGCCCCTTCGGACCTGCACCCCCCTGCTTCGCGTGACCGGCACGCGGATGAGGGCCCTTCGCGCGCGCGCCGGGACGAGCCTGATCGGCGCGCAGTCCTGCCGACGCGACGATCGCATCGACATCCGCCGCCTCGAGCTCGACGATCTGGCCGCGCTTCAGCGTGCTCGGCATCGCGATCGCGCCGAAGCGGGTCCGGATCAGACGGCTCACCATCGATCCCAGCGCTTCGAACAGCCGCCGTACTTCGCGGTTGCGGCCTTCCTTGAGCACCACGTGATACCAGTGGTTGGAGCCGTCTTCGTCGCCGCCGCCGTCGCTCACGTTCTCGCAGCGCGCAGGTCCATCCTCGAGATCGACGCCGGTCGTGAGCTTTTGCATCTGCTCGTCAGTGAGGCGTCCCATCACGCGCACCGCGTATTCACGCTCGACTTCGTAGCGCGGGTGCATCAGCCGGTTCGCGAGCTCGCCGGAGTTCGTAAACAGCAGAAGGCCCTCGGTGTTGTAATCGAGGCGCCCGACGTTGATCCAGCGTCCGTTGCCGATCGACGGCAGCTTTTCGAACACCGTCGGCCGCCCTTCGGGATCGTCGCGCGTGACGAGCTCGCCCGCCGGCTTGTGGTACATGAGGATGCGCGGCCGCGGATCGGCGAAGCGCACCTTGACGACCTCGCCGTTGATCCGCACCTCGTCGCCGGGACCGACCTTCTGCCCGACTTCGGCGGGCATCCGGTTCACCGTGATGCGGCCAGCGAGGATCATCTCCTCCATCGCGCGGCGCGAGCCGAAGCCGCAGCTCGCAAGCACCTTGTGCAGGCGCTGCGGCTCGCTGAAGACTTCGTCAGTGGAACGTTTGTGTTTCGGCGGCGGCAGGCTCTCCGCGATCCGTTGCATCGCCAGGTTCGGCTGTTGGATCGGACCCGAGGATCGGGCTCGCGAGTGCGCGTGGCGCCTCGGCGGCCTTTGTGGGGGCATCAGGCATCTCCAGAAGGTGGGAGGAATCGAGTTCGGCGAGCGGAGGCAGCTCCGCGACCGAGGTGAGGCCGAGATCGTCGAGGAAGGACTTCGTCGTCGCGTAGAGCGCCGGGCGACCCGGCGTTTCGCGATGTCCGACGGTCTCGATCCATTGCCGGTCCTCGAGCGTCTTGATGACGTTCGTCGACACGGCGACGCCGCGGATCGCTTCGATGTCGCCGCGGGTGACAGGCTGCTGATAAGCAATGATGGCGAGCGTTTCCATCACCGCGCGCGAATAGCGCGGCGGCTTCTCGGGCGCGAGGCGATCGAGATACGGCTGCACGTCGCGCCGCCCCTGGAAGCGCCAGCCCGACGCCACCTGGACCAGCTCCACCTTGCGCGAAGACCACTCCTGCTTGATCTCATCCAGGACCTTGCGCACGGTGTCGCCATCGAGCGGCGGATCGAAGAGCTTCGCGAGCTGCGACGCCGGCACCGGTTCGCCGGCAACGAGCAGCATCGCTTCGAGCACGCTCTTGATTTCGTTCAAGTCGGACATCACGGTGTTTCCTGTTGGTCGTCAGGCGCGAGCGCGAACGCCTTCGCGGCTCGCAATTGCGCGTAGATCGGCGCGTACGCTTCGGCCTGAGTGACGCTGACGAGGCATTCGCGCGTCAATTCGAGCAGCGCGAGGAACGTGACGACGAGATGCGCCACGTCGGCGTGCTCGGCGAAGAGCGCCGTGAATTCCACGAAGCGCGCGGGCTCGAGCATCTTCAGCAACCTGCTCATTTCCGAGCGCACGGAAAGCTGCTCGCGCGTCACCAGATGATGGCGGTTCGCCCGCGCGCGCGCAATCAGTCCGGCCCACGCGGCTCGCAGGTCCTCGGGCGCGACGTCGGGAAGGCGCTCGCCCGCGAGTCGCTCGAACCAGACGCGGACCGTCGTGAAGTCGCGTTCCACGAGCGGCAGCGCATCGAGCTCGCGTGTCGCCTGCTTCATCTTCTCGTATTCGAGCAGCCGCCGCACGAGCTCGGCGCGGGGATCTTCGGGTTCCGCGCCGGACGCTGCCGGTGGGCGCGGCAATAGCAGCCGCGACTTGATTTCGATCAGCACGGCGGCCATCAGCAGATACTCGGCAGCGAGCTCGAGCTGCGTGCGGCGCATCATCTCGACGTAACCCAGGTATTGGCGCGTCAGCTCCGCCATCGGGATGTCGAGCACGTTGATGTTCTGCCGCCGGATCAGATAGAGAAGAAGGTCGAGCGGCCCCTCGAACGTCTCGAGGAACACTTCGAGGGCCTCGGGCGGAATGTACAGATCCTGCGGCAGCTCGTTCACCGGCTCGCCATAGACGCGCGCGAGCGGCTTCGGCGCCGGCGACATGTGCTCGAGATCGAGCGAGGCCTCCTGGCTAGTCATAGTTCAGCCCCATCACCTCGCGCACGTCGCGCATCGTCTCCTCGGAAAGCTTGCGCGCGCGCTCGCAGCCGTCGGCGACGATGTTGCGCACGAGCATCGGATCGTCGAGATAGCGCTGCGCCCGCTCGCGGATCGGCTGCTGCTCGCGGATGATCGCGTCGATCACCGGCTGCTTGCACTCGAGGCAGCCGATGCCGGCGGTCGTGCAGCCCTGCCACACCCATTTGCGCGTGTCCTCGTTCGAGTACACCTGGTGCAACCCCCAGACCGGGCAGCGCTCGGGGTTACCCCGATCGGTACGGCGAACGCGCGCAGGGTCCGTCTGCATCGTGCGGATCTTCTGCGCGACCGCTGCCGGCTCCTCGCGCAGCATGATCGCGTTGCCGTACGACTTCGACATCTTCTGCCCGTCGAGCCCCGGCACCCGCGGCGTCTCGGTGAGCAGCGGCTGGGGCTCGGGCAGGATCACGCGCCGCGCGCCTTCGAGATAGCCGAACAGCCGCTCGCGATCGCCAAGCGACAGATTCTGCGTGTCTTCGAGGAGGGCGCGCGCTGCCTCGAGCGCCTCGGTATTGCCCTGCTCCTGGAACGCAGTGCGCAACGTTTCGTAGCGCTTCGCCTTCTTGCTGCCCAGCTTCTTCACGGCGGCGCGCGCCTTCTCCTCGAAGCCGGGTTCGCGGCCGTAAATGTGATTGAACCGGCGCGCAAGCTCGCGCGTCACTTCGATGTGCGACACCTGGTCCTCGCCGACGGGCACCTTGTTCGCGCGATAGACGAGGATGTCCGCGCTCATCATCACCGGGTAGCCGAGGAAACCGAAGTTCGACAGATCGCGGTCCGCGAGCTTCTGCTGCTGGTCCTTGTACGTCGGCACGCGCTCGAGCCAACCCACCGGCGTCACCATCCCGAGCAGCAGCGTCAATTCGGCATGGTCCGGCACGCGCGACTGGATGAAGAGCGTTGCGCGCGTGGGATCGACGCCGGCGGCGAGCCAGTCGATGAACATTTCCCAGACGCTCTGCGCGATCGTCTCGCTCTCGTCGAAGTGCGTGGTCAGCGCGTGCCAGTCGGCGGCGAAGAACAGGCACTCGTACTCTTCCTGCAACCGGATCCAGTTCTTGAGCGCACCGTGGTAATGGCCGATGTGCATGCGGCCTGTGGGGCGCATGCCCGATAACACCCGATCGGGAAACATGAGAGCGATTTTTTTAGCGGCCTACAGGCCGAGCAGCGTATGCAAAAGCCATTCGCCGAACCGGACGATCGGTTCGATCACGTCGTCGAGCAGCCCGAACGCAAGCAATCCGATGATCACGAACAGGCCGATCGGCTCGAGACGTGCCCACGCGCGCGCTGCCTTCAACGGCAATACGCTCACGGCAATGCGACCACCATCCAGCGGCGGTACGGGCAACAGGTTCAATGCCATCAGGACGAGATTGACTGATATGCCGACCTTCGCCATCAACAAACCGTACGGAGCAACGGGGCCGCCGGTGATCGCCAGCAGCTTGAGCGCGACCGCCCAGAAGACAGCCATCGCGAAGTTCGCCCCCGGACCAGCGGCGGCAACCCAAAGCATGTCGCGCCGCGGGTTGCGCAGGTTGCCGAAATTGACAGGCACCGGCTTCGCCCAGCCAAAGACGAAGGCCGGTCCGCCGAGCTTGGCTGTCAGGATCAGCACGGCCGGCACCAGTATCGTGCCAACCGGGTCAATATGCGCAAGCGGGTTCAGCGTGATCCGGCCCTGCAGCTCGGCCGTGCGATCACCGAAGATCCGGGCGACGTAACCGTGCGCCGCTTCGTGCAATGTGATCGCGAAGACCACCGGCACTGCCCATAGCCCGATGGTCGCAAGCGATAAATCCATCCGAGAGGCCTAGTTTACCCGAACTGCCCGACTTCTTCGATCCCCAGCGCGGCCGGGTCGCCTCGGCCGCGACGCACGACCCTGGGCGGCTCGGTGGACAGGTCAACCACCGTCGTAGGGATGGTCTCCGACATACCGGCGTCGAGAATTGCGTCGATGTGATTGCCAAGACGCACGGCGATCTCGCCGGGGTCGTGAAGCGGCTCGGCATCGCCCGGGAGGAGCAGCGTCGACGACAGAATTGGCTCGCCGAGCGCGTCGAGCAGCGCGCGGACCGCCGGATGCTGCGGAATGCGGACGCCAACCGTGCTGCGCTTCGGATGCTGGACGCGCCGGGGGACTTCGTGCGTCGCGCGCAACAGGAAGGTGAACGCGCCGTCGCTGCCCCGCCTGACGATCCGGAATTGCGCGTTGTCCATGCGCGCGAAGCGACCAACTTCGGCAAGGTCGCGGCACACGACGGTCAAATGATGACGCTCGTCGACCCCGCGCAATCGCCGAATCCGCTGCGCCGCCGCTGCGTCGCCCAGCCGGCAACCGAGCGCGTAGCACGTGTCGGTCGGATAGGCGATAACCCCTCCGGCTTGTACGATCTCGGCCGCACGACGGACCAGGCGTCGTTGCGGATGGGTGGAATGAAGCTTGAGGATCTGCGTCACGATTTCAAGCGCCGGCAGTCATATAATCCGATCGAATCAGCCGAGCAAGTTATAAGCGTGAACCTTCAGCAGCTCAAGTATCTTTGCGCGATTGTCGACAACGGCCTCAACGTGTCCGGCGCGGCGGAAGCCCTTTTCACGTCACAGCCGGGCATCAGCAAGCAGATTCGCCAGCTCGAGGACGAACTCGGCCTGCGTGTATTCGTGCGGCAGGGAAAGCGGCTCGCCTCGCTCACGCCGGCAGGCGAAGTGGTCGTCAACACCGCGCGGCGTGCGCTGCTCGAGATCGGCAACCTGAAGCGCGTCGCCGACGAATTCCGCAGCGAGGACACGGGCGTGCTCGGCATCGCGACGACGCACACGCAAGCGCGGTACGTGCTGCCGCCGGTCCTGTCGAAGTTCGCTACCCGCTTCTCCAAGGTGCGGCTCGTTCTGCACCAGGGCAACCCCGTGCAGGTGGCGGAACAGACCCGAAGCGGCGAAGTCGACGTAGGCATCGCGACCGAGGCGATCGGCAACTACCCGGACCTGGTCGCGCTGCCCTGCTATCGATGGAACCGCGTCGTGCTCGTGCCGAAGGGACACCCGCTCGCGAAAGACCAACCGTTGACGCTGGAGGCGCTCGCTCGCCATCCAATCGTCACTTACGATTTCTCGTTCACCGGGCGATCGGCGGTGAACGCGGCCTTCGCCGCGAAGGGTCTCGCGCCGAACGTCGTGCTGTCGGCGCTCGATTCCGACGTGATCAAGACGTATGTCGACCTCGGCATGGGGATCGGCATCGTCGCGCGGATGGCGTACGACCCGGTGCAGGACGCGCGGTTCGAGATGCTCGATGCGAGCCACCTCTTCGCCGCATCGACGACGCGGCTTGCGCTGCGTCGAGGCGTCTTTTTGCGCGGCTTCGTGTACGAGTTCATCGCGCTCTTCGCAGGCCAATACACGAGAAACGCGGTCGACGCAGCGCTTTCCGAGGCGCCGCCCGTGGAGGAAGTGCTGTAATCCAACATGCGACTCTCTCGCAGAGCCTCTTTACGCATTCGCTCGATGGTGCTGGGAATGAGGACGATCGGTTTCGCGGTGACTGTCTACCTGGTCGCGCTGCTTGGAGCGACGCTTCCCGCATCGGCGGCCGAACTGCCGCAACGAACGCTCACGATCGGCGGGAGCAAGCTGGTCGTCGAAGTGGCGGCGACCCCGCAGACGCGCGAAACCGGTCTCATGAACCGGTTCAGTCTGCAGCAGGATCATGGCATGCTCTTCGTGTTCGAAGCGCCGCAGCCGCTCGCGTTCTGGATGAAGAACACGTACATCCCGTTGTCGATTGCGTTCGTGGATCGTAACGGGCACATCCTGAACATCGAGGACATGCGCCCGCAGGACGAGGCGACGCACTGGTCGAAGGGACCGGCGCTTTACGCGATCGAAATGCGGCAGGGGTGGTTCGCGTCGAAGGGCATCGGGGCGGGCGACGTGGTGGGGGGGTTGACGGAATAGCTACCCTCAGAGCTGTCGAAAATGTCAGTATTCGTAATCCAGACGGGTTACGATGATCTCAATGGGTAGTCGACTTGAAGGAAGAACGCTTAGCGGAAATTTTTTGTTCACCACAACGTTCAGAGGGAGGCTGACATGATGGTGAAAGTCGAACCCACGGCCGTCGCCGCCGGATGTCCATATCCGATACCTTCTTTCCTCTCACCGCTACTTGGCTGCGTCGAGCGCGGTGAGTCCTTGTATGGCGCCGTGCAGAGCATTTGCCAGGAACTTGGCTTTAGCACCTTTGTGTATGGCATGAGCCTCGCCAAAACTCATCGGCGCGACGAACAATTTTACGTTTGGGCAACCGTTCCTGAAGCCTGGCTTCGTGAGTACGATCAAAAGAGCTACATTGAGATCGACCCGCGTGTTGCCTATGGCTGGGACGTCCTTCCTCCGCCTTTGATTTGGGACGCATCGATCGGCAACGGGAATCCCCGTGTTGAAAGATTTCTCAATCGTGCGTCAATCTTCGGAATCGGAAGCGGAGTAGCTGTGTATCTACGTGATGACAAGAGCAAGATCATGGTTGGCTTGAATGCGCCCAAGCGACACTTGAACGACCAGGACAGGGAACGTTATTGCTCTGTTCTTGGCAATGTAATGCACCTCGGATCTTTATTCCATTGGATTTTCGTAAAGCGATACATCGAGCAAAACATGCCACCGAGTCAAGAAGGCCATCCATTATCAGAAAGAGAAATCAGCTGTTTGCAATTTGCGGCGCACGGGATGACGAGCGTTGATATTGCAATCAAGCTGGGCATTGCTCCGCGGACGGCCAACTTTCACTTCGCTAACCTGATCTCCAAGCTTGGAGCGCTAAACCGTAAGGAAGCCATCGCAACCGCTGTCGCGCGAGGGATCGTCGATCTGAATCAAAGTCCGTGTGAGTTGCCGCGAAGGTCGCCGCGTCGAAATCCACGCAGATGATCAGTTCCGTCGTGTGTTGCAGCTAAGGCGGGTAAGAAAGTACTCCAAATCCCCCGGCAGCGGCGACTCCACGCTCACCGCCGCGCCGCTCGCCGGGTGCCGGAAGGCGATCCGTCGCGCATGCAGGAACATCCGCTTTAGTCCGTCGCGCTTCAGCGCGCGATTCCACGCGAAGTCGCCATACTTGTCGTCGCCGGCCAGCGCATGACCCAGGTGCGCGAGATGGACGCGAATCTGATGCGTCCGTCCCGTCTCGAGCTCGGCCTCGAGCAGCGCCAGCGGCGGATCGTGTGTCGGCCATGTCCGCTCGCGACGGAATATGGTCACTGACGCGCGTCCGCCCGCCTCCGGCCGTACCCGCCGCTCGCCCTCGCGCGTGACGAACTTGTGCAACGGCGCGTCCACGATGCGCTTCGCTTCACGCCAAGCTCCTCGCACGAGCACGACATACCGCTTGTCGACCTCGCCATCGCGAAATTGCGCGTGAAGTCCGACCAGCGCAGCCCGCTTCTTCGCGATCAGCAGGACGCCTGACGTATCGCGGTCGAGCCGATGCACGAGTTCGAGGAAGCGTGCCTGTCGTCGCGATGCGCGCAGTTGCTCGATGAGGCCAAGCGCGATGCCGCTGCCGCCATGCACGGCCATTCCGGCGGGTTTGTCGACCGCGACCAGCCAGTCGTCCTCGAACAGGACGGTCGGCTTGAACGGCCGTGCGACGCCACCACTGACGCCGGGCTCGCGCGCTGCCGGGAGCCGCAACGGCGGAAGTCGGAGCACGTCGCCGGCGGCAACGCGCACATCGGGACCGACGCGCCCCTTGTTGAGCCGAACCTCGCCGCTGCGCAAGATCCGGTAAACGTGGCTCTTCGGAACGCCCTTCAGATGCCGCAACAGGAAATTGTCGACACGCTGCCCGGCATTCGCGTCGTCGACCGTGACGAACGAGGCGGTAATCTTGCTTAACTCGTTCATTCGCTTATAATTGTCGCCGAACCGCGACAGTGCGCGTCTCGCGTGACCCGGCCTGCGGGCCGTCTGCCTGCCGCGCGGCGGTGAAGCTCCGCGTTCGAAATCGCGGAGCGAAAAACGGCTAAGTCGCTCGCCGAGCGGGTTGGTAACGCAAAAAAAGTAGCGATGGTAAAGGAACAGCGCAGCTCCCGCACCCGGCAAGGGCCGGTTCGAAGCGGCCGTTGCGCGGCGCCGAAGCGAATCATTCTGCCCCGGTTGCGGCCGTCACAAGCGACGGCGGCAGCCGATCGGATACTCCGCTGAAGAAGACTGCAAGACGAGACTCCGGCCACGATGTCGGAATTGCGAATTCATGCGTAAGCCGCCTCGATCACCGCGCGTCCCCCGGCACCGCCCGGCGGACCGCCCGTCTTCGCCCGCAACCGCCGCGTAAACGCCGGCGTCGCCAGGCAGGCGGCGCCCGACTTCGTACCAGCCCTTGCCCTGGAGCCTGCGCCGGGGACCAAGGCCCATGAAACGCATGCTGTTCAACGCCAC
>Ga0070681_10005206_pt1 | contig 12558 bp, 10 predicted proteins | sample KBSC83BmetaG_FD_65650 | JGI IMG/M metagenome (GOLD analysis project Ga0070681, IMG submission 65650) | Corn rhizosphere microbial communities from Kellogg Biological Station, Michigan, USA - KBS C8-3B metaG | ecosystem: Host-associated > Plants > Roots > Rhizosphere | place: USA: Michigan...
GAACATCGGGACGCTCCTCGCATTCGTCATCGTCTGCGCGGCGGTATTGATCATGCGCCGGACGAATCCGGAAATGCCGCGTCCTTTTCGTTGCCCGCTCGTTCCCCTCGTGCCGCTGCTCGGCATCGCATTTTGCTTGTTGTTGATGTTTTCTTTGCCGGTGGAAAACTGGCTGAGATTAATCGTCTGGCTGCTGATCGGCTTCGCGATTTATTTCAGCTACGGAAGACGGCATAGCGTTCTCGGGCGCACCCTCGGATAGGTCTTTGCCCGGTTCATTTTGTCAAAGCGGCTTTCGCCCGATTTCCCTGAGCAGCTTGTCCCACTTTTCGGCAGCCTGGTCATACTGTTCCGTCGAGAGTCCGGCCTCGGGGTACCACAACTTGAAGCTCACCGGCTTGAACGGGCTCCCGTAGTCGAGGTCGCCGAGAATTTTTGCCGCTTCGGGACTCAGAAGAAAATCGGCCAGCAGAGCGGCCGCGTGTGGATGCGGCGCCCCATTCACCAGCGCCACCGCGCCTGCATTGGCGGGAACGATTTCCATCGCCGCCCAATCGATCGGAGCGCCTTTGGCCTTCGCTTCGAGCGCGTGATCGCGGAAGATCGTCGGCGACAACGCCACTTCTCCTGAGATCACGAGATCGGCCATCGCGCGTCCGGAAATCGCATGCAACGTGATCTCTTGCGCTTTCAACTTTCGGATGAACTCCTCGCCTTTCACTTTGAGAATGCCGCCGATCGTGCGCGTGCCGGTTTCGTTCGAAACAAAGCCGATCTTTCCTTTGAGCTGAGGCTTGAGCAGATCGGCATAATTTTTCGGCACCAGGGCGGCGGGGATGAGATTGGTATTGTAGCCGACGCCCATGTAAGTTTCGCGGTCAATGGCCCAATAGACGAGCCCGCGCGCAGCACTTTCCTTCGTGGCCGGCGGATACTTGGCGAGATGGGGCGAGGTGAAAGCGATCAAAAGCTTGTTCTCGCGGAAAAAGCGCAAGGTCGGCAGCGTCGTTTCGATGGTATCGGCGATGATCTGCTTCGCCTGAGCCTCGGCGCTGATTTTGGTCATGATGTCCGAGCTGGTGCCGCGATAGGGTTCGATTTTGACGCCGGGATATTTCGATTCGAAGCCTTTGGCCAGCTCTTTGTAAGAGCTTCCAGCAAGCGAGGTGTACCAAACTACTTTGCCCTCGGCTTTGGCTCCAGCCAAGAGCCGCTGCTCCCGATCCGCCCCAGCGTAAGCCGCGAAATCCGGAGCTGAAGCCGCTCTACCCTGCGTCCATGCGCCGCTGATACCGTTTAAGAGAAGACAAATTATCGCAACGACTACGATTCGTTTCGCCAGGCGCTTCACGAGTGCTCCTTTCAAGGGCTACGCGCGTCCTTACTGCGGCTCGGAGTAGAGCTCCTTGGCCCGATTCTCGGAGACGTAGCCCAAATCGATATCGCGTTTGATCGCCTTGAGATCACGTTCCTCCGGTTTGCCGTATCCACCACCGCCTGCCGTAAGAAAAGTCACCGTCTCTCCGGGATGAACCGATAAATGGCTGAACTTTCCGGGCAGCCTCTCTGCCTTGCCGTCGCGTTGAATAATCGTCTCGTTCACGGCACCCTCAGCGCCGCCGAGCAAACCCCAGGGCGGGCATTTGATTCGATCGGTGTTGCGGCTCAGAAAAAAACTCTCGAGCGGTTTGACTTTTACTTCGACGCCGATGCCGCCGCGAAATTTTCCCGCACCACCGCTGTCCGTGCGTAAAGCATGACACTCGTAAAGCAGCGGATAATAGAGCTCCTGTAATTCGATCGGCGTATTTTTCACATCCCCCTGGCACATGGAGACAGCGGCAGAAACACCGTCCTCGCTGGGGCGGCCGCCCCAACCGCCACCGATGATATTTTGGCAGACGTAGCGCCGCCCGGTTTTCGAATTCAGACCGAAGATCGCGTAACCGCCCATATCCCCTTTGTGCGCGGCAGGCACTCGGTCCGGCAGCGCCGGCGCGAGCGCGCGGAAGATCGTGTCGAGCACGGTCGGCAGCGATAAGCTCCAGCCGCCGATCGGCGCGGGACGGCGCGCGCTCAGCAGCTTGCCCGCGGGAAGAATCACTTTGAGCGCGCGAAACGAGCCTTCATTGACTTCGCGGTGCGGCGCGGTCAAAGCCTTGAACGCCACCCGCGCCGCCGCCATACCGCCGCTCGACCCGCAATTGATGAACCCCGGCACCTGATCGGCGACTTCGGAAAAGTCGATGCTCAGCTCGTCGCCGGCCACGGTAACCCTTACTTTGATCGGAATGGTTTTGTTCATCACCCGACCGTCGTCGTCGAGAAAAGAAGACGCTTCATAGACGCCATCGGGAATCGCCCGCACGGCTTCGCGCACGAGTTTGTCGGTCTGATCCCAGATCGTCTCGACTGCCTGGAGAAAAACTTTGCCGCCGTACTTGCGGCAAATCTGATTCAAGCGCTCTTCGCCGGTGCGGCAGCACGCGATTTGCGCGCGCAGATCGCCGAGGGAGGACTCGGGAAAGCGAATATTGTCTTCGATCAACCGCAGCACTTCCGTATTGACCCGGCCCTCTTTGTAAATTTTCACCGAGCGCACCTGCAGCCCCTCTTCATACACGTCGCGGGTGTTGCTCGAGCCAAACCCGGTGCTGCCGCCGCCGACGTCGATCCAGTGCGCACGGACGGCGAGGAAGCAGAGCAGCTTTTTCTCCCAGAAAAAAGGCGTATACACCACCATGTTGTTCAAGTGCTGCCCGCAGATTTCCGGATGATTGACCAGAAACACGTCGCCCGGATGGATATCGTCCAAGCCGTAGATTTCCACGCCATCCTGGACGGCGACGCCGAGATCGGCGAGAAAGATCGGCAGCGCGCCCTCGTTTTGCGACAACGTGCGGCCTTGATGATCGACGATGCTCACGCAGTAATCCTGCACCTCGTAGATCATCATGTTGTACGCGGTGCGCTTCAGCACCGCCGACATCTCGTTCGCCGCGGCCTTCAGAGCGCAGCGGATAATCTCGACAGTAATCGGATCGATCGGCATAATTCCTCGCTTGGCTCACTTCAGCCGCGCGAAAAAACCTTCGCGCTGGAGCTCCAGCAAGAGACTATTGTCGTAGAATTCCTCCGCTCGGGCGGTTTTTGCGCTCGCGCCGCCCGGCTGGGTGGCCAGGAACTTGAGCACCGCCGCGACACCTTTCTCTTCGGTAAGCGGCGGCTGCGAAAACAGCTTGGAATAATATTCGAAGCTCCGTCTGGCGATGCCGTCATCGGCGATGCGCATGTATTTTTTCATAATCGGCAGGCTTCTTTCTCCGTCCGTCTTCAGCACGTGAATCGCTTCCACGTAGGCCATCAACATGCGTTTGACCAGATCGCGATTGGCGCGCAGCAGCTCTTTGCGCACCACCAGACCCGACTGGGGAAACGCATCCGCTCCGGTAGCGAAATCCGCCAGCGCTGTCAAATGATAGCGTTCCGCTTCGAAACTGAACGGCGGCGCCAGCACGGTGGCGTCGATGGTGCCGGCAACCACGGCGGCGAGCCGCGGCTGCGTCCCAGGGATGGCCAGCACGGTCACCTGCTTGGCATCGATGCCCCAGCGCTCGAGGGCATTGAGAAAAAAGAACGTGTTCATTTCCCCGGGCCCGACGAGCCCGACGGTTTTGCCCACCAGGTCCTGCGGTTTTTTTACCGTCTTGGGCTGGCCGACGATGCTGACCGTCGGTCGATTGGTCGAGGTGGCAATGATCACGAGATCGGCACCGGCGAGATTCGCCTGCACGGGCGCCACGCCCGCACTTTGCGAGAGCTGTAAGGCGTTGGCCAGAAGCGCCGCCGTGCTACGCGCGCCGCCCGCAATCCGCACCAGCTCGGACGTCATGCCGTATTTGCCGAAAAATTTCATCTCGTGCGCGATCCAGATCGGCGCTTGATAGCCCAACTCGCCGCCGTAACCGATCGTGATCTTGACCGGCGCGCCGCTTTGGCCGGCGAACGACGCGGCAACCTGCATCGCGAGCAACAAACACACAAACCCAGCAGCGAGACACAACTTAAACACTCCGGACGCCTGACTAATCACTCCTCACCCTTTCTTCGGTTCGTCCTTGCCCACGTAGGACTGGCGATAGGTCTGCAAGGTTTTGCCGCGGAGCTCGTAGAGAAACTGAATCACCCGCTCGTTGCTCATGAATTTGTCCTGCTCGTAATGATCATGATGGACGATTTCTTCCAGCGGCCGGCGCACGCCCTCGGACGGTTGCACCGCCGGATATCCAACCGGAATGATCAAGTAGAGCATCATCAAATCCGGCACACCGAGAACTTTTTTGAACGGCTCTTGCACGTGGATCGTGACCCACTGCGTCGCCAGTCCGAGCGATACCGCGGCGAGGTGCATGAACGTGCAGGTGTTGGCCAGACCATCGGTGAGATGCGACTGATCGCGGCCGAAGGTATGCGCGCCTTGCACCGTCCCCCATTGGCGCCGGCCGTCGCCGACGACCACAATGAGCGCCGGCGCTTCCGACCAGCCCGCGCCGCGCCGTTGGCGCTCCACCGCCTCGTCCGCGGTCATTTGATAAGCCGGATGGCGCAGCTCGAACACACGCTGCTGCTCCATCCAATAAATGAAATCCGTGTTGTCTTCGGAATAGCAGCGAAACAGATCCTTTTTCACCTTGGGATCTTTGACGACGATGTACTCCCACGGTTGCGAGTTGGCGCCCGACATTGCCCAGCGGCCGGCTTCGAGAATTTTATCAATATAGCCATCGGGAATCGGATCGGGTTTGAGCTTGCGCACGCTCGAACGGCGCCGAATGATGTCGTAGAGAAGATCGTAACCGGGAGTGGTGTCTGCGGTCATATTGAGCCTCCAAGGAAAACGCAACTTCTGACACAATACTTATATCTCACCCAAACGAACCGCTTCAATTGCAGCTCCACACTCTGTCATTCGGAGCACCAGCGAAGAATCTAGATCCTTCGCCGAAAAGGTTCAGGATGACATTGCGCGCCCGATTCGTATCAGCCCGCAAGCGCTGCAAGAACACCCTCGAGCGATTGCCGCTCTTCTAATGATCTAATCTCTCTTTGAACGAGCAATGCCCTCTCGTCTTCGACCACCGGCGCGGCCAATGACAGAAATTTCTCCTCGATTTCTGCGGCACTCATTGGATTCCCGCTCTCGCCCTTGGGAATAATGACTTCTTCAGAATGGATCGCGCCGGACACCGATCTCACCACGACCCGGCCGGGCCAAGACTTCGGATAGTGGCGCTCGAGATCGGCGCCCGCGCTGACTTTGACTTTATTCATGAGCTGCCACACTTTATTGTCGTGGAGAAATTCCTCCTCGAACGAAGCTAGATCGAGCTTGCCCCGCAATACCGTCACGGCCATGACATACTGCCCGCTGCCCACCGTCGCAGCGTGGGTCGGCGTGATCGATGGCCGATTCATCATCGCCGCGTTTTGCGCCGGGAGGAAAAGCTCGATCTCGCCGGTCGTTTCCGGTCGCAGCGAATGCTGTCGAACGATCTTCAAGAGAGCTTCGACTCCGGCGTGCAGCTGGCGCGCGCACGGATAAGGCTTGAATGCGACCTCCGGAAGATGAAAACCAGCGAAGCTTCGAAGATATTCCCATTTCGGCTCGCTGCACAACGTCGGACCAAAACCGCGCGCATCTTCGAACGCCCGCTTCGGTCCGGTGAATCCCTGCTGCGCCGCGAGCAATGATTGAATGCCGTTTCGCGCCGCATGGCCGAACGCGAGATGCCGAGCGGTCGCGCCTTCGTTGCCACCGGTCAGCAGACCACCGGTGTGCAGTGCTGCAATACCAAGCGCATTGGCGGTTTCTCGCGCCGTCCAGTTGAGAAACTTCGCGCCCGCTGTAGCCACGCCGAAGGCGCCGCAGATCGTGCTCGGCCACCAACCGCGCGCAAACAGTTTTGGTGCATCGATAGTAAGACCAACGCGAATGATCGTCTCATAACCAGCAACAGTCGCGGCGATAAAACTCTCGCCGCTACCGGCATGGTTTTCAGCCAGTGCGATGAGCGCGGGAATAACCATGCCACCGATGCACGTTCCGGCCCCACCGTGGATGTCGTCCATCTCGCCGCAGTGTGCTGCAACGGACATCGCTTCGACAGCATCGAGCAAAGAACTCCGCCGTTGAGATCCCAAAAGTCTCGAATTTGCGTTTGCGCCGTTGTTCGCGACCGCCAGCTTATATGCAAGCTTACCCGCGTGAAGACGCGACCCGGCAAGTAAACAGCCGAGGGAATCGATTATGTGCAGCTTGGCGGAATCGATGATATCGGCGGGCACCGTCTCGAACGAAAGAGATGCAACGTATTCTGCGAGGGTTTCGCTAAGAGTTTCGTCAGCCATGCAATTTGTGAGAGTCGCTGCGTGATTGAGATCCTTCGCTTGCGCTCAGGATGACGGCCGTTTTCCGTCTTGTCGAAGAACGTGAGAGATCTTGAATTAAAGGCTCATCGCGTAATCGAGTGGGTAAAATTTGATGGTTTCACAGCTCCGGCAACATCGAAGTAAGGATTTTCAGTCGCAGATATTCTTCGTCTCGAAGACCATAAGCGCGTCTCTGAATGACACGAATCTTGTTGTTTAGTCCCTCGACGAATCCCAGCGACACTTTGTTTTCCGGTCGGCTGTAAGACGCAACTCCCTCCCAATGACGCTCGATCATCTCAGCAAATTTTTCAAAGGGTCTAAGCCTCTGCCATCTGAGTGCAGCCTTCCAGTTCTCAAAGAAGCGTCGCGCCCACCCTTCGCGCTCATAGCTCCACAGCTGGCCAAAGGACTCTTTGAGCAGGTAAGCGGTGTTGAGCCGCTTGTTGGCGCCGAGCAAAGTCTTCAAAGCTTGGCGGCCTTCCAGAGTCAGATTGTCCCAACGCGACAACAACGTGTACTTCTGCCCCTTGATAAAGCGGCGGTCTTTGCCACAAAGCCGGCCATATTCGCTCTTTCGCACTTGATCGAGCGCCTCACCCAAATGGCGCAGCACATGAAACTTGTCGTAAAGAATAGCCGCATGGGGAGCGCATCCTCGGGTAGCGTTGCGGAATGGTTTCCACATGTCCATTACGGCCAAGCGAATCCTTGCGCTCTTGGGTTTGCCCAGCTCATCAAAAAATTGCTTCAGGCTTTCTTCGGAGCGGTCCTGTCCGCCAAACCAGATCGGCCGCGTTTTCTCCAAGTCGCTCACCACGATGCGGTAGGTGTGTCCTTTGCGAATCGATATCTCGTCGATGCCGATCACTTTCGGCCTGGGTTTGCCCGCCTTGGTCAGCTGCACTTTCATGTACTGCTTGTCGAGTTCTTTAACCGTGTGCCAGTCCAGCTTGAGTTCCTTGGCAATATCCTGGACCGTGGCCGTGCGACACCGCCGCCCCACATAGTAGCCAAAGCGCTTGGTGTAAAACGGATTGTCCGCCAAAAACTCCACTCGCTCGCGCTTCACTTTGCCACAGCTTCGACAAAGGACCCGGCGCACCTCGAACTCCAGGTACACTCGCGTATCGCCGCATGGCAAATCTCGAATCTGGCGGACTCGACGGTCGTACCAGCCTTGTTGTACTTTCCCGCAGCTGCCACATACAGTTTTTTTGACCGCCGAACCAATGCGATAACACGCGCTTTCGGATCACCGAATACGCCACGCACGCTCGACGACGGTCGAAACCCCTCGAAGGCGTATGTATCCCATAGCCGTCGGGTTCGCTTGATTGATTTCGCCATGAACCTACCATGCCGGTTTTCTGAAGATTCTCAAACGATTCGTAGCGGGTCTCACGGGAAGTCGGAGCTGTTTGTCACTAAAGTCGACCCACTCGATTACGCGATGAGCCAAAAAATTTTAGTGGTCGAAGATGAGCCGGATATTCGCAAACTGGTCAATTACAATCTAGCGCAAGAGCGTTTCCGGGTCATCGAGGCCGAAGACGGCGAGCAAGGACTCAAAATGGTCCAGCGGGAGAAGCCCGATCTGGTCATTCTCGATCTGATGTTGCCGGGTCTTTCGGGCATGGAACTCTGCAAGATTCTGCGCGAGCGGCACGAGACGGAAAAGCTTCCGGTGCTGATGTTGACGGCCAAGGCCGGCGAAGCCGATCGCATCGTCGGTCTTGAGATGGGTGCCGATGACTACCTGGCCAAGCCCTTCAGCCCTCGCGAGCTCGTCGCGCGCGTGCGCGCGGTGCTCCGCCGCGTCGAGAGCGCCAAGCAAGCAGACCATCCGCCGGCCTACGATAAGGGCGGGCTCAAAATCGACTTCACGACCTATGAAGTCTTCGCGCGCGGGCATAGTGTCAGGCTGACTTTGAAGGAATTTGAGCTTTTGCGCTTCTTGGTCCAGAATCCGAACCGTGTGCTCAGCCGAGATCAACTGCTGGACCGGGTGTGGGGAGGCGAAACCTTTGTGACGCCGCGCACGGTGGATGTGCACATTCGCCGGTTGCGAAAAGCGATCGAGAAGGACGACAGCAAGCCCCAATGGATACTGACGTTACGCGGCGTCGGCTACAAATTCGATGAAAAGGCTCTGGAACAGTAGTCTTGTCGTAAAAATCTTTCTCTCCTATTTTGTCGTCGTCGCGCTTCTCTTTCTGAGCTTCTATTTCTCTGCAAACGTACTCCTGCGGCATTTCTACATCCGGTCCCTGAGCACGCGCATGGAACAAGAAGCGCACCTGCTCGCGCGCATGGTGCCGTTCGATCAAGCGGGCGCGGCGCTCGACAGCCTTTCCCGCCAGCTCTCGGGCGAGTTAGGCGCCCGCGTCACGATCATTGCCACCGATGGCCGAGTGCTCGGCGACTCCGCTGAGATCTCCGAACACATGGAAAACCATGCTACTCGCCCGGAAATTCTCGAGGCGATGCGAACGGGCACGGGAACATCGATTCGCTATAGCACCACTGTCAAATACAGCATGCTCTACCGAGCTTTCCATCAGACCGGACCCGATCGAGATCGCTTTGTGCGGCTGGCTGTGCCGTTGACCGACATCGACAACGTGATTCGGGCGGTTCGTCAGTCTTTGGTTGCCGGCCTCGTGGTCGCCTCGGCCGTTGGGCTACTGCTGGCATGGACATTTTCGCGCCACCTGAGCCGGCGTTTTCGCAGGTTAGTGCAGTTTTCCGGGCAGGTGGCCGCCGGCTCATTCCCGCAGAACTTTTTTCCCGAATCGGGCAGCGACGAGATTGCCTTGCTCGAGCGTCATCTGAACGAAATGAGCCTGCATCTGCGCGCCAACTTGTCGCAAATCATCGAGGAAAAGGAAAAGTCGGATTCGATCCTGCGCTGCATGATCGAAGGCGTCCTGGTGCTGGATCCCAAAGGGCGTGTTTTGGTGATGAACCAGCAGGCGCGCGCCATGTTCCACGTTCCCGACCGTCTGGACGTTCATGGCGCATCCGTTCCGGAAATCACGCGCCACCCGGAGGTCCACAGAATTCTCGAAGAGATATTGACCTTTGATTTCTCGACCCAAACCTATTCAAAGGAAGTCGAGCTCGATGACGAACGCTGGTTTCGGGTGAATGCGGTACGTTTGCGGGATACTCGGGAGAATCTCCAGGGGTCGATTCTAGTTTTCCATGATGTCACGGATATCAAACGCTTCGAATCCGTGCGTTCCGATTTCGTCGCCAATGTCTCCCACGAGCTGCGCACCCCGCTTACCGCGATTCGCGGCTATGTCGAGACGCTCATGCACACGCCCCCGGCGGATCCCAAGGAAAGCCGGCAATTTCTCGCGATCATCGATCGCCACTCTGAAAGGCTGAGCCGTTTGACCCAAGATCTTTTGACACTTTCCGACCTGGAATCGGGCAAAATACAATTATCTCCACAGCCGCTCGATGCGGCTCATCTCATTCAGCGCGTCTTCGAAGTCTTCTGGGATCAAGCGGCCCGCAAGCAAGTCAAGCTCACCCAGAGAATCGAGCCAGAGCTGCCGAATGTTCTCGGCGATATCGATCGTTTACAGCAGCTGTTCATCAATCTTGTCGATAATGCGCTCAAATACACGCCGAGCGGCGGCGAAATTATCCTCGAAGCGCGTTCGCTTCCGCCGCGGAACGGCGCGATCTCACACATCGAACTCGCCGTCATCGACACCGGCGTCGGCATTCCGGAAAAAGACCTGCCCCGTCTTACCGAGCGATTTTACCGAGTCGACAAGGCCCGCTCGCGAGAGGTCGGCGGCACCGGTTTGGGCTTGGCGATCGTCAAACACATTGTGCAGGCTCATAAAGGCGACCTTACCATCGAAAGCGTCTTGAACCGCGGCACGACGGTACGGGTCCGCTTGACCGTCGCAGTCGTCGCACGAAATCATCCCCACACAGTCTTGTCTCTCTGAACTTTCCTTGCGCTTGTGCACTTTCTTCCGCTGCTTTTGGTTGAAGCTGTTTTGGACGCGTGTTAACTTTCATCCCGTCCATCAACTTGAATCAAATTAATCAGAACAAATTCCATCACTTGAGCAACTTTGGAGTGACCATGCCGAAATTTCAGTTTCTGCCGGCCGAGACCAAGTTCTATGAATGGTTTGAAAAAGCCACGGGTAATTTGCTCGAGGCGGCGGAAGCGCTGCAAGATCTTCTCGATAATTACGTGCAGGTCGAAAGCAAAGTCGCGCATATTACCGAATTGGAGCATCGCGGCGATTTCATCGTACACGAGGTGATGCACCTGCTCATCAATACTCTGATCATTCCGCTCGACGGCGAAGATATCGAACGGCTGATTTCCGCCCTCGACGACTCCTTGGATAAGATCGAGGCGACCGCCGTGCGCATGTTGATTTTCCGCATCGACGAGCCGACGGAAAAAGCTCGACAACTCGGGCAGCTCATCCGCAGCGGCGCGAGCGAGCTGCACATGGCGATGCCGAATTTGCGGGAGAAGAAAAACTTCCGGTTGGTGACCGAGCACATCAAGGAAATCAATACCATCGAGAACAATGGCGACCGCATTCTGCGCGAGGCATTGGTCGAGATCGTCGCCCACAAAGATGACATCTTCAACCTGATCCGCTGGAAAGAAATCTATGAAATGCTCGAAGAAACCACTGATACTATGGAAGATGTCGCCGACGTATTACAGCGGGTCGTGATCAAAAATGGCTGATCCGCTCCTGGTCCTGACCATCCTCATCGTCGCTATCGCTTTGGTTTTCGACTACGTCAATGGGTTTCACGATGCGGCAAATTCCATCGCGACGGTAGTCTCGACTCGGGTTCTAACCCCGCTGCAAGGAGTCGCTTGGGCGGCGTTTTGGAACTTCATCGCGGCGTTCGCTTTTGGCACCGCGGTGGCGAAAACGATCGGCAGCGGTCTCCTCGACGTTCAGCAGGTGGACTCGTATGTGATTCTTGCCGGCCTTCTCGGCGCTATCGCCTGGGATCTCATCACGTGGCATGTGGGCCTACCCACCAGCTCTTCGCATGCGCTGATCGGCGCCTATGCCGGCGCGGGAATTGCCAAGGCTGGGCTTGGCGTGATCGTTCCCGGCGGCTGGATCAGCACCCTGTTCTTTATTGTATTAGCGCCTGTCATGGGAATGGTTCTCGGCATGGCCAACCTAATTCTGATTCTGAACATTTTTAAACGCTCAATCCCCTCCAACGTCGACCATTTCTTTCGCCGTGGCCAGCTGATCTCCGCAGCCGCATACAGTCTTGGCCACGGCACCAACGACGCGCAGAAAACCATGGGCATCATCGCCGGTGCTCTCTTCACCGTGCCCGCTTATCGTTATCTGGTGAGCGATGCCACCGGTCATCTGGCGATCCCGTTTTGGATCGTGCTGCTCGCCCATGCCGCCATCGGGCTCGGCACCCTCTCGGGCGGCTGGCGTATTGTTCACACCATGGGATCGAGAATTACGCGACTGCAGCCGGTAGGTGGATTTGCCGCCGAAGCCGCCGGCGCCGTGACCCTTTTCAGCGCGGCGCATTTTGGCGTGCCGGTGTCCACAACGCACACGATTACCGGCGCGATTGTTGGCGTGGGCTCGCTCCGACGGCTGCGCTCGGTGCGCTGGAATGTCGCCGGCAGGATCGTCTGGGCATGGATCCTGACGATTCCCGCCTCCGCGCTGATCGCGATGTTTTGTTGGCTGGCGATCGATATCGCGAGGAAGATCTTTCAGTCGGTTTAGCGGCAGTGGTTACGAACTAGATTTCGCGGCGGCCTTCCAAAGCTTTCCCCAGTGTCACCGCGTCGGTGTACTCGAGATCGCCGCCCATAGGCAGTCCGCGGGCGATTCGCGTCACCGAAATCCCCGTCGGCTTAATCACCTTCGAGAGATAGAGCGCGGTGGCTTCGCCATCCATGGTGGGATTGGTGGCGACAATCACCTCGCGCACGGCGCCATCTCTCAGGCGCTCGAGCAATTCTCTGATGCGCAGTGCTTCCGGGCCCATGCCATCGAGGGGCGAAATGGTTCCATGCAGGACGTGATAGAGCCCGCGGAATTCTTGGGATTTTTCCACGGCGAGCAGGTCCGCCGG
>Ga0070681_10005208_pt1 | contig 12556 bp, 8 predicted proteins | sample KBSC83BmetaG_FD_65650 | JGI IMG/M metagenome (GOLD analysis project Ga0070681, IMG submission 65650) | Corn rhizosphere microbial communities from Kellogg Biological Station, Michigan, USA - KBS C8-3B metaG | ecosystem: Host-associated > Plants > Roots > Rhizosphere | place: USA: Michigan...
GCGATGGTCTCGTAAGGCTGCTCACCTATTTCGACGGCAAGACATTGCCGTTGCCGGCAGCGGCGGCGATCGCGAACCTGCGTGATCGCGGGCCTGCTTCGGTCGAGGCTCTGGCCGATAGTTTTCTCAATGGCGACATGGCTGGCTCCGATGCTGGTGCGGCGCTTTACATCGCGGCATCGCTGCAAGTGTATTTCACCCGCCTCGCAGCAGCCCTCGACGCGCCGTCCTTACGACTTCTACAGAAGCGCGGGTCATGTCCTTGCTGCGGCTCGACACCGGTCTCGGGCGTGGTGACGGCGACGGGCCTGACGCCAGGAACGCGCTATTTGTACTGCTCGCTTTGCTCGACGGCGTGGAGTCACGTGCGGGCCGTCTGCATTACCTGCGGGGGTTCGCGCACGCTCTCCTTACGGGTAATCGAAGGAGATTCCGGTGCCATCAAGGCTGAGACCTGCGACGAGTGTCATACGTACGCAAAAATGCTGTACCAGGCCAAAGATATGCAGGTTGATCCTTTTGCCGACGATCTCGCGACACTCGGGTTGGATGTCTTAGTTGCGGAAGCAGGCTGGGCACGTCACGCGCCCAATGCGTTGCTACTCGTGGCTTAACGCGGATCGACTTAGAACTTCAGGGCTACCGTAAGCAGTCCGGCCACTATGCCGAAAGCCGTGACAGCCGCGGCCACAAAGATAAGCGTCTGCAGCCGGAACGAGCGGTATACCATCGCGAGCGACGGCAAGCTGACCGGCGGGAGCGTCATCAGCAAAGCGCCTGCCGGGCCGACTCCCATCCCCAATGCGAGCATCGCCTGGATGATCGGCACCTCGCCTGCAGTTGGGATGACGAACAAAGTGCCTGCGATCGCAAACGCCACGATCCATAGGATATGGTTGCCGATCTCCGGGCCGATCTGCGGAAACATCCAGGCCCGCGCCGCGCCGAGCAATAAGACAAGGATGATGTACTCCGGGATCAGCCGCACCGCCATGCGCACGAATATCTCGATCCAGCGAACGAACGCATTCGAGGTGCTGAATGCTTCTGAAGTTTCAGCCCTTACCGAGAGCGCCTCGATCTGCGCCTCGGCCGCCTTTGCCTCCTTCGGCGTGACCATCAGGTTCACAACGTAGCCGAGTCCGAATACCATCAGGATCCCGAGCACGACGCGCAACCCTGCCCAGTTCCAGCCCAGAACGAATCCCATGAACACCAGCGTTGCTGGGTTTAGCACCGTGTTTCCTAGCCAGAATGCGATCGCTGCCCCCGGAGACGCCTGTCGTTCGCGCAGCCCGACGACGACGGGCGCCGCGCAGCATGTGCACATCATACTGGGAACTGACAGTGCACCAGCAGCCGCGACACTGCCGAAACCCGTTCTACCAAATACCCGCGCCACCCAATCAACCGGAAGAAGTGCCTGGATACCGGAACCTAGCAACAGGCCCAATACCATCGCCTGCCAAATCGCTTTGCCATATGCCAACGCATATCCGAATGCGGCATCCCACGATGGGGCTGGCGGCGCTGCTGCAGTTCCCATCAAAATAGATGGGCCTATCGAGTGATTGGCGGCGGCCACGAACGTCCGATTGTAGTACGGGAACCATTTCACATAGAAAAGTCCCACGACCGCGAGCGACAGGAAAACAAACCACCTCAGCGTCGTATCGGATTGGCGAGCGGCGTCCATCGGTCTCTCCGAAAGATTTCCGGCTGAAACGCCACGGGCCGTGGCGCGGGGCCAGTGTCTACATATATCCTGGAAATGCGGACGAGACAGAATTGCAATTAAAACTTTATCCGATGTCTGTCCCCCGTTAACGAAACCCGTTCTCAAAACGAGGCATGAACCATGTTGGTTCCTACACTTCGCTTGACCGAATTGGCGCATGGCGGCGGCTGCGGGTGCAAACTTGCGCCGTCGGTTCTGCAGCAACTTCTATCCGGCCAGCCGCAGGCTGCAACTTATGCGCAGCTTCTCGTCGGTACGGAAACCGGTGACGATGCGGCCGTCTGGCAGATCGATGACCAGCACTGCATCATCGCCACCACCGACTTCTTCATGCCGATGGTGGATGATCCGCACGACTTCGGCCGCATCGCCGCCGCCAATGCCGTCTCGGATATCTACGCCATGGGTGGCAAGCCCATCATGGCGCTGGCCATACTTGGGATGCCGCTTGAGAAACTGACGATAGAAACGGTGCGTGCGATCCTGCGAGGCGGCGCCACGATTTGCGCCGAAGCTGGTATCCCCATTGCGGGCGGTCATTCGATTGATACGCCTGAACCCATCTATGGCCTCGCCGTGCTTGGGCTCTGCAGCCCTGACAATCTTCGACGCAATACGGGCGCCCGCCCGGGAGACGCGCTAATCCTGACGAAAGGCATCGGCGTCGGCGTTTATTCGGCCGCCTTCAAGAAGCAGGCGCTGTCCGATGCGGCCTACGCAGAGATGATGACGTCGACAACACTGCTGAACCGAATTGGCGAGACGCTCGCGCAGGATGAGGACGTACACGCCATGACGGATGTGACCGGCTTCGGCTTACTGGGCCACGGTCTCGAGTTGGCGCGCGGCGCCCGGGTCAGCCTGGACGTAAATTACAAACACATCCCGTTTTTTGCTCAGGCGGAAGCGCTGGCCGAAGCCGGATACGCGACCGGCGCATCGAAGCGCAACTGGGAGAGCTATGGCGACGACGTCGTTCTCCCGCCGGAACTGCCACCGTGGCGGCGCACCCTTCTCACAGATCCGCAAACCTCCGGCGGCCTGCTCATCGCTTGCGATGCGGGGCGCGCCGCATCCATCCGTGCGGCGATCGAAACCGCCGGCTATCCATGCGCCAGGATCATCGGGTCCGTGTCATCCGGAGAACCGGTCATTCGAATCGTCTGAAAGTGATTTTTGACTGATTGTCTCGGCGTAACATGCGCGCACGCTCCGTCTTCAAGAACGCGAAGATTTTGGCGGAGGAGAGTGGGAGTCGAACCCACCTGAGACAGGCTCGCTGCCCCACTCGGATTTGAAGTCCGAACGCCCCACCGGGGACGATGCTCCTCCAGGTGCGCCGCTGGACAAAGTGACGGGCGGGCCGAACAAGTCCAACCGATGGCGGTTGATCCGACGCACGTCTCCTTTGTGCAGCGTGACGCCGTGGCGGTCAAAGAAATCGAGAATCTGGATCGCAACTTTTCGGCCGTTATCGAGGCGATCGCGGAACTCAGCCGCCGTGAATACGCCTCCCGCCGCATTAGCCGCCACGTTGGCAGCGATAGACACCATTTCGTTGACGGTCTGACGTAGAAAAAAATGATCGTGCGCAATCTCATCTACCCATCCCATCCGCCCAGCCAGCTTCAACAGCCGCCGGATGTCGCGCTCTGATCGTTGCGTCGACGCCGCGATGTCGCGCACCCTGGGTGGGCGAAACCGTTCCGCGCCGCCCAGTAGCGGGGTGATCATGTCCCAAGTCTTCTCGTCCTCTGGCCCGAGCCGGACCTGATGCGTAGCCAATCGGACGAACCCGCCGTCGAGGACGATTTGACCTTCACGAGAGATCCGCTGCAGAGCAATGGTGAAGACCGGCATTGGCAGTCGCGGCTGCAGCAGCAGCCGCAACTGTTCCCGGCCGACGCCCTGAAGGTCTGGGTTTTGAGCGTGATAATCGGCAAGCTGCGCCATCACGCTTGATGTGAAAATCTGCCAACGGTCAGGCGATATGGCGGTCCTAGATGACCCTGAATCGAGAACGACGAGTCCCTGACCGGTAACGATGCGATCCGTCTGCGCATCAGTAAATGCGCGATCCCGCGCGAAGCTGGCAATATCCGATGCAAAGGGTGGCGCTGCCAACAGAGCGGCGAAGGCGGTTGGCGGATCGTCGATTGCCAAAGCGGCGCGCTGCATTTGTCTCTCGGGCGTGCGCCGCCGCCGCGACGAAGGACGCAGATCTATGAATCGCCCACCGCCGAGCGTGCGCTGAGCCGAAACATCCCTGATGACATAGCGGTCAGGAACTGCCGCCGCGATCGGCCGATCGAGCACCAACTGGACGTCGGCCGATGCGCCCGGCTGGATAGGGTTGTCGCCGAGCAGAACAACGTGCGCCCCCACTTCGGCCGCGGCGTGATGCAGGCGCACGGGGAACCATTGGCTGATAGAATTTTCCTCACTGGGCAACACCCGCAGGACCGCATCGATGCGATCCGCCGGAGCATGCAATTCGGCATCGAGGATCACGTCACCGCGCCGGATCGTGTCCTTGGAAATGTCCGGGCCTGCTAGATTGAGTGCGCACCTATCACCGGCTCGCCCGATGTCCGCCGGCCTGTTCTGGGCATGGAGCGAACGCACCCGCGCCATCAGCCCCGACGGGCTGATCTGCACCCGATCGTCGACGTGAACCGAACCGGACAGCACGGTGCCGGTGACGACCAGTCCGACTCCGGGAAGCGTAAATGCCCGGTCGACCGCGAGGCGGAAGCGGCCCTCGGCAGATCGGTCGAGTGTTTTGGCGGCGGCCGCCGCAAGGTAGGTACGCAACGCGTCGACGCCGTGTCCCGTCAGCGCCGAAACCGGCAGAATATCGGCGCCCTCGAGTACCGTCCCTCTCATTGCGGTTCTTATCTGACCCGTGACGACTTCCAAGCGCTCTGGCGTCGCTAGATCAGCCTTCGTCACTACAACGACGCCGCGGTCTATGCCAAGCAGATCGAGTATCGCCAGATGCTCGAGCGTTTGCGGTTTGATTCCGTCATCGGCGGCGACAGTCAGCAGTGCAAAATCAATCCCGCTCGCACCGGCCAGCATCGTATGCACGAAACGCTCGTGTCCCGGCACGTCGACGAATCCGAGAACCTGCCCTTGCGCAATTGGCAAATACGCGAAGCCGAGATCGATGGTGATCCCGCGCGCTTTTTCTTCTTTCAGCCGATCACAATCGACCCCGGTCAAGGCTTTGACCAGAGCGGTCTTCCCATGATCGATGTGGCCGGCGGTACCGATAATCATAACGCTATATTCCGTCCTAACGACGGCGCGGCTCGTGTGCGACTACTGGCCCACCCAGATCATTAATCAAGCCATTCAAGCCAATGCACTATCGTCCAACGTGGGCAGGATCGACAGAAAAGCCGCTTCGTCGGTCAAGCATCTGAGATCGAGAATGAGGCCGCCATCCTCGATCCTCCCGATCACAGGCCGTGCCAAATTACGCAGCGCTCCCGCGAGACGTTCCAGCGCGTGGCCACCTGCGTTCGAACGGATAACGAGGCCGGCGCTAGCGATCGTATCGAGAGGCAACGAGCCGGACCCAACTTGGCTCTGACATTCGCACACCTCCACGGTGAAGACGTTGCCCATTGCCTGGGCTACACGCGGCAGCAGGCGGCGCGCCTGGGCCGCGATATCCGCTTGGGAACGCGTTAGTAATTGCAATGTCGGCAGACGCTCGGCGAGGCGTTCGGGATCACGATAGAGCTTCAAAGTCGCCTCTATCGCCGCCAGTCGAATCTTATCGATACGCAGCGCGCGTTTCATCGGGTTGCGGTTGATTGCTTCGATTAGCTCGCGCTTGCCGACGATGAAACCCGCTTGCGGTCCGCCGAGCAGTTTGTCGCCGGAAAATGTCACGAGACCCGCGCCCTGAGCTACCGCGTCGCTGACGGTCGGCTCCTTACACAGGCCATAACGCGAAAGATCTAGCAACGTGCCCGACCCCAAATCATTCATCAACGGCACGTTCGCTTCGCGCGCGATGCCGGTCAATTCCGCGGCGCCCACTTCGGAAGTAAATCCCAGAATGCGATAGTTGGAGGTGTGAACCTTCAGGATCACCCCAGTCGCGGCGGACAACGCTGCGCGATAATCCTTTGCGTGGGTACGGTTCGTGGTGCCGACCGAAACCAATCGTGCCCCTGCCCGCGCCATGATGTCAGGCATGCGGAACGCGCCGCCGATTTCGATCAGTTCGCCGCGCGAGACAATGGCCTCGCGGCCGTCCGCGAACGTGTTGAGCGACAGAAGGACAGCCGCCGCATTATTATTGACGACAGTCGCGTCTTCCGCACCCGTCAAGCTGCATAAGAGATGCCGCACATGGTCGTCGCGCTCGCCACGCTTGCCAGCCGACAGGTCGAACTCCAGCGCCACGGGATTGCGCATCGCCGCCACCGCTGCGTCGATCGCGGCCTCGGCAAGCACCGCTCGGCCAAGATTTGTGTGCAGCACCGTGCCGGTGAGATTGAACAGGGGGCCAAGACCCGAACGGTCTTCTTCGCCAAGCCGCGCGAGCGCCTGCAGCGCGAGGTGTTCTGCGCTAGGAACGGGGAGCGCATCGGCTTGCAGCGCCGCCCGCGCTTCTGTCAGCGTTGCGCGGATAGCGTCGGTGGACGCAACGCGTCCAAAGCGCTCAACAAATGCCTTGGCGGCAGCCGTTTTCAGAACTGCATCGACCGAGGGCAGATCGCGCAGACGTGCAGGTCTCGAATCTCCCATATGCGGCTCTCAATCACGCTGCGGGCGCAGTCTGCTTCCAGCGTTCACAACGCATTGGGACAACGAACGATCCGGCATTGTCTTCGCTCCCGGCGAGCTCGACGCGTCTATGCAGTTCCAGAATTCTTCTTTTATACTGGAACGAATGGGCGAAGCGTTGGCTGTCGCTCGAAGCACCAGATTGGTTTACCGGCTGCGCTAGGTTACCGCCGATACTCCGGCACACCAGCCTGCAAGCAGGTGGTTTGAACTCGAATGTCTTCAAAGACGAAGCGGCAAATCTCTTTCTTGAAGTTGGGGTTGTTGCGGATCTTAGCGGCTGAGGCTTTGAAGCCATATTCGCGTGCCACGTCCGCCAGATACTCATCTTGGCAATAGGGCGTATATATCATTTGGCCATTGACCCTTTGCAATCCTCGGACGCAATCGATAGCGCCAGCGGGCTTCGCAAAAATTCCCAATGCAACCGCGGCTCCCAGCATCAATGTGAGTCCGGCCCATTTTGACATCGGCTTCTCCGAGTGACGATCGTCCTGCTAGTCGGTGGATGGATAATGTCGGCTTCAAGTGCATCAGCATAGTTAATTCTTATTGCAAATGCCGTCGTCTAACCACGTGATACAAATCAAGCAGGATCCGATTGCGTCTGCTTCGGTCCCTTGAGCAAGACCTCTAGCATCGTCGTCAAATCGCGATCGGCAATGTACACATCTGCAGATTTCATGACGGCATCGCGCTGCGCTACGCCGCCGAAGCCAACGATGTAGGCGCCTGCCTCCCGCGCCGCGAGATCGGTGACGCCATCTCCGACCATCGCAAGCGATGGGTAAATGCGAATAAGTGCGCGGCAGATGTCGGCTTTGCCACCCGGCCGGGTGAGCGGCGAATGGCGGTCGAAATCCCGATAGCTGCCGTCAGGCCCGAACGTCACGTCGACGGCGTAAACGTTGTTGCGCGGGATGCCGAGTTCTGCGCTAAGCGGAAGGATCGCGGGCAGCAGGCCGCCACTGACAATGAAGGCGGGCATGCCGGCGCGATGCAGCGCATCGACGGTCTTGCGTGCACCGGGCACAGTCTCTTCGACATAACGTTGGCCGAGCCATGCCAGGGCCGAGCGGTCCGGTCGAACGATCGCGAGTCTTTTCGCATAGATATCGTCGAGTGGGATGCTGCCGTCCATCGCTGCCGCCGTGAGAGGCGCAATCTCGGCGTCGACCCCCACGCGGCGCGCGAGTTCATCAATGCCCTCGAGGCGGCTCAGTGTGCTGTCGCAATCGAAGCACACGGCATCGAATTTAGATCGATGATTGATCACAGCTCGAATTCCACAGCTTGGTGGATTGGCGACAGAGCCCTGATCTCGGCCATCGCGCTCTCCGACAGAGGCGCGGAGATGCTGATCAATGCAATCGCCATCGCAGCATCACCGTCGACGCCAACATTCATGCGTGAGATGTTGATATTCTCGCGCCCGAGGATGCCACCAAGCGTCCCAACAACGCCCGGCCGATCCTGATGGCGGGTGAAAAGAAAGCGCCCTTCCGGCACTGCCTCAACTTGATAGTCATCAATACGCACGAGGCGCGGCAGGCGTCCGCCGAGCAGCGTGCCGGCTACAGTGGTCGCCTTGCCGCCGGCGATGGCGCTTATTTCGACGAGCGACAAGTAGTCCCGCGCCTGCTCTGACCTCGTCTCCCTTACCTCGATCCCTTGCGACCGCGCGAGAAGCGTGGCGTTGACGCGATTGACGCGACCGGCCAGACGCTTGCCGAGCAGACCCACGAGAGCTTCTGCCGTGATCGGCCGCGGGTCGAGATTGGCGACACGCCCGAAGAGGCGCACGACGAGTTCGTCAATCGGTCCTTCACTGATCGCCCCGACAAGGCTGCCGAGAGAATGCGCAAGCTCCTGATAGGGCCTCGAGAGGCCAAACTGCTCGGCTGTGATGCGTGGAAGGTTGACTGCCGTCTCGGCTGCGCCGGTAGCGAGGAAGTTGGCGATATCCGCCGCGATCTGGATGCTGACCGCCTGTTGCGCTTCCTCGGTGGAGGCGCCGAGGTGCGGTGTCAGCACGATATTATCGAGCGTTAGCAGCGGCGAGTCCGTCGGAGGCTCTTTGGCATAGACGTCAAGGGCCGCACCGGCAATGTGGCCACTTATGAGCGCTTCGAAGAGCGCGCCCTCGTCGATGAGGCCGCCCCGGGCACAATTGATGATGCGGGCTCCGGGTTTCATTGCGGCGATGCGGGTCTTGTCTAGCAGGTTTCGGGTTTTCTCGGTCAGTGGACAATGAAGCGTGACGCAGTCGGCGGTTGCAATGACGGCGTCGAGGTCTAGAGGCTCTGCGCCCGACTCCTTCATGATCTCCGGTGTCACGAAAGGATCATAAGCCACAACCCGCATCTTGAGGCCCAAGCACCGTACGGCCACCAGCCGCCCGATGGTGCCGAAACCTATGATTCCGATGGTCTTGCCGGCAAGTTCGGTGCCGACGAAGCGCGCCGGCCGCCACTCATTCTTGCGCACCGAGCGGTCTGCTTGCGGTAAGTGGCGACTCAAGGACAGCAGATGCGCGACCGTCAATTCGGCTGTCGTCGTGGCGTTGGCGTCCGGTGTATTGAAGACGACAATGCCGCGTTCGGTGGCGGCCGACACGTCAATGTTATCGACACCGATGCCGGCTCTGCCGATCACCTTAAGCGCTTGTGCTGCAGCGATGACCAGGCGCGTCACGCGCGTTTTGGAGCGGACAACCAGAGCGTCGTAACCTGCAATCTTTGCCGAAAGCCCGGCTTCATCGAGCCCGGTTGCGACATCGACGCGAAGGTCACCTCGGTCCAAGAGCAGCTTTCGGCCGTCCTCATGGATCGGGTCCGCAACCAGCACACTGTAAGTCTGATTCATTCCCCAGCCTCCCGATATCCAAAACGCTCAACCGGTCCCACTATCGGCGCGAAGACTGGACCTTCCGGGTCGGCACGTCCGGTGCTTTGACGTACGACTCCAATGGCGGACACGAGCACAACAAGTTTCTGTCCCCGTAAACATTGTCGACCCGGTTGACCGGCGGCCAGTACTTGTCGACGCGGAAAGCCCCCGTGGGAAAGCAGGCCCGTTCGCGCGAATAAGGCCGGGCCCATTCACCGATCAGATCTTCGACCGTGTGCGGCGCATTCTTCAGCGGATTGTTGACGCGATCGAGCGCCCCACCCTCGATCGCACGCGCTTCCTCTCGAATGGCTAATAGGGCATCGCAGAAGCGATCCAGCTCCGCCTTCGTTTCCGACTCAGTCGGCTCGACCATCAGCGTTCCCGGTACCGGCCAGCTCATGGTTGGCGGATGGAAGCCGCAATCGATGAGACGCTTTGCAATGTCCTCCACCGTTATGCCCGCGCTTTGCGCGAGCGGTCGTGGATCAACGATGCACTCATGCGCGACGCGGCCTTTGGCTCCTGAGTAGACGATATCGTAAGCGCTCGCCAAACGCCTCGCGATGTAGTTGGCGCTGAGGATTGCGACACGCGTCGCCTGCGTCAGTCCCGGACCGCCCATCATCAGGCAGTAGCTCCAGGAGATCGCCAGGATCGACGCGGAGCCGTACGGGGCCGCTGAGACCGTCATGGCGTTGCCGCCCGTCTCGGGGTGCCCCGGCAGGAACGGCGCCAAATGTGCTTTGACGCCGATGGGACCCATGCCGGGTCCGCCGCCGCCGTGGGGGATGCAGAACGTCTTGTGCAGATTGACATGGCTCACGTCTCCGCCCACGTCGCCCGGGCGCGCTAATCCGACTAGTGCATTCAAGTTGGCCCCATCGACATAGACTTGACCACCATTGGCGTGAGTTATGGCGCAGAGATCGCGGACCGTTTCCTCGAATACGCCATGCGTCGAAGGATAGGTGATCATTACAGCCGCGAGGCTTTTAGCGTTGGCTTCGGCTTTCTCGCGAAAATCTTTGACATCGATGTTGCCGCCCTTGTCTGACGCGATGACGACGACCTTCAAGCCGCACATGGCAGCAGACGCCGGGTTCGTGCCGTGGGCGGAAGCCGGAATGAGACATACGTTGCGATGTTCCTCGCCCCGGCTCTTGTGATAGGCACGGATCGTAAGAAGTCCCGCATACTCTCCCTGCGCGCCTGAGTTTGGCTGCATCGAAAAGGCGTCATAGCCGGTAATCTGGCACAGCTTGTCAGAGAGATCCTTGATCATCTCGGCGTAGCCTAGCGTCTGGTCGGCTGGCGCAAACGGATGAATTTCGGAAAACTCCGGCCATGTGATCGGTAGCATCTCGGCCGTCGCATTGAGCTTCATAGTGCATGAACCAAGCGGGATCATCGCGCGGTCGAGCGCTAGGTCGCGGTCGGCAAGGCGACGCATGTAGCGAGTCATCTCGCTTTCAGCCCGGTTCATGTGGAACACGGGATGAGTGATATAAGAAGATTGGCGGATCAGCGCCTTCGGCAGACGATACTTCGGATACTCGTCGGAATAGGTAAGACCGTAGCCGCCGAACGCACGCCACACGGACTCAAGTATGGCGGGCCGCGTACGCTCATCAACAGTGATCCCTATCCGGTCGCAGCCGACCTTGCGAAGGTTGATGCCGTTGTCGACGGCGTTCTTCATGATCAGGCCCTGATAGGGACCGACCTCGACAGTGATCGTATCGAAGTACGCGTCGGGGCTGATCCTGAATCCCAGGGACGCGAGTCCGTCGGCCAGGCGTGCGGCCTTGCGATGCACCCTCTCCGCGATTGCCTTGAGACCCTTCGGTCCGTGGAACACCGCGTACATCGAGGCAACCACGGCGGGCAGCACCTGCGCGGTGCAGATGTTCGACGTCGCGCTCTCGCGGCGGATGTGCTGCTCGCGCGTTTGCAAAGCGAGCCTGTAGGCGCGGTTTCCGCGCGTGTCGATTGACACGCCAACCACTCGGCCCGGGAGTAATCGCTTGTAGGCGTTCTTGACCGCGATATACGCGGCGTGTGGTCCCCCGTAGCCCATCGGCATTCCAAAGCGCTGCATGGAGCCAACAGCGATGTCGGCGCCCATCTCGCCGGGTGCTTTCAGCAGTGCCAGCGAAAGCGGATCGGCGGCGATGACTGTCAAGGCGCCGTTCGCGCGCAAAGCGGCACTTGCCTCGGAGAAATCGTGAAATTCCCCACAAACGCCGGGGTACTGGAACAGCGCGCCGAACACCTTGTCGGGCTGCAGATCTGTAAATGGATCTCCAACAATGATCGGCCAGCCAAACGCCTCCGCGCGCGTCTTCACGACGGCAATGGTCTGCGGCAGGCATTCGGCATCGACAAAAAATGCGGTTGCCTCGGACTTGGTGGCACGATGCGCCAGCGCCATCGCTTCAGCCGCCGCCGTTGCTTCGTCAAGCAGCGACGCGTTGGCGACATCAAGTCCTGTGAGATCTGCGACCAGAGTCTGGAAGTTGAGCAGCGCTTCGAGCCGTCCTTGGCTGATTTCCGGTTGATAGGGGGTGTAGGCGGTGTACCAGGCCGGGCTCTCCAGGATGTTGCGTTGGATGGCGGGTGGCATGATCGTGCCGTGATAACCCTGGCCGATGAGAGACGTCAGTACTCGGTTTTTATTGGCGGTCTCGCGTAAGCGGTCGAGCGCTGCGCGTTCTGATAGGGGACGACCAAAGTCGAGAGGCTTGGCTTGGCGGATATCCTTCGGCACGGTCTCCGCGATGAGCTCGTCGAGGCTATTGACGCCGACGACCTGCAGCATCTCCTCGATCTCTTCCGGCGAAGGTCCGATATGTCTGCGGTTGGCGAAATCGTAGGGTTCGTAGTTCGGAATGGCCATGCATTCTCCTACTGCCCGATAAGTTTCTTGTAGGCCGCCTCGTCCATCAGGGCGTCGGCTGACGCCGTATCGGTGAGCCTCAGTTTGAAAAACCAGCCCGTATTCTGAGGGTCCGAATTGACGATCGAGGGATCATTCACAATGGCGCCGTTGACCTCGACGACTTCGCCGTCAACAGGAACTAACACGTCGGACGCTGCCTTCACGGATTCGACGACCGCGGC
>Ga0070681_10005209_pt1 | contig 12556 bp, 9 predicted proteins | sample KBSC83BmetaG_FD_65650 | JGI IMG/M metagenome (GOLD analysis project Ga0070681, IMG submission 65650) | Corn rhizosphere microbial communities from Kellogg Biological Station, Michigan, USA - KBS C8-3B metaG | ecosystem: Host-associated > Plants > Roots > Rhizosphere | place: USA: Michigan...
AGCCCTCGATCTTCGGCGGCATCGGGCCTGGTTCGGACATCGACATGATGCCGAACCTGCTCAACAACCTGTTCGACACCAAGATCCAGCTGATCACCGGCTACGACAGCAGCAACGCCATCCATGTCGCCATGGAGCGCCGCGAGGTCGATGGCCGTTGCGGCTTCTCGGTCGGCAGCCTGCTCGCGACCAAGGCCGACTGGCTGCGCGACAAGCTGGTCAATGTCGTGGTGCAGATCGGGCTCCAGAAGCACCCGGCCTTCCCCGACGTGCCGGTGCTGTCCGATCTCACCCAGGATCCCGAGCTGCTGCAGGTGATCGAGACGATCGTGTCGCCGCTGCAGATCATGGGCCGGCCGATCCTGACCGCGCCGGGCGTGCCGCCGGAACGGCTCGCCGTGCTGCGCCGGGCCTTTGCCGCGGCGATGGCCGATCCGGATTTCAAGGCCGATGCGGACCGCGAGCGGCTCGAATATGAGTTCGTCAGCGGCGAGCAGGTCGAGGCGGTGATCCACAAGATCTATTCCATGCCGAAGCCGATCATCGCGCGCGCCGCGCAGGCCGTGCAGCGGACCGACAAGCTGAAGATCACCGAGAAGAAGCCGGTGAAGCCGCCAAAATGAGCGGCCGTCCCGGCTGGGCAGTGGGACAAGAGGGGGAAAGAACGATGTCGGCTTTCGTGACCTGTCGTCGGCTGCTGCCGCCGGTGCTCTCGCTCCTTTTCCTGGCGGCTCCCTGTCTCGCCCAGCAGCATCCCGCAGCGCTGCAGGCCGTGATCGATGCGGCGCGCAAGGAAGGCCGCATCGACATCAATAACGGCCCCGGCGTGCTTGGCATGCCCGATGCGCTGAAAGAAGTCGAGGCCGGCATCAAGAAGCAGTTCAACATCGATCTCCCGGTCGGCTGGAGCCCCTCGCCCTCGCCGACCGCGCAGATCACCAAGCTCGCGACCGAGTCCCGCGCCGGCATCGACGCCTCGACCGATCTCTTCACCGTCGCGGCACCGGCCGCCGCGCCCTATATCGGCAAGGGCCTGTTCCGCAAGGTCGCCTGGACCGAGCTCATGCCGTCGCGCATCACGCCGGAGGTCGTCGAGGGCGATGGCGAGGCGTTGCGGCTGGAAACCCAGCTGCCCGGCCTGCTCTACAACCTGAAGGCCGCGCCTTGGGCGCCCGGCATCCAGACGATGGCGGATCTTCTCAAGCCCGAGCTCAAGGGCAAGTTCGCCAGCAACCCGTTCCTCGCCGGCATCGACGTGCTGCTCTCGCCCGAGGCCTGGGGCGTCGCCAAGACCACCGATTACGTGCGCAAGTTCGCGACCCAGATCAGCGGCCTGGTGCGCTGCGGCGACGCCCAGGCGCGCGTCGCTTCGGGCGAGTTCCCGGCCTTGGCGCTCGACTGCATCGGCGGCGACCAGAACATGCTGAAATTCAAGGGCAAGAACCTTCTCGACACCAAGATCATCGCCGATTCGGCGCAGCGCCGGTATCTCTACATGACGATCCCCGTGCGGGCGCGGCATCCCAACGCCGCAATCCTGTTCGCGCTCTACATGTCCACGCCGGAAGCCCAGCGCATCATCCTCGGGCATGACGGCGCCGATCTCGACACCTACCCGGATTCGAGCAACAGCCAGCGGGTGAAAGAGTACGAAGCGAAAGGCGTCCATTTCATCGACGTCACCATCGCCTGGTGGGCGCGTCAGCCGGCCGACCTCTCCTCGGCCCTCGCCGAGATCGTCAAGATCGCCTCGCAGCAGAATTGAGCGCGGCCGAAGCAACCCGCCGCAGCCGGGGCACGCCGGAGCTCCTGCCGGGCCTGCTGGCCGCCATCGCGATCGGCGCCTCGGGCCTGGTGCTGCTGTTCGGCGGCACCGTGCTGTGGCTGAGCTTCGTGGTCGGGGTGCCCGGCGATCCGGCCGCCACCTTCAGCCTCGCCAACTACGCGGCGCTGGCGCTCGAGCGGTTCAGCTGGGTCGTGCTCGGCAACACGCTGATCTTCGCCTGCATCTCGCTCGCCATCGCCCTCAGCATCGGCCTCGCCCTGGCCTTCCTGTGCGAGCGCACCGACCTGCCGGGCAAGCCGCTGGTCTTCACCCTCCTGTCGGTGAGCCTGATCCTGCCGAATTTCGCGGTGGCGCTCGGCTGGGTGTTCCTGCTCAACCCGCAGGTCGGCATCCTCAATGTCGGGCTTGCCCACCTGCTCGGCCTGCAGCGCCCACCCTTCAATATCGCGAGCCTGCCGGGCATGGGCTTCGTCGAAGGCCTGAACCTCGTGCCCGTCGCCTTCGTGATGGCGGCCGCCGCTTTCAAATCGATGGATCCGGCCCTCGAGGAGGCCGCCGCCACCTCCGCGGCTTCCGCCTTCACCACCTTCCGGCGCGTGACCTTGCCGGTGCTGGCGCCGGCCATCCTCGGGACGATGATCTATATCTTCATCCTGGGCTTCACCGCCTTCGACGTGCCGGCGGTGATCGGCCTGTCGCGCCGCATCTTCACCTTCTCCACCTATATCTATTCGGCGCTCGATCAGGCGGTGGACACGCCGAAATACGGCTTCGTCGCGGCCATGAGCGTGGTGTTGATCGGTTTCGGCATCGGGCTCGGCTGGTATTACAACCGCATCCAGCGCCAGAGCCGCAAATATGCGATCGTCTCCGGCAAGGCCTTCCGCCCGCGCATCCTGCCGCTCGGCCGCGCGCGGGCGCCGGCGATCGCGCTGGTCGTCGCTTATTTTTCGGCGGCGCAGCTGCTGCCGCTGCTCGTGCTGGTCTGGGCCGCGGGTCTGCCCTTCCTCCAGATGCCCTCCGCCGAGGCCTTCGCGCAGCTGTCGCTCGACAATCTGTGGCGGGTGCTCGATCTGCGCTTCGCGCATGCCCTGGGCAACACCGCGATCCTCATGCTGCTGGTGCCGACGATCACGGTGCTGGTCAGCCTCGCCATCTCCTGGGTCGTGCTGCGCTCGCGCCTGCCCTTCCGCACGCTGTTCGACTTCTTCGCCTTCATGCCGCACACCATCCCCTCGGTCGTGTTCAGCGTCGCGGCGCTGTTCGTCGCGCTGTTCGTGCTGCAGGGCATCGTGCCGATCTACGGCACGATCTGGCTCCTGGTCCTGGTCTATGCCGTGTCGCGGCTGGGATACGGCACGCGCATGACCAATGCCGCCCTGGTCCAGATCCATCGCGAGCTGGAGGAGGCCGGATCGACGAGCGGCGCCGGCTTCGCCCGCATCCTGCGCGCCATCCTGCTGCCGCTCCTGTTGCCGACCCTGCTCTATTCCTGGATCTGGATCGCGCTCCTCTCCTATCGCGAGCTGACCCTGCCCATCCTGCTTGCCGGCCGCGACAATCTGCCCTTGTCGGTGGTCGTCTGGGCCTATCTGCAGACCTCGTCCTTCGGCCCGGCCTCGGCGATCACGCTGGTCATGCTGGTGCTGCTGTCGCCGATGATCGCGCTCTACTGGATCGCGGCGCGGCACGCCGGCATCCTCGCTTCCGAGGCGCGACGTTAGGCGCGCATCTTCGCCCGCTAAGCGACGCGATTGTTATCGCCGGGCGCGCGCCGGAATACTTTTGCTTATGGCGGCGGCGGAGCGGGTGGTGCCGGCGATTTTCGCGGCTATAGTCGGCGAGGGAGGACCGGAAGCCAGATGCTGAAGCTGACCATGACCTGCGGGCCCTACGACCGCGCCCGCGCGCTGATCGAGAAGAAGGTGGTGCCGGAGGGGATCGATCTCGACATCGCCGTCAATCGCAAGAATCCCGGCAAGATCACGCACGGGCCCGACGGACGGCCGTTCGATGTCATCGAGTTCTACACCGGCGCCTATATGGCCGATCTTCCCTATCGCCGGCTGGGCTACACCGCGATCCCGATCTTCGTGAAGCGGATGTTTCGCCATTCCTACATCTACATCAACAACAAGAGCGGCATCCGCTCGCCCAAGGACCTCGACGGCAAGCGCATCGGGCTGCAGAACTGGTTCACCTCGGCGGCGATCTGGGCCCGCGGCGCGCTAGAGGATGATTGGGGCCTCGACATCAAATCGGTCGATTGGGTGGCGCAGCACGAGGACAGCGAGGGCGAGGACTGGACGCCGCCGCCCTGGCTGAAGCTCGAGCTCGCGCCCAAAGGCAGCAAGCATATGGACAGTCTTGCCGCGGGCGAGATCCAGGCGCTGATCTCGACCGCGGTGGCCGCCCCCAACGTCCATCCCAACATCGACTTCCTGTTCCCCAACTATGCCGAGCTCGAGCGCGACTATTACAAGCGCACCGGCTTCTTCCCGATCATGCACACGCTGCTGATCCGCACCGAGCTGCTCGAGCGCGAACCCTGGGTGGCGATGAGCATGTTCAATGCCTGGATGGCGTCGAAGCAGGCGCTTTATGACGAGATGAAATGGCAGCGCGTGCATATGACGGCTCTGTGGTACCGCGCGTTGCGCGAGGAGGAGATGGCGGTCGGCGGCGAGGATTTCTACCGCTGGGGCTTCACCAAGACCCGCTTCGAAGTCGACAAGATGCTCGAATATGTCCACCGTTACGGCATGGTGCCCTACAAGTCCGAGCCGGAGGACATGTTCCATCCGAGCACGCTGAATACCTGAGGAGAGAAGACGTGGTTGCAAGCGTCAGCAAGGAGGAACAGCGCGCCGCGATGGCGGATCTCAGGCGCTTCATCGAGCTGTCGCGCGAGCGCGGCGAGCTCGAGGTGGTGAAGGGCGCCGATCCCTATCTCGAGATGGGAGCGCTTTACGAGCTCAGCCTGCGCGAGCGCTACCCTCCGGTGCTGCTGTTCGAGGATATCAAGGGCTATCCGGCAAGCCACCGCGTGGTCATGAATGTCCGCTTCTCGAAGCTGTTCGTCGACGACCTCGACCTCGATGCGTTGAAGAGCTTCCGCGCCCGCAAGAAATGGGAGGGCGATCCGATCGACCCGCACTATGTCAATGCCGGGCCGGTCTGCGACAACATCCTGAAAGGCGACAAGGTCGATGTCCGCGCCTTTCCGGCCGGCCATTGGCATGTCGGCGACGGCGGCCCTTATATCGGCACCGAATGCCTGGTGATCAACAAGGACCCGGACAGCGACTGGGTCAATATCGGCACCTATCGCGTGCAGGTGCAGGACGAGAAGACGCTTACCGTCTTCATCGAGCCCGGCAAGCATGGCGGTCTCATCCGCGAGAAATACTGGGCCAAGGGCAAGCCCTGCCCGATGGTGGTGTGCGTCGGCCAGGCGCCGATCCTCGGCACCGTCGCCTCGACCGCCTCGCGCGTCGGCGTCGGCGAGTACGGCACCGCGGGGGCGCGCATCGGCGAGGCCATCAAGGTGGTGCGCGGCGAGCTCACCGACCTTCCCATTCCCGCCGATGCCGAGATCGCCTTCGAAGGCTTCATGCCGCCGCCCGAGGAGGAGACGCGGCCGGAAGGCCCCTTCGCCGAATGGCCCGGCTATTACGCGACCGATGCCGGCGCGGAGCCGGTGTTGCGCGTCGGCGCCGTCTATCACCGCGACGATCCGATCCTGATCGGCCAGCCGCCCGCCAAGCCGACCTTCCCCGGGCGGCAAAATCCGCTGGCCGGCATGGCGGCCTTGTGGGACGCGCTCGAGGCGGCGGGCGTCCCCGGCGTCACCGGCGTGTGGAAGCCGATCGGCGGCGGCACGCGCTTCATCAACGTGATCTCGATCAAGCAGCTGCATGCCGGCCACGCCAAGATGGCGGGGCTGGTCGCGACGGGTGCCGGTCCCGGCGCCTATATGGGACGGCTCACCATCGTGGTCGACGAGGATATCGACGTGACATCCATGGAAGAGGTGATGTGGGCGCTCGCCACGCGCTGGGATCCCAAGACCCAGACCGACATCATCGACGGCTGCTGGAGCGGCTATATCGACCCGCTGATCAGCCCGGAGAAGCGCGCGGCCGGCGACATCACCACCAGCCGTATCATCATCTATGCCGTGCGGCCCTGGCACTGGAAGGACCGCTTCCCTGCGGTCAACAGCGTGCCCCAGGACTATGCCGACGAGATCGAGAAGAAATGGACCGGCAAGCTCCGCTTTCTCGAGCGGACCGCGCGCTCATAACCTGGGGGTGGGAGGGCGGCGAGCGCGCATAACAATTGCGCCCGCGCCGTCGCACGAAGACCCGCAATTCCGACTCTTTCTGTTGACAGGAGCGGGCCGCCGGAAGCCCAATTTCCGGCAGCAATCGAACGCGCCGGCGGCCGCCTGCTCGGCGCCGGCAGGTGATCAGGGGCGAAGATGGAAGACGTGACTGAAGGCGCCGGCCCGCAGCCGGAATGGCTCGATTTCCACCATACCGCGCCGGCGACACTGGCCGGCCGCTACATGCGGACGTTCTGGCAGCCGGTCTATCATTCCGACGAGCTGCCGCCCGGCCAGGCCAAGCCGATCAAGATCATGAATGTCGACTACGCGCTGTTTCGCGGCACCGACGGCAAGCCCTATCTCGTGCAGAATCGCTGCCCGCATCGCCAGCTGACCCTGTCGGCGGGCTGGGTCGAAGGCAGTGCCATCCGCTGCTACTACCATGGCTGGAAGTTCGACGGGACGTCGGGCGCCTGCGTCGAGCAGCCGGCCGAGCCGCAGCCCTTCTGCCAGGAAGTCGCGATCAAGACCTATCCGGCGCAAGACTATCTCGGCATGGTCTTCGCCTATCTCGGCGACGCCGCGACGGGCGTGCCGGAGCTGCCGCGCTATCCGGATTTCGAGAATTTCGAGGGCATCCTCGAGCATGACAGCTATTTCCGCGGCTGCAATTTCTACAACAATCTCGAGAACGGGCTCGACCTCACCCATTCGGGATTCGTCCATCGCAACAATCCCGGCTCCTTCGACGGCTTCACCAACGCGCCGACCATCCAGGCCAAGGAAAGCATCTGGGGCGTGACCGTCTCGTCGCATTGGCGCGACCAGATGGGCATGTCGCAGATCGGCATGCCCAACATCTTCCACCATAAGGCCCAGCCGACCGACCCGACGCTCGCCATCTATCGCGAGTTCATGGCCTGGTGGGTGCCGATCGACGACCACAGCCATATCCAGTTCACGGTCGCCGCGGTGCGCATGCCGCCGGACAAGGCGGCCGCCTATCTCGAGCGCCGCAAGACCCGCCTCGCCAAGCGCATCTATTCGAGCGCCGAGCTCGCCGACAAGATCCTGCGCGGCGAGATGCGGCGCGAGGATGTCGATCCCGAGACGACCGATTTCGTGCGCATGCAGGACCATATCGCCCAGATCGGCCAGGGCACGATCCCCGATCACAGACAGGACCGGCTCGGCCGCGGCGACATCGGCATCGCCTGGATTCGCAAGATCTGGGCCCGCGAGCTGCGCGCCTTCGCCGAGGGCAAGCCGCTCAAGCAGTGGCGCTACGATGCCGAGGAGCTCGCCATCTCGCGCGGCGAGAAATGGGAGGCGCACCGGGCCGAGCAGATGAAGGCGCCGAGCGCGGCCGAATAGGGGGGACTCTCATGCCGGGCGGACTCGCATATGGCAGCTGACGCGCCGGCGATGAATCTGGGCATCCTCCGCTTCGACCGCACTGCGGCGCTGATCGACGGGCGGGTCCGGCTCGACCAGGTCAATGTCGTCAACGTGCCGGGCGGCAAGGCGGGGGTCACCGGCCTCCTGAGCGGCGCGCTCGACGCCGCCGACGTGCCGCTGATCAAATACGTCTATTGGAAGCAGCAGGGCCGCAAGATGACGGCCATCCCGGTCTTCACCGACCGGCTGTTCCAGCATCAGTACATGTATACCCGCGCCGACAGCGGCATCTCCGAGATCGCCGACCTGCGCGGCCGCAAGGTGATCTGCGCCCCCTCCTTCTTCTCGACCCCGACCTTCTGGTTCCGCGCCCTGCTGCTCGATGCCGGCATCGCGCTCGAGGAGATCGAGTGGTACAGCGCCGGCGCCGCCGAGGAGGGGATGGAGTTTCCGGCGGCGCTCGCCGTCAAGGTGGCGCCCGCCTCATGGCTCGGGCTCGAGCGGCTGCTCGACGGCACCGCCGACTGCCTGCTCACCGCCCGCACGGCGCGCGTGCCGGCCGAATGGGACGGCCGCATCCGCCGTGTCTGCGCCGATGCCTATGCGCGCGACCGCGCCTGGGCCGAGCGCACGGGCTTTCACCCGATCCTGCATGTCATTGCGATCAACGACCAGGCGCTGGCGCAGCGCCCGACCTTCGCCCGCGAGCTGTGCCAGGGCTTCGACGCCGCCAAGGCTTTCTGCTACCGCATCCTCCAGGACGAGCGCATGACCGGCCTGCCCTTCATGCGCGCCTATCTCGACGACACGGTCGCCTTCTTCGGCGACGATCCCTGGCCCTATGGTGCCCAGCGCAACCGGGCGCAGCTCGAGCGCTTTCTCGACCTCGCCCACGCGCAGGGCGCGATCAAGCGGCGCATCGGCTTCGACGAGCTGTTCCATCCCAGCGTCGCCGACCATGCATTCACGGCAAAGATGGCGCCCGGCATGATCACCGGCATCATGGATGGCGGCTGGGCGCCCATCCCCACGGTCTAGCGGAGGACAGAGCGTTGAGCAGCGAGACACAAACCGTCGAAGCCCCCACCGACAGCAGCATGAAGGTGCCGGCGCGGGTCGATACCTACGGCGACTGGCTCGAGCAGCAGAAGATCCCGGTCATCCGCGGCTATTTCATCGAGGATCTGAACAAGGTCGAGCTGTCGCACTGGGACATGAAGGGCGTCCCCGCCGCCTTCGTGATCCTCGAAGGCACCGGCGGCACCAATGACGGCTATGTCTGCGAGATCCCGCCGACCAAGAAGACCAAGGTCCAGCATCACATGTACGAGGAGATGGTCTATGTGACGCAAGGCCATGGCGCCACCACGGTATGGCAGAAGGACGGGCCCAAGCACACTTTCGAATGGGGCCCCGGCAGCCTCTTCGCCATTCCGCTCAACGCCTACTACCAGCATTTCAACAGCAGCGGGATCGAGCCGGCACGCTATTACGCCGTGACCAATTGCTGCTTCGTCATGAACCTGTTCCACAGCGCCCATTACGTCTTCAACAGCGACTATGTCTTTGCCGATCGCTTCGACCCCAACGCAACCGACTATTTCAGCGGCGAGGGAAAGGTGCAGGACCGGCTGTTCATGAGCACGAATTTCGTGCCCAACGTCCGCACCATGCCGCTGCGCGACTACAGCGCCCGCGGCAAAGGCAGCTCGAACATCAAGTTCAATCTCGCAGAGCAGACCATGGGCGCGCATATCTCGCAATTCCCGGTCGGCACCTACAAGAAATGCCACCGCCACGGGCCGGGCGCGCATGTCATCATCCTGTCCGGCAAGGGCTACTCGATCCTGTGGCCGGAGGGCGACGAGCCGATGCGCATCGATTGGAAGCCGGGCAGCGTGGTGGTGCCGCCGGACAAATGGTTTCACCAGCATTTCAACGCCGGCAACGAGCCGGCGCGCTATCTGGCGCTGCGCTGGAACAATTGGCGCTTCAAATCGCTGATGTGGGGCAATGAGCGCTCGACCTTCACCAGCGTCAAGGACGGCGGCTGGCAGATCGATTTCGAGGACGAGGATCCGAAGACCCATCTCGACTTCGTCGCGGCCCTCGAGCAAGCCGGCGCCGAATGCCAGATGTGCGACTATTATCCGCAATGTCCGAAGAAGGCGGGCGCCCGCTCATGAGGCTGTCCAGCCTCGCTGCCGCCCTCCTTGCCCTGCTGCCGGCGATGGCGGCCGCCGAGACGCCGGACGCCTTCTACCGCGGCAAGCAGATCACGCTCATCGTCGGCGATGACGCCACCGGCCAATATGTCGTCAATGGCCGGCTGCTCGCGCAGCACATCGTGCGGCACATACCGGGCCAGCCGAGCATCATCGTCCAGGCGATGCCGGGCTCCTCCAGCGTCGCCGCGACCAACTATCTCTATGAGGTCGCGCGTCGCGACGGCACCGTGTTCGGCCTGCCCAACAAGAGCGTGGCGCTGTTCGAGGCGAGCCATCTCGCCGGCGTGCGCTACAAATCGGCCGAGCTCGAGTGGATCGGCAGCATGTCGGCCGCCAACAATGTCGTGGTCGTGCTCGCCTCGACCGGCGTGCGGACGCTGGCGGACGCCAAGCGGCGCGAGGTCATCATGGGGGCGCAGGGGGTGAGCGGCACGCTCGCCGGCTATCCCTTGGTGCTGAACCATCTGCTCGGCACCAAGTTCAAGCTGGTCCTGGGTTATGCCGGCGCCAACCTGATCAATCTCGCGATGGACCGCGGCGAGGTCGAGGGCCGCGGCAGCTATACCTGGACTGACCTCAAGGCCTCGCGCCCCGAATGGCTGGAGAAGCACAGCGTCAACATCCTGGTGCAGATCGGCGTGCGCAAGGAGCCGGACCTGCCCGACGTGCCGCTCTTCACCGACCTCGGCCATGATGCGAAGGAGCGCGAGACCCTCACCTTCATCGCCTCCGACACGCTGATGGGACGGCCCTTCTTCTTCCCGCCGAAGGTGCCGGCCGCGCTCGTCGCCGCCATGCGCAAGGCCTTCGACGAGACCATGACCGACCCCGCCTTCCTGGCCGACGCGGCCAAGCTGCAGACCAATATCCAGCCGGTGTCCGGCGCCGAGCTGCAGGAGAAAGTGGCGGAGACGGTGAATGCCCCGACGGACATCGTCGCGGCGGCGGAACGCTGGATGACGCCCGACTGACGAGGCTGCTGGAGGACAAGATGGTAAAAGCCGCATTCGCAATCCTGGCGCTCGGTCTCGCACTGCTGGCGCCCCGCGTCGCCACGGCGCAGGACGGCTATGCCGGCAAGCAGATCAGCCTCATCGTCGGCGAGGCGCCGGGCGGCGGCTATGACTCCTACGCCCGGCTTCTCGCCCGCCATATCGTGCGCCACATTCCCGGCGCGCCGACCCTGGTGGTGCAGAACATGCCCGGCGCCGGCAGCCTCAACGCCATGAACCATATCTACAACACGGCGGCGCGCGACGGCAGCGTGATCGGCATGGTGCAGCGCTCCGTCATCATCATGCCGCTGCTCGGCATGTCCGGCGCCAATTTTGCGCCCGACCGCCTGATCTATCTGGGCTCCATGGACCAGGATGTCGGCGTCTGCATCGTGCGGCGCGGTGCCGGCATCAAGAGCATGGCCGACCTCAAGACGCACGAGATGGTGGTGGGCACCGAGGGGCGGGTGAGCGACGTCAACAGCTACGTCAACCCGCTGGTGCGCGTGCTCGGCGTCAAGCTGCGCATCGTCAGCGGCTATAACGGCGCGCAGCCGATCAATCTCGCGATCGAGCGCGGCGAGGTCGACGGCCGCTGCGGCATGTCCTATTCGAGCCTGAAGCGCACCACGAGCTTCCTGAAGGACGACAAGGTCATCATCCTGCTGCAGCTCGCGATATCCAAGGACCCGGAGCTGCCCGATGTACCGCTCTTCACCGATCTGGCGCCCAACGAGGAGGACCGCCAAGCGCTCGAGCTGCTGCTCGCGCCGACGGCCATCGCCCGGCCCTTCTTCCTGCCGCCCGAGGTGCCCAAGGCGCGCGCCGACATCCTGCGCACGGCGTTCGTCGAGACCATGAAGGACCCTGAATACCTCGCCGATGCGAAGCGCGAGGGCATCTCGGCGCGCGGTCTCAGCGGCGCCGAGATGCAGAGCCTGGTCGACCGCCTCTACCATATGCCGCCATCCGTGATCGCCCGCGCGCGGGCGCTGGTCAACGATTGAGCGTGCCGGAGAAAAATGATGATCGCACCTTGCCGCCCCGTGCTTCCTGTCCTCGCCCTCCTGTTGAGCGGCGCCATCGCCTCGGCGCATGCCGAGACGGTCGCCGAATTCTATCGCGGCAAGGCGGTGACGCTGGTCGACTATTCCTCGGGCGGCGGCAACGACGTGCTCGCCCATCTCATCGCCGCGCATATCAAGAAGTTCATCCCCGGCAATCCCACGGTGATCGTGAAGTCGATCATCGGCGCGGCCGGAGTGCAGGAGGCGAACTATCTCTATTCGACGGCGCCAAAGGACGGCACCGTCTTCGGCACCCTCAACCGCGGCATCGCCTTCGCCAAGCTGTTCGGCGCCACGGCGGCGCAGTTCGACCCGCTGCGCTTCAATTGGATCGGCAATACGACGCGTGACGTGCTGCTCGGCGCCTCGTGGCAGACCTCGCCGGTCAAGACCATCGCCGATGCGCGCAAGACCGAGCTGATCGTCGGCGCCACGGCGCCCGACGGCGAGACGGCACAGGTGCCGATGGCGCTCAACGCGACCACGGGCACCAAATTCAAGGTCGTCTACGGCTATTCGGGCGGCAGCGAGATCCTGATCGCCATGGAGCGCGGCGAGATCGGCGGCCGCATCTCGTGGACGCTCGAGAGCCTGCTCGCCACCAACCCCGACTGGCTCACCTCCGGCAAGGTCAACTTCCTGTTCCAGTCGGGAACGAGGCCGGATCCGCGCCTCGCCAAGGTGCCGCTCGCCCTCGACTATGCCAAAGGCGAAATGGAGAAGCGCGTCCTGACGCTGCTCTTCTCCAAGCT
>Ga0070681_10005210_pt1 | contig 12556 bp, 7 predicted proteins | sample KBSC83BmetaG_FD_65650 | JGI IMG/M metagenome (GOLD analysis project Ga0070681, IMG submission 65650) | Corn rhizosphere microbial communities from Kellogg Biological Station, Michigan, USA - KBS C8-3B metaG | ecosystem: Host-associated > Plants > Roots > Rhizosphere | place: USA: Michigan...
GTGCGCGCGGCCGCCGCATCCTGCGCCGCGCGCGCAGCGGATCGCGCCGATGTCGTGGAGGACACGATGCTCACGACGTTCGTGAAGCTATAGGAGACGCCGGGCGACGCGTCGAACGACAGCTCCACCATGGCCGTATCGCCCCGCGCGACCGCAAGCGCGACGGCGCGCGACAGATCGCGCGGCCAGCCAACCGTGGCGGCTTCGGCGAGCGTGGTGGAGCGGCCCTCCGGCGTGGCGGTCATGGTGAGGCGCGCACCGCTGGCCGTGTGCACGGCCGATCGCGAGCGGACCCGCATGTGTCCCGGATACCAGAGATCGGACGGACCCCAGCCCGGCTCGGCGCGCGTGAGCCTGGCGAGTGCCAGCCGCTGCGGTGGCGGCCAGCCGGCGAGCGCGATGCGAACACGCAGGCGTCCCGCCGTGCGCGGAACCAGCACGAGGCGAGTGGCCGCACGATACGGATCGGCGCGCGACACGAAGGTCTCCACGCGCAGCGACGTACGTCTGGACCCATCGATCCAGTCGTAGCTGGTGCGCGCGATGCCGGAGTGCATGTCGATCACCTGGTGATACGCATCGAGCGTGATGTCCGACAGCGGCGTGGCCGCGAGCCAGTGATCGCCGTCGAACACATCGATGGCATTCCACGCCGGCGCGGCGACAATGCGCGGCACGTCCGCATCGGCGTGCTCATACAGCCCGGCCATGATCGAGCGCGATGCGCCGATGCCCAGCGCCGGCACGACCACGCTCATGTGTCCGTTGCCAATGAACGGCGATGGATCGCGCGACGGGTCGGCGGTCGCGAGCAGGAACGTCGAATCCTGCGTCGAGCCGGGCGACGCACGCTCTGCCGGCTGCTGTGCGCTCACCGGCGCGCCGAACCAGTGCGGCGCGGCGCATGCTGCGCCCATCAGGATCACAGCCGTGCAACGTCTGACGGAGCAGGGGAGGCGAGAGGGCGGCGGGTCGTGACTGGCCCGCCGCCCATGCAGGATGCACACTGCCGTTCAGCGCGGCGTCTGCGGTTCTCCCTGCGATCCAAAGTCGTAGCGCATGGATACCTGGAAGCGGCGTGGCAGAATCGGGCGTGCCAGGAAGATGCCGGTTCCACCCGTGGTTTGCAGTCGCGGATTCCCCTCTTCCAGTCCCTCGTCCATGAACGCGTTGAGGAGATTGAGATTGACCGTGAGGCCCTGGCTCGGCATGAGGAACGACAGGCCATAGTTGAAATAGCTGTACGATGGCAGCGCCGTCCCCACGGTCACGTCCACAAATCGTGAACCCACCCAGTGCCAGTCGGCAGTCGCGCGGACTCGCTCCGCGAAGGTGTAGGATCCCGACAGATTGCCAATCGAGGCAGGCACGCCATTGAGGCGGCTGCCGATGTCGGCGCCCGCTCCCGAGCCGAGTTCCGCGCGGAGGAACGTGCCACTGCCCCGGAGCTGCAAACCGGGAATGGGATCCGCCAGCAGCTCGAGCTCCACGCCGTACGACTTGTTCTCGGGCGAGGTCACAATGATCCACGTCGACGCGCCGGTGACGGAATCAATGACGAGCCCCTGGCTGATGATGTTCTTGAGGAGCGTGTAGAAGCCGTCCACGGTGAACCCAATCGGACCCGCCACTCCCTTCACGCCGCCTTCGACCGACTTCACTTCGCGCGAGGCGAAGAGATCGATCTGCTGCTGTGCCTGCGCCTGGAGGAACTCATCCAGCGCGGGCATCTTGTAGCCGCGCGACGCCGATGCATAGAGCGAAAGATTGTCCTTGAGCGCGTAGTTCAAGCCGAGGGAGCCGGCCCAGTCGGTCATCCCCTTGCTGAAATGCCGGAAGCTGCCGTTGCCCCAGGTCTCGTTGTCGTACGGCGTGTTCGGGTTGCCGTCGAGGTCCACCGTGGACGTATTCTCCGAGCTCTGCACGTAGCTGTCGTGCTCGATGCGCGCCCCGAGATCGGCGCGGAGGCGGTCGGTGAGCTGCACATTGGCGCCCAGCACGCCGGAGAATACCGAGGTCTGTCCCGATCCATTGGTGTAGCCCGACATGTAGTTGAGGAAGCCGTTCTTCGTGATGGCGGTGGGCGTGCCGCCCGGCGTGGTGACTACGGCATCGAGAAACTTCGGATTATTCGCGACGTCCGTGAGCACCTGCGTGAAGTACCAGTGATTGTCCTGCGTGTAGTTCGCGAAGTACGCGCCCGCGGAAATCGTACTTTTCCCGACCTCCTTGCGGATCTGCAACTGATCCTGGAACGCCGACAGTGGCTTGGCGACGTGAATGTCCTGTCCCGGTGCGACCAGACCGTTCGGCGTATTGAAGGGGAGCGGGTTTCCCTCGGTGTCGAAGTGATTCGTGTACTTGAGCTGAATGGTGCTGCCCGCGGGAAGACCCAGTGCCGCCTGTGATTTGGGTCCGGTAATATAGTCAGCGACGGACATCGCATTCGACGGCACGAGCGCATTCCACTCCTGATTGTCGTGCATCACCTGCGCGCTGTTGCGCAGATGCCAGTCATTCGGCAGATCGAACGCCGCATCGGCGGTGAACCACGACGCATCGGTGCGCAGGCCATCGCCCAGCGGCAGCGTGAGCGAGCCGTTCGGCGTGGGCACGCTGAGATCGAGCGCCTCATTGGTATTCATGGAGCCGTAGGCACTGAATCCCGGCACGAACTGCGGATGCTGTGCATTTTCGAAGGGTAGATCGAGAATGAACTGATTGCGGTCGTTGATCACCTTGGCCGAGAAGCGCACATACCCGTTGTCGAGCTGGCGGGTGATGTTGGCCTTGACCTGCCCGCCGCGAATGCCGGGGAAGCCCGGATCGCGCACGCCATGGTCGTAGCGGTAGAAGCCGCCGACGTTGAAGCGCCAGTCGTCGCCGATCGGGCCGTTCATGTCGAGATCGTAGCGCGCCAGCCCTTCCGTGGCGCCGGTCGCCACCATGGTGCCCTGGAACTGATCACCACCCGTCTTGTTGATGAAGTTGACGATGGCACCCGGCGTGTTCGAGCCGAAGAGCGATGAGCTGCCGCCGCGCACCACTTCCATGCGCTCGATGTTCTCGTCGGCGCGGAAGAGGTTGTCCGCGTTCATGAAGAACGTGTGCATGGTGGGAAACACCGGGAGTCCGTCCTCCATGAACATCACGTACTCCACGCCCAGGATGCCACGCATGGTGATGTTTTCATTCACTTCGCCGCCCGAGCTTTCCACGCGGGTGAAGCCTGGCACGTAGCGCAGCATCTCGGTGGTGCTACGCGGTGCCGACTGCTGGATCACGCGCGGCGTGAGCGTCGTTACCGACACGCTGGCCTTGAGATTTTCGGTGGGCGTTGACGTTCCGGTCACGACCACGCTCTGCAACTGCAGGGGATCGTGATTGAGCGTGAAGTCCTGTGTCGTGCGCTGGCCCGCCGTGACGGTGACGCTGGCGGAGTCGGGACGGAACCCGATGAGGCGTATCCGAACGATCTGGGCGCCGGCGGGCACCTGCCCCATGACGTAGGACCCGTCACCGCGGGTGAGCGTGCCAATGGTGGTCCTGTCAATGAACACCTGGGCGCTCGTCACGGGCGCGCCGTGCTCATCCACCACTCGGCCGGCGATGGTTCCGGTCTGGCCGGCGCCCTGCGCACGTGCATCCGGCAGCGCGATGCAGAGCGCGGCCAGCATGACGACCATCAGGGTCCCCGGATGGATCCACGTATTCGGTACAGCCACACGTGAGACTGAGTGCATGGTGAGATCCTCCGTTCAGGGAGTTGCGATCAATCCCGCGGACCGTGCGAGCGTGCCTGCAGTAGCGCGCGCGGCGCGCGGCGAACCGCGTGATGCTTGTGGTGGAGCGTCTGGATATTGACGTATGTCTGCGCGATGGCGTGCGCAGGGAGAAGCGGGCGGGGGGCGCGCGGCGGGATTGGGCGTGCGCCTCGATCCGAAGAGCGCGTGCGCGGTCGCGCCGTGTTGAGATGGACCCGGGAGTGGAAGCACCAATCGCCGTACGCGAAGCAACTGGCGACCGTGCTGCATACTCAATGCCGCCATCATGTGGCCGCGTCAGCAGGAATCCGTCGCTGCAGATGGCACCTCGATGCTCGTTGCTGCTCGGCCCGCCTCGAATCCTGTGCATTTCACGTGGCAGGGCCGCCATGGGATGCCCGTCCGCCGTCCGACCGCACCGGTGATGTCGATCCAGCAATTCCTCGTTCGACGCCAGGGTGGAGCCGGAGTTCACGCCACCGCATGGTGAACGGAGAGTCCGGCGCTCAACCCCGGATCAGCGAGGAAACGACCATGCTACAGACATCGGTATTCGACAGCGCCGCGCCGCGCGGCCTCCATGCACCGGCACGCCTGCTCACCCCCCGGACGCATGCAACGCCATCGGCACGGAGCGACGCCGGCCGCAGCAGGACCGCCGTGCGCCTGTGGATCATCCAGGGTGTTCTCGCCGCGCTCTTTCTGTTCGCGGGCGTGATGAAGCTGATGATGCCGGTTGAGGCGCTCGCCGCGGCGACCCACCTGTCGGGCGTATTCATGCGCTTCATTGCCATCGCGGAAATTCTCGGCGCCATCGGCCTGATTCTCCCCGGCCTCCTTCGAATCCGTCCCGGACTCACGCCGCTCGCCGCGCTCGGGCTCGCGATCATCATGATCGGCGCGACGACCATCACCATGCTGACCGCGACGGTGGCGCAGGCGCTGGTTCCGTTCGTGGTGGGAGTGCTCGCGGTGCATGTCGCGTACAGCCGCCGGCGTCTGCTGGCGGCGCCGCGGGTGCAGGCGTAGCTTCGTCAGCACGCGTAGCATTCACGACGTTCCCACTGGTGACCCTGTGATTTGTTGTCCGCTCCCCGGCGTTTCGCGGCTCAGTCAGATCCGGTTGTGCACCGCGCGATATGCGAGCACCCGCGGCGGGGCTGCGCCGTTGAGTCTTGCGGCAGTGGCGCTGGTTTTGTGCGCGCTCCATCCGGTGGCGGCCAGCGCCCAGCAGCAGCACACGAGCGTGTCAGATGCGCGCGCCGCGATCGATGCGAATCTCCGGACACCGCAAGGCAAGGCGTACGACGCCGAATTTGGCGCGGATTTCATGCAGAAGCACTTTGGCGACATCGCGCGCTGCAAGGCGGCAGCCGCGGGCGAAGCGCAGAGTTTCTGGATCCTGCTCCGGATCGGCACGGACGGCACGGCGAAGGAAATTCTCCTGTATCCCGAAACGAAATTCGGCGTCTGCGCGCGTGACGCGCTCGTGCACGGGAAGTTCCTGCCACCGCCCCAGCCCGACTACTGGGTCGGCGTAGACATGAAGCTGTCGCACTGACGCGCGCCGCGCGTATACTCGCCGCATGACCTCGCGTCGCGACTTCGTGGAACGTGCGGCGCTGGCGACGCTCGGGCTGGCGTTGCCGGTGCAGAACTCAGGGTCCTCCGCGCCCGTTCCAACCAGCTGGCCAGCAGCCCATAATTTCCTCGACCTGCTCCGTCCGCCGGACGTCGTGATTGCCCAGACGGCGAGCGACAACCGCTCGCTCCACGCGGCGCCGGGCGATCGCTGGATGAGCGCGGACGGCATCGTCGTCACCACCACGCCGCACGCTGATGCGTTGCACGTTGCGCTCACCGCGCCGGCCACGCCGATCAGGCGGCTCTACCTGCGCTGGCATGGCGACCTCGCCGGCGCGCGGCTCATGCTCGGTGATGCGTGGGAGCGCGCGTACGGCGATCTCGAATGGCGCACGTGGAATCCCGATCGCATCATGCCCTGGTACTTCGCGACGAGCGACGGCTCGCGCACGCATGCGTACGGCGTGCGCACCGGACCGAGCGCGCTCTGCTACTGGCAGGCCGACCCGCGGGGCATGAGTCTCTGCGCGGATGTGCGCAGCGGTGGCGTGGCTGTGGAGCTCGGGAGTCGTACGCTCGACGTGTGCGACGTGGTGTGCCGGGCGGGGCGCGATGGAGAATCCGCATTCGCCGCGATCCACGCCTTTTGCCGGCAGATGTGTCCCGGACCACGCCTCGCGCCCGCGCCCGTGTACGGCAGCAACGACTGGTACTGGGCATACGGGAACAACAGCGCCGTGTCGGTGCGTACCGACGCGCAACACATCGTCGAGCTTTCGCCCACCGGCGATAACCGTCCGTTCGTCGTCATTGACGATGGCTGGCAGCCGGGCCGCGGTCGCGAGACGACGGGCGCCGGCGCATGGGATCGCGGCAACGAGAAGTTTCCGGACATGCCGGGGATCGCTGCCGATGTTCGCAAGACCGGTGCGCGTCCCGGCATCTGGATTCGCCCGCTGCAGGCCGGCGCAAACGTGCCCGACGGCTGGCGTCTGTCGCGCGATCACGATTCACTCGATCCCACCGTGCCTGACGTGCGCCAGAAGGTGCACGACGACATTGCGCGGCTGCATCAGTGGGGGTTCGAGCTGGTCAAGCACGACTATACCACATTCGACATCCTGGGTCGCTGGGGTTTCCAGATGGGAACCGCACTCACGCGCGATGGCTGGACGTTCGCCTCCGGTCCATCGCGGACCACGGCCGAGGTGATTGCCGATCTGTACGCTGCAATTCGCGCGGGTGCGGGCGGGAGCCTGGTGATCGGCTGCAACACGGTGAGTCATCTCTCGGCGGGAACGTTCGAGATTTGCCGGATTGGTGATGACACGAGCGGCACGGAGTGGCCGCGCACGCGGAAGATGGGGGTGAACTCGCTGGCGTTTCGCGGCGCGCAGCACCATGCGTTCTACGCGGCGGACGCGGACTGCGCCGGCGTCACGAACGCCGTGCCGTGGGCCCTCACCAGCCAGTGGCTCGATCTCCTGGCGCGCAGCGGCACGACGCTGTTCGTGTCATTGGCGAGTGATGCGCTGGGTGCACGGCAGCGACAGGATCTGCGCGCTGCACTCGCCATTGCGGCGACGCGGCAGCCGCTTGGTGAACCGCTCGACTGGCAGCGCACGGTCTACCCGACGCACTGGCGGCTGCTGGGTCGGGAGCACGGCTACGACTGGATGGGGGTGGACGGGGCAGGGCTGCCCTGACCGCGAGGCGCCGAGGCTGACAGACGGGGCCGCCCGTCGCGGCTGACGGCAGGCCGGAGACCGGTGCTGGTTGTTCCCATCGGCGGTGCTGACGCGTCATTAGCGATTGAAGCTCACCGTCGCACGCGTTCATCCCGCTTCGGGACCACATCCATGCTCACCATCACCACGGCTGTACGGCGCTCTCTCGTTGGTGTCCTCATCGCCGCCACGAGCACGTCCTGCGTGACGCAGGTGGTGCAGGCTCCCACGCCAGATGTTGCCCCGGAGCCGGTCAACGATCCGCCGGCGCGCGTCGGGCGGTTGGCGCTCATTTCCGGGAGCCTGTCCTTTCTCGCGGCAGGCGATTCGGCGTGGGCACCGGCCGACCTGAATCGGCCGGTGACGACGGGTGATGCCTTGTGGTCCGACAACATGGCGCGCGCGGAAGTGGAGCTCGGGTCGGCCGAACTGCGACTGGGATCGACGACGCAGGTAAGTGTCGAGCGACTGGATGACGCCGCGATCCAGGTAAGCGTGCCGCAGGGCTCCGCCATCCTGCATCTGCGCGCGCTGGCACCTGACGAGACGGATGAGGTCGATGCGCCCAACGCGGCGATCGCCTTCGGCACGGCGGGCGAGTATCGCGTGGATGTGAGTCCCGATGGAGCCACGACCACCATCACGGTGTTCTCGGGAGCGGCGCAGGTCACGGCTGGCGGCGCGTCGTTTCCGGTGAACGCGCCACAGGTTGCCACCGTGCGGGGCGAGAGCGGTGCGACGTACAGCCTGGCGTACATTGGTCCGCTCGACGATTTCTCGCAGTGGTCGCAGGCGCGGAATGCGATGATAGCGGCGGCCGATGCCAGGGCCGCGAACTACGTGTCGCCCGACATGCCGGGCGTCGCGGACCTGGCCACGTATGGTCAGTGGGACGAGGACGCGACCGAGGGACCCATCTGGTATCCGCGCGAGGTACCGCCAGGTTGGGCGCCGTATCGCAACGGCCACTGGGTGTGGGTGTCGCGTTGGGGGTGGACGTGGGTTGACGATGCGCCGTGGGGATTTGCGCCATTTCACTATGGTCGCTGGGCAAACGTGCGCGGACGGTGGGGCTGGACTCCGGGACGCGAGATCGCGCCGCCCGTCTACGCGCCCGCCCTCGTGGTATTTGTCGGGGGCAACGGGTGGAACGCCTCGCGCTTCGGCGGCAGCGGCGGTGTGGGCTGGTTTCCGCTCGGGCCGCGCGAGGTGTACCGGCCGCCGTACGCCACCAGCCCGGGCTACGTGCAGCGCGTGAACGTCACCAACGTCACCAATGTCACCAACGTCACCAATGTGACGAACGTGACGTACCGCAATCGCTCGCAGCCGGGCGCGGTGACGACGGTGTCGCAGACGACGTTCGTGAATGGATATCCCGTGTCACGTGGCGTGGTGCGCGTACCGCCGCAGGAGATCAGTCGTGCGCCGATCGTGGGGCGGGCTCCCGTGGTGCCGACGCGTGTGAGCCTGGTGGGTGAAGGAGCCGCGGCTCGCCATGCAGCACTGCCGCCCGCCGCGCTGCAGCGCCGGCCGGTCGTCGCCGTACACGAGCCGCCTCCGGCGCCGGTGCCGTTCTCGGTACAGCAGCACACGCTGGCCACTACCGCGGGCGCGCCGCTCACGAGCGCACAGGTGGAACAACTGCGTCGCGAGGCTCCCGCCGTCACCATGCCCGTGCGCGTTCGCGCGGCCGCGACGCCGGTTCAGAGCGACGCGCCGGTGCACGCGATGCGCCCGGGAGCGCCGGATGTGCATCCGGTCACGGTGGCGCAGCCCGTGCCGCCGCCCGCGATCGAGCGCGTACCGGAAGTACCCGCGCGGCAGCCAGCGACCAGCGTCGAACGCGTGCCAGAGGTTTCGGCTCGACAGCCGGCGCCGGTGGTCGAGCGCGAGCCCGCGCCTGCAGCTCGAACAACGACACGGTCTGACCTGGGAGGCGCGGCCCGGACGCCGAAGATGGCGAGGCCGGCAAAGCCCGCAAAGCCCGGAAATCGGTCACGAAGCGCGACGCCGCCGAAGAAGGCCAGGGCCCCAAGGCCTGACACACATCCTGCGCCGGCTGACACATCCCCGGTGCACGGCAAGCCCTGATCTACGCTCCGAGCCGCATCACCCGCGGCTCACGCACCGCCTGGGGTGCCGCTTCCCTCTGCTCCGTCCGTGCGCTCGATGTAGATGGTGTAGTGAGCGGCGAGCGCGGCCAGCCCGCCAACCGCCGCCCAGAAGGGAAGCAACGCCGCGCCGACGACTCCCGCCGTGAGTGGCATGTCGAGCACCGTGCGCCCTTCGGCGTTCTTGATGACGACGCGGCGGACATTGCCCTCCCGTACGATGTTACGGAGCGTGGCGAGCAAGCCCTGGCCGCTGACGTGCAACTCTTCCGTGCGTCCGGGTTCGTCGGTCATGTCGTCTCCCGTTGAGTGTGGCCCGGCGCGAGGGCGTGCTCCTCGCAACGCCGCATCATGCACCCGGGTGCCGCTGGTGGCCAGTATGCGATCCAGTCAATGAGCGGCAGTGGCTGCCCCTACTCGGCGATGAGCTGAACCAGATGGACGAGCGTCTCCGTGGTCTTCTCCAGCCCGCGCCGGGAATTGAATTCCAGCTTGCTATGGAATTCGTGGCCGCCGGTGAAAATGTTCGGACAGGGAAGACCACGGAACGTGAGCTTCGATCCGTCAGTGCCGCCGCGGATTGGTCGCAGGACCGGCGTGAGTCCCGCGCGCCGCGCCGCCTCGAGCGCGTACTGCGTGATCTCCGGATGCTCCCTGAGCACCTCCTTCATGTTCCGGTAGTTCTCCACGATTTCAATGCGGACCGTGACACCCGGGACGCGCGCGGCTGATTCGCTCGCGAGGGTCCGGACCAGGCGCTCCTGCTCCTCGAGTCCGCTCACATCGAAGTCGCGCAGCAGCACCTTCACGCTCGAGCGTTCGATGTCGAGCACACCCGTGTACGGGTGCACGAAGCCCTCGCGTTCCTCGGTCGTTTCCGGAAGCATGTCGTGCGGCATGTGGCTCAGAAAATCGGCCATGGCATACATCGCGTTCACCATGACGCCCTTGGCGGATCCGGGGTGGGCGCTCTTCCCGAGAAACGTGACCGTGGCCGTCCGCGCGTTCCACGTTTCCTCGTTGATCTCGCCGAGTGTGTCACCGTCGACCGTGTAGGCAAAGTCGGCGCCGAACTCCTTGATGTCGAACTTGTTGATGCCAACACCGACCTCTTCATCCGCGGTGAACGCGACGCGAATGCGTCCATGCATGAGCTGTGGATTGGCGGCGAGCGTGTCCACGAGCGTCATGATCGCGGCGACGCCGGCCTTGTCATCCGAACCCAGCAGGGTGGTGCCGTCGGTGGTGATGATGTCGTCGCCGATCAGGTCGTTGAGCACGGGGTGCTGCGCCACCGTGATGACTTGTGACGGATCCGCCGGCAGCGTGATGTCGCCACCCTGGTAGTTCCGATGGATGATCGGGTTGACGTTCGACCCGCTGACCGCGGACGACGTGTCCACGTGCGCGAGCAGACCAACCGTGGGCACGCCGGACGCGTCCGGCATCGTGGCTGGAATGGATGCGTATACCATGCAGAAGTCGCTCACGTGCACGTCGCTCGCGCCGAGCTGCTCCAGCTCCGTCGCAAGCAGATTGGCCAGCTCCCACTGCGTTGGCGTGCTCGGCACCGTGTCCTGGTCCTCGCGCGACTGGGTGCCGATGCGAACGTAGCGCAGGAAGCGGTCAACGACGCGTTCGGAGGGCGGCTTCAGGGTAGTGGTCATGGAACGGAGGTTGGTGTATGGCGGAACGGCGCTGGATACGGGAGATTGTAAGTCTACAGCGCGCCGGCGCGGGCTCAACGGTTTGGCCGGCTGGCGCGATATACATCTGGACGTGACAGGCCGGTCTCGTGCGAGCCGGCCGCCGGCGTCCACTGGAGCGATCCGCCGGTCCTCATCGTTCGCTCCTGCTCGCGCACCTATCGTCACTCGGAAACCTGGAGGGGTTCGTCATGCGAGTACGCTTGTTGCTGCTCAGCGCCGCCGCATCACTGTTCACTGTGACATCCGCCATCGCCCAGCGCCCGGCAGTCCCCGGAGGCCGCGCGCCCGGCCGCGGCGGCGCACCTGGTGGTGAGCCGGCCGATACGGGCGGTGTGCCGGCGGTGGAGAAGGTCTCAACCACCCAACACACCATCACGATTGGTGGCAAGACCGTTGCCTACACGGCGAACGCCGGAACCATGGTGCTGCGCGACGACGACGGGAAGCCCAAGGCCACGGTGTTCTACATTTCCTACACGCGCGACCAGCAGGACGCGGCGAACCGTCCGGTCACGTTCTTCTTCAATGGCGGCCCGGGATCGGCGTCCATCTGGCTCGACATGGGCATCATGAGCCCCAAGCATCCGGACATGGGTCCCGGCGGTGCGCAGCCGGCACCTCCCTACAATCTCGTCGACAATCCGAACTCGCCTCTCGACGTCACCGACCTCGTGCAGGTTGACGCGATGATGACCGGGTACTCGCGTCCCGGCCCCGGCGTCAAGGCAACGGACTATACCGGAGCCAAGAACGACATCCAGATGTTCGGAGAATTCATCCGCAACTATCTCGACAAGTATCACCGCTGGGGGTCGCCCAAGTATCTCTTCGGCGAGAGCTACGGCACGTTCCGCTCCGCGGGGCTGGCATCCGAGCTGCAGGATGACGAGGGCATCGAGCTGAACGGCATCATGCTCCTCGGCACCGTGCTCGACTTCCAGTACATCGCGCAGTCGCCCACAAACGACATTGGCTACGCGACGTTCCTGCCGACCTACACGGCGACCGCGTGGTATCACAAGAAGCTCGGCGCGGATCTGCAGAAGGAAACGCTGGAGCAGGTGGTCCAGCAGTCGCGCGATTACGCATTCGGCGACTACCTCACGGAACTCGCCAAGGGCAACAAGCTGACGGCCGCCGAGCGGAGCACGGTGGCGCAGAAGCTCGCGCAGCTCACCGGCGTGTCGGAGCAGTTCGTGCTGAACACGAATCTCCGCATCGACGCCGGCACCTATCGCACGGAGCTGCTGCGCAGCGATCGCGAGACGGTGGGGCGCTACGACAGCCGGCTCATCGGCATGAACGGCAACGCCGCGAACCAGCGCGAGGACTATGATCCGTCGGACGTCGCGCCGTCCGGTGCGTTCATGTCCGCCTTCATGCGCTATCTGCACCAGGACCTCAACTACACGACGGATCTGCAGTACTACATGGGCGGACACACCGGCCGCTGGGACTACAGCTCACTGGGCTTCGGGTATCCCAACGTGGTGGAATCGCTGCGCCTCGCCATGGCCAAGGACCCGTACCTGCACGTCATGGTTGGCGCGGGCTACTACGACATGGCGACGCCGTTCGCGAACGCGGAATACACGTTCGATCACATCGGCTTCGACCAGACGTACAAGGACCGCGTGCAGTTCAAGTATTTCGAAAGC
>Ga0070681_10005213_pt1 | contig 12550 bp, 7 predicted proteins | sample KBSC83BmetaG_FD_65650 | JGI IMG/M metagenome (GOLD analysis project Ga0070681, IMG submission 65650) | Corn rhizosphere microbial communities from Kellogg Biological Station, Michigan, USA - KBS C8-3B metaG | ecosystem: Host-associated > Plants > Roots > Rhizosphere | place: USA: Michigan...
CGGGAGAGAGGGAAGGGTGGGAGCGTCCTTCGCGATCCGCGCGCCGTCATCTTCCTCACCGGCGTCTTTCTGATGGCCGTCGTGTTCTATCAGCACGAGGGGGCGATGCCGCTCTTTCTCGTCCGCGACCTGCACTACCGCGAGTCGTTCTACGGCATCCTCTTCGCCGTGAACACGGTGCTCATCGTTCTCCTCGAGGTGCCGCTCAACCTGGCGATGCAGCGGTGGTCGCACCGGTGGACCCTCGTGCTCGGCGCGACGCTCTTCGCGCTCGGCTTCGGAAGCATGGCGGTGCTGCACAGCGTGCCGGGGCTTCTGCTCGCGGCAGTCGTCTGGACGTTCGGCGAGATGATCGTGATGCCGGCGAGCGGCGCTTACGCAGCCGATATCGCGCCTCCGGGACGCGCGGGTGAGTACGCGGGCGCATACGCGTCGACGTTCAGCCTCGCGATCCTCGTCGGGCCGTGGGCGGGGACGATCGCGCTCGAGGCCTTTGGTGGATTCGCGCTCTGGTCGGGGATGCTGGTCGTTGGTCTCGTTGGCGCGGCGGTATTGAGTCTCCTCAGGGATCCGGAGAGAGCTGCCGTCATCGTCTAGCTGTTCGTGGCAGAGCAATTGGCCGCTGAAACCACTGACACTGCCCTGAAACCACTGACTTGCTCCTCTGCAGCGGCGCTTCCGCGCACCAAGCAAGGAGCTGCCTTTTGCTAAAATGCCTCGGGACGCTCTTACCACTGCGAAGCTTCCCGAGGCATTTCAACAAGCCCAGAGGATTAACTGGTGAACGGAGCTTTCTCCGCTCGCGGAGATCGTCAGTGGTTTCAGGGCAGTGTCAGCGGTTTCAGTGGCCTCGGCCCAAGCACGTGCGCGGATATCATTCAAGATGACCGAACGGTACGACGTCTCGAACCGTGGGCTCGCCGAGCTGCCGGACGAGATTCGCGACATGCGCGAGCTCCGCGAGCTCTATATCTACGACAACCAGCTCTCGACGCTACCGTCATGGATCGGGGAGCTCGGCGAGCTACGCGTCCTCGACGCAAACCGGAATCGCTTCGCGTCGCTCCCCGACTCGATCGGCGCGCTGCGCAATCTGTACTACCTGTACATCTCCGATCAGCAGCGGCTCGGCGTGTTGCCGGAGACGATTGCTGCGCTTGCATCGCTGGCGTATCTGAACGCGAGCCACGACGCGCTGACGGCACTGCCGGAGACGATCGGGGACATCGCGACGCTCGTGGAGCTGCGGCTCGACGACAACTCGCTCCGCGAGCTGCCGGAATCGATGCGGCGCCTGACGAAGCTGCGCGAGCTGCATCTCACGAGCAACCAGCTGCGGAAGCTGCCGGACTGGCTCGGATCGCTGGGGAGTCTCCGCCGGCTGACGCTCCGCAACAACAAGCTGCGTGAATTGCCGGAGTCGTTAGGCGGTCTCGTGGCCCTGCGCGATCTCGACCTGCGCGGCAACGAGCTGCGCACCGTGCCCGACGCACTCGGCCGGCTGGCCTCGCTGGAGCGGCTGGACCTGCGCTGGAATCCGATCGGCGGCCAGCCGGCGGTGCTCCGCGCGCTCGAGACGCGCGGCTGCACCGTCTGGCGTTAGGCGCTCACGGAGATTGCTCAGGTGCTGGGTGGGCCAGCGCGTACGCCAATGCTCCGCCGAGTCCACCACCGACGCCGCCGACGCCCCCCGCGACAATGAGGACGGTCATGGGACTGACCCCGATGGCCTCTCCATCGCTCTGAGCCATCTTCACTCCGACCCAGCTTGCCGTGGCTGCCGCCCCAACGAGGGCGCCAATGCCGGCCCACTTCCACAGGTCTCGCGTGCGCCACGTATCCTCGTTAGGCATAGCGATGGCGTGGGGGTCGATCTGGCGAACGCCACTATTTGTCGTAACCGGCGCCAGAGCGACGGCCGAGCGCCATTGTGCGTTGGCGCGTGACGAGAGCGAGCCCACGAGCACGAAGCTCGCCGCCAGGGCGAGCACCGGGACCTTCCGTCCGCGTTTGCGAGTGATCATCGATGCCTCCGTCGAGAAGATGCTTCGAACGGAGACTCGTTTCGGTGCGCTGACGCGACCATACGACAGATGGCGTAGCTGTTGTCTCATCAAGCTGTGGTCTGGTCCAGGCGCAGCTGCCGCTGATAGAGGAAGAGCGGCAACCCGAGGGACACGCCGACGACGCAGACGGCGGCAATCGGCATCCAGAGCCGGCGCAGACCCAGCCGACGCCCCTCGACGAGCACGAAGCCGCAGACCACGAGCGCAGTGAGCACGACATCGAGGCCGAAGAAGCTGCTCACTCCATTCGCGAAGAGATCGCGCACGAAAAGCCCCGGGTCGAGGCCGTGCTCGCCCATCCAGCGAAAGAAGGGCGCGTTCGGCACGATGACGCCGAGGACGCAGAGCGCGAGATAGAAGTAGCGTGTCTTCATTGTCGGGCGGGTTGGGAATGGCAACACATTTCATGTGTCGGTGCGGCGAGCGCGTCAAGGCTGGACGAACATCCGGGCGCGCATTCTCTTTCTTGGTGTCCCGCCGCCGGGCCTCCGAAGCGCCCTCCCTAATCGCCAGGAACATGCACGGCCAATTCGTCTGGTATGAGCTTCTCACCCCCGACACGGATGCGGCGAAGAAGTTCTACTCGTCCTTCACCGGCTGGGGGACGCAAGCGTTCGACAAGGATTACACGATGTGGACGACCGCGGGCGCTCCGTTCGCGGGCCTCTATCGGCTGGGACCGGAGATGCGCCAGCAGGGCGTCCCGCCGAACTGGATGGCGTATGTCGAGTCGAGCAATGTGGACGAGACGGTGCGTCTCGCGACGACGCTCGGTGGGAAGGTGACCGTGCCGGCCTCCGACATACCGAACGTCGGACGGTTCGCGGTGCTGCAGGATCCGCAGGGCGCGACGTTCGGCGTCTACAAGGCGAGCGGTCCGTCGCGGAGCTGGGACGGGACGCCAGTGCTCGGCCGCTTCTCCTGGCACGAGTTGATGACGACCGACTATCGCAAGGCCTTCGAGTTCTACCAGAAGCTCTTCGGCTGGGAGAAGACGGGGGAGATGGATATGGGCGGCGGCAATGCGTACTTGATGTATGGCAAGGGCGGCCAGCCGTATGGCGGCATCTTCAATCGCCATGGCGACATGATGAACATGCGGCCGTTCTGGCTCGTGTACATCTACGTCAAGGACGTGAGGAAGGCCGTCGAGACCGCCACGAAGAATGGCGCATTCGTGCAGCGCCCGCCGATGGAAGTTCCGGGGGGCGGGACGATTGCCATTCTCGGGGATCCGCAGGGCGCGGCGTTCGCGGTGCACGCGTCGCCGGCGACGTCGTCCGGCTCGGGAACGACGGCGAAGAAGAGTGCCTCGGGCGGCACGACGAAGCGTGGGGCCACCAAGAAGAGCGGGGCGGCGAAGAAGGGCGGGGCGGCGAAGAAGCGCACGGCCACGAAGAAGCGTGGGGCGGCCAAGAAGGGCGGCGCGAGCAAGAAGCGCGGCGCTATGAAGAAGCGCGGTGCCGCCAAGAAGCGTGGAGCGACCAAGAAGCGCGGCGGGGCGAAGAAGAGCCGTCGTCGTTAGGCATCCTGGAGGATGACAGAATGCAGTTCATGGCGGTGATCTACATCGACGAAGAGATGCTCGCGGCGCTACCCCCAGGCCGCGCCGACGAGATGATGCGCGGCTGTCTCGGCCATGCGGACGAGTTGCGGCGCGAGGGGAAGCTCATCGAGAGCCAGATGCTCGAGGATGCGCGGACGGCGAAGTCAGTGCGCATCCGCGGCGGCCGCCGCACGGTGACCGATGGCCCGTTCGCCGAAGCGAAAGAAGTCCTGGGTGGCTTCAACATCATCGAAGCCGGCAGTCTCGAGGAAGCCACCGACATCGCAGCGGCGGCGTTTCCGTGGGCAGAGGTGGGCTGTGTCGAAGTCCGTCCGATCCGGAGTATTGCGGGAGTCCGCTCGAAGGTGTTTGCGGAGAGCGGGGCGCACACCGGTTAAGGCTCGACGACTATGTGCGCCTCGGCGGTGTCGCCGGTGGCTGTCGTTGCGCGGACGACGTGAGTGCCTGCGGCCAGCGACCAGCGGGTGTTCGGCTGCGGGCGGCCGTCGATGGTCCACTGGATCGTGGAGACGCGGGAGCCGGCGGCGCGGAGGGCGATCGTTGCATAACGGGGATCGATCCCGGCCGGAATCGCGTAGCGGTCGCCATCGCGTGGTGAGAGGATTCTAAACCGGGTGGCGGTGTTGTCGGCGATCGAATCCGAGGGGTGCGCGAGCGCGTGCGTCCCCCGGCGGGCCGTGAGCGCCAGGTCGACGGCGGGTGCCAGCGCCTGACGCGACCAGTCGGCGTACTCGGCTGGGAGCGTCACCCGCCCATTCTGCTCCCAGTCGTCCGATCGCGTCGGCGCGGTCCCGGGGGCGAACCATTCAGTGAGATGCGCGCAGTCCGACGTCGCGCGGAGGCCCGACAGGCGGCAGACCGGTATGCTCACCGCGCCGGCTTCCGCGGGCGTCGTGAACGCGCCGGGTGGGATGTACCGAGCTGCGGCCATCACGGCGCGGTGGAGCAGCGGTCCGGCGCCGGTGACGCCACTCACGCCCTGCATCGTGTGCCCGTTGAAGTTTCCCGCCCAGACGGCCACGGTGAAGCCACGCGTCGTCGCAACGGCCCAATTGTCGGTGAAGTGGCGGCTCGTGCCGGTCTTCACCGCGACTGGAAATGGGAAGTCGAACGGAGTGCTGACGCCGAAGCCGGGAATGCGCGCCGCCGGATCATTGAGGATGTCGAGCACGAGCGCGCTCGCCATCGGCGACACGACGCGCCGCCCGCCGCGGCTCGCGCCCGCCGCGCGGGAGGTGGCGCGCCACTCCCATGGCCGCCAGACGCCCCCGTTCGCGAGTGCGCGGTAGCCGTTCGCGAGCTCGACGAGCGTCACGTCGCCGTTGCCTAACGCGAGGCCAAGCCCGTAGTAGTCGGCGCCGCGCCGCAGCGACTCGAAGCCGGCGAGCCGCAGCGTGTGCAGGAGCGCGCCCGTGCCGACGCGCGACGCGAGCTCCACCGCCGGTACGTTGTACGAGCTCGCAAGCGCCTCGCGCGCGCGCACCGGGCCGCGGAAGCGGCGGTCATAGTTCCGCGGATTGTAGGAGCCCGTCGCCGTCGCGTACGCCTTCGGGATGTCGGGAAGGACCGTCGCCGGGGTGGCGCCGCCCGCGTCGAAGGCCAAGGCGTAGAGAAAGGGCTTGAGTGCCGATCCGGGCTGCCGCGCCGAGACGACCATGTCGGTCTGGCCATCGTTAGGTGCCCAGAAGTCCGGCGAGCCCACCCACGCCAGCACGCCCCCCGTCTCGTTGTCGAGCACGACGGCCGCCGCCTGCTCGACGCCGCGGTCGTGGAGCACGTCCACTGTATGGCGCACCTCGGCCTCGAGCTCGGTCTGGAGCGTGAGATCGAGCGATGTTCTGACAGGGACGCCGTTAGGCACGACGCCGCTGTCGGCGAGCCAGCCGAGGACGCGCGTGGTGAAGTGCGGGGCGAGGAAAGGCGGTGTTCGCGGCGCCGCGACGAGCGGCTCGTGGTGCGCCCGGTCGACGTCGGCCGCCGCCGCGTAGCCAAGCCGCTGCATCGCATTCAGCACGCGGTCGCGGCGGCGGCGAGCACGCGTCGGCGCCGCGTAGGGATTGTCCCGCGACGGCGCGTGTGCCAACCCCGCAATCGTCGCCGCTTGCCCCAGACTCACCTCGGAAGGCGACGTGCCGAAATAGAGCGCCGCCGCCGCACCGACCCCCGCCGTCGCCTGACCGAGCTCGATGCGGTTCAGGTACTGCTCGAGGATCTGCTGCTTCGTGAGGTGCCGCTCGAGTCGCAGGGCCCAGAACAGCTGGCTGACTTTCCCGCTCCAACTGCGCGGTGCGTCGTGCATCAGACGCGCGAGCTGCATCGTTATGGTCGACGCGCCCGACACGATCTGATGCGCTCGCAGATTGTCCTTCGTCGCACGCACGACGGCGCGCCAGTCGACGCCGGAGTGCTCCCAGAAGCGGCGGTCCTCGACGGTCACGAAGGCGTTGATGAGATCGACGTCGATCTGGTCGTAGGGCACCCAGCGCGCGTGCATACCGTCCGTGGTCCGCGTCGATCGCAACGCGAGCCCGTTGCGATCGAGAATCGTGACGCTCTCGTCGGCGAGGCTCCGGGACGCGGCGGGGAGGGGCAGAGCTATCCAGATGGCAATCGCGAGGATGCCGATGGCGATACCGCCGGCGATGAACGTGGCGAGTGGCGCGTGACGAGGGGCGCGCGCCCCGCGCACCGCGTCCCCCGTCCCGCGCCCCGCGTCCCCCGTCCCACTCACCGCGTTCCCCTCCCGCTCATCGCGACACGCGTTGCGTCACGACGAAGTTGCCGCCGTCGCTCCGGCCATACACGGCGCGATTGTACATCTCCTCGGCGTGCGCCGGCACCTTGACGAAGTTGCCGGCGGTCGTCGCGCGCGCGACGTAGCTCGCGGTGTACGTCCCCGGCCAGAGATACGTCGCCGAGTAGACGACGCGGTCGTCGCGCAGCTCGCGGTGATCGAACGGCGACCACCAGCCTGCCTCCCAGAAGCCGTACCACTCCGGCCCGTCGAGATGCTCCTGCTCCTCTTGCTCCTGGTCGTTCGCGTCCTTGACGCCCGGGCCTGGGAGATTCGCCGCGGTGCGAAGGCTGAGGTCTACTGCCTCGAGCCCCGCCGGCAGTGCGTCATCGAGCACGACGAATGTCCGCGTCGTCGGCACCGTTAGGCGGAGCCGCACCCGAACGAGATCGCCCTCGGCCACAGTGGTGGTCGGCGTGCCGGTGTCGTAGCGTTCGTACCAGCGCTCGACGCGAAGGCCGTGCTCCTCCGGCGTCGTCGGCTGCTTCGACGGGATCTCGGTGACGGTGAGGTAGTAGTAGACCGCACCGTCGCCCGCCCCGGCCTGCATCGCCAGGCGCAGCGCGTCCTGCCCCTGCTCGCGCGCGAGAAGACCCTGCAAGCTGATCGACGAGTCGCGGGCGGCGCCGCTCTCGAGGAGTAGTCGGTTGCCCGCGGTGACGCGCACGGTCCGGTCGCCGGCCGAAGAGCGACTCTTCTCGAGCGTCGCGAGCGCGCCAGCGGCGGTGCCGTAGTCCTGCGTCGTCCAGTAGCTGCGTGCAGCGACGCGTCCAGCTTCCACGAGCGCTTCGGCGAGCGGACCAACGAGCCGATTGTTGCGGTCGATCGCAAGGGTCGCGGTGAGGATGCGCGCGTAAGGCCGCGCATAAGACGAGAAGTAGAAGGTCGGCAGCGCGGAATCGGGCAGCACGGCTCGCCGTCCGTCGACGCGCACGAGCGGCCAGGTCGCCTCCATCAGCATTCGCGCCGGTGCCATTTGTCCGCGGCGCGCCAACACTTCGGCGAGTCGCGCGCGGTCTTCGATCGCCAGCTCTGCTGCATTGCGCAGCAGCTCGTTCTCCGCGGCGACGTCCGCGCGACCAGCGCGACTCAGAAAATCGACCGCGGCGACGCGCTCGCGAAGCTCGACGTCGCGTCGCGTGTACCAGGTGGCGACGGGCGTGAAGCGTGCGGCGACCGTGCCATGCAGTGCCTGGCCCAGATAATCTGCGAGACGCGAGATGACGAGGGTGTCGACCTTCACACCGAGCGCACGCGCGTCGAGCAGGATGGATCCCGCGTACCCGGTCAGCCACGGAGTGGTCCAGTCGTTGGAGCCCCAGTAGCCGATGGCGCCATCGCCGCGCTGGCGACTTGTCAACACTGCCACCGCGCGCGCGATCTCGGCCTTCGGATCCAAACCGTAGGTCTTCTCGAAGCCTTGCGGCTGGTAGCGATAGAGCGCGATCAAGGCCATCGCTTCGCTGCTCACCTGCTCCGAACAATCGTAGGGATACACGCGGAGATCATGATACATCCCGCGAATCGCGGTGAGCGGCGAGACACCGACGCTCAGCGTTAGGCGTGATCGCGCCGGATCGGTGCCCGCGGGGAGCGCGAAGGCCGCGGTGGCGGTGTCGTAGAGCACGCCCGCGATGGTGTGGGTCACCGGATGATGGTCGGGACGAATCGGGATCGTGACGCGCACCGCGTCGACGTTCTGATTGTCGGTGACGTCGAAGCGGAAGGTGGCGCTGTCGCCGCGCGACGCCTCGAAGGGGAAGCGAACCTCGGTGCCTCGTAAGGCGGCAAGGGTAGCGGTGCGCTCGGCGGCCCCACGGAGCGCGACGCCGCTGGCGGTCGCCTTCACCGTGACCGGTACGGCCGCTCCGTCACGGCGATTGATCACCGCACCGGCGGTGAAGTTGTCGCCCTCGCGCACGAAACGCGGCAGCGCCTGTCGCGCGAGCAGTGGCCGCGTAACGAGCATGCTCGACTCGCCCTTGCCGTAGCGATCGCCCGCGGTGACGGCGACCGCCATGATCCGGAAAGTCGTCAGGTTGTCGGGCAGTTTCGCCGTCGCCGTCGCGTTGCCATCGGCGTCGGTGACGACGGAGCCGAGGAAGAACGCGGTGGTCTTGAAGCGAGAGCGAAGGATGTCGGCGCCAGTCGCGCCGCCACCGCCGCCAGCTTCACGTTGCCCCTTCTCGCCTTCGGGAATCTGCGGCGCGACAGCGGTCATGTTGCTGGCGAGGTGCATGCCGAGACCCCGCTCGCGGTAGATGAGGTCTATAGGATCGGGAGTCTTGTAGCCCGTGAGGGCGAGCACACCCTCGTCCACCGCCCACAGCGTGACTTCGCTCTTCGAGCCGTGAGCGAGCGCGTCACGGACACGCACGCGGACGCGAGCCGTGTCCGCCGGGCGGTACTCGGCCTTTTCCGGCTCGACGGCAACCGTCAGGCGCTTGACCTCGGGCTTGACGTGAAGCTCGGCGTATCCGACGCGGATCGTCGGCCGGCCGCCGTCTTCCATCGTCTTCGGCGGCGAGACGCGCCCGCGCGCAACGAGGATCGAGACGAAGGCGTTTGGCGCGTACGCTTCGGTGATCGGGAACTTGAGGGTCGTCGAGCCAGAGGCGATGTGCACCCGTCGCTGCTCGATCATTCCCTCGCGTTCGACGACGACCCACGCTTCCGCGTTGGTGAATGGCGAGGCGAAGAGAATGGTCGCCGTGTCACCGACGGCATAGCGCGCACGATCGGGAATGACGTCCATCTTGAATTGCGTCTCGTCGCTCCACGGCACCCAGCCCGGACCGACGACCCAACGCTCGAGGCTCGTCGCCGCGGGATGTCCTGCGCGATCGGTGGCGGTGAAGCTCACGATGAAAATACCGCCGTCGTTAGGCGTGACGCCGCAGGTGGTCGAGCTGTCGGCGGTCGTCGTCACCGTACAGTGCGAGACGGTATCGGAGACCCATTCGCCGACGAGCTCTGAGATGCCGTCGCGCTCGCGCCGGACGCGGTGCCACTCGCGTCGCACCACGGTTCCCTGGACGCGAACGCCGGGCACGAGATGACCGTCCGGCCGCACGGCGACGACGGCTACAGACTGCGGCGCGCCCGTCTGCCAGAAATAGCGCTTGCCCAACGGCTTGACGGCGATGTAGAACTCCGCCGGGTAGACGATGGCCGAAGCGCTCGCGCCCACGGCCTGGCGATTGACGTCGGTGACCGTTGCCTCGATCGTCACGCGCGCCGGGCGGCCCTTCTGCGGCTCGGGCACGGTGATGGTGAAGCTTCCGGCGCCGCGCGGATCGAGGGTGTCCGGCTTGCTCGCGAAGACGTTCTCCTCGCGGGTCTCGTCCTCCTCCCACCAGCCACTCGTCTCGCCGACATTCCATCCGTCGAAGCCGGGGATGGAGATCTCCCAGGGCCACATGATCGTCTGCCGCGCTTGCCACGCGACGGCGGCGCGGCCCATCGGCGCGCCAAAGAGATACCGCGCCTGCAGCTTCGCCGTGAGCTTCTCGCCGGAAACGCGCGTCGAATCGGCGTTCGTCAGGTCGACGAGGAACTCCGGCGGCCGGTACTCGGCGATGCGATAGCCGCAACTGCCGATGGTACGCCAGCTGCCGAGCCGCTTGACCTGGATGTCGACGTTGTAGTAGCCGACAGCAGCGTTCGCCGGGATGGTGAGCGACTGGTCGGACGTGCCGAAGGCGGAGAGGGGGACTGTCACCTCGCGGAGCATCCCGTCCTCGCGGTCGTGGAAGCGCCACTTGATGGAGTCGCCTGCGGCCGGCGCGCGCAGCGCACCTAACGAGCCGTCGCGCACGATCGCCTTGGCGTAGATCCGCTCGGTCGGGCGATAGATGCCGCGCTCCGTAAAGACGGCGCCGGCGACGGGAATGCGATCGTCTCCCCACGCCGCGCTCGCGCCGAAGCGCCACGGGGAGAGGTCCGGATCCCACTGGTTGATGGCAACAACGGCCCGGTCGTTGCCGAGTTGAGCAGTTACATAACCTTCGAAGCCGGAGTAGCGCAGGCGCGGCTCGTCGTCGCTGGCTGGAGCGGGGAGGGTACGCAGCGAGGCGAACCGCGCGAGGCCGTCGGCATTCGTCTGCGCCGTCGCCAGCTCCCGGCCGAACTGATCGTGCATCACGACCGTTGCGCCAGCGCGCGGCTTGCCGTCGCTCACGCCCGTGACCCACACCGCGCCCTCCGTCGCGCCGACCTTCGCGTGCACGCCGAGATCGGTGACCTGGACGATCGTGCCTGACGAGCTACTCAGCTCATCGTTCGCCTCCTTGCCGACGCCGTCGACCCTGACGGCGAGCAGCGGCGACGCGTGGCCGCGTGTCGCGTCGACCGCTTGGAGTGGGATGCCGGTGATCAGCGCGTAGTCCTGCATCCCGGCGCGAACGGGAATCCGCTGGGTCGTCACGCTGCCGGCGAGCCAGGTCCAGAGCGAATCGCTCCGCCACGCGTAACGATTCAGAATCTTCGCCATGAGGCTGTCGGGCACCGGCGCGATCTTCGCGACGAGCGTATCGACATTGACGTGCTGCACGGCGAGGGTGCGGTAGCCGCCGACACGCTCGACGAGCTGATGGCCCATCGGCTGGATGATCGTCGGCGTGTAGCCTGTGGTCTTGTAGCCGGCCGCTGGGTTGCCGCGCAACGACTGGCCATAGATGTCGCGCAAGGACGTATCGGCGACAACAGCGTAGCTCACACGCGGCTTGAGCTTCGCCTCGAGCGTCCAGTAGATCGCCTCCGAGGTCGTATCACGAACTCTGAACGGCGTCGCGGGGATGAGGCGCAGGCGCTTCGCGACCTCGGAGCCGCGCACTGGATTCGAGAAGGCGATGGTCAGCGGCCCGCTCGGGCAAGGCGCGGCCGCGGCGTATGCCTCGTTGCACTTGAGCGACTCGATGCGGAGATCGCCGTAGGTCGAGAAGGGCCAGCGCGTCGTGCCGCGCGATCCTTCCGGGCTCAGCTCGGAGGGGACCACGAGCTCCGCGCGACAGCCGTGCGGCAGCGGCGCGCGCGGCACGAGCTGCACGACGCGACGCAGCGAGTCCGTCGCGTGATCGCGCTCGTAGCCACCGGCCTCGCGGATATTGGTATCCTCGCTCTGGATCGGACGCTGCGCGACCGCATCCAACCGGATGACCCGCTCACCGCCGCAGGTGGCGCTCATCTCGATGTACGTGGTACCCGTCAGCGTCGGCAAGTCGACCGGCGACGAGTACACGACCGCGAAGCGCTGCGTGGGCTCGATGTGATCGGGACCGCTTGCCGGAACGGGGGTTCCGGTGAGCAGCAGCGGACCGTGGACGCGGAAGGTGAACTGGTACGGCTCGGAGAGCGCGCTCCCGTCCATCGCCCGGAAGCTGTTCGTGAGGGTGACGGTGTAGCGCCCGCCAGCGGCGAGCGGGGCGGCAGGCGTTAGGCGGATCGTCACCGGATCGCGCCACTCGAGGCGGCCGCGCACCGCCGGCTCGATGCGGAAGATCGTCGCCGGATCCACCGAGCGGTCGAGCGAGCCCGCGACCGGCCGGTCGAAGGCGACGCTGATTTGCGGCATCGGCCCGGCGTCGCCGGTGGGCGTCACGCGGACCACGCGCAGCGTACTCGTTTGCGCTCGGGCAGGCTGGATTAACGCGACGGCCGCAACGACGGCGGCAAGCAGCGGTGTACGCATCGATGGGTTTAGTGAATGATCAACCTTCGCACGGCCGGCCGAGATCGCATTCTTCGATCACGGGATCGGCGGCGGTGGCGGCGCGGTTCTCGCGCGTCCAGTGAATGCGCCCGAGGTCGTCCGTCCAGTAGCTTCGCACGCCGTCGACGCCGAAATGCGCTGGTCTCAGTTCCATGACATAGCCGGCGGCGGTCGACTCTGTCAGAGCGCGATGGGGCCTGTAGACAATCGAGTACGTCCCGCCGATGACGTCGTTCGGGAATCGGGAAAAGACGGACAAGAACATGTCGCCATCGGCGGTGATCCACTCCGTCGTCGCACAGCCGCGGTCCTGGAGTCGCATGGGGTAGCCTGGCCCGCGATACTCATCCCGCTTGCGCAGACATGCCTGTATCCTCCGGAGCTCGGCGACTGGCGAGTCCACGATCTCGAGC
>Ga0070681_10005220_pt1 | contig 12544 bp, 9 predicted proteins | sample KBSC83BmetaG_FD_65650 | JGI IMG/M metagenome (GOLD analysis project Ga0070681, IMG submission 65650) | Corn rhizosphere microbial communities from Kellogg Biological Station, Michigan, USA - KBS C8-3B metaG | ecosystem: Host-associated > Plants > Roots > Rhizosphere | place: USA: Michigan...
CCCCACCATGATTCCCGCCTGCGGCCCGCCGAGGAGCTTGTCGCCCGAGAAGCAGGTGACCGCGCACCCGGCCGCCACCGAGCGGCGCACCGGCGGCTCGTCGGCAAGCTCTGGAACGCGCTCGGCCAGCACGCCAGAGCCCACGTCGTCGATCACCGGCACGCCGAGCCCGCACAGCTCCTCGATCTCGACCTCCTCCACGAAGCCGACGGTGCGGAAGTTGGAGGGATGCGCGCGCATCACGGCGCCGGTGTCCGGGCCAAGCGCGTGCTCGTAGTCGGAAAGGCGCGTGCGGTTGGTGGTGCCCACCTCCACGAGCCGCGCTCCCGACTGCGCCACCACGTCCGGCACGCGAAACGAGCCGCCGATCTCCACGAGCTGGCCGCGCGAGACCACGAGCTCGCGGCCGGCCGCCAGCGCAGCCGCCGCCAGCAGCACCGCGGCCGCGCAGTTGTTCACCACCAGCGCAGCCTCGGCGCCAGTCAGCTCGCACAGCAGTGGCTCGACGTGCTTCTGGCGCGAGCCGCGCTGGCCGCGCTCGAGGTCGTACTCCAGGTTGGAGTAGCCGTGGACCGCCTGTTCCACCGCGAAGCCGGCGGCGTCAGCCAGCGGCGCCCGCCCCAGGTTGGTGTGGACGATCACCCCCGTCGCGTTGATCACTCCGCGAAGGCTCGGAGCCTCGGCCGCCACGAGCCAGGAACGCGCCTCGTCCTCCAGCGAGCCGGACACCGAGCCGCCGGCCTCCAGCGCGGCCCGCCGAGATCCGATCACCGCCCGCGCGGCCGCCACCGCCAGCGCGTGCGGCACGCCATCGAGCCGCCCCGCCAGCTCGTCCACCGACGGCAGCTCGCGCAGCCGCGCGTTCAGCTCAGGGCCGTGTTCCCTCGACCCAGCGTCCTTCGCCACCCTCGATCTCCTTCTTCCAGATCGGAGCCTCGGCCTTCAGCTTGTCGATGATCTCGCGCGCCCCCGCGAACGCCTCGCCGCGGTGAGGCGCCGACACCGCCACCGTCACGCTCGGCTCGGACAGCGGCACGTCGCCGATCCGGTGCTCGGCCGCCGCCGCGCACAGCCCGTGGCGCTCGACCGCCTCGGCCACGATCGCCGCCATCTTCTGCTCGGCCATCTCCACGTAGGCCTCGTACTCGAGCTTCTCCACCTCGCGCGTCACGCCCTGGAAGGTCACCACCGCGCCCGCGCGCGGGTCGCGCACGCGCGCCACGAGAGCGTCGAGCGACAGCGGCTCGTCGGTGATGCGAACGTGCCCGTTTACGCGAGACCGGAGGTCGAGCTCGCCATCACGCGGGGCTGAATGCCCCGCGGAGCTAGACCCTTCGCCGCCGCTCACCGGCGGGATCAGCGCCAGCTCGTCCCCGGCATCCAGCACCTGGTTCTCGTCCGCGTACTCGCGGTTCACGGCCATCACGAGCGGCAGGCCCTCGGCGATGGGGCCGAGCTCGGCCAGGGCGTCGCTCACGCGCGCGCCATCGGGCAGCGAGAGCGTGACCTCGCGGGCGCCCGCGCGCTCGCGCAGCATGGCGAACAGCCGCACGGTGACCTCCATGCGGGTGATGCTAGAGCCGAACGGCTAGCGTGGGCGCGGCATGCAAGCGCGAGCCCACGCCGAGCCCGAGTCGCTGTTCGACCGCTTCCCCGCGCCCGGCCTCGTGATCGTGGGGATCGCGTCGGTGCAGGTGGGCGCCGCCTTCGCCACCAAGCTGTTCGACCACCTCGGCCCGGCCGGCACCGTGCTGCTGCGCGTTCTGTTCGCGGCCATCGTGCTGTGCGCGGTCTGGCGGCCCTCGTTGCGCGGGCACACGACCGCCGACCTCCGCCTGGCGGCACTGTTCGGGCTGACGCTCGCCTTCATGAACCTGACCTTCTACGAGGCGCTCGACCGCATTCACCTGGGCATCGCGGTCACGCTGGAGTTCATCGGGCCGCTGGGGGTGGCGCTGGCGGGCTCGCGCTCCAAGCTGGACGTGCTGTGGGCGAGCCTCGCCGCCGCGGGCGTGGCGCTGCTCGGCGGATTCGGCAGCCCGAACGTGGGCGGGATGATCTTCGCACTCGTCGCCGGCGGCTTTTGGGCCGCGTACATCCTCATCAACGCGCGCGTGGGCCAGCGCTTCGCGGGCGGCGACGGCCTGGCGATCGCGATGGCGATCGGCGTGATCCCGTTGATCCCTTTCGGGATCGCGGACGCCGGCTCTGAGCTGCTCAAGCCCGACCTGCTGGCCATCGCCTTCGGCGTGGCGATGCTCAGCTCGGTCGTGCCCTACTCGCTCGAGCTCGAGGCGCTCCGCCGCATCCGCCCCCATGTGTTCGGCGTGCTGATGAGCCTCGAGCCCGCGATGGCGGCGCTCGCCGGCTTCCTCGTGATCGGGCAGGACCTGAGCACGGTCGACGTGATCGCGATCGTGCTCGTGGTGGCGGCGAGTGCCGGCGCGACGCGTGGAGCCACCACGCCGGCACCCATCGACGCCTAACTCCCTAAGGGAAGATCTCCGTCGTGCAATCGCCGTTCGGCAGATGGATCTCGTGCGGCCGCGCCGGGCCCGTGTCGATCTTCGTGAAGTCCACGAAGAACGTCGGGTCGAGCTCGAAGCCGCCGTCGTCACCGCGCACGAGCCGCGTCATCCAGCCGCGCAGCCCATCGGCGTAGAACTGGTTGTCCCACGTCGAGTACAGCGAGTTGGTCACGTACACGCGGTTGCCGTCGAGCGACGCCTGCAGCATCTGCGGGCCGCCGTTCAGCGGACCGTCCGCGAGCGGATGGCCACCGTCACGGCCGAGGATGCCGCCGAGCCACGTCTGCGACTTCAGCTCCGGAGCCGTCGGATCGCTCACGTCGTAGTGCCGCAGGTCGCCATGGAGCCAGTTAGAGAAGAACAGGTCCTTGTCGTCCATGGTCAGCACGAGGTCCGTGATCAGCCCCGGCACGCCGCCCTCGAGCGGCCAGCCCTCGAGCTCCTCGTTGCCCACGTCGATCACCTTGTCCACGCCCCACTCCCCGTTCTTCGAGAAGCGGATGATGTTGCTCGACAGGGTGGCGCCCACGAAGCCCTGCGTGGAGTCGGGGTCGTGCTGCCAGCGGATCTCGAGCGGGATCAGCCCGTCCATCCCGAGGTCGATGGTCTGAACCTTGGCCTTCTTCTCCAGATCCCAGAAATGGAGCTGCTTGCCGTACTTGCCGGCACCCACGTCCTCCGGGTTGAACCCGTCCTTGAACGTGTTCGGCGCACCCCACTCCGATGAGATCAGCGTGTTCTGGCGCGGCGAGTACCAGAAGTCGTACATGAACTCCTGGCCGTTCTTCTCGTCCTCCCAGCGCCCGAGCACCGAGAAGTCCTTCGAGTCCAGCACCGCGAAGCCGCCTGGCAGGTTGCCCTCGCTGTCGCCGAGCATCGAGATCGTGACGATGTCCCCCGGCATGCAGTGCACCGTGTGCGGTCCGCTGTAGCCGGTCTTCTCCTTGATCTCCTCGCCCTCGATCACCTTCGCCACCTCGGGTTTGCGGGGATCGCTCACATCGAGGATGTGGATTCGCGAGGACTGGATGCCGGGCACGATCAGCGTGTCCCGCGTCAGCTCCGAGTGGCAAGCCGACGAGCACACGTTCCAGCCGAAGTGGTGAAGCTCGTCACCGACGTTCGGCATGGGCGTGCGATGGACTATCTGCGAGTAGGTGTCGGAGTCCGGATTGACATCGACCACCGCGATGAAATCGGGCTCTTCGATGCCGGTGCCTTCGTACAGGCAGGCGACGTATACGAAGTCCTCCGGCGCCTGCTGCTGCGCATCCTGGGGGGACGAGTACATGAACTAGCTCACCTCCGTGACCTTGCCCGACTTTACGTCGTAGACGAAGCCCCGGATCGACACATCGTCAGGCACGAGTGGGGAATCTTTGAGGTACTGAACGTCGTCGCGGACGCTCTGCTCGAGGTCGGGGAACGGGAGGAAATCGATGTCGCTGGCGTCCGCTCCGAGATCCTCGCGTACCTTCGCATAGAGGTCCTCATTTTGGAAGGTCAGCATCCCGCAGTCCGTGTGATGGATCACTAGAACCTCGTCCGTGCCGAGCAGGCGCTGCGAGATCACGAGCGAGCGCAGCGCGTCCTGCGCGCGGCCGCCGGCGTTGCGGATCACGTGGGCGTCGCCCTCCTCGAGGCCGAGCTGCCGGCTCGGGACGAGGCGCGCGTCCATACAGGTGATCACGGTGGTGTGCTTGGCGGGCGGCATCGCGAGGTCGCCCTTGGAGAAGCCCGACGCGTAACTCTCGTTGTTCTGAAGAAGCTCGTCAGTGACCGACATGGCACGTCCTTTCGGAGTTGGGGAGCGGACCGTGCGCGCTAATTTACCGTAAGTCGGTCGGGATTCATGTCTTTGGCGCAATCTGCGGTCCGAAAGCCGCAAATCCCTATTGTTGAGACTCGTGGCCACCCGCCCAGATAAGCCAACCATCGCCCCCATCGTCGGTCCCGACGACCCGCGCCGCTTCACGGACTCGGGCATCGAGATCAAGACGACCTACGACGAGGGCGACGTCCGCGACGGGCTGCCGGAGCGCCTCGGCGAGCCCGGCGAGTACCCCTTCACGCGTGGCATCCACCCGGAGATGTACCGCTCCCGCCAGTGGACGATGCGCCAGTACGCGGGCTACGCGACGGCGCAGGAGACCAACCAGCGCTTCCACTATCTGATCGAGCACGGGTCCACGGGCCTGTCGATGGCCTTCGACCTGCCCACCCAGCTCGGCCGCGACTCGGACGATCCGCTCTGCATGGGCGAGGTGGGCCGCACCGGCGTCGCGATCGACTCGATCGACGACATGCGCCGCGTGTTCGACGGCATCCCGCTCGACCAGGTGTCGACCTCGATGACGATCAACGCGCCGGCCGCGGTGCTGCTCCTGCTCTACGAGCTGGTCGGCGAGGAGCAGGGCGTGCCCGCCGAAGAGCTTCGCGGCACGACCCAGAACGACATCCTCAAGGAGTACATCGCCCGCGGGAACTTCATCTACCCGCCCGAGCCCGCGATGCGGCTCACCACCGACCTGTTCGCCTACTGCCGCGAGCGCGTTCCCAAGTGGAACACGATCTCGATCTCCGGCTACCACATGCGTGAGAAGGGCTGCTCGGCCGTGCAGGAGGTCGGCTTCACGCTCGCCAACGGGATCGCGTACGTGCAGGCCGCGCTGGACGCCGGCCTCGAGGTCGACGAGTTCGGGCCGAGGCTCGCCTTCTTCTTCAACGGCCACAACAACGTCTTCCAGGAGGTGGCCAAGTTCCGCGCCGCGCGGCGCATGTGGGCGCGCATCATGCGCGAGCGCTTCGGGGCCGAGAACCCGCGTTCGCAGACCATGCGCTTCCACACGCAGACCGGCGGTGTCACGCTGGCCGCCCAGCAGCCGGAGAACAACATCGTGCGCGTGGCGCTCCAGGGCTTCGCCGCCGTATGCGGCGGCACGCAGTCGCTGCACACCAACGGCTTCGACGAGGCGCTGGCGCTGCCCACCGAGCGCGCGGCGCGCATCGCGCTGCGCACCCAGCAGATCATCGCCCACGAGTCCGGCGCCACCGACTCGGTCGATCCCTTCGCCGGCTCCTATCTGGTCGAGGCGCTGACCGACGAGATCGAGGAGCGCGCGCAGGAGCTGATCGACAAGGTGGAGTCGCAGGGCGGCTCCGTGCAGGCGATCCCGTTCATCCGCTCCGAGGTCGAGGAGTCCGCCTGGGGCTACGACCAGCGCTACGAGATCAAGCAGGACATCGTGGTCGGCGTGAACGAGTTCGTCACCGACCAGGTGGACGACGTGGAGATCCTGCGCGTCGATCCCGAGTCGGAGCGCCAGCAGGTCGAGCGCCTGGGTCAGTTCAAGGCCGACCGCGACCAGGAAGCCGTACAGAAGGCTCTTGAAGAGCTGCGGAAAGTCGCCAAGGGCGACGGCAACCTGCTCCACCCAATCCGCGCCGCACTGGCCGAGCACGCCACGATCGGCGAAGTCTCCGGCGTGATGCGCGAGGAGTTCGGCGAATACAACGAAGCCTGACGGCCCTATGGCTACGGGCTATGGGCTATGGGCTGAGCAATCCCGCCCGCCAGAAGGAATCGCCAACTTCCGACAGAACCGATTCTCGATGGCGACTGTGGAAGTTTCCCGGACGCTCGTGAAGTCCCCGCCGGAGCTGTGGGCTGAGCTCGAAGGCGACTGCCTTTCGAGGGCAGTTGGCGAGGTGACCATCCGACCGACCGAACCCGAACGCGCGCTGGCCTGGGAGGCCGATGGGGCGAGCGGGACAGCGGTTCTGGAGCCGGCCGGATGGGGCACCAAGCTCACCCTCACGGCCGAAGTGGAGGAGCTCGTGGCCGACCTCGGGTTCTGGGCGCGGATTCGCGGCGAGAAGGTCCAGCCGCAGATGCGCTTCCCGGATATGGAGCAGCGGCTTACGGAGCTTCTCGACGACCTGGGCTCCGCGCACCGGAAGCCGTTCGTTCGCGAGTAGCGGCGAAGTGCCGCTTGACGACGCTCCACGCGGGCTTGCGCCTGCCGTGGCGGTCGAGCAGGCCCTTCGCGCTGAACGGCGGCGAGGGCCGCGGGTTGCCGCCGGCCCACCCGGGCCGCACCGCGTAGTCGCGCAACAGCCACACGATCGCACCACCGAGAAACGGCGTGTTGTCGATGGTGGTGAGCTGGCGGTCGAGCCAGCGCGACTGGAACGCGTAGGTGCCCTTGGTCCGCGCGCTGCCGCGGCGGTTGGCCTCGGCCCCGAACTCGGTGGCGAACAACGCGACGCCCGGAAGCCGCCGGTGCACCGAGTCAAGCAGCGGCCGCACGCGGCTCAGCGGGTCGTCGCCGTACCAGCCGATGTACTCGCTGATTCCGAGGGCGTCGAGCTTCTTGAACGCGGCCGGCAGCCTCGTGCGCGGGCTCAGCGTCTGGTCCGCGGCGAAGAAGCGCGTGGGGTCGAGCTTGCGCACCAGGCTCTTCGCCTCTGACAGGTACGTGGTCTCCGCCCGGCCGCCGCGAACGATCTCGTTCGCCACGCCCCACGCCATCACAGACGCGTGGTTGCGGTCGCGCAGGATCGTCTGGCGAAGGCGGTTCAGGATCGTGCGGCGGAGCTGGGTGCGGGCCAGATCCTTCCCCTTGAGGCGCCAGACCGGGATCTGCTCCCAGAACACGATGCCCAGCCGGTCGAACGCCTCGAGCAGCCGCTCGCTCGGCGGGTAGTGCGCGCGGGTGAAGTTCGCACTGAGCGCCCGGAGCTGGTCGGCGAGCAGGTCCTCGTCACGGAAGTTGAGCGCCGCCCCGTGCGCGAGCGACTCCTCCTGGAAGCTCGCCCCACGCAGGTCGAGCGGCTTGCCGTTGAGCAGCGCGTGCCCGTCGGGCGCCTTGCTCCACTGCCGCACGCCGAAGTGGATGGTGGTGGTCTGCCCGCCGGGCAGCGTCGCGGTGAGCGTGTAGAGGCTGGGCGAGTCCGGCGACCACAGCGCGGGCTGTGGAATCTCGAAGGCTCCGCTCACTTTCTGCAGTCCGCCGGGAGGCGTCTCGGCGCCGGCCACCGGCAGCGAGACATGGAAGCCGTTCGGTCCGGTCACGTTCAATGCCACATCCGCGGGCCCGCTGGTCGAGTACGTGTTGCGCACCTCGGCGCTGAAGCTCACCTGCGCCGGCTGGCCTGGTGTGGCGATCACCTGCGGATCGCCGAGGTCGAAGCCGCTGACCTTGCGAAGGTAGACCTCGCGCAGGATCCCGCCGAAGTTCCACCAGCCGCGCTCGCGACCGGCGGGCGGGATGTCATTGCGGCTGGCGTGGCCCTGCACGCGCACGAGCAGCGTGTTCGTGCCGGCGTGAATCCCTTTCGCCGGCAGCTCGAACGCCAGGTGCGCGCCGGTGTGCCTGCCGATCTTGCGTCCGTTCAGCCACACGGTCGCGCTGGTGTTCACGGACTCGAAGCGGATGCGCCACGCGCTCGCCCCGCTCACCGACGGCAGCGTGAAGCGCTCGCGGTACCACTGCACGTGCGAGCGCTCGCTGGCCCGCGAGAAGTCGCGGGCATTGAAGGCGTTCGGGATCGAGACCTTGCGCCAGGGGCCGCCGCGATCGCGGGACGTGCTCCAGCCCTGGCCGAGCAGGTAGCGGCCGTTCGGGCCGTCCGTGTACGACGCTCGCTCGGTCGGCGTGTACGCGCTCGCCGTGGCCGTCGGCAGCAGCGCCACCGCCGCAACGGCGGCAATGAGAGCGGCTCGCATGGTGGAGAGAACTACCGGGGGCGTCGGAAGTTCCGACACTTGGGGACTTCTTCACGTATGTGGTGAAGAAAGCCCCAAGTGTCGCTTCGGCAATAGACTCCCCCGCCCGAATGAGCCGGCAAAAGGTTCCCGAGACATACGACGAGAAGCTCGCCCAGCTCCAGGAGCTGCGCGACGCGGCGATCCATTCCGCCTCCGAGAAGGCGGTGGAGAAGCAGCACGAGAAGGGCAAGCTCACCGCCCGCGAGCGTGTCGAAAAGCTGCTGGATCCAGGCTCTTTCCAGGAGCTGGACACGTTCGTTCGGCACCGAACCTCCGACTTCGACATGCTGAAGAACCGGCCCTGGGGCGACGCCGTCGTGACCGGTCACGGCAAGATCGACGGCCGCGACGTCTGCGTCTTCTCCCAGGACTTCACGGTCTTCGGCGGCTCGCTCGGCGAGGTGATGGCCGAGAAGATGGTGAAGATCATGGACCTGGCCGCCAAGATCGGCTGCCCAGTGATCGGCCTGAACGACTCCGGGGGCGCGCGCATCCAGGAGGGCGTGGTCTCACTGGGCGCCTACGGCGACGTGTTCGTGCGCAACGTGCAGTGCAGCGGCGTGATCCCGCAGATCAGCGTGATCATGGGCCCCTGCGCGGGGGGCGCCGTCTACTCCCCGGCCATGACCGACTTCATCTTCATGGTCAAGGAGACCTCGCACATGTTCATCACGGGCCCCGACGTGATCAAGACGGTCACGGGCGAGGAGTCCACCTTCGAAGAGCTCGGCGGGGCGATGTCGCACAACACCAAGTCGGGCGTCGCGCACTTCGCGGCCGACGACGAGGAGAGCTGCCTCGAAGACGTGCGCTACCTGATGTCCTTCCTGCCGCAGAACAACCTGGAGAAGCCGCCGCGAATCGACACCGGCGACGACCCGGACCGCATGGACGAGGAGCTCGACCACGTGGTGCCGGACAACCCCAACAAGCCGTACGACATGCGCGACGTGGTGCACCACATCGTCGACGACGGCGAGTTCTTCGAGGTGCACGAGCACTACGCGCGCAACATCATCTGCGGCCTCTCGCGGCTGAACGGCCATGCGATCGGCGTGGTCGGCAACCAGCCGTCGCAGCTCGCGGGCGTGCTCGACATCGACGCTTCCGTGAAGGGCGCGCGCTTCGTGCGTTTCTGCGACGCCTTCAACATCCCGCTGCTCACGTTCACCGACGTGCCGGGCTTCCTGCCCGGCACGAGCCAGGAATGGGGCGGCATCATCCGCCACGGCGCCAAGCTGCTCTACGCCTTCACGGAGGCCACGGTGCCCAAGCTCACGGTGATCACGCGCAAGGCGTACGGCGGCGCCTACGACGTCATGAATTCAAAGCACATGCTGGCCGACTTCAACTTCGCCTGGCCGACCGCCGAGGTCGCGGTCATGGGACCGGACGGCGCGGTGAACATCATCCACCGCCGCGACATCGCTTCCTCGCCCACCCCGGACGAGCGGCGCGAGAAGCTGATCTCGGACTACAAGGCGCGCTTCGCCAACCCGTACTCGGCCGCCGAGCGCGGCTACATCGACGACGTGCTGATCCCGCACGAGACCCGCCCGCGGCTGATCCAGGCCCTCGAGGCGCTGCAGACCAAGCGCGTCGACCAGCCCAAGCGCAAGCACGGAAACATCCCGCTGTAGGACGATTTCCTACGGCAGCACGCCGAAGTTGAAGCTGCTGCTGCCGATCGCGTGCCCGTAGCGGTGGCGTGAGCGGGCACCGTAGCCTGGCCACACGTACCACTTGTAGTGGCCGGCCACGAAGGTGTAGCGAGTGCCGGCGTACGCCCAAGCCTGCCTGATCTGAAGGAAGTTCCGCCGGGGCCAGGTGCTCCAGATCTTCTTGCCGTCGCGGTAGAGCTGCACGTTGTAGTAGTCGGCCGTCTTCGACTTCTTCCACTTGAGCAGCGGCGCCGCGGTCAGGACCGTCTCGGCGAACGGCCGCAGGCTCGACGTGGTGGGCACGGCGACCGTGGTGGCCGACGCTGAATTGCCGGCCGCGTCGAGATCGGTGACCGTGTAGCGGTAGCGAGTCCCGTTCTTGAGCTTCGCGTCCGTGACCGAGGTGTGGGCGCCGGAGTACACGACCGCCGGCGCAACGCTCTTGCCGACCACGGTGCGGGTGACCACGACGCTCGCGACGTCGCGCGGCACGTTCCACGAGACCCGCACCTTGCGCTTGCCGGGCCGGGTGAAGAGCGTGGGAGCGCCGGGCGGTGTGGCGTCGTAGCGGAAGCCCACGCTGGTCGCGCCGGTGTTACCCGCCACGTCGAGGCAGCTCGCGGCGACGCCTGTGCCGGCGGTGTCCGGGCCACCGTAGGTGCCGCCGCCCCGGCAGCTGACCAGGCCGGAGGTGGCGTCCGATCCGTGCACCGTGAAGGTGACTGGATGCGTGTACCAGCCCGCGTGGTCCGGCGCGCGGTCGGGGGAGAGCACCACGGTGGGGGGCGTGCCGTCGTAGTTGAAGGCGGTGGACTGCGCGGGCGTGGCCATGCCGGCATTGCTGCGGCAGTTGCCCGTCGGAGTGACACCGGCGCCGTCCGGGCCGGTGTAGCTGAGGTTGTCGCAGCCGGCGAAGCCGGACACTCCGGAGTCGGCGCCGGCGAATGTGATGCCGACGGCGTGGTTGTACCAACCGGCGACGTCCGCCGAGCGATCCGGCGAGCCGCCGTTGTTGGTCGGCGCGACGTTGTCGTAGTGCACCGTGGTCTGCGCGTTCGTGGTGTGGCCGGCGTTGTCGGTGCAGCTGCCGGCCAGCGTCTGGCCCGCAGCCAGCGTGTTCGTGCTGATGTTGACCGGCGTCGAGCACGCCTGGATCCCGGAGGTCGCGTCGGTGCCGCTCCAGGTGAAGGTGACCGGGTGGTTCCACCAGATGCCCGAGTCCGCGGGCCTGCTGGGGTTAACGGCCGCTGTGGGCGCCACCGTGTCGTAGTGCACCGTGACCGATGCGGTGGCCGAGTTGCCGGCGGCGTCGGAACAGCTTCCCGACAGGACCTGCGACGCGGTCTCGGTGCTGAAGTTGTTGTTGGGCGTGCAGGTCGAGGTGGCGAGTCCGGACGTCGCGTCCGCGCCGCCCCAGCTGAAGGTGACGGGCGCCGTGTACCAGATGCCGTGGTCCGCCGCCCTGCTCGGCGCGACGTTCACGCTCGGCGCGGTGCTGTCGTACTTGAAGGTCTTTGCAGTCGGCGCGGAGGTGTTGTCGGCATTGTCCGTGCACGTGCCGTTCACGCTTGCGCTGGCCGAGTCAGGGCCGCTGTAGGGGCCCACGGCCTGGCACGACTTCTTGCCCGATGTCGCGTCGGTGCCATCGAACGCCCAGCTCACGGGCGACCTGAACCAGCCCGCCGCGTTGGGCGTGGCGCCTGTGGCGGTGGCGCCGGTGACGGTGGGAGGGGTGTCGTCGAACTTGAAGCCGTGGGGCGTGGACGCGGACACGTTGGTCGCGTTGTCGGTGCAGGTGCCGCTCACGCTGGCGCTGGCCGAGTCGGGGCCGCTGTAGGCGGGCGCCGTCGTGCACCCGGAGATGCCCGAGAGCCCGTCGCTGCCGGTGAAGTGGAACGTGACCGGTGCGTTGAACCAGCCCGCGGTGTTGGCCGAGATGTCGGCGTTGGCGCCCGTGACCGTCGGGTCGGTCTTGTCGATCTTGATGTGCGCCGACACGGTCTGCGTGTCGGGATCGGGCCAGTTGGCGGTGCACTGGACGAGCGTGTCGGCGGTCTCGGCGGTGAAGGTGGCGGGGTCGGGACAGCCGGGTGGGGTCGGGTCGGGCGTGATGTCCCAGTGCAGATTCACGTCGACGTTGAACCACGGATTGCAGGACCCGGCGCCGCCGCCATTGCACTCGGCCGTGATTGTGTTCGCGCTCGCGGCGCTTGCGGACATGGCCATAGCGGCAATGGCAGCGAGCAGGGCGATCAGCAGGACTCGGCGCATCGTCAGAAGGAGCGTCGGGATCCGGCGCCGCCGGCGTGGAGCGCCAGGCGCAGCAGCGATGTGCTCGCGACCGCCAGGAGCAGCAGGCCAAGCGCCGCGCCGGCGAGCAGCTTGGAGTCGCTGTGGCCGGCGCTGCTCACGTGCACCGGCAGCACGGCGGCAACGCGCTTGACGACGGTCGGCGCGGCGGCCACCTCGAGCTGGTTGCCGGCGTCTGGCGCGGGCGCCGCCTTCGGCTTGGCCGGCGCGTGCTTGTGCTTGCGGTGATGCACCACGTGGTGGCGCCCGTGGTGCCTCGCGTGGTGGCGCGCGTG
>Ga0070681_10005223_pt1 | contig 12540 bp, 10 predicted proteins | sample KBSC83BmetaG_FD_65650 | JGI IMG/M metagenome (GOLD analysis project Ga0070681, IMG submission 65650) | Corn rhizosphere microbial communities from Kellogg Biological Station, Michigan, USA - KBS C8-3B metaG | ecosystem: Host-associated > Plants > Roots > Rhizosphere | place: USA: Michigan...
TTCGACTGGGAGGGAAACATCCTGGAGCAGGCAGAGCCGATTCACACGGGCGCGCCCATGCTGCCGGTAAACTGGCGCGGCGATGGCCAGGAATTCGTACTGCTTTCGGGAAATACGAAAGAGGGCGGCATGCTCGACGGACGCCTGCGGCGCGTGGTGATGTTTCCCGATGACGGACATCCCGATCTTGCCGCGAATGTTCTCGATCTGACCGGCGACGCGCGCGATGAGATTGTGCTTTGGGACCAGCAGCGGGTCTGGATTTATACACAAGACCGGCCGTTCACCGGCAAGCGTATTTACAAACCCATACGCAATCCGGATTACAACGAATCGAACTACCGGACCAACGTTTCCCTGCCCGGCTGGGAAGAGGTGAAGTAGCTGGCTCCGCTGAACCGGCTAGGTGGACTGTCGCGGGCAAAACGTTAGTACCGCTTCCTCCGGTCGCGGCTCAGCAAAGCTCGCCCGATACTGAGCCGCGACCAAAGGAAGCGGTTGCCTCATGCTAATGAACTCACTGCGACAGGCCGCTATTTGGGCTTCAAATAACGATCGAAGAACGCTATCATCCGCTGTTCCGCGCGCTCGGCGTCAGCGCCTTTGAAGCCGTGATCGGCCCCTTCGATTGTTTCCAATTCCGCCTCGACGCCCGCCGATAGCAAACGGTCGATGATCCAAACCGATTGTTCGTAGGCAACGTAGCGATCCCGGGTTCCTTGAATCGCGAGTGTCGGCGCCGCACTGGGCGTGACCCAGTTGAGCGGGCTCGCGCGCAGGTGCGTGAGACGCGCGTGATTCAAATCACCGCCGAGAAAAAGCGGCAGCACCTCTGCTGCATCCACGCTCCTGCCATACGATTTCGTGAAATCCGACGGTCCGTAATAGTCAACCACGCATGAAACTTTGCTCGACTGGTCGCGATTCGGACCATCTCCCTCGAATTCCGGCATCCCCGCGGTCAGTCCGAGAAACAAGGCGAGGTGTCCTCCCGCGGAACCTCCCGTCACGCAGATACGAGACGGGTCTATGTCCAATCGCGCCGCATTCGCCCGTAGGTAGCGGACGGCGGCTTTGACATCGTGTACCGCTGCGGGAAACGGCGCTGCCGGTGCAAGGCGGTAGTCCACCGTTGCAGCTACATAACCGCGCTGCGCCAGCCGGACACACTGATCGAAGTAGCCTTTTCGAGTGCCGGCGCGAAATCCGCCGCCGTGAATACACACGACCGCCGGATGGTGCTGCCCGGAGGCCGCGCGCGGCCGCACAATATCCATGATCTGTTGTGGATCGGCTTGCGCGTAGGCCACGTTCGGCTCGAGAAGCACGTTGTCCGGGAAAAGCAGCGATGATGCCTGCTGCGCCTGCAGCACACCGCAAGCAGCCATAAGAATTGGAATCAAATTTTTCATGCGTGCGGACTAGATCATAACAAACGATCGATAGCACTGCGATACAATGACGGCCCGGGGGTATTTTTAATGCAGCAGCCTGACACGGGCAGACGACAATTCGTGAAAGCGGCCGCGGCCGCCATCGCTACCGCGCAATTTCCGATTCTCGGCGCCAATGACCGGATTAACGTCGGAATCGTAGGCCTGGGAGGCCGCGGTACAAACCACATCGAATATTATTTGTCGCTCGACTCCGAGTCTCGCATTGCCGCCCTTTGCGACGTAAACCAGAGCGCGCGTGAGCGGGCAGTTGCGCATGTCCAGAAGGCGAAGGGCTACCAGCCCAAAGAATTTTCCGATATGCGAGCGGTGTTCGAGTCGAAGGACGTAGATGCTGTGTCGCTGCCCCTTCCGAATCACTGGCACGCGCTGGCGACGATTTGGGCATGCCAGGCGGGCAAGGATGTTTATGTCGAAAAGCCCGCATGCCATAACATTTTTGAAGGCCGCCAGATGGTGCGGGCCGCGCGCAAATACAACCGGATGGTGCAGGTCGGTTCGCAGAGCCGCTCACTGGCGCACAAGATACGCGCCATGCAACTGTTGCAGGAAGGCGTGATCGGGCAGGTGTACCATGCGCGCGGACTTTGTTTCCGCCGGCGCTTCTCGATTGGCCATACGCCGGACGAGCCGGTGCCCGCCGGTCTCGATTGGGATCGCTTTCTCGGGCCCGCGCAATGGAAGCCCTATAGCAAAAACAAGTTCGCATATAATTGGCACTGGTTCTGGGACACCGGCAACGGCGATATCGGTAACCAGGGAGTGCACGAGATGGATATTTGCTCGTGGGGGCTCGGGCGCACCGCGTGGCCGCTGCAGGTTTCAACGACCGGCGGCAAGTTCGCCTGGAAGGACGACCAGGAGACTCCGAATAGCGAGCAGACCGCGCTCGATTTCGGCGACGCGCAAATTACTTTCGATACCCGCAACCTGCCCACGCCGCCGGAGGGCCTCAGCGGCATGCGCGGTTCGAACTACGTCGGCAATATTTTCTTCGGCGACGGCGGTTTCATGGTAGTCGACCAGAGGGGTTTTCAGGTTGTTAAAAGCACTGCGGCGAGTATCAGCGGCGAAGCGGCGCGTGGCGCAGGAGCGGGGAACGCCGAGAAGTACGAAAAAACCATGGACGAACAGGCGCAGGAAAGAGGATTGGACTCGACTACGCCGCACATGAAGAATTTCTTTGACGCCATGCGCGCGCGCGACCATAAGCTGCTGCATGCGGACGTCGAGATCGGCGTGCGGTCAGCATCACTGTGCCATTTGGCGAACATCAGTTACCGCGTGGGCCGCTCGCTCCACATGGCGCCGTCGACCGGCCGTTTCATAGGCGATGAGGAGGCCAATGCGATGCTCACGCGCGATTACCGCGAGCCGTATGTGGTACCGAGGGAAGTCTAGCCTCCTTCGCTCTAAACTTTTAAACGGTGAAGTAGGCATTCATGCCTGCAGTTCAACAACCTTGTAAACACCAAGTCACCGGAGCTCGGCATCTGCTACTCGTTACGTAGAGCCACCATCGGGTCGACGCGCGCCGCCCGTCGGGCCGGTAGATAGGCGGCGATTGCCGCGACCGCGAGTAGCAGCACTATCGCGGTCGCAATGGCGATCGGGTCCGTGGCCGTCAGGCCAAAAAGCAAGCCCGAGATTTGGCTCCCCGCCAGCCGCGCCACTCCCAATGCCGCCGGCACTCCGACTGCAACTCCGGTCACCACCAGCATCAGCGCCTGCCGCAGGATCATCCAGACCACATTCCCCGGCTCGGCGCCCAGCGCCATGCGGATGCCCATTTCTCTGATTCGCTGAACAACGCCGAACGCGAGCAGGCCGTATAAACCCACACTAGCCAGGAGCAAAGCCAACCCGCCAAACAGGCTGGAGAGCATCGCGATCAGGCGCTCCTGGATCAATGCGGCGTCCATCTCCTGGGACAGAGTGCGGACTTCAAAAGTCGGCGAGGTGCGGTCGACCCGCAAAATTTCCTCGCGAATGCGCGGCAGGACCAAGCCCGAATTGCCCGCTACGCGCACATGCAGCACCATCTGTCCGCGTCCTGTACCAGTTTGAAGAAAGGTCATGTAGATGATCGGTTGTGTTTCGCCCGTAGGGTTGGCATACCTTGAGTCTTTGACAATGCCGATGATCCGATATGGCTCCGGCAACGCAGAGGAACGACCGTTACTATCGCGTACACTCGGCCTGCGGCTCGTTATGCACGGTTTTCCGATCGGGCTTTCGCCAGCGAACATCTTCCGCACGAAAGCTTCGTTGACGACGCACACAGTGGGGGAGTGCTCGGCGAGATCTGCCGCGTTGAACTCGCGGCCCGCCACCAACGGCAGACCGATCGTGGCAAAGTAATTCGGATAGAGCATCACCAGGGGCACCTGGACGCTCTGCCCGGATGGCAGGGTTATGTTCGCTGCCGCGCTGGGGTTGGGGCTGGTTGGAGTGACTTGACCCATGCTGGCCGTGCGGACACCCGGAATCCGCTCAATTCTTTCCAACAAGTCGCGATAGATGCGGTCGAGGCGCGCAGTGGTTCCCGGGATGTTTCTTTGATCGCTTCCCTTGGGTTCGATGCGCACGATCAGAACACTTTCGCGCGAGACTCCAAAGTTCTCGCCGTTCAACTTTTGGAGACTGCGCACGAACAGGCTGGCGCCGATCAGTAGCAGCAACGACAGGGCGACCTGAGACACCGCAAGAATCTTGCCGGGCTGTAAGGCTCCATGACTCCGGCTCAGCGGGCTTCCCAAATTCTTTAATGCCGGCCACAGATCAACCCGCGTAGCGCGCATCGCGGGCGCCAGTCCGAAAAGAATGCCCGTGGCAATGGAAATCCCAGCAGTGAAGGCGAGAATGCGAAAATTCGGATTCAAGTCCAGCATGATCGGAGATCGCCCGGAGGATAGATAGACCACCAGGAGACGCGTTGCCCAACGCGCCAGCAGAATTCCGCATAGACCTCCCAAGCCCGACAGAACGACGCTCTCCGCCAGCAATTGTCGTGTCAGCCTCCAGCGGCCAGCGCCAAGCGCGAGACGCATCGCAAACTCGGAATGTCGCGTCGCGGCCCGAGCCAGTAGCAAGTTGGCAATATTCGCGCACGCAATCAGCAGGACAACCCCTACCACGCCCATCAGGACAAACAGTGGCTGCGAGAACTCGCGGCGCAAGCTGGAAAGTCCCGTGGAGGCAGGATTCAGGACGAGTCTCGGAAATGTAATGCCCTCAAACTTGGCCCCATGCGGCAGTCCCTGACGCCACAGAGCATCCAACGCCGCAGCCGCCTGCTGCGGATGAATGCCGGGCTTAAGCCGTCCAAGTGTTGTGAGCCAGGTCCGGTGGATGATGGGATCATCCAAGAGATTCTCAAATGCAGGCATGGCCGTAGGCTGCATCATGACGGGAACGAAAATGTCCGGATCCATGCCGACTTCCACTCCGAAAAACTCCGAAGGCGTAACCCCGATGATCGTGAAGGGCGTGCCAGAGATCGAAATGGTCCTGCCGAGAACCGACGGGGCTAGCCCGAAGCGGCGTTTCCAGTAGCCATGACTGATCATCGCGACTGGATGACCGTTGGGAACGCGGTCGTCTTCGACACTGATGCTTCTGCCGATAGCTGGATTCACGCCCAGTAGCGAAAAGTAATTACCCGAGACCAGTTGCCCATCAGCGGTCGGCTCGAGGCTGCCGTCCACGCTTACGTTTAGACGTACGGCAGAATACGCAGCCAACTCCGCAACCTGGTTGGCGTCGCGCATCGTTCGATACTGCTGAAAAGTCACGCCATCGCCGATGACCCAAAGTCCTGCCGGGTCCTTCACCGGTAACATCCGCCACATCACGGCGTCAATCAGGCTGAAGATGGCTGTGTTCGCCCCGATCCCTAAGGCGAGCGAAAGCGCCACCGCTGCCGTAAAGCCCGGGCTCTTACTAAGAATACGGAATGCGTAGACAGCGTCCTTTAGAAGCGTCTCCAGCATGGCGATGCCCCAGGACTGGCGGCATTCCTCCCCTTGGTCCGAACGATCCAACTTAACTTCCGATCGGCGCATAGGCGTCCTCTTTCCGAATAACTTGTGCGTTAGCTGTTATTCCATTGGTCACCAGCGGCTACGGGCAGTATACATCCGGCGACACGCATGGAAGCATGCCCAATTCCAATTACCGAGAGCCGTATGTAGTGCCGAGGGAAGTGTAGGCCTCTTCGCTCTAAATTTTTAAACGAGGGTTAGAATTTCATCAATCTTCTTGATCTTCCCATTCGCAAATGTGAACCACTGGACACCGCGAAGCCTATAAGGTTGTCCAGTCGCTTTTAATGTGCCGCTCTCGCGTAACAGGACAGCAACACAATCACCTTGAGAGATCATAGCCTCAACTTCGGGCTGCTGGCCAGTCACAAGGTCAAAGTTATTTCGGGTTGCTTCAACAACGTCGCGGCGTCCTCGCCAGGTTCCATCCATGGGGCCAAATCCGCAAACGGTTAATTCAACATCCTCGGTCACCGCATCACTAAAAGCGTCAAAGTCGCCCTGGATAACAGCATTGTAGACTGCGTGAAGAACTGTCAGAGGGTCACTTATGGCGCCAGGCGCGACAGGGCTCAGCGCCAGAAGTAGTTTATCCGTGTAGTCTCGGTCCATGGCCATGGATTATTGCAGATAATACCAATTGTTCTGCCTATGTCGATCCGGCCCTACTGTGATAGATGCTTCAGGCCAGCCACATTTCAGCAGCTCAGTGGAGTAGGCATTCATGCCTGCAGTTCAACAACCTTGTAAACACCAAGTCACCGGACCCGCCCATACTTTGCTACTCGTAACGTAAGACTTCCGTCGGAGTGAGACGGCTTGCGCTGCGTGCCGGGTAGATCGTCGCGAGAAAGCTGATGAAGATTGCCACCGCGGCGACCCAGACTGCATCCCACGGACGCGGCTCAAACGGCACGTAACTCAGCGCGTAAACCTGCTCGTCGAGCTTCATCCAGTGGTAGCGGTTGGCGAAATAGCAGAGCATATATCCAACAACCAGCCCGATCGCTGTCCCCACGACCCCAATCAGCACGCCTTGCAGCATGAAGATTTTTCGGATCTGACTGCGGCGGGCGCCCATGGACATGAGCACGGCAATATCGCGATATTTCTCCATCACCATCATGACGAGCGAGATCAAAATGTTGAGTGCCGCTATCAGCAGGATCAAGCCGATGGTCACGAAAGTAACCTTCTTTTCCATTTCAAACGCATTCAATAGCGGGCGGTTCTGCAGCATCCAGTTGGTCGCGACAAAACCCGTACCGATCATCTGTTGCACTTGTTTAGTAAGCTGAGGCGCTAGATCCGGATTGTCCAGCTTCAGCTCGATCTCGTTTACCACGTCCGGCAGCGAAAGCAGTTGTTGCGCCGCCTGCAGCGATGTGTATGCCCAGGCCTCATCGTATTGAAAGAATCCCGATTCGAAAATCCCGACAACACGGAACGGGCGGTTGTTCGGAATAATGCCGACCGGGGTCAACTCACCTCGAAAGCTGATCACACTAACGATACCGTCGAGCATCATCCCGGTATTCCGTGCCAGGCCCGAACCGAGAATGATCCCAGGATATCGGTCGCGCGTTTTCAAACCGTCCAGTGAGCCGGATTTCAGGTGTGTCATCATGTCAGTGACCTGCGGCTCGAGATCCACATCGATGCCCTTTAGGATGCCGCCGCTTGAGAGTTGGCCGCCCCCCAGGAAAACCTGGTTGTATAGCGCCGGGGCTGCACCCACTACATGCGGAAGCTTTCTGAATTTTGCGATCAGCTCACGCCAGTTGCGGATGCCGTTGGTACCGCCTTTTTCGAGGACATCTACATGCGCGGTCGCGCCCAACAGATTTTTCTGCAGCTCGTTTCGAAAGCCGTTGTTCACGGCGAGCCCGATGATCAATGCCATCACGCCGGCGGCAACGCCAATCACTGAGATCGCGGTGACAATCGATACCACGGCTTCCTTACGCTTGGCACGCAGATAACGGCGGGCGACGAAAGATTCGAATTTCACAGCCACGACGGTTAAGGCTCGAGAGCGCGCAGGCGCTCCGCAATCCCGATCTCACCCTCCGGCCGCAGCAATGGAAACAGAATGACGTCGCGGATGGTGCGAGAGCCGGTGAGTAGCATTGTGAGCCGGTCGATACCGATTCCTTCGCCGCCGGCCGGGGGCATACCGTAGCAGAGAGCGCGGATATAGTCTTCATCCATCTGGTGCGCTTCTTCGTCACCTTTTTCGCGCATGCCGATTTGCATTTCGAAGCGCCGGCGCTGCTCCTGAGGATCGTTCAACTCGGTGTACGCGTTGCCGATCTCCATCCTTCCGGCAAAGATCTCGAACCGTTCGACCAGCTCCGGCTCATCCGGTTTGTTCTTCGAGAGCGGCGAGGTTTCTACAGGGAAATCATAGATGATGGTTGGCTGCAGGAGCTGTGCTTCCGCGACTCGCTCGAAAATTTCGGCCAGCGCTTCGCCAGAAGTGCTTTTGCCCGAATGCCGCTTGAGCCACTCGGGATCGCGCACATTGTCCATTGTCGGGCGGTCCGCCCCTTCCCAGAATTCGATTACCGCTTCACGCATGCTGTAACGGCGGATCGAGCTGAAATCCAGGCGCGCACCGTCGTATTCGACCTCTGTACTGCCGGTCGCGTCGATGGCCAACTGCTTCAGCAGCTCACCCGAGAGATCCATGAGCCCACGATAATCAGTGTACGCCTGATAAAACTCGAGCATCGTGAATTCGGGATTGTACTTGAACCCCAACCCCTCATTGCGAAAGTTGCGATTGATTTCGTAGACGCGCTCCAGGCCCCCAACCAGAAGGCGCTTCAGATACAGTTCGGGCGCAATCCGGAGATACAGATCGATATCGAGCGTGTTGTGATGCGTGATAAACGGGCGAGCCGCCGCGCCGCCATAAAGCGGCTGCATCATCGGTGTTTCGACCTCGATGAAACCACGTTCTTCGAGCTGCCGCCGCAAAGACGTAATGATCTTGCTCCGCGTGATGAAGACTTTGCGTGATTCCGGATTCGCGATCAGATCCAGATAGCGCTGCCGGTAGCGCATCTCAACGTCTTCCAGCCCGTGCCATTTTTCGGGCATGGAGAGCAGGGTCTTCGATAAGAATTCGAGCCGCTCGACATGCACGCTCAGCTCGCCAGTGCGGGTGCGGAACAGATATCCCTCGGCGCCGATCAGGTCACCGATATCGATAATTTGAAACAGCCGGAAATCATTCGGGCCGACGGCGTCGCTCCGGACATATATCTGGAGCTGCTCGCCGTCTTGCGCGAGGTGCGCGAACCCGGCTTTGCCCTTGCTGCGGATAGTTTTCACGCGTCCGGCGATGCGGACTTTGAATGCAGGAGAAAGTTCTTCGGCGGTTTTGGAACTGAATTCAGCCAGGATTTGCGGAATGCTGTGCGTGAAATCGTAGCGTTTGCCGTACGCGCGATATCCCAGGCTCTCGATCTCGTGTACACGCGCGCTGCGCTGCTTCAGCAGCTCATCTTCAAGGGACAAATCCGCTCTCCTTTTGGGGGAAATAGGTTATTATAATTCAGACCATCACCACCCATGGACCGACGCACGCTTTGATTCGCTCCATTTCGATCGTTATCCCCGCTTACAACGAAGAAAAACGGCTGCCGGCCACCCTGGAGCGCGTGCATTGCTACCTGTCGCGCGGAGGCTGGGAGTTTAGTGAAGTGCTGGTGGTGGATGACGGCTCGCGAGACGGCACCGCTGCGATCGCGGAAGATTTCGCGGCGCGCAAGCCTTCCATTCGCGTGCTACGCAATCCCGGCAATCGCGGCAAGGGTTACTCGGTGCGGCACGGCATGCTGGAAGCGAAGGGCGAGTGGACGCTCTTCAGTGATGCGGATCTTTCGTCGCCGCTGGAGGAACTGGAAAAGTTGTGGTCGGCCGCGCAGGAAACCGGCGCGCAAGTGGCGATCGGTTCGCGCGCGCTCGACCGTTCGTTAATCGGCGTACACCAGCCCATCCTTCGCGAATCCGCCGGCAAGATGTTCAACCTCGCGGTACGCGCAGTCACGGGTCTGCCGTTCTGGGACACGCAGTGCGGCTTTAAACTGTTTCAAACGGGCGCCGCGCGAGACATCTTTCGGCGGCAGCAACTCGAGCGCTTTGGCTTCGACGTCGAGGTGTTATTCATCGCGCGCAAGCTGGGATATCACGTCATTGAGGTTCCGGTGCGCTGGAATGACGTTGCGGGAACGAAGGTAGGGACGCTAAGCGGGCTCTCGGCGTTTTTGGATCCACTGCGAGTGCGCATCAACCAGTTGAAGGGAAAGTACCGCTGACCTACGGATGCCGCCACTGCGACCGCTCGTTTACACTCGCAGCGCTTTTGTTTTGTAGCGCAGGGCTGCCGCCGCAGTTGCGGAAGACCTGCGGCACTTCGTCATGTCATCAAAAACCCGCAGGCCCCCGCACAAACCGCGCGGCCCCTCGCTACAAGTTAAGATGCATTTGACAGCACCCGGAGCGGTCGTCCTACCTTCTAACGATCACTTCCCGCAACTGCTCGCGCGTGAGGAAGAATTTCACGGAATCGAATTTGTGAAACAGCTTTTCCAGGCTGCGATTATTGAAAATCTGGGCGGGTTTGCGCAGCCCGCGCTGGGCGAGCTGAAGGTTCTGCTGGTCTTTAATCCGGAATGAATAAAACGGCACCTGCTGCGCCTTCTCGTCTGAGTGAAAATAGGCCAGCAGATAACTCTGCGGCTTTACGATGGTGCGCAACCGTTCGAGCGTAGCCGTCAACAGCGTGGGCGCCATGTATTGCAGGACATCCCACACAAGCACGCCATCGAACTGGTTCTCTTCGAAATTGAGCGTCTGCCGGAGAAACTGATCGATACGACCTTCATTGGCAGGATCGGCCACATCCACTTTTCCGAACGCGTCGTCGAGTGTCCTGACGAAATCTTCGGAGTACAAGCGATGCCCGAGGTTGGTGATGAAGTTGATGTTCGCCTGGCTCGCGCCGGCGAGATCGAGAATGGAGAGCCCCGCCTGGCCGCGCTGATACGCGAAGAACTGCTCGAGACCACGGCTCGGCCGCGACGTCACGATCTCCTTATCGAAGATGGTAGTGGCCGGCGAATGATTCGCGGGCGCAACAACGGTGGGACCAGGGGACAGCGTATCTCCTGGACGACGGAGCATGCTCCTCAATCGTTCCGTAATCAACTACCCGGTCCCCCTCGTGCAACTCTGCGCTTTTATGTTGCGGTGCTTCAGCGCTTTACTTCGGCCGACACTGGAGAGCCCTGAGCGTTCGCAGCTGCGGCGGCGGGCATGGCCTGCTGTGGTGGCCGCGACTGGGCATTACTGCCGGAGGACTTGGCCGGCTCGGGTTTTACGATATCGATGCTTCCTTTGAAATAAGCGCCATCCTCGATAATGATCCGGGCGGTCTTGATATCGCCAACAAGCCGGGCGTCTTTACGGATCTCGAGTTTATCGCTGGCGTCGACGTTGCCCTGAATGTTGCCGAGCACGACAACCTCGCGCGCCTTTACGCTGGAATGCACCTTACCGTTGGGCCCGATGGTTAGCCGGTGCTCCTGCAGTTCGATGGTTCCTTCCACGTCGCCGTCGACGTATAAATCCTCTTTGCTGTAAATCTGACCGTTAATTTTCACGGCCTTGCCGATACTGGCCTGACCGCGCGTGCTTTCCGGCTCGGGCGTCTTAAAAGGCATGGTAGACAAAGGTGGTGCCTCCTTCTTCGGTTCAATAGGATTCGACGGCGGAGCCGCCGGTCGTGGCGCGGGTGGAACCTCTTCCTGGCGTTTGTTAAATATACTCATTATAGCGGCCCTCCCGTATATAACGACAGAACTAAGAAATTATACCCTCCTAGTCTATAGGGGATTTTGTAAAAAAGGCAAACGCAACACCGGGAATTTCATGCGCCGGAGGCATAAGTGCGGTGGGAGTCTCTATTTATGGCGCCCTTCGGGGTGTGCACATCCTTCGAAACGGCCGTGCGACGGCCCGTCCCATCCCAATTCACGCATGCCGATTTCGGAACTGTAGAAGGCGCGCGAAATCCAGTCCTTAAGCCGTGTGAAATGCGTGTGCCCTGCGAAACCGCCGACAGACTCCGTGCCCCACGTACCCAGCGAATGCGGATAGCCGAGATAGCCCAGCAGTTCGACCTGGGCGTCAACCGGTAAATGGCGAAACGCCGTCCGGTGTCTCGTCATGGATTCACCGTCGAGGTAGGCGAGGCTATCGAGGAATGCCCGCTGGTTTTCCTTGGTCTCTGCCGCCAGCAGGCGGTCGATGAAGCGGTTGACTAACGCTTCCTTTGCTCCAGGTGTATCGGTCGCGGGGATGATCAGGTCGCTGAGAACGATTATCGTCTCATTCTGGTGCTCGTCTAGGAATGCCGGCTTCCAGCCGGATCGCGCGAGTTCTTTCGAGGCATCGTACTCCGGCGGAAATTCGCGCGCCGCGGCGGGCGGAACGCCGCCGGCCGCTACTCCGGCCGCGCCTAACAGCGTACGGCGAAAAAGTTCGCGACGATGCACATGCCCTCCAGCAGGAATCGTAATCATAGCGGAGTTGCCTGCGCGCCGCTACAGTGTCACGATGGCATTTCATTTCAACCAAGTGAGGAATTTATGCCTCAGCAGTCTAAACCGGAAATATTTGACGCCATTGTCGTGGGTTCGGGGGCGACCGGTGGGTGGGCCGCCAAAAGATTATCTGAAGCGGGATTGAAAGTCGCTCTTCTCGAGGCCGGACGCAATATCTCGCCCCAAGAGTTTACCGAACACATGCCCGGCTTCAAATTGCAGTATCGCGACATGTCGCCCGAGATCGCGCGCACCCGCCACATACAGAAACAATGTTACGCCTGCATGGAATACAACTACGACTGGTTCGTGGATGATGTGCAGAACCCCTACAGCACGCCTCCGGGAAAACCATTCACCTGGCAGCGGCTGCGCATTGTCGGCGGACGGACACTGGTCTGGGGACGGCAAAGCTACCGGCTGAGCAAC
>Ga0070681_10005225_pt1 | contig 12540 bp, 12 predicted proteins | sample KBSC83BmetaG_FD_65650 | JGI IMG/M metagenome (GOLD analysis project Ga0070681, IMG submission 65650) | Corn rhizosphere microbial communities from Kellogg Biological Station, Michigan, USA - KBS C8-3B metaG | ecosystem: Host-associated > Plants > Roots > Rhizosphere | place: USA: Michigan...
GGACGCTGGAAGTCGTCCGGGGGCTACCGTTCGAAGTTCGGACTCACCGTAACCGAAGCGCTGCGGGCACTCGAGCAGTTGAAAGCTCTCGGGATGGAGGACTGCCTCCAGCTTTTGCACTTCCACTTGGGCAGTCAGATCACCAACATCCGCCAGATAAAGGCGGCCGTGATTGAAGCCGCGCGCGCCTACGTCGAAATGCGCCGCTCCGGAGCTGGCTTAAATTACTTGGATGTCGGCGGCGGCCTGGGCATTGACTACGACGGGTCGCAAACTGATTTCGAATCCAGCGTCAACTACACGCTGCAGGAATACGCCAACGACATCGTGTATCACATCCAAAGCGTGTGCGACGAAGCCGAGGTACCGCACCCGACCATTGTGTCGGAAAGCGGCCGCGCGGTTGTGGCGTATCACAGCGTGCTGGTATTCAACGTCCTGGGCGTGACCGGATTCGGCGAAGAAGAAACACTGCCCGAGTTCTCGGACGACGTCGAGCAGCCGCTGCTCGATCTGAAAGACACCCTGCGCGGTCTGAGTTCCAAAAACTTACTCGAGAGTTTCCACGACGCGCAGCAAGCGCTCGATTCCGCACTCAACCTGTTCAGCCTGGGCTATCTGCCGCTGCAGCAGCGAAGTTGGGCCGAGAGCATCTACTGGGTGATCTGCCGCCGCATCCAAAAGATGGCCAAAGAGCTGGATGATTTCCCGGAAGAGTTGGAAGGCTTGGATTCCCTGCTCTCTGACACCTATTTCTGCAACTTCTCGCTGTTCCAGAGCATGCCCGACAGTTGGGCCGTGAAGCAGTTGTTCCCCATCATGCCCATCCACCGCCTGAACGAGGAGCCCTCGCATCACGGCATCCTGGGCGACATCTCCTGCGACTCCGACGGCAAAGTGGACCAGTTCATAGACCGCCGCGACGTGAAGAAAACTCTGCCGTTGCACACCTTCAACGGTGAGCCCTACATCCTCGGGACGTTCCTAGTAGGCGCGTATCAGGAGATCCTCGGCGATCTGCACAACCTGTTCGGCGATACCAATGCCGTGCACGTACAGTTAGACGAGAAGGGCGCGGTCGTAATCGACGCCCTGATCCGCGGTGACACGGTGCGCGAGGTCCTGGATTACGTGCAGTTCAAATCCACCACGCTAGCCGAACAGTTCCGTCGCGACGTCGAAACCGCCGTACGCGAAGGCCGCATCGGCTACGAAGAGTCCGGCGTGCTGCTGCGCTTCTACGAAGACGGCTTGAACGGCTACACCTATCTAGAGCAGTAGCTTCTCCCGGCGCAGGTCTTCCAGCAGATCCGCGCCCGCATTACGCGGATACCCGAAGTCCCAAAAAGCATTGTCCGGACCGCTCTCCCAAACGCGCTTGTCCGTCGCGATGAGCAGTTCCCGAAGCCGTTCGTCGAGCGCATGCACTTCCGCGTCGTCAGCCTTCGCCAGCTCGATGATTCCGCGCGCGTCTAAGTCGTTGCGGTAGTCTTCGATGCCCAGCGAATACCCGCGCTCCACCTGTTCGACGAATTCGCGCCAGCGTTTCAGCAGCCCGGCGCGCCCTTCGCGCACCACATGCTGCGGGTACCCGTTCTCGCTGAGATAATGCCGCACTTGGGCGTCCGTCATACTCAATTCGCCCCACGCTTACTAGCTTGCCTGTGGAAATAGCGCTCGCCCGCGTTGGGGATGAAGAAGGTACGGATCGTCCGATCCGGATTGTACGCGCCGAAAGCCCCGCTTCGCCGGTCGAATCGCGAGACGATGCCATCCGCCGCATGAGCTTCGAGGATCGGACCGCCAGCAGGCGCGTCTCGCAACGCCTGTGCGCGCGCCAAATATTCCTCCAGTGAAATGTTCCCGAACTCGCGGCCGTGCTTAGAGTAATGCTCGTAGAACTGCCTCCGCGAGCGGAACCCCGGACCCGCCGCCACCAACAGCAGCACGCCTACCAGTAAAGCAATCGAAATACGCAGCGCTCTAGCCATCGCTAAAATATAGTTTCCCATGCCCCCTGTCGCGAAAATCGTTCCACACTCGATGACCGTCCACGGCGACACCCGCGTCGACAACTATTTCTGGCTGCGCGATCGCAAGAATCCCGACACCATCGCTTATCTCGAAGCCGAGAATCGTTACACCAAAGAGAAACTCCAGCACACTGAAGCCTTGCAGGCCGCGCTTTACGCCGAAATGCTCGGCCGCATCCAGCAAACCGACTTAAGCGTGCCCGTGAAGCGCGATGAATACTTCTACTACACGCGCACCGAAGAAGGAAAACAGTACGCCATCCATTGCCGCAAAAAAGGCACGGAACCCGAAGAAATCCTGCTCGATTGCAACCAGCTGGCCGACGGCCACAAGTATTTCCGCCTAGGCGCCTTCATCGCCAGCCCCAACCACCGCCTGCTCGCGTACTCGGTGGATTTCGAAGGCGACGAAAAGTACACCGTACGCGTGAAGAATCTCCACACGGGTGATTTACTCGCGGACGAAATTCCAAACACGTCCTACACGCTCGAATGGGCCGCTGACAACGCGACCTTCTTCTACACCATCCTCGACGACGCCTTGCGACCGTACAAAGTGTTCCGTCACTCGCTGGGCGTCAAAAAAGACCCGCTAATCTATCACGAGCCCGACGAGCGCTTCACCATCGACTTGTCCAGCACCCGCAGCCGCGCCTACATCTTCATCAACATCAACAGCTCGCTAACGTCCGAAGTCCGCTACCTGCGCAAGGATCAACCCACTGGCGACTTCCGCGTACTGCTCCCACGCGTTTACGAAACCGAGTATGACGCCACCCATCGCGGCGACTCGTTCTTCATCCGCACTAACGACGGCGCCAAAGGTTTCCGCGTCGTCGAAGCTCCCGTGGCCGACCCCTCGAAAGCCAACTGGAAAGAAATCATCCCCGGCCGAAACGGCATCACCATTGAGAGCCTCACCGCGTTTGCAGACTACTTAGTCACCGAAGAGCGTCACCGCGGCCTCACGCAGATTTACATCCGCAAGCCACACGCCGGCGAGCAGCACTCCATCGAATTTCCCGAGCCAGTGTATACCGCCGAGCTCGGCGCCAACGCCGAGTTCAACACCAAACTGCTGCGCTTCCACTACACGTCATTGGTCACTCCGGCCTCAGTCTACGACTACAACATGGAAACCCGCGAACGCGAACTCAAAAAGCAGCAGCAAGTGCTAGGAGGTTACGATCCCGAGCAATATCAGTCCGAGCGAATTCACGCCGGTGAGGTGCCAATCTCGCTGGTCTACAAGAAAGGCTTCGTGCGCGACGGCAACGCGCGCATGCTGCTCTACGGTTACGGCTCTTACGGTATCAGCATCGACCCATCCTTCAGCTCGGACCGCCTCAGCCTGCTCGACCGCGGCTTCGTCTACGCCATCGCCCACATCCGCGGCGGCATGGACCTGGGCAAACCGTGGCACGAAGCCGGCCGCCTGCTTCAGAAGAAGAACACGTTCACCGATTTCATCGCCTGCGCCGAAAAATTGATCGCGGAAAAATACACGTCGGCCGCCAGACTCGCCATCATGGGCCGCAGCGCCGGTGGACTCCTCATGGGTGCCGTATCGAACCTCTGTCCGGATTTGTTCGCAGCCGTAGTCGCCGGCGTCCCCTTCGTCGATTCCCTGAACACCGCGCTCGACGCCTCGCTCCCCCTCACCGTCGGCGAGTACGAAGAGTTCGGAGACCCCAGCAAGCCCGAGTTCTACGATTACATGAAGTCCTACGCGCCGTACGAAAACGTAACCGCGCAAGCCTATCCCGCGATGCTCGTCACCGCCGGCCTGAACGATCCGCGCGTCTCCTACTGGGAGCCCGCCAAGTGGGTGGCGAAGCTCAGAGCCCTGAAGACCAACGATCGCCCACTGCTGCTCAAGACCAACATGGGCAGCGGCCACTTCGGCGCCTCCGGGCGCTACGAGTACCTGAAAGAAACCGCCATCGAGTACGCGTTCCTGCTGGACGTTTTATGCTGAACGTATATGACTCCGCAGCCGCCTCCGCAAACCAAGATCCAGCTCACCAACACGTCCGATTACCGTGAGCACTACGCCAACAGCGTGCAGGTGCGGGTAAGTCTGTGGGATTTCTTCCTGCTGTTCGGCACCATGAACCAATCGGCCCCCGACGCCGTGACCATCCACAACTTCGAAGGAATCTATCTGAGCCCGCAGCAAGCCAAGGCGCTCGCGAACGTGCTCAACCAGAATGTATCGCAGTATGAATCGACTTTCGGAGAGATCAAGCTGGAGCCCAAGCAGCCAGGTTCTATTCAATAGATGCTATTGATCCAACGCCTCTCGCACCGTTCCCATCAGCGCCCCCAGTGTGAAAGGCTTCTGCAGGAACCGCGCTCCCGGCGGGAACGCGCCCGCGCGCACCGCATCGTCGTCGGTGAAGCCCGAGATGTACACAACTTTCAACCCCGGTCGCGTTTCGAGCAATTGCGTGGCAAGCTGGCGTCCGTTACGGTCGGGCAACATCACGTCCGTGAGCAATAGCTGGATCGGGCCGCCGTGCGCCGCAGCAGCGGCTACCGCTTCCGCAACGCTCCCCGCCTCCAACACCCGGTAGCGCTCGCGCCGCAGGATCTTGACGATCAATGCACGAATGCCCGCTTCGTCATCCACCACCAGTATGGTTTCGCGCAGCGATTCCCCTGCGGCGGTTGGCGCTTTCGGCTGCGCCACCTCGATCGCCGCCTCCGCCAGCGGCAGATACATCGTGAAAGTGGAACCCTGCGCGGCCTCACTCTCGAATCCCAGCTCCCCGCCCCACTCCCTGACCAATCCATAGGCGCGGGCCAGCGCCGCACCCACCGGCTTGTCAGTCTCTTTGTGTAAGAACGATTCGAAGATCGCCTTGCGTTTCTCGGGATCCATCCCGCGACCGGGTATCGCCAGCGTAACGCGCGCGTAGGTCCCTGGCGCGAGCGTCGCGCCCACCACTTGTTCCGTGATCGCAGCCGTATCGCACGTGATGGTGACGCGAGCGCGCTGCTCCCTCACCGCCGACACTAAGGCCGCTAGAATCTCTTCGAGCTGCTTCCGATTCGCCTTGGCCCACACCGCCTTCGCAGCCCGTATTTCGACCGAAGCTTCCGCCAGACCTGCCAGCACCGCCGCGAGATCCACACCCTCCGCCGCACCGGCCTGCTTGCGAGTGAACTCCAGCAATTGCGTCGTCAGATTGCTGATGCGCTCGGTCGCCGCCAGAATTTCCTCTAGCTCCCCGCGGCGCGGGTCATTCGGCGCCAGCGGCCGCAGGATCTCTTCTGCGTACCCCGAAATGATCATCAAGGGATTGTTCAAGTCATGCGCCAGCTGCGCCGAGAGACCATGCAGTGCGGAGGTGCGCTCGGCTGTGATACGCATTTGCTCCAGTTGCCGGCGCTGGCCAGCCGCCGGCGTGTTTTCGACGGACATGGCCGCTGACGGCACTGCGGCAGGAGCCCCTCCCGTCAACCCCGTAACGTCGTCCACCACCAGCAGGGTTTCCATTTCCATCTCTTCGTCCCAGCTGCGCAGAGGAAGAATGGCGATTCGCCAAAGTTTTCCACCGTGCTCAACCTGGAACGCCGGTTGCGGAATTCCGTTAACCATCACGCTCCGGATCTTTTCGATTAACCGATCCGACGGCAGAATCTGCTCTACGTTCTTACCGCGGAGATCGTCGCTGCGGACTCCGAACGCTTGCCGGAACGCGCGGTTGCTCGACACGACGGACCGGTTCGCGGAGAGCACCACCAGCCCCACCGGCAACGCCGAAACCAAGTCCTGGTAATAGCGCCGCTGGCTTTCTACCAGCGCCAGAAGCCTGGCGACCTCTTTACCCTTCCATGGCTCGAAGTCGGTGCGATCCATTTGAAAAGACAGAATTCCTTAACTACTAGTGTGTTCTTGCACACCGCAGTCGAACAAGGTACTTTGGATGGTCGCGTAATGGTACCGGGGGGAGTACTAACTGAACCGCTTACGGCTGCTGAGGCGTCTCCGCGACAGACCCGCCCAGCCCGGCGTAAGTTTCTTTCACTTTCACGACTTTGTCGCCAGTGAAAATCACAAACGTCACACGCCCGGGAGGCTCGCCGTAGATCCAATCTTCGTAGTCGGTGCCTTCCTTCGATTCGCGAGTCTTGCGAACTGGCCGGCCGACCGCCAGAATGACCTGATCGCGATTCATTCCCTCAATCGCCTTCTTGGCCTTGACGGCTTCCTTGATGGGCTCGGGCAGGGTGTCTACGTAGTTTTCGGTGACGCTGGACTTTTCAAAATCCAGAATCGGCAGGAACATCTTCTTGATTTCCGCCGAGGTGACTTCGCCGATCGGACCGCCGAAGGTCAGCGCGACCGTGGTGCCGCCCGGCGCGTTAGTGGCAGGCCCCCCGGTGACGGGCGTGGTCGAGGTGCCCATACCAATCTGCACGTGGTCGAGGAAGCGCTTGCCGCTCTTCATCCCGCCATTGAGTTCGAAGACGATGCGGTCCTTGTCGATTTCCAGGCGCGTGACCTGAATCAGATCGCCAATGCGGCCCGCCGGGCCGAACTCTTTGAAGGCGGCATTCCAGACATCGTGATCCCAGGTGCCGTCGCTCGAAAATTCCAAGGCCTTCTTCGAACGCGGCAGCACAACTTTGATCTTGGCGTATTCGGAGCTGAGCCCGCGCAGGATCTCGATGCGCTGATCCTGGGTGAGCTTCTTTGAATCGGCGTCGAGGCGGCCCGAGGCTACTGCAATGATCACAACCAGCGCGAGTCGTCGCATACTCACCCCCGCTCCGGGATCAGACGGTACAGCACGAAGAATAACCCGGCCACCACGCCCGTCGTGAACAAGCCGCCTTCCAGGCCGTACAATCCACCGCTCCAAAGAACTCCGGTTCTCCAGTGCAGCTCATACCCGGTCACACCCATTGTAAACCCGCTGAGATTCTCTCCCAGGAACGGCATGGCCACGTTCCAGCCGTAGTGCATTCCAATCGGCAGCCACAAAGCGCGCGTGCGCAAGTAAGCGCAGCCCAACAGCACTCCCCAGGCCATGGTGTTCACGACCGCCAAGAAGGTGACATTCTGATTTCCCATATGCATCAGCCCAAACAGAATGCCCACGGGCAGAACCGTGGCGAACTCTCCCAGGTTGCGCACCAGGTGTTGGAAAGCGTAGCCGTGAAACATCATCTCTTCGCCGACGGATCCGAACAACAGCACGATCGCGAGCACCGGGATGCCCATCCATGCACGTGGCGCTGTGGGAACGGCGTTGAAGCTGGCCATGCCCGCCAGCAGCGCGACGATCATGATCAGCACCGCACCTCCGGCTCCGCAAGCGAGGCCGGTAAGGAACTCACGCGCGGATCGAGACTCCCACGCGAGTCCGAAATCCGCCAGTTGTCCGCGCTCCCACCCCCGCGCTACCACCGCATTCGCCAGTGCCCCGGTCGCGAAGGCGGAAAGCGCTGACACTACCAGCAGTCCGCCAAAAGGCTGCATCAGGCCCGGGAAGATGAGTTGCCCTAGAACCGCCAGCAGCACAAAGACGCCGACGCGCACCAGCAGGCGCAGCCGCTCTGGATCGAACTTCGCCGGACTAGTTTGTGCCGGAGCATTCATCGCGGATGCACCTCCCGACGCAGCAGGATGACCATGAGCGCGGACAGCGCGACGGAAAGCTCCACGCCCCGCAGCGGGACGTCAGGCAGCCGCTGGGCTTGTAACAAGAACAGGAGCAGTAGTCCCAGGAAGATCGCGCGCATGCCATAGCGCGCCGCGCCCGCCGAGAAGCGTAGCGTCATCCAGCCCGCGAATAAAGCCATAGCGATCGAGCCGGCGAGCCCCAGCAACCCGCTCTCCGCAAGCACATCAAGTTCCGGCACAAGCAATCGCCTTCGGCTGATACTCACTGTACCCACGCCCGCAACCAGCATGATCACTGCCAGCCCCTCGCCATAGCCGACGGCCTTAGCCGTCCGCCAAAAGGCTTCGCGCATCGTTTGCGGCCGACTCTTCGAGAACGCGAGTGCCGCCGCCGGAGCCGCGAATAATACACCTAGACAGGCATATGCCGAGATCATCACCGGGTCCAGAAAACTGATCCCCTTGCGCAGCGGGAGCAGCACCCCGAAAATAACAATTAGAACGAGATGGAGGATGACGACTCGCAGAAACAGCTCCGTCAACACATGGTACCAACCACCCCTAAATGGCGGCTAGGTATAAATTGCCTAGGGTCCCACCGCTAAACAATTCCGTGGGGTGCGACGATAAAGCAAGTAGACATGATGGACAGGCGAATCGAACCCCGGTTACTTTGTGCGGATCTGGTGGACGTCCAGTGGAAGGACCAAACCGGCCGCGTCCGCCGCAGCGTTGCGAACCTCGAAGACATCTCGCTGTCAGGAGCCTGTCTGCAAGTGGAACGCCCGGTTCCGCTGGGAACTCCCTACCGCATCACCTACCCGAAGGGCGTGCTCTCCGGCAAAGTGAAATACTGTGTGTTTCGCGAAATCGGCTATTTCCTGGGCATCGAATTCGAAGCCGGCAGCCGCTGGTCGCGCAACGACTTCCGCCCGCAGCATCTGCTAGACCCGCGGCGCCTGGTCAACCGCACCGCCAACCGCGCCAAAGACGACGCCGCTGCGGCTCCCGAATCCGCCGCTTAGTTACTTCTTCCCGGCGACCTCTGCCACTGCAGCCAACGTGAACTCCACAAATTTATAGAGCGACGATTCCTCCAGCCGCTCGACGTCGCTATGCCAGCTGTAGCGTGTGCGGTCCTCGTCGGACACCGGCGGATCGATGCCATAACACTGAACCCCCTTCGCGCGGAGTTGCGCGCAGTCAGTGGCTGCGGTAAGCATCACCGGCAGCGTGGTCGAGCCCGGATACAGCCGCTTGCTCACGGCTTCTAGCGCGTGGAACATATCGTTGTCGATGCTCGAAGGCGGCGTGGGGACGCGGTTTCCCGAGGGGATCCGCTCGATGCGAATGGCCGGGTCGCCGACGATGCGCGTCATTTCCTCAGTGAACCGAGCCACGTCTTCGTCCGGCAGCACCCGCACATCAATGTTAGCTTCCGCCTCGGACGGGATCACGTTGGTCTGGAAGCCCGCCTTGAAGACCGTCGGCGTGACGGAAGTGCGCAGCATCGAATAATGCTCGGGTTCGTTTTCCGCCAGATAGCGCTGAATGGCGGCGGATTTCTGCGGGTCCGTCAAGCCGTTATAGCGCGCGGCTTTTTCGGGCGGACTGATGGTTGCCAAGCGCTCGAAGTAGGTGCGGGTGGTATCGTTTAGGCGCATGGGAGTCTCCCAGGCCCCTAGCTTTGCCACCGCCGTCGAGAGGTGCACTATTGGATTGTCGACGCGCGGGATCGACCCATGGCCCGACGTACCCTCTACAACCAAACGAACCCAGCGCGGCACCTTCTCGGCTGTGGCGACCTGGACTGCGGTCACGCGCCCGTTCTCGAGCCGGGTCCGGCCCCCCTCGTTGAGGGCAAACTCGGCGTCAATCTCGCTAAAGTGCTGATTCACCATGAAATCGATGCCTAGGCTGGTGGTTTCCTCGCCAGCTTCCGCCAGGAAGATGACATCCCGATCCAGTGCCACGCCGCTGCGTTTTAGGAGCAGCATGACCATCAAGTCCGCGGTCAGCTTGTCCTTGTCATCCGTGGTCCCGCGGCCCCACACGTAACCGTCCTTGAGGACCGCGCCAAACGGGTCGACCGGCCACTTCGGGCGCTGCACGCCCACGACATCGGTGTGGGCCATGAGCAGGATGGGGCGCTTCGTGCCGTTGCCCTTCAAGCGGGCCACCAGGTTGGCTCGTGACGGCTCGGAGGCGAAGGTCTTGGTGGCGATGCCTTCGGCCTCAAGCACCTGTTTCAGATAGTCGACGGCCTTGGTTTCGTTGCCGGGCGGATTAGACGTGTCGATCTGCACCAGCGCGCGATAATGCCGCAGCGTCTCGGCCTTCTGCTGATCCCAGATGATCGTCGGAGTCTGTGCAAACGTAGTCGCGGTAAATACGATCAGAAAGATTCTCTTCATTTTTTGTTCGCAGCAACTTCAGTAACCGCGTTCCAGGTGAACTCGACGAAATTGTAGAGCGACGATTCGACCAGACGCTCGACGTCGCCGTGGGCGCCGTAGTTGGCGTTGTCCTCTTCGCTCGAATACGGCCCGATGCCGTAGCTCTGAACGCCCTTATTTCGCAATTGCGCTTTGTCGCTCGCGCCCGTGGACATGGTGGGGAGCACCGTCGAGCCGGGATACATCTTGAGGCTCACTTGTTCCAGCACACGATACATTTCGGTGTCGAGTCTAGAGGCCGGCGAACCGGGCCGGATCGCGGGCAGCGGCACGATCTTCACCGCCGGGTCGCCGATGATCTTTTGCATTTCGCTATAGAACTGCGGGATGTTCTCATCCGGCAGGGCGCGGATGTCGAGCGTCGCTTCAGCTTCCGAGGGAATCACGTTGGGGCCGACGCCGGCTTTCATCATGGTGGGCACCACCGAGGTTCGCAGCATCGAGTAACGCCCCGGCTCGTTGGCTGCGAGATAACGTTGGGCGGCGGCCGCGCGCTGCGGGTTCAGCAGACTGTTGTAGCGCGCCGCCAGCTCGGGGGGACTGATGGTGGCCAGCTTTTCGAAATAGGTGCGCGTAGTGTCGTTCAGGCGCATCGGTGTTTCCCATTTGCCCACCTTCTCGACAGCCGCTCCGAGATGAATGAGCGCGTTGTCCAGGCGCGGCACCGAACCGTGTCCGGAAGTACCGTTGGCGACCAGGCGGACGCGCGCCGGGACCTTCTCGGCGGTCCCAATATTCACAACACTGACGCGCTTTCCATCGAACACAGAGCCGCCACCTTCCGTGAGCGAGAACTCCGCGTCGATTTCATCGAAATGCTGATTCACCATGAAATTGATGCCGACCCCGGTGATGTCGGCTTCTTCAGCGGATTCCGCCAGGAAGATCACGTCGCGATCCAGCGGCACGCCGCTGCGTTTTAGCAGCAGCATCACCATCAAATTGGCCGCAAGAATGGGCTTGTCATCGCGGCTGCCCCGGCCCCAAATGTAGCCGTCTTTCATAATGGCGCCAAAGGGATCCACCGGCCATTTCTCGCGCTGCACGCCAACCACGTCCGTATGTGCCAGGATCAGCAGCGGCCGCTTCGTGCCATTGCCCTTGAGCCGAGCCACCAGGTTCGCGCGGTTTGGGTCGAGCGCGAAGCTCTTGGTTGGGATACCTTCGGACTCCAGTACTTTCTTCAAATATTCGACTGCTCTGGTTTCGTTTCCCGGCGGACTGGTGTCGATCTGCACCAAAGCCCGGTAATGTTCGAGGATTTCAGCCTTCTGCCTGCCCCAGTCAATGGCGGCGGGCTGGGCGAATGCGGCAGAAGTCCAGAGAGCGATGAGTACGTTTGTTTTCAAGGCAAAGCTCCTATCAAAAAAGAGTAGGGCGGCGGGTCCGGTTCGCCATAGTACCCCCTGCGCCGATGGTTCTATTCTTAGGCCCTGTTTTATCACATATACTGAAATCAAGTTTATGGCGTCGGCTGTCGACCACCTTACCGAACAGCGAACCGCACCTGGGTCCCGCCCCATGCCGTGGGTGGCTTTAGCATGGTTCGCCGTGCTGCTGATCCTGGCTTACTTCCCGGTGGTAAAGCATTTAGTGGAACAGTGGAGCACCGATGAGGACGTGGGCCACGGCTTCTTCGTCATCCCCGTGGCGGCGTTTATCGTGTGGCAGCGCCGCGAGCAGATTCTGGCTCTCGATTACCAGCCCGCCTGGTGGGGTTTGGGTGTGATGGCTTGGGCTGCATTGCAAGGTTACATAGGCACGCTGGGCGCGGAACTGTTCTTACAGCGGACTTCGCTGCTGATTGCCTTGGTGGGCTTGCTGCTGGTCACGGGCGGCACCAAGTTGGTGCGGGAGCTGGCCTTCCCCTTGCTTCTGCTGCCGTTCATGATTCCGATCCCGACCGTGGTTTACAATCAGATCACTTTTCCATTGCAGCTCTTCGCGAGCCAGGTGGCGGAGTTCAACTTGGGGATGGTGGGAATCCCGGTGCTCCGCGACGGCAATATCCTGGAGCTCGCCAGCCAGAAACTTTCGGTAGTGGAAGCCTGCAGCGGCATTCGCAGTCTGCTGTCGCTTTCCTTCCTGTCGCTGGTCTACGCCTATTTCTTCGACAAGCGCGTGTGGATGCGCTGGGTGTTGCTGGCCGCGACCATACCTGTGGCCATCATCGCGAACGCCGGGCGAGTCACCATTACGGGAATCCTGAGCGAAGTGAATCCCGAGCTGGCGCGCGGCTTCTTCCATAGCCTGGAGGGCTGGATCATCTTCATCATCGCCCTGGTTTTGTTGGGCGGGCTGCACCTGCTGATTTGCCGTTTCACCAGAAAGAGTTCCGCGGAGGCCACCGTTGCTTAAATTCCTGAAATCGCCGCCGATCATGGCCGCCACCCTGCTGATTGTGTTGCAGGGAGCG
>Ga0070681_10005226_pt1 | contig 12538 bp, 9 predicted proteins | sample KBSC83BmetaG_FD_65650 | JGI IMG/M metagenome (GOLD analysis project Ga0070681, IMG submission 65650) | Corn rhizosphere microbial communities from Kellogg Biological Station, Michigan, USA - KBS C8-3B metaG | ecosystem: Host-associated > Plants > Roots > Rhizosphere | place: USA: Michigan...
CACGAGAAGGGCCAGCCCGTCCTCGTCGGCACGATCTCGGTCGAGAAGTCGGAGTACCTCTCCCGCCAGCTCGACAAGCGCGGCATCCCCCACACCGTGCTCAACGCCAAGCAGCACGAGAAGGAGGCCCTGATCGTCACGCAGGCCGGCCGGATCGGGTCGGTCACGGTGGCCACCAACATGGCCGGGCGGGGCGTCGACATCATCCTCGGGGGCAACCCCGAAGGCCTCGCCGACCAGGAGATCCAGCGGGAGGGGTCGTCGAAGGTCGAGAGCCCGGAGCGCTGGAACGAGCTCCTCGCCCGGTTCAAGCCGGAGTGCGACGCCGAGGGCGACGAGGTCCGCGAGGTCGGCGGCCTCTATGTGCTCGGCACCGAGCGGCACGAGTCGCGCCGGATCGACAACCAGCTCCGGGGCCGGTCCGGCCGCCAGGGCGACCCGGGCGAGAGCCGCTTCTACCTCTCGCTGGAAGACGACCTCATGCGGATCTTCGCCACCGGGGCCATGAACTGGGTCATGGGCAAGGCCCTGCCCGACGACGTCCCCATCGAGGCGAAGATGGTGTCGAAGGCCATCGAGCGGGCCCAGCGGACGGTGGAGGACCGCAACTTCGAGATCCGCAAGGACGTCCTCAAGTACGACGAGGTCATGAACGAGCAGCGCAAGGTGGTCTACAAGCGCCGCCAGCAGGTGCTCGACGGGGAAGATCTGAAGGAGCAGGCCCTCGAGGCCATCCAGGCGGCCATCACCCGGGCGGTCGACACGTTCCTGCCCGGCGACTTCGAGGAGGAGTGGGACTTCGGCGAGCTGCTCCGCTACGTCGCCCAGTACTACCCGACCGACACCACCGAGGCGGTGCTGGAGGAGATCGGCAACCGCTACAACATCACCGACCACCTCATCGAGGAGGCCCTGGCCAAGTACGAGGAGAAGGAGGCCGCGGTCGGGGAGGAGAACCTCCGGGAGATCGAGCGCCGGGTGATGCTGTCGGTCATCGACCAGAAGTGGCGCGAGCACCTCTACGAGATGGACTACCTGCAGGAGGGCATCAACCTCCGGGCCATGGGCCAGCGGGACCCGCTGGTCGAGTGGCAGCGGGAGGGCTTCGACATGTTCGAGGCCATGATGGGTGCCGTGGAGGACGACTTCGTCCGCTACGTCTTCCACCTCCAGGTCGTGAAGGAGGAGGCCCCGGCGCCGCAGCGTCCCCGCCGGCTGCAGTACTCCGCCCCCGAGGGCCCCGTCCAGGGGTCGGAGGCGCTGCGCCAGACGGCGGTGGCCGAGGCCGCCGCCGGCGGCCTGGTCGACGAGGAGACGCTGGCCGACGCCCAGGTCGCCGTGCAGGCCCCCGTCCGGGTCGAGAAAACCCCCGGCCGCAACGACCCCTGCTACTGCGGGAGCGGCAAGAAGTTCAAGTTCTGCCACGGCCGCTGAACCGTGATCGCCGACGAGGGATTCCAGGTCAGGAGACCTGGTCCCGCTGACGCCACCGCGATCGCCGAGGTCCACGTGGCCACATGGAAGGCCGCCTACGCCGGGATCTTCCACGACGACTTCCTCTCGGCCATGTCGGTCGGGCACCGGGCCGAGGTGTGGAACCGGATCCTCGAAGAGGCCGCCGATGGGGCCGGTCTCCACGTCGCCCTCGCCGGAGGCCGCATCGTCGGGTTCGCCCATGGCGGGCCCAGCCGCGACACCGATGGTCGCGACGCGGCCGAGGTCTATGCCGTCTACGTCCTGCCCGGCTACTGGGGAACGGGCGTGGGCCGGGCGCTGCTCGACGCCCTCGTCGCCGAGCTGACCGCCGGCGGGGCGCCCGAGGCGACGCTCTGGGTCTTGGAGCCCAACCACCGGGCCCGGGCCTTCTACGAGCGGGAAGGGTGGAAGCCTGACGGCCGGGCGGAGACGATCGAGCGCGGGAACACCGCAGTGCAGGAACTCCGCTACCGCCGCCCGCTCGGTTAGGAGAACGTCCGGGCCTGAGCGCGATAGAGCCGGGCGTAGAGGCCGTCCCGGGCGACGAGATCGGCGTGCCGGCCCCGGTCGACAAGACGGCCGCCGTCCATGACCAGGATCTGGTCGGCCTCGACCACGCCGGCGAAGCGGTGCGATGCCAGTACCAGGATGCCTCCCCCCAGCGCCGAACGGTCGAGCGACGCGAACCGGCGAAACAGGTTGTGTTCGGTCCGGGGATCGAGGCTGGCGGTCGGCTCGTCGAGGACCATCAGATCCGGGGTGCGCATCATGGCCCGTCCGACGGCCACCTGTTGCCACTGGCCGCCCGACAACTCCACGCCACCCGTCCAGGCAGCTCCGAGTTGGGTCTCGAGAGCGGACGGAAGCTCGTCGACCAGTTCAGCCGCCTCGGCCCGGGCGAGAGCGGTGATCACCGCGTCCCGGTCGTCGACGCGGGGCAGGTCGCCGATCCCGATCGTCTCCCAGGCGTGGAGCTCGAAGCGGGTGTGGTCCTGGAAGGCGGCCGACAGGCTGCCGGGGACAGCGACCGCGCCCTCGACGGGTTCGAGCAGCCCGCACAGGCAGTGCACCAGCGTGCTCTTCCCCGATCCGTTCTCCCCGACGATGGCGACCACGGTCCCCGGCTGGAGATCCAGGTCGAGGCCCCGGATGGCCCACCGGGAGGCCCCCGGATACCGGTAGCCCAATCCCCGGACGGTGATGGCCCCGGCGACCCCCGCCTCGGGCGGCGACGGAACCGCGGCGCCCGTCGCCCGTGGTCGCCGGTGGTAGTCGAGGAGCCACAGGAACCGGCTCGCCTCGGACAGCGACCGGCGCAGCCAGCTCAACCGGGCGGCGGTGGCGCCGAGCATCGTGCTGATCTGGGCGCCGAGCACGACGACGGTGACGACCGGGCCGACGCCCGTCCGGCCGGTCACGGCCCGGTGGACGACGAACAGCACGGCGGCGGTGTAGCCGGCGACGAAGGCCACCCGCCCGGCCCCATTGAGGACGAGTGCATGCAACTCCGCCCGCCGGAGCCTTCGGTGGGCTTCGGCCAGCTCCCGCCGATGGAGACGGACGATGTGGTCGCCGGCACCGGAAAGCTGCAGCTCCAGACCCGACCGCGCCCCGGTGGCCATGTCGAACCAGTGGCGCGACCGGCGCAGCCCGGAAGCAGCGGCGTCGGCGGCCCGGGCCACGACGGTTTCGCCCCGGCGAGCCAACAGCACGGACGGCACACCGAAGAGGGGCAGGAGAGCCAGCACGGGGTGGACAAAGGCCAGGACCGCGACCGCCGCCACCGCCCGGAGGAGGACGGCGGTGCCCACCGCCAGCGCCCCGAACGACCGCTCGAGCAGCTCGCGGTTCCGCTGGAGCAGCGCCAGATGGCTCCGGTACTCCTCGTCAAAGAACGGCTCGATCGTCGGGCTGCAGGAGGCCGACTCCACCAGCAGCGTTTCCAGGTGACAGGCCACCCGCTCCTCGAGCGCCGCCCGGAGCCGCGCTCCCCCTCCGACCGCGGCCCACAGCCCGGCCAGGAACAGGGTCAGCGCGCCGGCGGCGAGAAGTCCCTCGCCGCGGTTGCGCCCGGCGGCGGCGGCCACGAGCGCTCCGATGCCCACGGCGAAGGCCAGGGTCGCGACCTGCGACAACGCCTGGAGGACGAACACCACCACGGTCCGCCCGGGATCGGCCCGGCGGGCGGCTCCGAGGAGCATCCGGAGCGAGCGTGCGGTGGCGGTGCGCTCGCCCATCGGTCAGCCGGCTCCGGGTTGGGGTGCCCCGGCGGCGGCGAATGCCGACGCCTGCAGCTCGAACATGGCGTGGTAGCGGCCCCGGCGGGCCAGCAGGTCGTCGTGTGTCCCGATCTCCGCGGCGCGGCCCTCATGCACGACGACGATGAGGTCCGCTCGGCGGACCGAGGCGAGCCGGTGCGAGACCACCACCCGGGTCAGGCCGGCCGTGGCGGCGAAGAAGCGGTCGAAGAAGATCGTCTCGGCGGTGATGTCGAGAGCGGAGGTGGGTTCGTCGAGCATGACGAGATCGGCCCCCCGGGCCACACGCAGCAGGGCGCGGGCCAGCGCCACCCGTTGCCACTGTCCGCCGGACAGCCCGATCGAACCCGCATACCCCATCCCGAGCTCGGTATCGAGGCCGTGCGGCAGTTGATCCAGCAGCGGCCCGGCTCCGGCGAGTTGGAGCGCGGCCAGGCCTTCGGCGTCGGTCACCGATTCGGGGTCGCTGACGCCCAAGGCCACGTTGAGCCGGAGCGTCGCGTCGTAGCGGTTCGGGTCCTGCAGGAGGCAGGCGAGGCGGGCCCGGACATCGTCGATGGTGGTGACGCCGCTGACGGTCACGGCTCCGGCCGCCGGCCGCAACAGGCCGGCCAGGACCTTTACGACCGTTGACTTCCCCGCCCCGTTCTCACCGACGAGGGCCAGCGATGTCCCGGCCGGCAGATGGAGGGAGAGCCGGTCCAGAGCCGGGTTGTCCTGGCCCTCGTAGGTGAACGAGACGGCCTCGAAGTCGACCGACGGCGGCCCGTCGCCGGCGGTCGTCCCCGCCGGCGACGACCGGGCCGGGCCGGCGGGCGGGGCGACCCGACGGGCCGTCGCCGCGGCGCGACCGCCCGCCGCCAGGACCCACTCGGCGTCGCCCGCCCAACCGGCGGCCATCGACGCCACGATGAGCTGGGCGTAGAGCGCGACGTCGGCCGTCGGCATGTTCCCGGTGGCGCCGTCCAGGGCGAGCCGCACGAAACACAGTCCGGGACCGACGGTCACTGCGGCCACGGCGCCGGCCAGCCAGCCCCGCTGCCCACGCCGCTCGGCCCGCACTGCGGCGAGCGCGCTTTCGCTGACTTCGCCGTAGCGGTCGGCTAGCCACCGGCTGAGCCCGAACAGCCGGATCTCCTTGGCCGCCGCCGCGTCGAGGGCGAGGTCGCGGAGGTAGGCGGCCCGCCGGAGCCCCTCCGTCCGGCGGCCGGTGAGCGATCGGGCGGTCGTTCCTTCCCGTTGCTGCCACATGATCGTGATCGCCCACGTCGTTCCCAGCAGGAGCGGAACCCAGACGTGCCAGCGCCCGAGGACGACCAGCGCCGCCACCCCGGTGAGTTTGGCCATCGCCACGGGGGCCAGTTCCATGGCGCCCCGGGACGGCCGGGTGCGGTCGGGACCGGCGCCCGTGAGGGCGGCCACCGCCGCCCGCAACCGCCCGGCCTCGACGCGGTGGTCGGGGTCGACGGCCACGGCCAGCAGGCGCGACTCCAGGTCGGCCTCGACCCGCTGGCTGAGCACCACGGAGACCGCCTCGGCGGCGGTCTGGGCGGCCTGTCCGACGACAAAGCAGACGGCGAGGACCGCCAGGGAGGCCGGTACCGCGCCCCAATCGCCCTGGGCGACCGCCGCCGGGAGGGCGCGGACGACACCGGCGACCGCCCACGCCGCCGCCAGCGGCGCCGCCGCCCCGATGACCACCAGTCCGGCCAGGAGGATGACGAGGCCGGGGCCGCCGTCCCACATCTCAGGCAGCAGTCCGGCCCGCCCCGGGAAGCGACGTTTCATCCGGTGTTGGCCCGCAGCCAGGCGACCACGGTGTCGGGCAGGGCGAGCAGGTCGGCGTACGAGGACCATCCGGCCGACGCCGCCGGGAGCCGATGGGCGAGTCCGGCGAGCGTGGTCATCGCTTCGTCGGCCTGAGCGCCCACATCGACATGGTGGGCCAGTATCTCGCGGAACGCGCCGCCGGCGTCGAGGTCCCGCAGGCCGGCGGGTTCCCCGGGGTGGAGGACGACCAGGGCGGCCATCTCACCCGGCCCCCGGGCCACCGACCGGCAGGCGTCGACGGCGGGGACGCGATGTTTGAGCCGTCCCGCCTCCCAGACTCCGACCGCACCGGCGTAGGGCTCCACGACGGCGGTCCGACGGTGGAGAAACACGGTCTCGTCGGTGAGGAACTCACCGCCGTGCCGGTTGACGAGGTCGACGGCGACGGTGCTCTTGCCGCTGCCCCGGGCGCCGGCCACCAGCACGCCGCCGGCGGGCAGGCGGACGGCGGCGGCGTGGAGTCCGGCGAAGCGACCCTGGATCGGAGGCAGCCGGAAGGCGGGAAGAGGCGGGTCGGGCCCGGTCCATTCGGCGCACGGCCCGCCGGGGGTCAGCACGCGGACTCCCCGCAGGGGCGTCGCGGCCTCGCCGGCCGGCCGGGATCGGAACAGGTATCGCTCCGCTTCCGGCCAGGAGCACTCGACGATCTGGTCCGGGGTGGTCCACGGATCCTCCCGGGCCGCCGAGAACTGGTCGCCCACCCCGGCCAGGCACCGCGGGTGGCTGGTCCGAACGAGGATCCGGGCCCCGAGGAGCCGGAACGTGGCGGAGTAGGGGAACGCGTCGCCGGGCCCGACCGGGACCGCCGCACGACCGCGGTCCGCCCTAGGCGCCGCCACGGAACACCTCCCGCAGCGGGCGGCCATCGACGGCGTCGGCGTCCCAGGCTTCGATCGCCTCCCTCGGGGCCCGGGCGAGGAACTCGTCGGACGGATCCCAGACGTACCAGGACCCGCCCAGGCGGAAGACCCGCCAGCCCGCCCGGAACATCCGGCCGATCGCGCCGCTCATCGGGAATCCTTGACGCCGATGGTGAAGGCGTAGACGACGTCGGTGCCCGTCACCGCCTCGGGAAACGTCAGCGTCATCTCGTGGTCCACCACCGCCGGCGACTGGAACACGCCGAGACCGAGTTCGGTGGCCCGCAGGCAGATGCGGTGCCCGAGGCGCCCGAGATGCACGAGGGACGGCTCGAAGCGGGCGGGGTCGGCCAGGTCGACGTCGGTCAGGAGCCAGATGACCGCCGCCCCGGCCGCCGCCGGCTGCTGGCCGACGCAGATCGTCTGGACCGTCTCCCGATCGGGCCCGTCCGGCTCGACGCACCGGAGCGTCCCGCCCGGACCGAGCGCCCAGGTGGCCACCGGCCGACCGGTCACCGCCAGCGTGGTGATCAGCAGCCGCGTCCGGTCCTGGCCGTCGATCCCGATGGCTGCCACCACCGCGTCGAGGTCGTCGGCACTGATCGGCGCAGGCGCGAAGCGCCGCGTCGTCGTGCGAGTCAGCATGGCCGCCACCAGGTCGTCCCCGGCGGCGGCCGCCGGCTCCGGCACGATCCGCACCGGCCGGCTGGCGGCCGTCGCCCTCGCCTCCGCATGCGCCAAAAGCGAGGGATACCAGTCGTGGCGCGACCAGAGAGCGACCTGGCGGTGAAGCTCGAGGGCCTCCGCTCCGCCGAGCAGCGCACCGGCGCCATGGAGCTCTCGAACCTCGGCCGGCTCCACACCGACGGCCGCGGCCCGGATCCCGGCGACCGTCGTGTCCCGGTCCCGGCGGCTCGAAGGCTGGCAGTGCGACAGGGCCTGGAAACCGCCGACGCTGATCGGAACCCGGCTCGGCCCGGGCCACGCCACGTTGGCCACCAGGCCGCCGGATTCGAAGGAGACGTAGGTGAAGGGGTTCGTGAGGACCCGACCCGGCGCCGGCCGGCCGTCCGCCGCCGGAGCCGGTGCCGGCCTCGGCGGCTCGAAGACCCCGCCGCTGCCGGCCGGAACCGCCACCAGGCAGGCGAACTCCGGCTCCGTGACCCAGTCGGTGGTGGCGGTGGCAGGGACCGGCCCCAGCCCGCAGTCGTAGCCCCGGCGGCCGAAGAGCACGGCCAGGGTCTCGGCGATGTGACCGGCGTCGATGATCGTCGGCCGCAGCGCCCGCAGGTCGCGGTAGCGCCACATGGGCCGTTCGACACGGGAACGCAGCACCACGGCCACCGCTCCGCTTGGCAGCCCGCCCATCATGCCCTCGTAGCCGGCCACGGCGACGAGGCCATGGCGGATGACGTCGTACCAATAGGCCCCCGCCGGAATCGACCCGCGGGCGCCGGGCAGGACCAGGACCCCTTCGGTCGGATGCCGGGCTCCGCCGGACGGGCTGGTCTTGCGCAGATGGTCTTTGAACGCCCCGGGCATGACCTCGAGCGGCCCGAGGGTGTAGCGGAGGATCGTGGCGAGCCCGTGCTCGTCGAGCGGACCCGGCGCGAACAGGGCGGCTTCGCCGATCGACGGCAGGGCGATGAGCGACCCGGCCCGTTCGACGAGGTTCGGCGGCGGCGGCTGCACCTTGTCGTAGGCGCCCATGACGGCCCGGTCCTTGTCCCGCCAATCCGGCCCGCTGTAGTCGAGGAAGGGATAGTCGAAGTTCGCTTCGTGGTAACGGGCGAGGAACGTCGGGGCGGCTCCGGCGGCCGTACCGCCGTCCCCGTCGGCCATCAGGAGCCGGGCCTGGCAGAGTGCGGCCAGCTGGTCGGGCGCGTCGTCGCCGAGGAGCTCGAGAAGCGCCGGTGTCGAGGCACCGACCGCGGCTCCCTCCAACACCCGGATGACATCGGGCACGACCTCTTTCCCGACGGCGGCGAACGACCGGCGGGTCGCCGGGTCGAAGAGCACCCACCGACCGCTGCCCTGCACGTGCGGCGCGAAGAGGCGGGCCTGGAGGGCCACGAGGCCGGCGGCCGGGACGAGCCGGCCGGGGGCCGGACGGCGTGCCTCGGTCAGGGGTCCCCTGCTCATGATGCAGCCTCCCGGAACGCCGCTTCAGGGTCGGCGGCGAAGTACGGAGCCAGACGGCCGTCCACGACCGCCGGGTGATCGAAGGTGAGGGTCAGTCCGAGCCGGTACGTCCAGGCAGACCGAGGGTCGAAGGCCATGGGTTGCGGGTGGTGGAACGTGGTGGAGTCGAACAGGACGGCACGGTTCCAGCGATAGGGGATCACCGCCTGGCCCCCGTTGGTGTGACGGGCGGCGTAGTCGGAGCAGAGCGGCGGTGCCGAGAACTCGTGGATCCTCATCTCGGGCGTCCGCTTCACGTCGAGCAGGACGAGCCCCCCGGTCGCGGTGTCGAGGTTGTGCTCGTCGGGGGTGAGCCAGAGGTTCAGCGTCACCTCGCCGTGGTCGGAATGGGCGGTCCCCCCGACGTTGCGGTGGTACATGATCGCCCACCAGAACACGAGGTCGAGATGGCCGATCAGGCCGGGAACGGCGTGGCGGAGGTCGTCGGCCAGCTCGAAGACGGCCGGAAGGTCGGGCCGGTCATTGTGGAGGTGGGGACTGATCGGGCTTTTCTGCCGCCAGCCCCAGTGCTCGATGAGACCGCCCCGGAGGGCGCGGGCCGCGGTCTCATCGAGCAGGTCGTCGAGCACCACGTAGTTGAACGGGCTGCTCGAACGCAGGGCTTGCTCGGCATCGCCCCAGTCCCGCCCGTTGAGAAGGGCCGGTGCCGGGGACATGGGATCAGGCTCTCCTGAACCGGCCCTGCCCGGACTCCTGCGTCTGGAGCACGGAGGCGCGGAGCGCGGGCAGTTCCTCGAAGAGCTCCGTCGAGCGGGGAATGACGAAGCTGATGCCATAGGTGAGGCCCGCCCCCGGACCGTTGATCCGGTAGGCCTGCAGGGCGGTGAAGTCGAGGTAGTAGCTCCGCTCCGCGGCCCGGTGCTGGATCAGCACCGAGGGCTCGAGGTCGGCGACCTGACGGAAGGGCGGCATCTCTTCGATGGCGTCGCCGCCGGGGATGACGAACGTGACGGTTCCGCCGTCGATGCCGGCCCAGGTCTCGGGCCCGGTTTGGAATCGGCCCAGCTCTGCGGCCGGGATGAGATAACAGCAGTCGAGGGCCGGGTCTTGCACCAGGACGTCGGGGAGTTGGGTGAGGAGGGCCCGGGAACGAGCCCGGGCGAGGGCGCAGGCACGGTCCTGGTCGTCGGTGAGGGCGACCGGGTCGGTCGTCAACATATGGCTTTCTCCTTGCATTCGTGGCCTCGGCCCGGGGGCACGCAGACCGGGGATCGCCATGAGCCTCTCTGGGACCGGCCCCGCGAACATCCGTCACGATGGCGGATATCCAGGCGGGATCCGCCGCCATGGCGGATGTTCGCCAGGCCCGCCCGGAACTAGGGTTCGGGGCGGTGGACCACGGGTGGCCCGACTTCGAGGGGCGGCTCCGCTTCGACGAGGAGTCACGGCGGATGTCGGCCCGCGACTTCGGCGGCATCGTCCACCGACGGCCGTCCGCCGTGCTGGAGGCGGCGTCGGTTGAAGACGTCTGCCGGCTCATCGAATACGCCGCCGTCGCCGGCCGGCGCATCGCCCCCCGCGGGGAGGGGCACAGTGCGTACGGCCAGGGCCAGGTCGCCGACGGGATCGTGCTGGGCCTCGGCCGCCTCGATCGGATCCACGGCCTGGACGGGAACCGCATGACCGTTGACGCCGGAGTCCGCTGGACCGACGTCGCCCTGGCCGCTCTCAAGGAAGGCCTCCTGCCACCGGTGCTCACCGACTTCCTCGGTCTGTCGGTTGGTGGGACCCTGTCCGTCGGCGGTCTCAGCGGCACGAGCTTCCGCTGGGGAGCGCAGGTCGACAACGTGCAGAGCCTGGTGGTCGCCACCGGGCGAGGGGACGTCGTCACGTGCGACGCCGACCACGAGGCCGACCTGTTCTTCGCCGCCCTGGCCGGGATGGGGCAGTGCGGCGTGATCCTGCGCGCCACCCTCCGGCTGGAACCGGCACCAGCAGCCGTCCGGGTGTACCGCTTGAGCTACGCCGATCCTTTGTCGATGCTGGCCGAGCTGCGCCGCCTGAGCGACGGGGGCGCATTCGACTACCTGCTCGGCATCGTGACGCCGAACGGCGACGGCGGTTGGAACGCCGAGATCGAGGCGACCGCTACGAGCGACGGGCCGGACGACCGGCGGCTGGCGGGGCTGGCCGACGTCGCCCACGCCCGCCGGATAGAGGAGCGGGGCCAGGAGACCTGGGTGCGACGGGTCGAGGAACGGGTGGCGGCCCTTCAGGCGCTGTCCCTGTGGGACCGGCCGCATCCCTGGCTCGACCTGTTCGTGCCGTCACCGGTGGCCGACCGGCTACTCGGCGACGTCCTCGCCACACCGGTCGTCCACGGAGTCGGCCCGCTGCGGATCCTCCTCTACCCGCTGCGCCGGTCCCGCCTCCGGCAGCCACTGCTCCGGACACCCGACCAGGAGCGATTCTTCCTGCTCGACGTCCTGTGCACGGCCGGGCCCGGAATGGCCCACGCAATGGTTTCGGCCAATCGGTCGCTGTTCGAGCGCTGCCGCGCCCTTGGTGGGACGGTGTATCCCATCGGGGCCGTGCCGATGACCCAGGCCGATTGGCGGGTCCACTTCGGCGGCGAATGGGCGCGGCTCGAGGCGGCCAAGCGGGGGTTCGACCCCGCCAACATCCTGACGCCTGGACCCGGGATCTTTCCGTAGGCAGCGGCTGACGCGGTCGGGAAACTCCCGGGCGCTCCGGCGGGCCAAGGGCTAGCTTCCAGGTTTGACGATGGTCGAGAACGCGTTCCTCGGGCGGGGCCAGGAGCTCCAGCATGTGGCCAGGCTGTTGGAGCGCCGGCGGCTGGTGACGCTGACGGGGCCGCCCGGTGTGGGCAAGACCAGGCTGGCCACGGAAGTAGCGGCGACCAACGGCGGAGAAACCCACTTCGTCGAGCTCGCGGCGGCGCGGGGCCGGGCGGCGGTGGTCGAGGCCTTGGCGGCGGCGGTGCGCGCCCCGCAGAATGGCAGCCGGCCGCCGTTGGAGGCGGTGTTGTCGCGGCTCCGGGAGCGGCGCACCCTCGTCATCCTCGACAATTGTGAGCACCTCACCGAGGTCTGCGCCGGCCTCGTGGACGCGCTTCTCCAGGGGATTCCCACCGTGCGGCTCCTGATCACGACGCGCCAACCGCTCGAACTCCCGGCTGAGGCGGTCGTGGACGTGCGGCCCCTCCCCCTGAGCGACGCAGTGGCGCTGTTCAGGGACCGGGCCGCGCTGCGGGGGGCCGCGGTCGACGCGGCCGGTGGTCGAGCCGTCGAGCAGATCTGCGAGCGATTGGACGGGCTGCCGCTGGCCGTCGAGCTGGCGGCTGGCCGGGCCGGCTTCATGACCCCGCAGGAGATCGCCGCCCGGGTGAACGACCGCTTCCGATTGCTGAAGTCCGCGCACCGGTCGCCGGCCCATCATGTGAGCCTGCTGGCGGCTCTCAAGTGGAGCTACGACCTGCTTTCCCCGGCGGAGATGAGCCTGTTCCGGCGACTGGCGGTGTTCTCCGGGGGTTGGACGATGGAAGCTGCCCAGGCCATCCGCGCCCCGGAGACCGATCCCGACGACATACTGGATTCGCTCAGCCGGCTGGCGGCACACTCCCTGGTCGTCTGTACCAGCGACGCTGCCACGACGCGGTACCGGTATCTCGAAAGCATCCGGAACTTCGCCGAGACGAAGCTCCGGGAGAGCGGCGAAGAGGCGGCGGTCCGGTCCAGGCACGCCGACTGGTACCGGGACTTCGCCGAACGGGCCGCATCCGCCCTGGCCGGCCGGGAGCAACCCACCTGGCTGAGCCGGATCGAAGCCGAGTACCCCAACCTCCGGGCGTCGTTGGAATGGTGCCTGAGCGGGGCTCCGGCCGACGCGCTCAGCATCGCCGGGTCGCTCTCGATGTTCTGGCTGCTGCGTGGCCGCTTGACCGAGGGCCGC